>MTKY01051126.1_pt1 | contig 24049 bp, 19 predicted proteins | sample 1042731 | NCBI WGS metagenome assembly MTKY01 (sample SAMN06212206, study PRJNA360538) | anaerobic digester metagenome | biome: Wastewater treatment plant; material: sludge; isolation source: anaerobic digester fed with sludge from wastewater treatment plant | place: Denmark: WWTP Soeholt ... | reverse complement strand
ATGCGCCATCCGGTCGCCGTCGTAGCCTAACGCGACGTCCCCGGCCGCCCGCACGCTGCGGACCATCAGCGATCCGGCCACCACCAGGACGAGCGACAGCGCCGCGGCCGCGTTGTCCGCGGCCAACACCGCCGCGAGGTCGACGTCGACGTTGTCCCGCGCCGACCGGCCGTGCCCGAGCAGCGCCTCACGCAGCGCCTTGACGATCCACGCCGGGTGCGACTCGCGAACCCCAAGGCGGGCCACGGGGTCGAGCGACTCGGGGGCGACGGCCGCCAGCCACTCGCCGGGCGACCGCTCGCTCACTCGGCGCAGCACGGCGTTGACGAATCCGGCCGCGCCAGCCCCGTTGACTTGGCGGGCCAACGCCACGGTCTCCGCCACCGCCGCATGCGAGGGGACCCGCATCCCCAGCAGTTGATGACAGCCCAACCGCAGCGTGTCCAGGACGTTGGCATCGATCGCCACCAGCCCCCGTCCGGCCGCGATCTCGATGATCGGGTCGTAGCGCCCCCGCAACCGCAACGTCCCATAGGTCAACTCCGTGGCGAACCCGGCGTCCCGACCGGACACCCGCTGCGCGCGCAGCACGGCGGGCAGTTCGAGGTTGGCATAGGCCCCGTCCGCGACGGCCCGCAGCACTGTGTATGCCGCCCGCCGCGCCGGGTCCGCGACCCGGGCCCGTTCCGCTGGCCGCTGCCGAGAGCGCTGTTGCCCTGGCCCGCACCTGCGACCGGGAGCCGGGTCAGCCATCCTCGCCCAACCGCTCCCCCGGCTCGATCCGCACACCTCGAGCCCAGTCAGCGGCCGCCATCTCCTTCTTCCCGTGGGCACGCACCAGGCCCAGACGCACCGGGGAGGTGGCCGTGCCGGCATACAGGGCGGCCTTGGTGACCAGGAGCTCGCCGGGAGTCAGGAGCGCGGGAACACTCTCGGCGGCCACGGGAGTGACCGGCGCGAGCTTGACCCGCTCGCCGCGGAAGGTCGTCCACGATCCCGGCGCCGGAGTGCACGAACGGATCAGCCGGTCGATGGCCACGGCCGGCATCGTCCAGTCGACCCGAGCGTCGTCGACCTCGACCTTAGGAGCGTGCGAGATCCCTTCGGCCGGTTGGGTTTTGGCGACGAGGTCCCCCGACTCGATGCCGTCGAGCGTGGCGACGAGCAACCCCGCACCGGCCAGGGCCAGCCGCCCGAGCAGGTCACCGCTCGTGTCGGTCGGGCGAATGGTCTCGGTCATCACCCCGTAGATCGGGCCGGTGTCCAACCCCTCCTCCAGCAGGAAGGTCGTCGCCCCGGTCACCTCGTCCCCCGACCGGATCGCATGCTGCACGGGGGCGGCGCCGCGCCACGCGGGCAGCAGGGAGAAGTGCAGGTTGACCCACCCGAAGCGGGGGATGTCCAGGGCGGTGCGCGGCACGAGGGCGCCGTAGGCAACGACCGGGGCGCAGTCAGGCGCCAACGCACGCAACTGCTCTTGGAACTGCGGGTCGCGTGGGGTCCGGGGAGTGAGCACCGGTATGCCGTGCTCCTGCGCCCGCACTCGCACCGGCGAAGGGACGAGGGTGCGCCCACGACCAGCCGGAGCGTCGGGACGGGTGATCACCCCGACCACCTCGTGGCTCGACCCGACGAGGGCGTCGAGGCTTGGCAAGGCAACCTCGGGGGTTCCGGCAAAGACCAGGCGCATGGGGCTCACATTCCTTTGCCGAAGGTGGCGTGCGGGCTGATTCGGACGGTCGGGGCCTGGGCACCGGACCACTGCGCCTCACGGATGGCCTTCATGGCGATCTTGCGCTGGGCCGGGTCCATCCGGTCGATGAACAGAATCCCATCCAGGTGGTCGGTCTCGTGTTGGACGGCCCGGGCGAGCACCTCGGAGCCCTCCAGCCGGACGGGCTCGCCGTGCTCGTCCTGACCGGTCGCGACGACCCGCAGGGCGCGGGGGGTGGGGTATTTCAGTCCTGGGAAGGACAGACACCCCTCTTCACCCTCCTGGAGCTCCTCGGATAACACGAGGCTCGGGTTGATGAGGTGACCGAGCACCCCGTCGACGTAGTAAGTGAACACCCGCAACCCCACCCCGATCTGGGGGGCGGCCAGCCCGGCGCCGGGAGCATCCATCATCGTGTCGGCCAGGTCCTTGACCAGTTGGCGCAGCTCAGCGTCGAAGTCGACGACCGGATCCGCGGGGGTCCGCAGAATCGGGTCGCCGAACAGACGAATCTCCTTGACCGACAATGCCGTTCCTTCAAGTGACAGGTGACCTGGGGGCAGGGCCCGAAAGAGCCTCGCCCCCGATGTCAGGGAAACCCCAAGTCTAGTGGGGCGCCTCGCCGGGTCCGGCGGGCGGCGTGGAGTCGGTGACCTGGCGCAGGTCCCGCACCGATGGGGCTGCGAGCGTGGCGAGGCTGAGCGCGGCATACAGCCCAGCAGAGACGAGCAGCACGGTCCGGACGTCGAACGTGATCGCCAACCCGCCGTAGACCAAGGCCCCCAACGGCATGGCGACGAACGAACCGAGGGCGTCATAGCTGCTCACTCGGGACAACACCGCCTCCGGGATGTGTTGGTGCAGCGAGGTGTTCCAGGCCACCCCGAACGCCTCGATCCCGGCTCCGGCGACGAAGAAGGCGATGACGAGCAACTCGGTGCGCGGCGCCACGGCGAGCACGGTGAGCGGCACCGATACGAGGGAGACCCCCAGCATCCCAACGAACAGCGGTCGGCGAAGATGGGCGCGCATCAGCACCACGGTGAGCAGGACGGTTCCGGCCGCCTCGGCCGACAGGGCCAGCCCCCACCCCTGTTCGCCGACCGGGGACGCCTTGGCGACCACCGGCCCGAGCACCCCGATTGCGCCGACATGGATGGCATTGAGCACACCGAACACGGCGACGATGAGCCAGACCCAGGAGCGCGCGGTGAACTCCCCCCACCCAACCCGTAGGTCCGCCATCATCGACGAACCCCCCGCCGCGCCGTCCCGGACCCGGCCGGGCAGCCCGACCCGCATGAGCATCGGGATCGCGACGAGGAACATCGCGGAGTCGACGAGCAGCGCCCAGCCCGGACCTGCCCCGACGACGAGGGCTCCCGCCACCGCAGGGCCGACGATGGTGATCGAACTGCGGACGAACGACAGCAGCGCGTTGGCCTGTTGGATTCGGTCGGGGCCGACGAGCAGGGGCACCACGCCCATCCCCGCCGGCATCCCGAACGCTGACACGGCCCCGTTCAGTGCCTCTAACACCACCAGGTGCCAGATCTGCGCGGTGCCGGTGAGCACGAGGTATGCCGCCATCCCCTGGGTAAGGAAGGTCAGCGCGTGCGAGGTCTGCATGATGACCGTCCGCGAATATCGGTCGGCCACCACCCCGCCGAGCAGCAGGAAGAGCACCATCGTCGTCATGTGCGCGGCCAAGACCTGCGCCAGGGCTGCAGGGTCGTTGGAGATGTGCAGGACGGCGAAGGCCAGAGCAACCGTCGTCATCGCCGAGCCGATGGTCGTCGTCGTGCGGGCCGCGAAGTACCACGCGAACCGCGGCTCCCGCAGCGCGACGACGGCTTCGGCGAGTTTCATCGTCGTCCCATCGTCCGCGCAGGTGCAGTCCGGTCCGCCCCGCCAGGAAGGGCGATGCTGTCCCTGCAGTATGCCGCCGGCCGCAGGGGCCCGCACCCGAGTTTTGTCTGCGCGCTCAGCCAGGGGACCCGGTCCAACCCATCCGCACCCCCACGGCGATGTCCTTGCGCGCACTGCGGGTGGCCCGCACGGCTCGGACCGCGGTGGCGAGCACAGCCGACCGATCACGCGGCACGCGCACGAGGATCTGCACCGTGTCCGGGTCGGCCGCCAGCGGGCCCAATCGGTCGTGCGGGCAGTCCGACGCCTGGAGCGTGGCAACCAGAGCATCGGCTGCCTCCCCCACGGCCGCGCGTGGACCCACGAGCTGCGCGATGGCCACCGTGGGTGGCAACCGAAGCTGACCGCGCTCGGCCAGCTCGCGCCCGGCCAACCAGACTGGGTCCCACCGAGCCAACGCCTCGACGGCCGGCAGGGCGGGGCCGTCAGGAGCTCCGGCGAGGACGACCTGGCCGCCATCGCTGCCGGGACGGGTCAACGCGGCCGCCGCCAGCCAACGGCGCAGTGTCTCCGGGGCCGCATCGAGCTCTGGCCGGTCCAGCAGGGCCCAGGCATCGAGCAGGAGGCACGCGGCATACCCACCGTCGGCGACCGGCTCAGCCCCTGGCGTGGCGACGACCAGGGCGGACCCGGCACCCACCGCGGCGAGGACCTGGTCACCCCCGGACGTGAGGACCGCAACCCCGGGGAAGGCCCTTCCGAGCTCTTCCGCGGTCCGCCGCGACCCCACCACTCCGGTGCGCAACACCCGGCCGTGACAGTGGGGACACTCGAAACCTGCCGGGCCGAACGTCCAACCGCACCAACGACATTCGATGCTCGACGCGCCATCGCCCTGACCCATCGGGCCGTGACAGCGACCACAGCGGACGGCTTCGCGGCAGGTTTGGCAACGCAGGCTTGGCCGATAGCCTCGGCGCGGCACCTGGACCAGGACCGGCCCCTGCTCCAGCGCTGCTTTGGCCACTCGCCAGGCGGTCGGTGGCAACTGGGCCTGAGCCGCCGGACCATCGCGCCCGGGGTCCAGACCCTCTCCCATGACCCGCACCCGCGGCACTGCGGCACGGACCGAGTCAGGTGTCGGCTGCAGGTCGACCAGTCGGCCTTGGGCGATCCAGTCCTGGATCTGGACCGAGCGAGAAAAGCCGCCGACGAGCACGGCGGCACGTGTGGCCCGGGCTCGCACTGCGAGCACGTCCCGCACATGGGCGTAGGGGGCTCGTGGCTCCTCGTGCAGGTCGTCACCGTCGTCCCACCACGCCACGAGGCCGAGGTTGTGCACCGGCGCGTAGCTCGCCGCCCGGGTGCCCACCACGACGTCGACATGCCCCCGAAGGACCTTGAGCCAAGCGGTGTAGCGGGCCTGTGGCCCCTGATCGGCGGTGAGGATCACATGCCGCCGCTTCCCCAGCACCTGGGTAAGGGCCGCATCGACGCGCTGGATATCGCGGGCGTCGGGGACCACCAGCAGCGCCCCGCGCCCGGCGAGCTGCGCGGCGGAAACGGCATACGCGAGGGCGATCGGCCAGTCCGTCTCGGCGGGGCGCCCGGGGAGAGCGAGCCAGGCTGCAGCGGGCGCTTCGCCGCGGCTCACCCGCCGCAGGAACGCCTCTCCCGCCGGGTATGCCGCCCACGGCCCCACCGTGAGTGCGGCGTCGGGAGTCGGCACGACGACTGGTGTCTCGATGGCCAGCGCTCGTTCGGCAGCGGCATGGCGTTTGGGGATGGCCAGGCGTAGGACGTCGCCGAGCACCCCGCCCGCCGCATCCGCCACGTCCCGAGCGGTGGCCAACACCTCGGGCGTGAGCACTGGCTCTGGGCTCACCACGCGACGAAGCTCGGCAAGTCGGCCCGAGTGCTCGGGTGCCGATCGGCGTTCGACGATGAACGCGTCGAGGTCTCGCCCGGCGAACCGGACTCGGACCCGCGCCCCGGGCTGCGCGGCCTCATCGAGGTCCGGTGGGACGGCATACTCGAACAGCCGGTCGAGGTGCGCGAGCCCGCTGTCGACGACGACAGCAGCCACCGGCGCGGGGCGGCGTGGCTCGTCGATCGACATGCTCGAAACCCTAGCCGCGGCCGGCGACAGCGCTCCTCGACCACACTCCTCGCGCGGACGGTCAGCCGCGGCCGGTCAGCCGCGGGGCCGACAGGCGCCCGCGAACGAGACCATCCCCGGCAGCAGCGGGACGAGCGCGCACTGGTAGGCGTGGTAGAGGTCGGGTTTGCCCCACCAGATGGTGTCCGAAGGTTCGTTGGTCGGGGACAACTCATGCCGCCACCCGCCGTGCTCGGCGTCGAGCAGGTAGCGATCGGCATACGCCCACAGCCGGTCGAACCACTCGCGCGGGCCGGGCGCGCCGGTGGCCTCGTGCAGCGCCCACGCGGCCGCGATGCCCTCGCACACCACCCAGTGCAAGCGCTCACGCACGATGGGAACATCCGCGAAGTCGGTGGTGTAGACGAGCCCTTCGGCACCGTCGACGTCCCAACCGCGCCTGATCGCCGCCTCGAACAGGCCGGCGGCGTCGTCGAGCAGGAAGCTCCAGTTCTCGTCGGCCGCCGCTGCGCCGAGGGTATGCCGCGCGTTGAGGGCTAGACGCGACCACTCCAGGACGTGGCCGATGGTGACGCCATAGGGCCGGAACTGGTCAGCTGGCCGGTCCCGGTTGTAGTCGGGCAGGACGTTCCACTGGGCGTCGAAGTGCTCCGGGAGGCGCCAGTCGTTGGTGCGGGCGAAGTCGTCCACCACGCGGCGCAGGATCCGCAAGGCCCGGTCGGTGTAACGGGGCTCCCCCAGCACCTCGCCCGCGGCAAGCATCGCCTCCACCGTGTGCATGTTGGCGTTGACGCCCCGGTAGTCCTCGCAGCGCGACCAGGCCCGGTCGTACTGCTCGCGGGCCATGCCGGTCTCCTCATCCCAGAAGTAGGTGTCAAAGACGTCGAGAGCTTCGCGCAACAGGTCCGGGCCGCCCGGGTGGCCCGCGGCGGTGAGGCTGGCCGCGGCGAGGATTACGAAGGCATGGGCGTAGGCCACCTTGTCTGTCGACTGTGGCTCGGTGCCGCCGACCGCCGGCAACCAGCCGCGGAACTCGTGGTCGCGAAGCCGACCGGTGAGGGCGGCATACCCGACATCGAGCAGGGGGCGAAGGTGAGCGGCGGCCTCTCCCTTGCGCATCACCTCAAGAGCGGCCACATGGGTCATCCGAGCGGTGATCCACGTCTCGACCGGGCGATTCAGGACGACGCGGTTGTCCGGGCCGAGCCAGCCGAAGCCACCGTCAGGATGGGCGGCGTTGGCGACAAGCGCCGCCAGGCTGGTGGCGTGCTGGTCCAGGCGCTGTGAGTGGACAGCAGGAAGGCTGGCGTTCATCAGGACTCCTTCGGCGGCGGGCGAGCAAAGCCAGGTGGGTCCAGGGCTGCATCCGCAGCCCTGGACCCACCCGTGGTGCTAGGCGACAGTCACCTCAGGCGAAGGTCACTTGGTGAGCTTCGAGAGGGTCGGGTCGTTGGCGTAGGCCTCCTTGGCGTTGGCCTTGGTCACGATGATCGGGGCCAGCAGGTTGGCCGGGACGACCTTGACGCCGTTGTTGTAGGACTTCTCGTCGTTCACCGTGGGCTTGCCGCCCTTGGTGATGGCCTGGACCATCTCGATGGTGGCCTTCACCAGGTTGCGGGTGTCCTTGTTGATCGTGGAGTACTGCACGCCCTCCATGATCGACTTGACCGACTCGACCTCGGAGTCCTGACCGGTGACGACCGGGTTGGCCTTGCCGGTCGCCTTGACCGAGGTAAGGATGGCGCGGGCCAGGGTGTCGTTCGGGGAAAGGACGCCGTCCAGGTCGGTGGCGGAGTAGTTGGCCGCAAGGAGGGTGTCCATGCGCCTCTGCGCGTTCTCGGCCTTCCAACCCTGGGTGACGACCTGAGCGAAGTCCTTCTGACCGGAGACGACCTTGAGGGTTCCGTCCGCGATCTTCGGGGTGAGGACGCTCATCGCGCCGTCGAAGAAGACCTGGGCGTTGGCGTCGTCGGGCGAACCGGCGAACAGCTCGATGTTGTGGGGGCCGTTGGGCTTCTTGGCCTTGAGGCCTTCGAGGAGCGCGTTGCCCTGGAGGACGCCGACCTTGAAGTTGTCGTAGGCGACGTAGTAGTCCACGGCGGCCGTGTTCTTCACGAGCCGGTCGTAGGCGATGACGGTGGCCCCGGCGTCCTTGGCGGCCTTGAGCTGGGTGCCCAACTGCGAACCGTCGATGGCGCCGACGACGATGACCTTGGCGCCCTTGGTCACCATGGACTGGATCTGGTTCTGCTGGTCGGAGACGCCGCCGCTGGCGAACTGGACGTCGCTCTTGTAGCCAGCAGCGGCCAGACCATCCTTGAACAGCTGCTCGGCGAGCACCCAGTTCTCCGAGGTCTTCTGCGGGAGAGCCACACCGATGAGGGTGTCGCCGCCGGCCGCAGCGCCGGTCGAACCGGCGGTTGTTGTCGTGCCGCTGTCGGTCCGGCCGCAGCCGGAAAGGGCCAGGGCGGCAACCGCGGCAACCGCCAGGAGGGACTTGATGGGTGTGCGCATTCTGTTTCTCTCTCTTGTTGGATGAGACTTACTCGTGAAAGCAGACAGCTGGATCTGGAACTGGAGCTGGATCGTGGTCAGGCCGACTTGCCAGCAGCGTCGGGCGTCGTTCCCTTCTTGGAGCCACGCATGAGCAACCCGATGATCGACGGGCGGCCCTGCATCTTGTTGTAGACGTCGAAGGCGACGGCGACGAGTAGCACCAGACCCTTGATGATCTGGGTGAGGTCCGCGCCGACACCGAGCAGTTGCAGGCCGTTGTTGAGGACCGCCATGACCAGGCCACCGACGATCGAACCGATGACCGTCCCAACGCCACCGGTGACGGCCGCGCCACCGATGAAGACGGCAGCGATAGCGTCCAGCTCCCAGCCCACGCCGTCGAACGGGCCCGACGCGTTGGAGCGGGCCACGAACATCATCCCGGCGAGGGCCGCGAGGATGGACATGTTCATCATGACCAGGAAGTTGACCCGCTTGCTGCGAACACCCGAGAGCTCGGCGGCGTGGCGGTTACCACCCACGGCGTAGACGTGACGGCCGATGATTGTCCGTGTCGAGATGAAGCCGTAGATCAGAACGAGGGCGCCCAGGATCAAGCCGGACACCGGGAACGAGGTGCCCCGGCGGCCCGACGCCATGAGCAGAGCCACAGCCAGGATGGCGAAGCTGATCAGCCCGGTGCGGACCCACATGGCGGTCGCCGACCCGGTGGCGGCACCGATCTTCACCTGGTTGCGGCGGGTGCGAATGGCCCCAAGGACGACGGCGGCGACGAGGATGAGCCCGAGCAGCACGGTGAGATTGTTGTATCCGGTGTTGGGGCCGACCTCGGGAAGGTAGCCGGCACCGATGACTTGGAAGTCCTCCTTGACCGGGATCGTGTTCGACTTCCCGATGAGCTGGTTAACCCCGCGGAAGACCATCATTCCCGAGAGGGTGACGATGAACGCTGGGATGCCGACGTAGGCCACCCAGAAGCCCTGCCACGCGCCGATCAGCGCTCCGAAGGCCAGGCCGACCAGCACGGCGAGGACCCAATGCATCCCGGTGTCGCGCATGAGGAGGGCAACGACAATGCCTACCGCTGCCGCCACCGACCCCACGGACAGGTCGATGTGGCCAGCGATGATGACCAGCACCATCCCGATCGCCATGACGAGGATGTATGAGTTGCCGTTGAAGATGTTGATGACGTTCTCGGGCTTGAGCACCAGTCCGTTGGTCATCACCTGGAAGAGCGCGATGAGCGCGACGAGCGCGAAGATCATGCCGAACTGGCGGGTGTCGCCGCCGAAGATGTCCTTGAGTTTCTTCATCAGAGAGTCCTTGGTGTCAGGCTGACGCGGCGGCGGAGCGGTCGGACAGGGTGGTCATGAGCTTCATGAGGTTCTCCTGGGTGGCCTCACCCTTGGCGAGGCATCCAGTGATGGCGCCCTCGCAGATCGTGTAGATCCGATCGGAGAGCCCGAGCAGTTCTGGCAGTTCGGAGGAGACGACAATGACTGCCTTCCCGCTCTTGGCCAGTTCCTGGACGATGCCGTAGATCTCGTATTTGGCGCCGACGTCGATCCCTCGCGTGGGCTCGTCGAGGATGAGCAGGTCAGGGTCGGTGAACAGCCACTTGGCCAGGACGACCTTCTGCTGGTTGCCTCCGGAGAGCTTGCCGACGCCCTCGTTGACCGTGGGGGTCTTGGTCCGCAGGGACTTGCGGTAGCCCTCGGCCGCCTCGAACTCGGCGCGCCGGTCGACGACCGACCGCTTGGAGATCTTCTTGAGCTTGGCAGAGACAGTGGTCGTCTTGATGTCATCGAGCAGGTTCAAACCGAGCACCTTGCGGTCCTCGGTGACATAGCCGATCCCGGCGTCGATGGCGGCTGGAACGCTCTTGAGGCTGACCTTCTTGCCGTCGAGGTAGAGCTCGCCACCGCGGAAGATCCCGTAGGACTGGCCGAAGATCGAGCGCATGAGCTCGGTGCGCCCCGCGCCCATGAGCCCGGCGAACCCGACGATCTCACCGCGGCGGACGTAGAAGTTCGAGCCCTTACAGACCAGCCGGCCCGGGATGACAGGGCTCTCGACCGTCCAGTTGCGGACCTCGACGAATGTTTCACCGACGTTGGGGGTGTAGTCCGGGAACCGGGAACTCATCTCACGGCCGACCATGCCCCGGATGATCCGGTCCTCGTCGACCTTGTCGCCTTTGACATCGAGCGTCTCGACCGATTGGCCGTCGCGGATGATGGTGATCGAGTCGGCGATCTGCTCGATCTCGTTGAGCTTGTGGCTGATGATGATGCAGGTGATGCCCTTGCGGCGCAGTTCGTCGATGAGGCCGAGCAGGTGCTGTGAGTCTTCCTCGTTGAGCGCGGCAGTCGGTTCGTCGAGGATGAGCAGCCGCACGTCCTTGTTGAGGGCCTTGGCGATCTCGACGAGTTGCTGCTTGCCGACGCCGATGTTCTTGATCGCGGTCTGCGGTTCGTCGTTGAGGCCGACGTGCTCCAGAAGTTCCCGTGCTCGACGGTTGGTCTCGACCCAGTCGATGACCCCGTTCTTGACGTACTCGTTGCCCAGGAAGATGTTCTCCGCGATGCTCAGCTCAGGGATCAGCGCCAACTCTTGGTGGATGATGACGATCCCGGCGTGCTCGGACTGTCGGATGTTCTTGAACTCGACCGGCTTGCCGTCGAAGATGACCTCCCCGGTGTAGCTGCCATACGGCCACACCCCTGATAGGACCTTCATCAGGGTGGACTTCCCAGCACCGTTCTCTCCGCAGATGGCGTGCACCTCGCCTCGGCGGACCACCATGGACACGTTCTCCAGGGCCTTGACCCCAGGGAACTCCTTGGTGATGTTGCGCATCTCGAGGATGACGTCTGACACCTTGCCACCTTCCCTCGTCGCTATGCACCGAACGCCTGACCTGTCGGCCCCGACGTACGGCCTAACCTGGCGGCTCGATCGTGGTCAAGACCTATTTGTTATGTGAATCAACATATTGTCCAGAACGGGACGGGTCAAGAGGCCAAACCCGCCCCCGCGTAACGATTCGGTAACCGGGAGGATGGCTCGGCTCCACCTCGACTCACCCGAGCCACGGCGTCGGGTGAGTCACGACCCGGTCGACGACTCGCATCGCCGCACCGGTCAAGGACGCAAAGTCGCCACTGACCGCCGACTCGACGCGAACTGGCACCCAACGGGCGGCTAGCACCCGCTCGGTGAGGATCGCATGAACGGTCGGACCGAGCACATCGAACATCTGCGCATACGACCCACCCAGCACCACAGTGTCCAGGTCGAGCAGATTCAGGGCCGACGACGCCGCCAGACCGACAGCCTGCCCAGCCTCCTCCACCGCGGTTCGGGCCGACTCATCCCCTGCTGCCACCCGAGCCAGCAAGTTTGTGATGGTCGTCCCCGGAGGAAGTCCGGCCCTGCGCACCAGCGCGTCCTTGCCGGCATACTGTTCAAGGCAACCCGTTGCGCCGCAACCACATTGGGGGCCCCTCGGGTCAACCACAGCGTGCCCGATTTCGCCGCTCCAGCCGTGCAGGCCGCCGGCCAACTCGCCGCCGAGCACGATGGCGCCGCCGATGCCGACCTCGCCGCTGATGAACAGGAAGTTCTGATCGAGCCTGGAGCCCCCAGAGGCCCGGGACCGCTGGCGCGCCTCCGCGCGAGCCGCCAGATCCGCATCGTTGCCCACCTCGATGGGCAGTTCCCGTAGCTTGGGGCTGCGCCGCAGCACAGCAATCGCATCGACGTCCTGCCACACCAGGTTGGGGGCATACCGCACCATCCCGCCGCCAGGGTTGGTCAACCCGGGCACCGAGACGCATACTCCGGCCACCGTCGCACTGCTCGAATCAAGTTGCGCCACAACAAGATCACAGAGCGACAGCAGCCGCTCGAAGATCGAGTTCGGCTCGCTCGCCCGGAAGTCCCCCTCGACGATGCGCTCGGTGACCAGCGTCCCGCCCAGGTCGAGAGCACGCACGCCGATATGGTCGACGGCCACTTCCAGGCCGACGCCGACGAACGATCCCGGCGCCGGCAACAGCGGGACTCCGGGCCGCCCAGCGCGCTCGACTGCTTCCGGCGCCGATTCGACGACGAGCCTGGCGGCGATGAGCCGGTCGACAAGATCCGACACCGCCGGACGAGTGAGGCCTACGGCTTTGGCCAGCCGGGCTCGAGTCATCGGCGTGCCCGCGTCAACGATGTGACGCAGCACCAGCGAGAGGTTGTGTTCCCGCAGCGACGACTGACGGGCCGGACGGACGCTCCCCCGAGTGCGCAGGAGGGTCGGCTGGACGGGGTCCTCACGTCGCACGGTCGTGACCATGGCCAGACCATACCGCGATCTAGCGCTCTTTTGTTCGCTCCACCAACAAACCACGCGGAAGCGATCAGCGCCTTAGCGACCAGCGGCCGAAAGAAGCGCTTCTACGCGGTCGGTCCGCTCCCAGGTGAACCCACCGTCGCCGTCAACGCGTCCGAAGTGCCCGTATGCCGCAGTCCGCTGATAGATCGGCCGAAGCAGGTCCAGCTGGTCGACAATCGCCGCCGGCCGCAGGTCGAACACTGCTGTGATCGCCCGCTGGATCGACGCAACCGGCACCGTCTCAGTGCCAAAGGTCTCCACATAGAGCCCGACCGGATGTGCGGCCCCGATCGCATAGGCAACCTGCACCTCGCAGCGTCGCGCGAGCCCCGCGGCCACGACGTTCTTGGCGACCCACCGGGTCGCGTAGGCCGCCGACCGGTCCACCTTCGAGGGGTCCTTCCCGGAGAAGGCCCCTCCCCCGTGCCGAGCCATGCCGCCATAAGTGTCGACGATGATCTTGCGTCCGGTGAGCCCGGCGTCGCCCATCGGGCCCCCGACCTCGAATCGCCCCGTCGGGTTGATCAGCGTGCGGTAGGACGAGACATCCAGATCGCTGCCCGCGTCCTTGAGCTCGGCGAGCACGGGCTCGATGACGTGGGCGATGATGTCCGGCGCGAGCAATCCCTCGATGGACACGTCCGCCGCGTGCTGGCTGGACAGCACCACCGTGTCCAGCCGGACCGCCCGGTCGCCCTCATAGGCGATGGTCACTTGGGTCTTGCCGTCCGGACGCAGGTAGGGCAGCTCCTGCGACTTGCGCACCGCCGTCAGCCGCTCGGCCAAGCGGTGCGCCAGGTGGATCGGCAGCGGCATGAACTCGGCGGTGTCGTCGCAGGCGAAGCCGAACATCAGCCCCTGGTCGCCCGCACCCTGCTTGTCGTAGGCATCCAGCCCGATGTCCCCGAGCCGCCCCTCGTATGCCGTGTCGACGCCCTGGGCGATGTCCGGGCTCTGCTGCCCGATCGAGACTTCAACCCCACACGACGCCCCGTCGAAGCCCTTGGTCGACGAGTCGTAGCCGATCCCCAGCACTGTCTCGCGGACGATCGAGGGAATCTCGACATAGGCCTCGGTCGTCACCTCGCCGGCGACATGGACCAGCCCCGTGGTCACCATTGTCTCGACGGCGACCCGCGACCGCGGGTGTTGCTCGAGCATGGCGTCGAGGATGGCGTCACTGATCTGGTCGCAGATCTTGTCCGGGTGCCCCTCGGTGACCGACTCGGATGTGAACAGGCGGGCAGACACTCGCGACTCCAGCGGGATGGGGCTCGGGACGGCCACCGCGGGAGGGTGGCGCTTCACATCCAGTCTAGTGCGACGCGGAGATGAGGTCCCGTATGCCGTCCCACACCGCGTCGGCTACTGCGGTCTTGCTGGCAGGCCCGACCGTCACGCCCGGGCGGCCGTCCCGGAAGAGCAGGTGGACCGTATTGGTGTCTTGCCCGAAGGTCTTCGTCGCTCCGACCTCGTTGGCAACGAGCAGGTCGCAGCCCTTGCGGGCCAGTTTCGCCCGGGCCAGATCCAGGACCGACCCGGATTCATCACCAGTCTCGGCCGCGAACCCGACGATCACCGGATGCGCCGCGGAACCCCGTCGCGCCACCAGCCCGGCGAGGATGTCGGGATTGCGCACCAACTCGATGGTGGGGGCTGCCTGGTCCGACCCATCAGCGGCATGGGTCTTCTTGATCTTGCTGGCCACATAGTGCTTGGGCCGGAAGTCGGCCACCGCCGCGCACATGACGACGACATCGGCATCTCCAGCGACCGTTGTCACAGCCTCCTGAAGATCCAGCGCCGACTCGGCAGGGACGACTCGGATCCCGAGGTCGTCCCGCACGGCCACCGCAAGATTGCACGCCACCAACGTCACCTGAGCGCCGCGCGCAGCCGCCCTTTCGGCCAAGGCGACGCCCTGCTTGCCCGACGAGCGGTTGCCGAGGAACCGCACGGGGTCCAGGGCCTCCCGGGTGCCACCGGCACTGACAACGACCTGTATGCCGTGCAGGTCACCTCCCCGGGTCGCTGCATCGGCAGACCCCTGCGGTGCGCCGACCCCGGCGGCGGCCAGGCACGCGGCATACAACTCCTCAGGCTCGGGGAGTCGGCCCGGGCCCGTGTCGGCCCCGGTGAGCCGCCCCGAACCGGGCTCGACCACGTGCGCGCCCCGAGCCCGGAGGGTCGCGACGTTGGCCTGGGTGGCTGGGTGTAACCACATCTCGGTGTGCATCGCCGGCGCGAACACGACGGGGCAGCGTGCCGTGAGCAAGGTGGCGGTCAGCAGGTCGTCGGCCTGACCGGTCGCGGCCTTGGCCAGCAGATCGGCGGTGGCCGGAGCGACCACCACCAGGTCGGCGTCCTGACCGATGCGCACATGCGGGACCCGGTCGACGGCCGTCCAAACGTCGCTCGCCACCGGTTTGCCCGACAGCGCGGCCCACGTCGGCGCCCCGACAAACCGCAACGCGGCCTCCGTGGGCACCACGGTGACGTCGTGACCGGACTCGGTGAACCGACGGAGCAGCGAGGCCGCCTTGTAGGCGGCGATCCCGCCGCTCACCCCCAGCACGACACGCATCTGTTGGGCTCCCAGGGTCGAGGGGGTCGGTGACGGCGCGGCGAGCCGAGCGGGGTCAGTCCTCGGTCACGTGGGTTGTGAGCAGACGCTCGTTGATCTCACGCAGCGCGATCGACAGCGGCTTCTCGTGGACCTCGGTCTCGACAAGCGGGCCGACGTAGTCGAGCAGGCCCTCCTGCAACTGCGAGTAGTAGGCGTTGATCTGCCGGGCGCGCTTCGCGGAGTAGATCACCAGGGCGTACTTGCTGTCGGCGACGGCGAGCAGGTCGTCGATGGGCGGGTTGGTGATGCCGATGGGGTTGGCCACGGTTCCGGACACGGCAAGGATCTCGATTCGATCGGGGGCAGGTCGCTGCGGGCGTCCTCACGCAGAAGGACGCGGTCCCATTAATGATACGAGTTGTTCGCTGGCTCGGCGGACATCGTCGTTGATGATGACCACGTCGAACTCGTCGACGGCTTCCAGCTCCCGGGTCGCGGTGTGCAGCCGGACGGTGCGCTCTTCCTGCGTCTCAGTCCCCCGCCCGACCAGGCGGTCCACCAGCTCGTCCCAACTGGGCGGGGCGAGAAAGACCAACAGCGCCTCGGGCATGCTCTTGCGCACCTGTCGGGCCCCCTGCAAGTCGATCTCCAGCAACGCGGGGTGCCCGGCGGCGAGAGCTCGCTCGACCGGGCCACGCGGGGTGCCATACTTCGCGCGGCCGTGGACGACGGCATACTCAAGGAACTCCCCCGCTGCGATGAGCCGGTCAAACTCCTCTTCCGCGACGAAGATGTAGTGGACTCCGTCGACCTCACCCGGTCGCGGCGGTCGGGTTGTCATCGACACCGAGAGCCACACCTGGGGAAAGTGCGTGCGGATGTATGCCGCGATCGTCCCCTTCCCGACCGCAGTCGGGCCGGCGAGGACGACCAGACGGCCGGTTCCCTCCGGCGAGGCAATCGGCACCGATTGGGGATCGGCGCCGCTCACGACTGGTCAAACCGCGCGATGAGCGCCGCCGCCTGGTTGACCCCCAACCCGCGGACGCGCCGAGACTCCGAGATGCCTACCTCGGCCATGATCTGCCGGGCTCGAACCGGACCCACCCCAGGAAGCGACTCCAAGAGGGCCGACACCTTGAGCTTGCCCAGCACCGGGTCGTCCTTGCCGTCGGCGATGACCTCGGCCAGGGAACCCTGGGAGTACTTGAGCCGGTTCTTGACCGCGGCCCGGGCCCGGCGAGCGAGGGCGGCCTTCTCGAGGGCAGCCGCTCGTTCTTCCGGGGTCAGTTCGGGCAGAGCCACCGTGTCACTCCTCGATCGGGCGCTGGACAACATCAAGGACCGAACCTACCGAGGCGCCCCGCGGTGTGCAACGACACCCCCGGGATGAACAACTTGTGAGCGAATCGAGCACGCCGTCGGACGGGCCGTGAGGTAACGCCGCAGGTCACAGCCTGAGCGTCTCAGCCAACGCGGCCGCGGTCTCGCCGGCTCGCGCCGCGAGCGCAGCCACGGTGGGACCAGCCCCGAGGACCTCCCGGCTCGATGCGGCAAGGACGTTGGGAAGGGCGGAACCAAACACCCGGCGCAGGCTCTCGGCTGTGCCGCCCTGGGCACCAACCCCGGGCGCAAGGAACGGTCCGCCCATCCCGGCCAGGTCCAGACCAAGCCGTTGGACCGCATCGCCGACGGTCGCCCCCACCACGAGGCCGACCGATCCGAGCTCGTCGCGGCTGCGTGCCTCGGCGTTGTCCGCGGTTGCTCCGGCGACGACATGCCCGGCCACGCTCTGCCCGTCGAGCACCGCATGTTGGACAGCGGCGCCTTCCGGGTTGGAGGTGAGCGCGAGCACGAAGATCCCGCGGCCGGTCGCATGGGCCAAGTCGACCGCCGTTCGTAACGAGCCATAGCCCAGGTAGGGGCTGACCGTGATGGCGTCGGGGGGCTCTGGGGCATCCTTGCCCAGGAATGCCTCGGCATACGCGTCCATCGTCGTCCCGATGTCACCGCGCTTGACGTCGAGGATCACCAGGGTGCCTGCAGCCCGCAGCTCACCGACGAGTCGTTCGAGGACAGCCACGCCGGCCGCGCCGAAGACCTCGAAGAACGCGGACTGCGGCTTGACCGCGGCCACCCGACCGGCGAACGCCTCGGCGCAGGTCATCGCGAACCGCTCCAGCCCGGCGACGCTGTAGTCCAGCCCCCACCCGTGCAGGAGCGCCCGATGGGGGTCGACGCCGGCACACAACGGCCCGTAAGTCGCCATTGCCTCGCGCAACCGCACCCCGAAAGCCGGAGTATGCCGCCCGCTCACCTGTGTGGCCGCGTCAGTGCTCATGGGTGTTTCCGTTGCTCATGGGTGCTTCCGTTCGGGATGGGCGGCGGCGACGACATCGGCGAACGCGGCATACCCCCGCGCGTCGAGCAACGCGGCCAACTCGTCGAGGACGTGGGCGGGCGCCTGCGGGTCGTGGAAGGTGGCGGTGCCGACCTGGATGGCGCTCGCACCAGCAGCGGCGAGCTCGAGCGCATCGCGACCCGAGGCAACCCCTCCGACGCCGATGATGGGCGCCGTGGGGAGGCGCTCGGCGAACATCGCCGACCTGACCTGCCAGATCGCCCGGACCGCGATGGGCCGGATCGCCGGGCCGCTCAGGCCCCCGGTGATCCCGCCGAGGTGCGGTCGCATCCGATCGGTGTCGATGACCATGCCTAAGGTCGTGTTGATGAGGGTGAGCCCGTCGGCTCCGGCGCCGAGGCAGGCCGCGGCGACGGTGACCAGGTCGGTGACGTCGGGACTGAGCTTGGCGAACACCGGCAGGTGGATGGGGACGGCCTCGCGGACCGCGGCGACCACTTGGGCGGAGGCGTGCGGGTCGATGGCGAACACCTGGCCCCGGCTGGCGACGTTGGGACAGGAGATGTTCACTTCGAGCCCGGCGATCGCTGTGACGGCTGGGCTGGCGAGCAACCGGGTTGCCACCTGGGCGAATTCGGCTGGAGTGCCGCCTGCGATGGAGACGAGGACCCGAGCGCCGACCGATGCCAACCACGGCAGGTCTTCGTCGGCGAAGGCGTCGATCCCAGGGCCTTGCAGGCCGATCGAGTTGAGCATCCCAGAGGGCGTCTCGGCCATGCGCGGCGTCCCCCGGCCGCTGCGCGGGGCCGCCATGACCGTCTTGGTGACGAAGGCTCCCAGTCGGGAGATGTCGAAGAAGCGGTGCAGTTCCTTGCCGTTGGCCGCGCAGCCGGAGGCTGTCATGAGGGGGTTGGGCAGGGTGAGGCCCGCCAGCGAGGCCGTGAGGTCAGCCATCAGTGCCCTCCGACCTGGGGTGCCCCCACTGCGTCGTCGGGCACCCGGCACAGGCCGTCGCCGAAGGCGTCCCACCGCACCCGACTGCCCTCGAAGACCGGCCCATCAAGACAGGACCGGACCATCCTCGTGCGGCCGTCCGGGCCGACGACGGGCATGACACACGTCATGCAGACCCCGACTCCGCAGGCCATGGCCTCCTCGACCGCGACATGGGCGATGGCGTCGGCAGCCGCTGCGGCATCGGTGACTGCCTTGAGCATCGCCATCGGCCCGCAGGCATAGACGTCGCTGGCCCCGCTGCGAGTGAGCACCTCGGGCAGGACATCGCTGACCCACCCACGGGTGCCTGCCGAGCCGTCATCCGTGGTCACCGCGACGGCATCCGCAACCGCGCCGGCGAGATCGACCCCGAAGAGTCGGTCGGCACTGGCCGCCCCGAGAACGATCTCGACATGGGTGCCATGCGCGCGCAGCACCCGGGCCAGCCAGAACAGCGGCGCGCTGCCATAGCCCCCGCCGACGAGGACGGCGCTGGTGCGGCCGTCCGGTCCTGGTCGGACAGGGACCGGGAACGGTCGCCCAAGCGGCCCGACCAGGTCCACCTCATCGCCCGGCCGACGCTGCGTGATCCAGGTCGTCCCGGCTGCATGGGCGGCAACGACGATCTCGACGGTGCCGACCGCAGGGTCGACCGCGTGGATCGAGAAGCACCGGCGCAACAACATCCCCGAGGTCGGGCCCCCCACAGTGGCCGCGACGAACTGGCCGGGGGCGGCATACGCGGCGATGGTCGGTGCGGCGAGGACCAGGTGACGGTAGGCACCGGCGGGCTCGCTGGAGAGCACCCGGGCGACCTCGTGGGCGACCTCGCTCACCGCGCAGCCCCATACAGGTTCAGCGCCCGGGCGTGCTCCTGCAGCGAGGTGACCCGGATGGGCGCCGAGCGCATCGACTCGATGCCCTGGACCGCCGCGCCCAGCTCCTGCACCGTGGTGATGAGAGTGACGTCAGCCGCGATCGCGGCAGCCCGGATCGCATAACCGTCAGCGCGCGCAGTCTGGCCGGTCGGGGTGTTGACCACCATGTCGATCTCGCCGGCGAGGATCCGATCGCCGATGGTCCGCTCGACCGGGTCGCCGTCGGACCCGTTGGCACGCTCGGTGATCTTGCGGACGACCTCAGCCTTGATCCCGTTGCGTCGCAACACATCTGCCGTGCCCGAGGTGGCCACCAAGGTGAATCCGAGCTCGGCGAGGGCACGCACGGGGAAGATCATCGCCCGCTTGTCCCGGTTGGCGACCGAGACGAAGACGGTGCCCCGCTCGGGCAGCCCCCCGTATGCCGCGAGCTGACTCTTGGCGAACGCGGAGCCGAAGTCGGCGTCGATCCCCATAACCTCGCCGGTCGACTTCATCTCCGGGCCGAGCAGAGCATCGACCATCTGTCCGTCCTTCGTGCGGAACCGACTGAACGGCAGGACCGCCTCCTTGACGGACATCGGGGCATGTGCCGGGAGGGTTCCGCCGTCACCGGTCGGCGGCAACAGCCCCTCGACACGAAGCTCGGCAATGGTCGCGCCGAGCATGATCCGGGCCGCCGCTTTTGCGAGCGGCACCCCCGTCGCCTTGGCGACGAACGGGACGGTGCGCGAGGCGCGCGGGTTGGCCTCCAGGACGTAAAGGACGTCCTGGACGAGGGCGAACTGGACGTTCATCAGCCCGCGGACGCCGATGCCCTGAGCCAACGCCAGCGACGAGCCCCGGACCCGCTCGATCTCGGCAGCTCCCAGGGTCGCCGGCGGGAGGGTGCACGCGCTGTCGCCGGAGTGGATGCCGGCCTCCTCGATGTGCTCCATGACGCCGCCGAGATACATGTCGACGCCGTCGTAGAGGACGTCGACGTCGATCTCGATGGCGTCGTCGAGGAACCGGTCGACGAGGATTGGGTGCTCGGGCGAGGCAATGGTTGCCGCGTCGACATAGGTGGTCAGGGTCGCGTCGTCGTAGACGATCTGCATCCCCCGCCCGCCGAGCACGTAGGACGGTCGCACCAGCACGGGATAGCCGATGTCGTGCGCCACCGCGAGCGCCTCCTGGGCGCTGTATGCCGTCCCGTGTCGCGGCGCGGGCAGGCCCGCCTCCGCAAGCACCCGGCCGAAGGCACCCCGGTCCTCGGCGAGGTTGATCGCCTCCGGTGAGGTGCCGACCACCGGCACACCCTCGTCCTTGAGCGCCTGGGCGAGCCCGAGCGGGGTCTGCCCTCCCAGCTGCACGACGACGCCAGCGATCGGTCCAGCGGCGGCCTCGGCGTGAAACACCTCAAGCACGTCCTCAAGGGTGAGCGGCTCGAAGTAGAGGCGGCTGGACGTGTCGTAGTCGGTGGAGACCGTCTCGGGGTTGCAGTTGACCATCACCGTGTCGAACCCGGCGTCGCGCAGGGCGAACGAGGCGTGGACGCACGAGTAGTCGAACTCGACGCCCTGACCGATCCGGTTGGGTCCGGAGCCCAGGATGATGACCGCTGGGCGTTCGCGAGGCAGCACCTCGGTCTCACGGTCGTAGGACGAGTAGTAGTAGGGCGTGGAGGCCGCGAACTCTGCGGCGCAGGTGTCGACGGTCTTGTAGACCGGCCTGATGCCCAGCGCGTGGCGGACGCCCCGGACGACCGCCTCGGGCATGCGACGCAGGCTGGCGATCTGCCGGTCGGAGAATCCGTGGTGCTTGGCGAGGCTGAGCAACCCGGGGTGCAGCCGGTCGGCCGTGCGGACCTTCTCGGCCAGCTCGTTGATGAGGGCGATCTGGTCGAGGAACCACGGGTCGATGCCGGTCGCGGCATACACCTGCTCGACGGTGGCCCCACCACGCAATGCCTGTTGGACGCCGACGATCCGACCGTCGGTCGGGATTGCGATCTGCGCGAGCAGCACCACGACTGCGGCCTCGTCCGGGACCGGCCCGTCCCAGTGGAAGCTCGCCTCCTTGCGCTCGATCGAGCGGAGCGCCTTCTGCAGCGCCTCGGTGAAGTTGCGCCCCAGCGACATGGCCTCGCCGACGCTCTTCATCGTCGTCGTCAGGGTCGGGTCGGCGGCCGGGAACTTCTCGAACGCGAACCGGGGCACCTTGACGACGACATAGTCCAGCGTCGGCTCGAACGATGCCGGCGTCTGCTTGGTGATGTCGTTGGGGACCTCGTCGAGGGTGTAGCCGATGGCCATCTTGGCCGCGATCTTGGCGATGGGGAACCCGGTCGCCTTCGACGCCAGGGCCGAGGACCGCGACACGCGGGGGTTCATCTCGATGACGATGACCCGGCCGTCGTCGGGGTTGACGGCGAACTGGATGTTGCAGCCTCCGGTGTCGACGCCGACCTCGCGGATCACCGCGATGCCGATATCGCGCAGCCGCTGGTACTCGCGGTCGGTCAGGGTGAGCGCCGGGGCCACGGTGATGGAGTCGCCGGTGTGCACCCCCATCGGGTCGAGGTTCTCGATGGAGCAGACGACGACCACATTGTCCTTGTGGTCGCGCATGACCTCGAGCTCATACTCCTTCCAGCCGATGATCGATTCCTCGAGGAGGACCTCCGTGACCGGGGAATACTGCAGCCCAGCGCCGGCGATCCGGCGCAGGTCGGCCTCGTCATAGGCGAAGCCAGACCCAAGCCCACCCATGGTGAACGACGGTCGGACCACGACGGGATAACGCAGCTCGACTGCAGCAGAGAGACATTCGTCCATCGTGTGGCAGATGATCGAGCGGGCCGACTCGGCACCGCAGCGGGCCACGACGCCTTTGAACTTCTCGCGGTCCTCGCCGAGCTGGATCGCCTCGACGTTGGCACCGATGAGCGGGCAGTTGTAGCGCTCGAGCACACCGCGCTCGTGCAGGGCCATCGCGCAGTTGAGGGCCGTCTGCCCGCCGAGGGTCGCCAGGACCGCATCCGGGCGTTCCTTGGCGATGATCGCTTCGACGACGTCGGGGGTGATCGGCTCGACGTAGGTCGCGTCGGCGAACTCCGGGTCGGTCATGATCGTCGCCGGGTTGGAGTTGACGAGGATGACCCGGATGCCTTCATCGCGCAGCACCCGGCAGGCCTGGGTGCCGGAGTAGTCGAACTCGCAGGCCTGTCCGATGACGATCGGGCCGGACCCGATGACCAGGACGCTCGTGATGTCCTCGCGCCTAGGCATGCTGGGCCCCCTTCCAGGGGTGGGTGCGCATGAGCGCGCAGAACCGGTCGAAGAGGTATGCCGCGTCGTGCGGCCCCGCCGCCGCCTCCGGGTGGTATTGCACCGAGAAGGCCGGCTGGTCCAGGCACTCGAGCCCTTCGACGACGTCGTCGTTGAGGCAGATATGGCTAACCCGGACCCGGCCGTAGGGGGTCTGCGAGTCGTGCTTGATGGGTGCATTGACGGCGAACCCGTGGTTGTGTGCCGTGACCTCGACCTTGCCGGTCGTGCGGTCCATGACGGGCTGGTTGATGCCCCTGTGTCCGTACTTGAGCTTGTAGGTGCCGAAGCCCAGGCTGCGGCCCAGCAGCTGGTTGCCGAAGCAGATCCCGAAGAAGGGGATCCGCCGGTCGAGGACCTCGTGCAGCAGGGTGAGGTCGGCGGTCGCTGGATCGCCGGGACCGTTGGAGAAGAACACCCCGTCCGGCCCGGGAGTGCCGTCGGCGCCGGGCACGGCGAGGACGTCGGCGATCGTGGCAGTCGCCGGCAGGACGTGGACCTCGATCCCTTCCTTGGCCATGAGAGTGGGCGTCATCCCCTTGATGCCGAGGTCGATCGCCGCCACCGTGAACCGCCGAACCCCTTGAGCGGCAACGACATACGGCTGCTCCGTCGAGACCTGGGTGGCAAGCTCGGCCCCCGCCATGGACGGCGCGGCCAGCACCTTGGCCACCAGCTCGCTCTGGCTCGATGAGAACGAGTCGCCGCTGAAGATCCCCACCCGCATCGCCCCACGCTCACGCAGGTGCCGGGTGAGTGCCCGGGTGTCGATCCTGCAGATGCCGACGACTCCTTGAGCGATCAGCTCGTCCTCCAGCGACCCGGTGGACCGCCAGTTCGACGGGCGCAGAGCAGGGTCGCGCACGGCATACCCGGCCACCCAGATGCGCCGGGACTCGTCGTCCTCGTCGTTCCATCCGGTGTTGCCGACGTGCGGCGCGGTCATGACGACGACCTGCCGGTGGTAGGACGGGTCGGTCAGGGTCTCCTGGTAGCCGGTCATCCCGGTCGAGAACACCGCCTCGCCGACGGTCTCCCCCACTGCACCGAACGAGTGGCCGAGGAAGGTGCGGCCGTCCTCGAGGACCAGCGCTGCCGCCTCCCGATCACCCAGCAGCGACGTTGCGGGACTCACGCGATCTCCTCCGGGTCGAACTGGCCGCGGACCCGGCCTCGGTATGCCGTGCACTCGCCGCGCAGGAACGTCGCGACGACCGGGGCGGGCAGCGTGCGCCCGTGCCAGGGGTTGTTGCGGGACAGCGAGTGGCTCGCCTCCCGGTCCACGGTCCACGCCGTGTCAGGGTCGATGAGCACGAGGTTGGCCGGCTCC
>MTKY01088827.1_pt1 | contig 24109 bp, 7 predicted proteins | sample 1042731 | NCBI WGS metagenome assembly MTKY01 (sample SAMN06212206, study PRJNA360538) | anaerobic digester metagenome | biome: Wastewater treatment plant; material: sludge; isolation source: anaerobic digester fed with sludge from wastewater treatment plant | place: Denmark: WWTP Soeholt ... | reverse complement strand
GGATACGCCTGGGGAGACGACAGTGTAGTCGGGGAGGGTGACGTCGCGGATGAAGGTGGCTTGATCTAAAAATGTGGGAGGATTATAGTCTTCTACTTCTAGCCATCCACCTATACCGGCGCCATTTGGGAATGTATATGCACTTGCACTTCCATCAACCCGCTGAGGCATACCGCCAACCCAAAGGTTATAGCTGACTTCACCATTACAGTTATAAAGAGGATCTTCAATTTGTTCATCGGGTGAACGCCAAGGATCCCACCCAAACGGATCTGTGATTTGCCATCCATTGCGATCCGTGTTCCAACGATAAACACTAAAATGGAGGTGAATCCCAGTGGAATTTCCCGTGGTCCCGATTTCTCCTATTTCAGTACCAGCACTCACCCAAGAATAAGGTGCCGTTTTCTCAACATAGACATCAGCTAAATGGGCGTATCTCGTCAAATATCCCTGCGAGTGATAAATGTCAACATATTTTCCCAATGCACCATTGTCAGTACTGTTTACATATACTACTGCACCATCTGCAGCTGCTAATGCAGCTATTCCAGTTCTTCCTCCCGTTTTAAAGTCGTGTCCATCATGCCCATCATACCCTAATAATGTTTCAAGTGCTGGTGACCAATAATATGTAAATTTCCCATAATGAACTGGGGCTAATGATACATTCTCACCTAAAGTTGAAACCGTATTGTTCTTCTTGTAATTTGGGTCATTGTGATCCATAACCCCTGACCAAATATCTCCAGACCAGTTCATATCAAAAGGCTGATATAAAAACGGCGCGGGAGGCGTGTGAGGTTGAGGGTCAAGGTATGGATCATCTAAAGGATCCCACCAACAATAATAGTAGGGTCTATCAGGCCGAATTGTTCTAGGGTCAACTAAGATTTCAGCAGCATACAGCATATCTAAATTGATATTAAGTGCAAATAAACAACACACCAACACTGCCGAAACCCACCGGCGAATCCCATTTTGTCGTAACGTTACAGATTGCATATCGAAACCTCCTCATCAAAGTGATCAAACATTAACAGTTTTTCTGGCCAGCAATGAAAATGCACACACCACTACCGCGCACCAACTCCTAGCCACTCCGTTTTTGGTGTAGATGAGATGAACGAGCGAGCCTGATGGCTATGCCTCATAACCATTATGCCGGCGTCTGTCTCTGCTCCCTGACGATCAGGCTTCGACAGTGCCCGCGCGGTCTGTTGCTCGACTGTGGAGAGTTAGTGTCGTCAATAAGCAACCTAATTGTGGGACCAAAAGGGAGTCTCAACGTCTGAGTTTTCATCTGTGCATACCGACGGGCCTACCTCACTTATCGTAGTGGGTGTCAACCACTCGACCTGAGCTGGGCCATATACTGCATCCTGGTAAAGATATGCCGAGGGCTTGATGCTGATTTGGGGCCTAACAATGAGAACGACCGCACAAAACAGAATCCACTTATGCTCATCACACGGTAATTCTAATCTAATTCTAACACAGCAAGTGCAAAGTGGCAATAGGACTAAAGTCACGGCTTGCCGGATGCGCACTTATTTTTGTGCGGCGTGTACTACGAGGCGCAGCCTCGCGCTCTCTCACCCGTGTTCTGCCAACCCCAACCGCGCTGCAATCGCCGGGTCTGCCGGGTAATACACACGCTCTTGAGGCGTCAGCAACGCCGAGCCGTCCGCCGCGGTCAGATGTACGCGCTGCTCCGCCACGAACGCTGAAATATCCAGCACTTCCAGTATTTCGCGTTGTCCAAAGGCTTCCAACACTGCACCCTTTAGCCCAACCTGGATCGCGCGGCGTTGGAGAGGATGCCCCTTTGGATCATAATCAGGGTCCCATTGTACCCGTACTGGCGATTGGCGCGCAGCGTTGGCCCACGCCTCTTGTGTGGTAAACTGGTTGCGTTCCCACGATGTTGGCACAGCTTGCGCCAGTAACGCCTCAAAGAATTCGCGACGCAGCCACAAAGCCAGGATAACCTGCTGGTTATCCTTTGTGCCCCAGCCGGAACGGTGCATCAACCACAGGAAGTTCGTCTTGATCCAGCTCATCCGCCCATAGTCGAACTCCCCGCCCAATCGTTGCTGCGCTGCTGCGAAATGTCCAATCGCGGGACTATATGCCTGGTACACGATGATGGTCGCGTCATCGTATTGCGCCAGGATGTGGCGTCCCTGCGTAGGCCAGTGTTGCGCCTGGGTGAAGTACGGTTCAGTAATGAGCATTATGATTCATCCGTTGATTTTTGCGATGGGGTATCGGCAAATTGAGAAAATGGATCATAGCCCCTCCATCACCACCCGTACCGCGCCGCCAACGTTGAGGAAACACAGCGCCGGACGTGGGCGCACGCCAAGCAGCCGCTCCGCTGCATCCAGATAGCGTGTCACTTGCGCGTGGTAATCCTTGGCGACGAGCAATGCAGTCAGTGCCGCTGGATCGGTAACGTGATCGGTCTTGAACTCCACGAGCGTCCATTGCCCGTCGGTACGAAACAGCCCGTCGAGCGTGCCGCGCTCCAGCGCACCGTCCGGCGTCGCCAGCGTGTAGGGGACTTCGTGGAGGCGTTGCGTTGCGTCGTTCATTGCGGCGTACAGGTCGGTGGCCTGGAAGCGTGTGAGCATCCGCGCCGCACGCTGGACGGCGTTGCGCAGTTCGGCGGCGTCAGTAATGCCGCGCCCGCGTGCTTCGGCTTCGGCCCACCGCGCGAAGAGCACGCTGTCGGGGAAGAGCCACTGTTCCAGCGCACCGTGTACCAGCGTCCCCACCACCCAGGCTGGTGCAGAGGGTCGGGCTTGTTCGGGAACCACGCGCCAAACCCGGCGTGGCGGATCGCGGTGTTCGGCCTCGGTGTCATCATCGGTTGTGGCCGATGGCGGGATCAAGGAATCGAGCAACGGCAAGGTCTCCGGCAAGGCAGCCGGCGCTGGCGGTGCGGTGGATACGCCCGGCGCGGCGATCTCCACGTTGCCTTCGTAGAGGAAGCAAGTCACCGGTTGTGTCCCGGCAGACAACGTCACGTGCTGGATTGCCTCCCCCTCAGGATCACACGCTGGCGCAGACGTGCTGAGGTGCAACGCCGTGTCCAGCCGTTCCAGCCAGCCGCCAAGCCCCAGGCCGTCTTTGCGCGCGTTCACCGTCCCACTGAGGATGAGCATATCCTGCGCCCGCGTCGCGGCGACGTACAACAGCCGGTCGGATTCCGCCGCCTCTTGATCCGTTGCTACCTGCTGTGCCAGGCGATAGGCCAATGAGGTGGCGGCAGGGGCTTCATCTTCGCCTGCGCTTTTGAGTGGCGGCACGACGCCCAGAAGCGGATCTACCATTGCGCCACGCCCGCCGCGCGCGGCCTTCCTGGAATCGCCAATGACGATGACGGGGAATTCCAGCCCTTTGGCCGCGTGGACGGTCATCAGTTGCACCGCGCCTACGCTCAAGGTGTGCGCCTCGCCCTCGCGCGTGCCCGCGTCGCGCAGTTGCGTCACGTAGTCCAGGAATTCACTGACGCTGACGATGCCGCTGGTGTGCGCGTCCGTCAGCAGTTTGGCGAGGTTGCCCGCGCCCCGCGCCTGTCCCGCACGCAATAACGCGGCTCGGTAGTGCGTCGCGTCCAGGAAGTCTTTGAGGAGTGCGGCCACCGTCACCCGGCCCGCCTGCGCGTGTAGACGTTGGATGAGGGCGACGGCCTTCGCCGCACAAAGGGCCTCGTCCGCCAGACAATCCAGCAAGGCATTGTTGAGCACGGTCCACAGTGACGGAGCCTCTTGTGCCTTGCGTTCTTCGGTCAGACGATACAGCGCCAGGTCGGAAAGACCGCACGCCGGAGAGCGCAGCAGACCGGCCAGAGCCAGGTCGTCGGTGGGATCGGCCAGGACGGTGAGCGCGTTGAGGACATCGCGCACTTCCGGGCGCTCGTAGAAGCCGCGCCCGGCCACGGTGAGGAAGGGGATGCCGGCGCGTTCCAGCGCGTTCTCGTAGGGGGCGAAGGAGGTCGAGGCGCGGCAGAGGATGGCGATGTCGCCGTAGTCCAGCGGGCGGGTCTGAGCCTGTCCGGTGTCGGGATCGCGCGTTTCCAGATGCACGTGACCGTTTTCCACCAATGCTGCCAACCGTGTGACCAGCGCTTCCGCCGCTTTGTCCAGCGCGCCGCCGGTTTTGCTGCCCACGCCCAGATGCAGTTCGACGTAGGGCGGTGTTAGTCCGGCAGGGGGCGTGGCGCGGTAATGGGTGAGTGCGGCAAATGGCTCGACGTAGGATCGCGCCGGGTCCTCGTCCACGCCCAGCACCGGTTGCAGCAGGGCGTTGAGGGCGGTGACGAGGTCGCCGTGCGCGCGGTACGAGGTCTCCAGGGTGAATGCCTGGCCCTGGTCAGCGATTTCCCGGCGGGCGGCGCGGAACACGGTGACGTCCGCGCCCCGGAAGCGGTAGATAGACTGCTTGCCGTCGCCGACGATGAAGCGCTTGCCCGCATCGCCGTTGAGCAAGGCCAGCAGATCGCGTTGGCGGGCGTTGGTGTCCTGGAACTCGTCCACCAGCAAGGCACGGACTTCGGCCTGCCAGCGCGCGCGGGCGGCGGGATGGTCGCGCAGGAGTGCCAGCGCGCCGGCTTCCAGGTCGTCGAAGTCGAGGGCGCGGCGCGCTTCCTTGAGGCGCGTGTAGGCCGCCAGCGCGTAGTCGTACAGGCGCAACAATTCGGGCAGAATAGCCTGCGCCAGGGTTTGATCCAGCGCCAGGTCAATGCCTTTTCCTACCAATGCGGCAAGACTTTCGTCGTAACGGCTTTGCAGTTCCTTGATGATAGCCTTGGGATTGGCGGGGGACCAGTTGGCCTGCCGTCCGACCTGCTTCATCACTCCCCGCAACGGCGCGAGGTGTGTGGACGCCCTCACCCAATCGTCCGCCGCGCACGCCGCTGTGATGATGTCCCAGAGATGCAGCAATTCCGCAAGCGGCGCAGCCAGGTTGTCACCGGCGGCTTCGGCGCGTGCCAGCGTCCCGTCGGCGCGCAGAGTCAGCAAATCGGCGAAGTCCGCCTGCACCGCAGCGTCTTCCACGAAAGCGCAGAGCGGGGCCACCAGATACGGTTCCCACACGGCCCACCAATCGTCCGGGCGGGGGAGCGCGGCGATGTCCAGTCGTTGTTTGAGCAGTTGGGTCAGGAGTCGCGGTAGTTCCCATTCCCCGAAGTCGGCGAACAAGCGCGCGGCCTGCGGATCATCGGCGGCCCAGGCCAGCGCCGCTTCGACCGCCTGCGCCAGGAGCAGCGCGGCCTGGCCTTCGTCCAGCGTCTCGAAGCGCGGGTCAATGGCGGCCTCGGCGGGATGGTTACGCAGCAGTTCCCCGCACAGGCTGTGGATGGTGCCGATGCGCGCGGCATCGAGGGCTTCGTAGAGCCGCTGCCAGCGGGCGCGTTCCTCGTCATTAAGTGGCCCCACATCCAGGTAGCGCCGCACCTCTTGCCGCACGCGGTTGCGCATCTCGCGCGCGGCCTTTTTGGTGAAGGTGATGGCGACCACGGAGCGCAGTGGCAGATCATCCAGCAGCAGGGAAAGGTAGCGTGCCACGAGCGTGCGCGTCTTGCCTGCACCGGCCCCGGCGGTCACGGCCACGTCCGCGCCCCGCGCCAGGATCGGCGGCGTTTGTTCTTTACTGGGAGACATTTGCGCTAGCAAAGGGTGCAAGACGCAGGATGCAGGAGACTCGTTACTGGTTACTCGTTTCTCGTTACTCATTTCTTGCCTCTTGCTTCCTGCTTCCTGCCTCACCATTGTTTGGGCTGATAGTGCCAGCAGAAGGACGCCGCCGGGCAATAAGCGGGGCAACCGTCATCGGGTGGGGTGGGAACGAAGTGGCCCTGACGCGCGCCGCGCACGGCTTTCCAGGCGTGGGCGACGGCGGTGCGCATTGCGCCAGCCGGTCCGAACAAGCCCGCTTCTTTGTCCGCGAACTTCGCCAGGGTAAAGCTGCTGGCTTCGGCGGCGCGGATGTGCCAGTAGAAGCCGTCGCTGACGTTTCCCAGATTCAACGCCTCCTGTGCGGCCAGGGCGTAGAGCGGGAGTTGCAGCTTCTTCCCTTTTTTGACGTTGGTGGTCGTGAAAGCACTCGCTCCGCCGGTCTTGTAGTCGATGATGCGCACGCGCCCGTCCGGTGCGCGGTCCACCCGGTCGATCAGGCCGCGCAGCCGGAAGCTATCCGTTCCGTCACGGATAACCAGCGACGGTTGATCATCCAGGCCAAATCTGGCTTCATATGCGAATGGGACAAAGTCGTCTTGCACAGCGTCCAACGCGATCAGCGAGCGGCGGACATTCTCGATGATCTCATCGCGGGTCCGCGCCCACCACGCCGTCGGGCGGAATTGCTGTTTCGCGGGAGCGGCGTCCAATACCGGCGCGGCGACTTCAGGCAAAACCGCCAGTAGTTGTTCAAGCGCGGTGGGATCGGTGACGGCCTGGTAGAGTCGCTCGAAGATGCGGTGGTAGAGATTGCCTAACTGCGCTGCGTCCAGCCCTTCGGCGGGGCGGGCGCGTGGTTCCAACGCCAGGACGCTGCCCACAAAGAAGCGGAAGGGACACTCGCGGTAGCTTTCCAGGCGACTAGCACTCCAGGCCTGCGCCGGGCGGAAGCGTTGGGTGAAGATGTCGCCGACCGGGGTCAGATCGCCGTCGTAAAGCCCTGGCGTGATCGCGCCCAGGCGCTGCGCCAGCACGCGCGTTGCCCGTTCCAGTGCGGCGTGATACGCTGGCTGGCGTCGCGCTAACGCTTGCCAAATCGCTGCGTCCCCCTGCGTGCTGAGGCCCAGCAGCAATTCCTCCCAAGAGGCGGCTTCGTTCGGTGCGGGGTAGCTGTGACTGGTTAGGTGGAGCGGCGTCACGGCCACGCGGCGGCGTACCTCATCCCAATACGGCGACGCCTGCCACGGAGCGCCGTTGTCGGCGATGCGCGGGCGGGTGAGCAATAGGGCCGCGCGCGGGCGGGCGATGGCTTCGTAGAAGTACTCAGCTTCGGAGCTGTCGGGCGACGGTGAGAGGGCCAGGCCAAAGTCGTCACGCAGATGCTGCCGGTCGGCGTCGCGCAGAAAGGGGTCTTCGGCCAGCGCCGCCGGGAACTCACCCTCGGCCAGTCCGAGCACGGCGACGGTGTGGAAAGGCACGCCGCGCGCTTGGGTCACATCGGCGACCAGCAGCGCCTCGTGGTCGGTGGGTAGCGACAGGCGATACGTCGCGGCCTCCACCGCGCCTTCGAGGTCGGTCCAGAACGTGGGGAACGGCACGGGAGCGCAGGCTACGGCCTCGTCGGCCCAAACCAGACCGCGCAGAATGTCTTTGAGCGCGTCAAGCGCAGCCCGGTCACGTTCCACCAGTTCTGGCGGACCGGCGTCTACACGGCGTACCACACCCAGGTCGTCTGGCGGTGCGGATTTGTCCTCGGAAGATGCATCGTCGCCAATGAGGGACTCGATCCACGCCACGAACGTCCGGCAAGGGTGTTCGCCTTGCGGCGGGGTGACGCATTGCACAAAGCACTGGAACGTTGCGGCCAATGCCTCCGCCGCTGCGCCGGTGGGGACGGTCAGGGGGATATCGCTGTCGGTCGTGTCTTCGTCCAGGGTTTCACGCGGCCCGGTGGTGATCGCCAGGGTAAAAGCTTCTTCCCACTGCGCCAGTCCCGCGACCACACGTCCCCAGCGCGCCAGGTGATCCAGGCTTTCAGCGGTCTCTGCAGTGATCCCACATTCGTTCCAATCGAAGTAGGGCGAGCGCCAGGCTTCCAACGTCAAACGCCAGGGGAAGGCGCTGTCTGCGTCGTCGGGCAGCGTTAGGCGCAGCAGGTCGAGCAATGCCGCAATCGCCGGGTTCGTGCGCAGAGGCAGGCCGTCGAGGATGTGGACCGGCACGCCGAACTCGTCCGCCGTCTGCTGGATGAAGGGGCGGTACGGCTCGATGTCGCGGGCCAACAACGCCGCGTCGCTCAGGCGCAGATGCTCACGAACAACGCGCGTCTTGAGCCACCGCAGCGCCGCACGCACTTCGGCCTCGCGGTCGGGCGCGGCGATGAGCGCGACGGCATCCTCGGCAGGGCATTGTGCGGTATCGGCGGTGAACAACGCCGCTCCCAGGTGTGCCAACGCGGGCGCGCGCGGATCGGGCGTCACGCGCGCGGGCAAGGGTTCCGCCGTGATTCCCAGGGCTGTTTCCAGGCGCTGCCGTGTGCGGTCGAAACGGTGATTGATCAGGGCACGTGCATTATCGCCAGGACTACCGGTGAGGGTGATGACCAGTTCGCCCACGCGCCCGGCCAAGTGTTGCAGGACGTCCACCTGCACCGAGGTCAGGTCGTCGAAGCCGTCGACAAAGAGGTGCGACCAATCGCGGCCCACGTCAGGGTGACGGGCGAGGGCTTCCGCCGTGAGCCAGCCTAGTCCGGCGAAGTCGGCCCAGCCTTCGTGTTGCAGGCGCTCCTGGTAGGCAGTATAGAGCTGTGCTAGTTCTAGCAGGCGCGGTTCGCCACCCATCGCTGCGACGGCGTCGGTGAAGGCGTCGGGTGGGACGCCGCCGGCTTTGAGTTCGCGCACGAAGCTCTGCACGACCTGCGCAAACCCGGGCCGGGTGCGGAGCGAGGCATAGTGCTGCAACGGGGCCTCGGCGATCAGCGTGCGCAGCAGGCGGTACTGGATCGGTTCGGAGAGCAGGACGTAGACTTCCCCGGCAGCGCGGAGAATCTCGCGGTAGAGCGTGTCGAATGTCCCCGCGCGCACACCGAGCGCGCCGCCGGTCTCGGCCAGACGACGCTGCCAGGCGCGTACCTGAAGCTGCGCGGGCACGACGACGCGCGGCGTGACCGTCAACCCGGCGCTCAGGGCGCGGGCCTGGGCGACCAAGTAGGTGGTCTTCCCGCTGGCGGCGGGGGCGAGGTAGAGGTGGACGGACATTGGGTGTTTAGTCCTCCGGGATGGGGAGATTGGGACAGGTGGCGCGGTAGGGTTCGTCGCCGAGGTACTGTGCCCATTCGGCGTGGGTGAGGTTGCGCGTGAGACGGGAGCAGGCGAGGTCAATCAGGTCTGCCGGCCACACCGGCCACGTATGGATTTCAGTGCTACCGGTAAAATCGTTCTGGTTGGCGGTCAACAATTGTCGACCCTCTGCAATAAAGGCCATCCACTGTCCATACGAAAATCCCTGTCCATTTAATTCGATGCGCGTGAGTTCACGTCCGTTTGCCGTCTCCCAGATACGCACTATTGAGCCGGCCAATGTCGCCAGCCGGCGGCCATCCGGATTGAACGTTACCCCGTCAACCCGGTCACTATGCGTGAGCGTCATCCCTGGGCTAACATTCATCTCCGTTGAGCGCACGTACACTTGCTGATCTGCACCGGCGGCCAGGTATGATCCATCCGGGCTAAAGACGAGCCGATTCGGCTGAGTTCCAAACTCGTAGGCAACGACCTGTTTCATTTCAGGCACACGGTACAGGGTTACTTTTGCGCCGTCTTGCACCGCCAATTTCTTCCCTTGGGGATCAAGTGCTGCATCCAAAAAACTTTCCCAAGTATCCAGCGTCGCCAGAGAGCGGCGCGACTGCAAATCCCATATCTGCACCTGCCCGTTGATCGCCGCCATGAAATATGCATCGCTGCCGAAGCCTAAGATGGATTTTGTCAGGGGGCCAACTTCCAATACCCTTTGCCAGGTGGTGGTATCCCAAAGCTGGACAGAGGCGGCGTATTCCACTGCGGCCAACCAGCGTCCGCCGGGACTGAGCCATAGCCCTCTAGGCGTCGGGAGGGTGAAACGCTCCCCGGTCAGCAAGTGGGCGATAGCCACATCTTCATCCGAATCTTCAGCAATCCAGCCGGCCTGCGCGTTGGCCGCGACATTGAATGGCGTCCCCATAAGATACGCATCGGTGATGACTTTTCCAGAAGCGACATCCCACACACCGAAACGACTAAATCCACTGGCAATCACCCAGCGATAGTCGGGGCTGAAGGCCAGCGCGTAGGTTGGGCCGGGATGACTGAGCGTGGTCAGGGCAATGCCGCCAACCATCCAAATTTTGCCCTCACCGGCGGCGTCTAATGAGAACGCCCTTCCACCCGGGTTGAAGGCAATCTGCGTGATCGGGGATTCGTGGGTCATTCGCGCTAATTCCTTCCCGCTCACAATATCCCAAATGTATGCCACATTGCCGGCCGCAGTCAAAAGCTGCATTCCATCTGGACTGAAGGTTATGTCAGTCACCGCCGTGGGATGTATCAACCGTGCGACTTCTTCACCAGTGCGGATTCCCCAAACGCGCGCCGTACCATCCTCACTGGCGGTGGCGATATGAGTAATACCCCAGGAATTGATTGAGCCATAGACGATTTTATGCACTGTCCCCTGATGCATCATTGGCAAGGGTACGGCCTCAGCGGTTAATTCTTTCACCCACACGCGCGCCGCGCAACTGACTACCGGGCTGGTTTCGCCGGCCGTGCAACTTCCTCCCGCCGCAACCCAATTTCCATCGGGGCTGAGTGCGACGACGTTTGACCATTCCCACGCTTCTGGAATACCCGGCTCGCTTTGTCCCGTCGTCAGATTTCGGACAGCGCCAAGTGATTCCGCCAGCGCGCGCCATTGCCCTGTTTCCGTGCGCGCTACCGCTTGCGCACGAGACCCTATACTATCGCTGAAGATTGCGCGCACGGCTAAGTGCTCGCCAGCTACGATTTCCCAGGCTCTTACGACGCCGCCCGCATCGCCCACCGCCAGATAACGGCTATCGGCTGTGAACATAACGGAAGTCACGCTCCTGGGGAATTGCGTCTGCGTCAGGATTTCACCGGTGGCTACTTCAGATAACACCACCAGCCCATCATCGCTGCCCGACAAGAGCCAGCGGCCCTCTGGACTGAATTGCACGTGGCGGACGATTGTTGGATGCGGCGTCTGCAACAGCAAACGGCCGGCGACCATATCCCACACTACCGCTTGCCCTTGCCGCTCATCGCCGGTTCCCAGCGCTATCCACTGTCCGTTAGGATGAAAATCGACCCCTAAAATGGCTCCAGTAAAATTACGTTGCGCTATGAGGCGCGGCAGCAACGTCAAGGCATGGCGCAAAGCCATATCTCCCTCTAATGTCTGGGTATGGGTCAATGACTCCGCCGCCAGCAGAACCCCTGGCGTGATTTCTTCGGCTCGTTGTGAGAGCAATAGTTCAGTCTGCGCTGCCAGTTGGCGAGCCAACGCAATTTTAGCTTGCTGTTCAGCACGGACAGCTTCGGCTTGCGCCGTTGCCTCAGCATTGAGGGCGCGGGTGGCTTCGGCTTGCGCCGTTGCCTCGGCATTCAGCGCACGGGTGGCTTCGGCTTGCGCGGTTGCCTCAGCATTGAGCGCGCGTGTGGCCTCAGCTTGCGCCGTTGCTTCGGCATTCAGCGCGCGTGTTGCCTCGGCCACGGCTTCGGCCTGCGCGGTAGCCCGCGCTTGCTCTTTGGTGGCTGAAGAATTCCAGCCCATCCCGGCAATCACGGCCAGTATCAAAAGGAGTAGGGCGGCCGTTGCTGTTCCGACCAGGATGCGCCGTCGCCGCAATTCGCGCGCCTGCCGCTCCCGCTCCTGCGCCGCGATCCCCGCCTGGATGTAAGCTTCTTCCCCTTCGTTCAATTCGTCTGGCTGTTCTTGCAACCACCTTTCCGCCTCCACCAGCAACGCGCCGCGCAAGAGCGCGCCCTCATCCTGCTTCTTGCCCTCCCACGTCTGCAACTGTGCGTCCAATCGTTGCCGCCACAGGTAAAACTCCCGCTGCTCGGTAATCCATTGTTTCAAACGGGCCCATTCACGCAGCAGCGCATCGTGGATAATCTCGACGGTTTCGCCTTCGCCCGTGACCACCAGCCGGGCGTCCGCCAGCTTTTTCACCAGTTGGCGCAGGGCATCCTGTTCGCCCGGCTCTGTCACCAGGTCGGCTAGGGCTTGCCGCTGGCGTGTATCGGCGGCGCCTCCTTCGCCATAGTGAACCAGCCGCGTCAACACGCGCCGTGCCAGGGGTTGCTCCGGTGCGGAAAGACCACTGTAGGCATCATCCGCCCACACACTGATGGCACCCGCTACGCCGCCGATGGCTTGATAAGCATCGTAGGTCAGCATACCCTGCATCTGCTTGTGCCACAATTGCGTCAACGCCGATTGGAGCAGCGGCAAGACGTGGGCGCTCGCGCTGGTATCCTGAATGATGGTCTCCACCAGACCTGCTTCAAAACGCAGGCCAGCTTTCCGCGCTGGTTCCGCAATCGCAGCCCGCAGGTCTTCCGGCTTCATCGGTAACACATTGACCTGCGCTTCTTTGATGCACTCGCCCAATGCGTGCCGCAACAAGTGACCATAGAAATCCGCCCGTACCGTCAGGATGACCGTCACCGGCGTGGCGCTTTCGATGAGGGTTAGCAGGTCATCCAGGAATTGCTGCTGCACAGTTTCAGAACATAGCGCAAACAATTCCTCGAACTGGTCGGCATAGAGGAGCAAGCGGCTTTCAGACTTGCCCGATTTTCTTATACCGGCCAGGTCTACCTTTACTTCACGCAACGCAGCATATGGATCATTGCCGGGGCGAAAAGTGACAATCTGCCAGCTTTGGCTACCGGGCAAGCCCCCTTTCCGTAGAGCCGGAATCAGGCCCGCTTGCACCACCGATGATTTGCCGCTGCCGGATGAGCCAACCACGACCAAAAAGCGTGGGGCGCTGCGCAAATGGGCCAGCAACTCCTCGATCAACTGCTCGCGCCCGAAGAAGAACGCCGCTTCGTCCTCGGTGAAGGCGGCCAGACCGCGATAGGGGTTGGTCTTCGTCCACAAGGGTTCCCACAATTGCCCGTCTTTCATCCGCATCAACAACACCGGCGTCGCTGCATCCGGCGCTTGACCTGTCAGTAACAGGCTCCGCGCGGCGTTGAGGGCGCGGTCCACTTCACCGTGCCGTGCCAGTTCCTCATAGAACACCGGCGTCAGCTTGTGCGTGGCAGCGATCGCGACCTTATCTTGCATCGCCACGACCGCCGGAACGCCGGTTTGCACCAACTTGGGCGCGAGGCCCGCGAAGACATCCACCGTGGAACGTTCCGCGCTTTGGCACGCCGCGAGAAAGATCAGCCTGGGGAGCGTCCCCTGACGGCGGAGTATGTCGCACAGTTGGGCGTCGGTCACAATTTGAGCGTTACCGGAATCGTCTTGCAGGTAGAGCACAGCCTCTTGACGCCGTTCGCTGAACGCGCCGTGTCCCACGAAATGCAGGACGTGGGGGCCGGAGGCGAGCGCCCGTTCCAGACGTTCTGGCGTCACGGGAGCTTCCAGGTATTCCAGGCAGAAGTGTGTGGGGGTCAGAGCGTCGAGAGCTTCGCTTAACAAAGTGCGCTCGGTGTCCACCACAAGGGTCGTGAGACCGTACTGATCCAGATCGGCGGGGTTAGCTATCACGATCAGCACACGAATGGGGCGTTCAGCGACAAGGCCGCTCCACGGCGCGTCACCTGGTAAGTAGCGTGAGAAGGGGGTGGCGGCGTCTGCCGTGATGAAGGTTAGCCCATCGTGCAACAGTTCCCACGGGAGAGCGTGCAGTTCGGGCGCGGTTGTATCCAGGCGCAGCCCCACCCGCCGTTGTGGATGCTGTCCGCGCGCGTTGGCCCACGCCTCGCGCAACGCTGCATCGGCAATCAGGGCCGTGAACAGGCGTTCACCATCAGCGCGTGGAGCGCCAGTAGAAATCCACGGCAGCAAATCCGCCGCCAGAAACCCGCGCGGGAAGTGCTGGTCGCCGTTTAGTGTGATTTCCACCGGATATCCCGCATCCTGGCGTTCCAGGATGCGAATTTCGAGGTCGGCGTAAGGTTGTGTGTTTGTCATCGGGGCGTTCTCCTCTCGGCACTGCATTGCGCATCGCCCACAAAAGCGCGTCCTGTTCGGGATGCATAGCCCATAGTCTAGTGCAAAACACCCAAATGTACAAATCTCACTTCGTTCGACAACGACGCCCCCTTTTTACACTATACCCTCCCGACATTCCCACTCCCAGCCCGCAACTAAAATATGTGCCCCACCTCCTTCTGCGTGAAAACACTTGACCGTCACCTGCTGGCTCGTTATAATGAAATAGAACCTATGTTCTATATCGTTGGAGCCAAGTCGTACAATGAAAATCATCTGCCTGCTCGCTGCCCATCTGCCGGTCCAGGTCGAACAGCAGGCCGGAGCGTCGGACACCGCGCCGCTTGTCGTGGGAGGTCGCCCCTGGGACCCCGGCGCGGTGCTGGACTGCTCGCCCGCTGCTGCCTCTGCCGGGGTGCGCCTGGGGATGCGCCTGGCGCGCGCGGCACAGCTATGCCCCGGCGCGACCTTCGTTTCGGCACGGGAAGCCGTCTACCGCGAGGCCCACGCCGCACTCGAAGCCGTGCTGCGCCAGCACACCGACCGCGTCGAGACGGCGGGGTTGGGCTACCTGTTCGCCGATGTGTCTGACCTGCGTGTCCCCACAGGGCGCGATCCCGCGCAAGTCGACGTCGAACTGGCCCGGTCACTAGCGCGGGAGATACAACAGGTCAGTCCCCTGGACGCCCGCATCGGCCTGGCTCCCCAACGTTTCACCGCCGAACAAGCCGCGCGCGCGGCCCGGCCGCACGGTTGGTGCCCGGTGCAGCCGGGGCAGGAACGCACTTTTCTCTCGCCGCTGCCCCTGGAAAGCCTGCCCCTCGATCCCGAAATGCACCGTCGCCTGCACCTACTCGGCATTACGACGCTAGGCACACTGGCAGCCTTGCCTCGCGCAGCCATCGTGCGGCAGTTCGGTGCGGATGCCGGGCTGTTCCACGACCTGGCCGCCGGGCGCGATCCGCGCGGCGTCTACCCCGATGCCCCGCCCCTGGTGGTGGAACGCGCTCACCTGTGTGAGCCGCCGCTGCGCGATGCCGGCCCCCTGACCGCGCGCGTTGCACACCTGGGTGAAAGCGCGGCGACTGACCTAGCACAGCGCAAACATCAGGCGCAGGGGATGACGCTGACGCTCGAAGATGAGGCCGAGAAAACGCACATCGTCAGCACCGCCATCGAACCACCCACGGCAGACATCGACCAGCTCAAACGCCAGGCCGTTGGATTGGCAATGCGCGTCACCCTCACCCGCGCCGTGATTCGCATCACGCTGACGCTGTACCCACTGCGTCCGGCCTACCTGGCGGCGACACAACTGGCCCTGTTTAGCGCCCCCAGTGATTCACGCGGGCGCGCCTTGCAGGAGACCTTGCGACGACTGCGCCAACGCTTCGGGGAACTGATCGTCATCGTGGCGTCACTGCTGGCCCCGCCCGGCCCACGCGTGATCCAGACCACACTTGACGCTGCCGGTCAACCGCTGGCCCTGGTGTGGGATCAACGCTTTCACCCGGTGGCCCGAGTCTACGAACACTGGCGCGAGCGACGGCGCTGGTGGACGCAGCCGGTGTTGCGCGATTACTACCGCGTCGAACTGCGTGATCATCAAGTGAAGATCGTGTTCTGCGACTTGGTGAACGAGGGTTGGTACCTCGAACGGCGGCGGCTATGAACCGCACCCGGTACATCGAACTACACACCCATTCCAGCCACAGCCTGCTGGACGGTGTGGTTTCTCCGCAAGCCTTGGTCGAACACGCGGCGACTTTGGAAATGCCCGCGCTGGCGCTCACCGGTCATGATGGGTTGTACGGGGCCGTACCCTTCATCCGCGCGGCGGAAGCGGCAGGGATCAAGCCGCTGCTGGGTGCAGAACTTACGCTGTCCGACGGCGATGGCACAGCGCATCTGACACTGCTGGCCGAGACACCACGCGGCTATGCCAACCTCTGCCAACTCCTCACCCTGGCGCACCGTGGACAGCCCAAGGGCACAGCGCGGCTGGCATTGGCCGACCTGGTCGAGCACACGGCGGGCCTCATCGCACTGTCAGGGTGCCGGCAAGGGGCTATCGCCAAACGAATTGTCGCCGGAGCCTACGACGCGGCGTTGGAGATCGCACAAGGCTACGCACGCATCTTCGGACCGGAGAATTTCTTCATCGAAGTGCAGCGTCACTATCACCCTGGCGAAATGCGCCTGCTCGGTCATCTGGTGGGCCTGGCTGACCGTCTGGGTCTGCCTGTGGTCGCCACAGGGGACGTCCACTACCTGGTCCCGGAACAGCGCGAAGTCCACGACGTCCTCACCTGCATCCGCCACCACGTCACCCTGGAGGACGCGGGCGACCTGCTGCGACCGAACGACGAATACCGCTTCCGTACCCCCGACGAAATGGCGGCCTTGTTTGCCAACGTGCCGGCAGCGATCACAAACACGCGCGTCATTGCCGAACGTTACGCCTCCGCCGCGACCTTTATGCCGCACGGCGCGCAAGTGTTGCCGGCATTCCCCACACCGGACGGCAGCGCTGCCAGCGTTTATTTGCGCCGTTTGTGCGTGACTGCACTCCGTGACCGCTACACAGACACTGCACGCGCCTTGTCCCAACTGGAACACGAGTTATCCGTCATCGGCTCGATGCGTCTCGACAACTACTTCCTCACCGTGTGGGACATCGTGCGCTTTGCCCGCGAACACGGTATCCGCTGCCAGGGCCGGGGCAGTGCTGCCAACTCATTGGTGGCCTACCTGCTGGACATCACGCCGATTGATCCCCTGGCCGCTGACCTGGTCTTCGAGCGCTTCCTGTCGCCGGAGCGCCGCAGCCCACCCGACATTGACCTGGACATCGCCGCCGACCGCCGTGAAGAGGTCATCCGGTATGTGACGCAACGTTACGACCCCGGCCACGCAGCGATGGCTTGTACGTTTGTGACCTTCCGCGCCCGTTCCGCCGTGCGCGACGTGGGCCGCGCCTTGGGCCTGCCCCCGGCGTTGCTGGAACGCCTGGTCGGCGCGCTGGACGTCAACGATCCGCAGAGTGTGACGGCATCGCCCACACTGCAATCGGCCATAGACGCGGAACTGTCCAGTCCCTTGTTCCAACACCTGCTGCGCCTCGTCCCGCAACTCGACGGCCTGCCACGTCACCTGGGCATCCACAATGGCGGAATGGTGCTCTCCGGGCTGCCTTTGGATACGTTGATCCCCCTGGAACCGGCGACGCTGCCGGGCCGCATCGTAACGCAGTGGGACAAGGAAGGACTGGAAGACGCGGGGTACGTCAAGGTAGACCTGCTGGGACTGCGGATGCTGGCGGCCATCGAGGACGCGGTGTGTATTGTCGCAGCAATGACCGGGGAGCGCCCCGACCTGGAACGGCTGACCTTCGACGATCCCCGGGTCTACGATATGCTGTGCCGGGGGGAGACCATCGGCGTGTTCCAGTTGGAAAGCCGCGCGCAGGCGGAGTTAGTGCGCAATTTTCAACCCCGGTGTTTCGCCGATCTGACCGTGGAAATCGCACTGATCCGCCCCGGCCCGCTGCAGGCCAACGTCGTGCGCCCATATCTGCGGCGGCGCTACGGGCAAGAGCCGGTGCGCTATGTCCATCCCTCGCTCAAGACGGCGTTGGCCGAGACCCTGGGGGTGATGATCTTCCAGGAACAGGTGTTGAAGGTGGCACGCGACCTGGCCCAGTTTACACCGGGGCAGGCCGAGCAGTTGCGCCGCTGCCTGGGCCGCAAACGCGCTGAGGGAACCTTGCAGCAGTTCAAGGCGCAGTTCTTCGCCGGTGCGCAGGCCAACGGTGTGCCGCAAAAGGTCAGCGAGACGGTGTTCGCGCAGATGCAGGCGTTTGGCAGCTACGCCTTTCCCAAGAGCCACGCGGCGGCCTTCGCCGTGCTGACCTATCACTCGGCGTGGCTGCGCTGCTACCACCCGGCGGCCTTCTTCGCCGGACTGCTGCGTCACCAGCCGATGGGCTTTTACTCGGCGCGGGTCATTGTGGACGAGGCCCGGCGCTGTGGGATACAGATTTTTGGCGCAGATGTGCAAGCCTCGGATGTGTCTGCGACGGCGGACGGCAACGGCATCCGCCTAGGGCTGGCAACCGTGTCAGGCGTGGGCGAGAGCGGTGGCGCGCAGATCGTCGCGGCGCGGGAATACGGGCCGTTCACCTCGCTCAGCGATTTCTGCCAGCGCACGCGCTTGGGACGGCGCGCGGTCAAGGCGTTGATCCTGGGTGGGGCCTTCGACGGCTGGTGTATCCCACGGCGGCAGTTGGTGTGGGATTTGGGATCGGCAATGGAGACCATCGGCGGGCCGCCGCAGCTAGACATCGTCGAACCGGGGACGCGCCCGGCCTTCCCGCGTGCGACCGACACTGAGCGCCTGTGGATGGAAGTGACAACAACAGGAGTAACGGCGCAGGGACACCTGGTACAGACCGTGGCGCAGACCTTGCGCGCGATGGGGGTGACACCGGTGACAGAGTTATCCCACTGGCCGGAGGGGACGAAGCTGCGCGTGGGCGGGGTGATCATTGCCCGGCAGCGCCCGCCGACGGCGCGGGGCACGGCGTTCATCGCGTTGGAGGACAAGGATGGTGTGGTCAATGTGATCCTGCGCCCGGAGGTGTTTACGGCGTATCGCGAGGTGCTAAGGGGCCAGTTCGTGGTGATCGAAGGGGTGTTGCAGTGGCAGGGCCAGGTGTGTGGCGTGGTGGGGGAACGGGTGCTGGCGGTGGAGGGGTAAGGGTGTTCGAGAAAATCGATTTAACATTAAAGCAAGCAATCTTCTCGCAAGGGTGAGAGAACCTCAAGCGCCACCAAATCCGCAAGGACATCAGCTCGATGCAGGATGTTGTCGAGCACGCACTGACTATCACCCAGTTCTACTTCAAATATCTGGTCTCCGATCAATAACTATACTCTGCCTAACAGCAAAAACACCTATCCCAGCGCACGGCATTGAGGAAGGCATCCAGGCGGCGTGGCGGATCGAAGCCCACCGATTCCGGCAGCGCGAACGTCTCGTGGACGCGCGCCCCCAGCTCCAATTCCCAGATCACCTACAACTCTTCGCCGAGCGCGTCATTCTCGATGGAAGTCAGCGCCACCCAATGCTGCGGCGCGCGATTATTGAACAGTTCCGATACCGGCAACGCGCTGCGTGTCACCTCCGTGACAACTTAGCGGCGCTGCCGCACTTCGACGAGCTGGCCTTGTTCGGGGAGTGAACGGGGTTCGGTATCAAGGGTCATTGCTGGCGTTACTCCTGTTTGTTATCACGCTTCTGGCTCGTACTCAGACAAGTATACGACAAGCCGGGGCAAACGCAATAAATGGTTGCCCCGGCCGGTAAAATCTAGCCACGGCGTTTCTCTTTCCTTGTCGCCCACACCACGATCAACAGCAGGCCAACACCGCCAAAGCAACCCAGAGAAGCACAAAGGGCAGTGCCGCCCCCTAGCCATATCCAGCGCGAGGTTCGCGCATCAGGCGTAAATCTCCCTCCCACGGCGTCCGCTCGCACTTCTCCGCCATCCCCAGACAACACAAAGGCCGCCCAATAGTAAGGATTCGGATACTCTGCCTGGATGTCCAGTTGCGCCTGGCGCAAGGCGGCGGCTTTGCCCATCCCCGCCCTCAAGTGCGTGTAGAAGTGTTCCATCAACTGCGCGGTGGCCTGATCTTCCACAGTCCACAGACTGGCGATGACGGTAGGCGTCCCGGCATAAATGAAGGCCCGCGTCATGCCCACCAATTCATCCCCGCGGCTCAGGTCGCCCAACTGCGATTCACACGCGCTCAACACGACCAGATTAGCCTGCTGTAAATCCAAGCCATAGACCTCGCCGACGGTCAGCCAGCCATCGTGTTCGTCGTCGGGCGCGAGCGCGATAAGTGAGTTCAGCGGTGCCACAGGGTTGTACTTACCGTGCGCGGCCAGGTGCAGGAGTCCGCTCTCCCCGGCCATTTGCCGCACCAATCCTTCGGTGGCTGCTGCGCCGACGTAAGCTGGCGCGCCATAGAGCGCGGCGACAGCCTGCGCCTCCCACTCGGCGAAGGGTAGCGGCCCTAGGCCGTCGCGTTCCGTAGCAAAGGAGGCCACGGCGTCGTAGTCCCCGGTCGTCGGATTGCCCAGGATCAACGGCGCGCCGCCCGCGCGCCCGGCGTTCTCCTGGATGAAGGGCAGCGCGCTGGCGCTCGGCAGGTAGGTGATGACGTAATCCTCCACCAGGAAGCGTTCGCCGTCGGTGAGGGCAGCGAAGGGTAGATAGTGCAACACGTCGTGGGGGATGATGGCGAGATGCGGCATAACGAGGTACTCCCGCAGCGGCGCGATGAGCCAGTCGTATAATTGCACTAGGCTAGAGGGGTGCGTGGCTTCCAGGCTGGCAAAGTTGCGAAAGTCGTTAATGGCGGCTACCAAGTCATCGTAGGGTACATCCACGGCGACGGTGTTCAAGGCGTCGCGGGTGATGACGAAGGCCAGCACGCGGTTTTCATCCCGCAAAACCCAGTAAGCGACCAGGACTGTCTCATCATCTAGGTGCATCTGTACCTGGGAGAGTTCCAAAACCCCGCTGCGGCCAGGTACCAGCGCTGTGAGTTGGTCGCTATGCGCAATGATTGCAGCTTGTGCAGTCTCATAGTCGGCTTCGGCCTGGGCCAGCTGCGCTTCTAAATCTGCCAATAACGCGGTGTCATCAGGCCATTGGGCACGAGCCTGGATCAAGGCTTGTTGCGCGGTCTGACGCACGGCGTAGGCTTCTACCTCACGGGCGTAGAGATCAGCAGCGGTATCGGAGAGTTGCACATAACCTGTCGCCAGTGCGTCCAGGAAGGCGCGGGCGCGGCCCCGTTCGGTGGTGAAGAAAGCTTCAGCTTTCCAATTTTGAGTATAGTAGAGGGCGACTACACGATCATAAAGATCAGCGTATTGAGCGATGAAACTGGCCCGCCCGCCCTCACTGCCGGCAGTAGTCCGCACTGATTCCAGCACGGTCAGCGCTTGTTCGTAAGTAGCTAGTGCCGCCTCGTACTCCCCCAGACTTTCATAAATCCCACCGATGTTATTCAAACTGATCCCTTCCCCCACCCGGTCACCGATCTCGCGGCGGATGGCGAGCGCCTGCTCGTGATACCCTAGCGCCGCCTTGTACTCTCCCAGATCGGCGTAAGTCGTCCCAATGTTGTTCAAAGTGCCCCCTTCTCCTTCCCGGTCTTCGATCTCGCGAAAGATGGTGAGGGCTTGCTCGTAGTACACTAGCGCCACCTCGTGCTCCTTCAGGCTATCGTGAATCAAACCTGTGTTGTGCAGATTGATCCCTTCCCCTGACCGGTTGCCGGTCTCGCGAAGGATGGTGATTGCCTGCCCGTAGTACCCAAGCGCCGTCTCGTACTCCCCCAGCCGATCGTAAATTGTCCCGATGTTGTTCCGGGCGATCCCCTCCCCCGCGCGATCGCCGATCTCGCGGCTGATGGCAAGTGCCTGCTCATAGTACGCTAGGGCCGCTTCGTACTTTCCTAGCCTGTAGTAAATCAACCCGATATTGTTCAGCGGGGTACCTTCCTCAGCCTGGTTGCCGACCTCGCGGCTGATGGCATGTGCCTGCTCATAGTACGCTAGAGCCACCTCGTACTTCCCCATCCGATCGTAAATCCTCCCAATATTATTCAGGGTGATACCTACCCCTGTCCGGTCGCCGATCTCGCGGCGGATGGTGAGCGCCTGCTTGTAGTATCCCAGGGCCGCCTCGTACTCCCCCAACCTGGCATAAATAAATCCGATATCATGCAGAGTGATTCCTTCCCCCGCTCGATCGCCGAGCTCACAACGGATGGCGAGTGCCTGCTCGTAGTATCCCAAGGCTGTCTCGTACTCCCCCAGCTTGTCGTAAATAGATCCGATGTCATACAAAGTGTGACTTTCCCTTGCCTGGTCGCCGACCTCGCGACGGATGGCGAGTGCCTGCTCGTAGTATCCCAAGGCTGTTTCGTACTCCCCTAGCTTAGTGTAATTAGCCCCTGTGTTGTGCAGATTGATCCCTTCTCCTTCCCGGTCGCCGATCTCGTGGCTGATGGCTAGTGCCTGCTTATAGTACCCCAGGGCCGCCTCATACTCCTCCAGACTTTCATACATCCCCCCAATGTTGTTCAAACTGAGACCTTCGCCGGCCCGGTCGCCGATATCATGCTGTATCGTGAACGCCTGCTCGTGGTATCCCAGCGCCGCCTCGTACTCCCCCAGACGGGCGTGAATCCCACCGATGTTGTTCAAGATGATCCCTTCCCCTGCCCGGTCGCCGATCTCACGGCTGATGGCGAGCGCCTGCTGGTAGTAGTCCAATGCCTCCGCATATTGACTCAGACTATTGTAAATGAACCCGATGTAGTTGAGCGCTATAACCTCCCCTTGTCGCTCATTGGCCTCACGATAGCAAATCAGGGACTCCTGAGATTTTTGGATAGCGTCTTGGTGCTGAGCCTGGCGGTAGAGCTCCATGCCTGCCTGGCCAAACGCTTCACATAGGTCAAGGCTAGTAAAGCGTAGGGCATGCTGTGTGGTAATGGATATCTCTTGTTCTACTAGCAGAAAGTTAGCATCACAGTCGACTAGGAATACATCGTAATTACCGGCAGTTATATCAAAAGCTTCAGTTTCTTCAGGTAAGATCGTCGTTTCGGCGACTGCCGCACAATCATTTGCCTCCTGAGAGCCAGAGGGACAAATGAGTACATAACAAATCGTCGCTTCTGATTCGTTGATAACGCGCAGTATGGCGTCGTTGCCCTCTTGTGGAAACGGCACAGCGTGGACGGGCGCGATAGACAACAGATATGCAATCAACAACAGTATACATAGTAGCACGGTTTTATGCTCAGACATCGGCAATCTCCCCAAAGAATGAGAGGCAATAAAACGATGGTCTCAACGCCGCCGCCGCCAGACGCCCAACAATGCCAACGGCGCAAGCAGCGCCGCCGCGCACGGCAATCCCGATGTGGGCGTTGAAGTAGGTTCCTCGGCAATTTCTACGGTAGGTTCTATAGTAGGCGTGACGAGGATAACTCCAACTGGCAGTGCTCCAGTATAGTTGAAGCCGGCCCAGTAGTGGGGATGGGCATACTGGCTATTTTTCAGGAGTGCGAGTTGCGCCTCCCGTAACGCCAACGCAGGGTCTTCTCCAGCCTCGACGCGCTCGTAAAAAGCGGTCATCAATTGCGCGGTGGAAGTATCTTCCACATTCCACAACGAAGCAACCAGCCCTGACGTCCCCGCATAGATGAAGGCGCGACTCAGACCAGCCCATTCATCCCCGGCACTAAGATCGCCGAGTTGCGTCTGGCAGGCAGAGAGGATCACCAGTTGCGCACCTTCCAGTGGCAGGTTCCACACCTCACGGGTTTCCAGGAAACCGTCCCTTCTCTCCGCAGATAAGGCCTCATCGCCGCCCGGAGCAAGGTAAAGGCGTGAGAACTGCGGCGCAACCGGGTTGAAGCTGCCATGTGCCGCCAGGTGGACGTAACGCTGCCCGGCAACTTCACTCCACAAGCGTGCTTCCGTCGCGTCGGCACCCAGAAAGGCCGTTGCATCCAACAAATCGGCAATGGCCTGCGCTTCGCGTTCCGCACCGGGCAGATTGGGGACTTCCGCGTTGACCGGGTTTCCCAAGATGAGCGTACCCGTACCTGCCGTATTCGCTGCATTTTGCACAATGTAGTCCAATACGCTCGCGCTCGGTGTATAGACGATGACATAGTCTTCAACCAGGTAGCGTTCACCATCGTGAAGCGCAGCAAAGGGTAAATAATGTAATTGTTGGTGGGGTGCAAGCAGCAGTACAGGCGTGGTCACATACTCACGCAGGGGAGCGAAGAGCCACTTATAGAGTGTTTGCAGACTGCCCGGAATGCCGGTGAGGTTGGTTTGAGTTTCGGCCTTGAAGCGCTCCAACTCGGCACCCACGGCCCTTTGAGTCACGGAAAGCGGGATCGTATGAAAATCCTCGCGTGTGACGACGAAAGCTAGAGTTTGAGTAGGAGAGACGACGTAGTATTCGACCAAAGTGACATCCGGTGGAAGCGTCTGCTGAACAGTAACAAGGGTGGATGCCTGGACGGTGCGCAAGGCGGCATACTGTGGATTGGTACGCTGGATTCGGGCCAGGAGCTGGT
>MTKY01051112.1_pt1 | contig 24151 bp, 26 predicted proteins | sample 1042731 | NCBI WGS metagenome assembly MTKY01 (sample SAMN06212206, study PRJNA360538) | anaerobic digester metagenome | biome: Wastewater treatment plant; material: sludge; isolation source: anaerobic digester fed with sludge from wastewater treatment plant | place: Denmark: WWTP Soeholt ... | reverse complement strand
GCGAAATTGGCTTCGATGCTGGCACGCGGAGAGCCGATTCCGACCAGGCGCGCGGCGTCGCGCACGGTATCCGCGAGGCGGTTCAGCTCGCCCTGTGCCGAGGCGGCCTCGTACTCGGTGCCGGCACGCGCCAGCATCTGGCGCGGACGGTCGGCGCGGTTGACGTAGCCATAACCGAAGCGGCCGCGATCGCACAGGAAGTAGTGATTCACTGCTCCGTTGTAGCGGTTCTCGATGCGGCGCAGTTCGCCGTAGCGTTCGCCCGGACTGGTGTTGCAGCCCACTGCGCATTGCTGGCAGACACTGGGCGCGAACTGCATATCCCATTTGCGGTTGTAGCGCGCGGAGTGGGTCTTGTCGGTGAACACGCCGGTCGGGCACACCTCGGTGAGGTTGCCCGAGAACTCGCTCTCGAGCTGGCCGTCCGCAACCCGTCCGAAATAGACGTTGTCATGCGCGCCGAACACGCCGAGATCGCCACCGTCCGCATAATCGTTGTAATAACGCACGCAGCGATAGCACGCTATGCAGCGGTTCATCTCGTGATTGACGAACGGCCCGAGTTCCTGGTTTTGGTGGGTACGTTTGGTGAAGCGGTAGCGGCGCGTGTTTTGCCCGGCCATCACCGTCATGTCCTGCAGATGGCAATGACCTCCTTCCTCGCACACCGGGCAATCGTGCGGATGATTGACCATCAGCCATTCGATCACGCTCTTGCGAAACTCCTTCGCCTCGGCGTCCGCGATCGAGATATAGGTGTTGTCAAAGGCCTGCGTCATGCACGACATGACCAGCCGTCCCTGCTGGTCGTCGGCGTCGCGGTACATCTTGACGGCACACTGGCGGCAGGCGCCCACCGAGCCCAGTGCCGGATGCCAGCAGAAATACGGCACGTCGAGACCGAGCGACAGGCAGGCATGCAGCAGGTTGTCGGCGCCGTCGACTTCGTAGCGCTTGCCGTCGATATGGATGATCGCCATCAGGCGTGACCCCCGCTGGCGACGCGGTGATCGTGGTGGCGGATGCCACGCTCGAACTCGCCGCGGAAAAAGCGGATCGCGCTCTGCAAGGGTTCCGCGGCCCCCGGCGCCAGTGCGCAGTAGGTCTTGCCCGGCCCCAGCAGGCGGCTGAGGTCCTCGAGCAATTCGATGTCGCCGGGCGCCCCCTCACCCCGTTCGATCGCGCGCAACAGTTTCTCGGCCCATGGCAGTCCGTCACGACAGGGGGTGCACCAGCCGCAGGATTCGCGCGCGAAAAATTCCTCGATATTGCGAACCACCGCAACCATGTCCTGCTTGTGATCCACCACCGTGATCAGGCCGGTACCCATGCGGCTGCGTGCCTTGGCGATGGTGTCATAGTCCATCGCGAGGTCGAGGTGTTCGGGCAACAGGAAATCGGTCGAGGCGCCACCGGGCAGCCAGGCTTTCAGGCGCAATCCGTCCTGCATTCCCCCGGCGTGTTCCTCGAGAATTTCCCGCGCCGTGGTCCCCATCGGCAGTTCCCACAACCCGGTGCGGCAGGCGCGCCCGGACACCCCGAACAGCTTGGTGCCGCCATCGGTGCTCCTGTTGCTGGAGAGGCCGGTGAACCAGTCGGCGCCATGAAGCACGATATCGGGGATATTGCACAGCGTTTCGACATTGTTGACGATGGTCGGCCTGCCCCAGGCGCCGGCGATCTGCGGAAACGGGGGCTTGGCGCGCGGGTTGGCACGGCGGCCCTCCAGCGCATTGATCAGGGCCGTCTCCTCGCCGCAGATGTAGCGTCCCGCACCAGTGTGCAGGAACAGATCGAAGTCCCAGCCCGATCCGCGAATGTTCGCGCCCAGGTAGCCGCGTTCGCGCGCTGCCGCCAGGGCGCGGGTCAGGCGCTCGGCAGCTTCTATATATTCGCCGCGCAGAAAGATGTATCCGCGGCTTGCCTGGATCGCGTAGGCTGCCACGATCATCGATTCGATCAGCAGATGCGGCAACTGCTCGAGCAGCATGCGGTCCTTGAAAGTTCCGGGTTCCATCTCGTCGGCATTGCACAGCAGGTATTTCACACCCGCATCGGGCCCCATCGGCACCAGGCTCCACTTGATGCCGGTCGGAAAGCCGGCGCCACCGCGCCCACGCAAACCCGAATCCTTCATCAGTTGTGTCACATCGCCCGGCTGCATGCTGCCCAGCGCCTTGCGTACGGCGGCATAACCGTCGAGCGCCTCGTAGGCGGCGATATCGAGCACCGGCGCGCCGTGCTGCAGCCGCCAGGTAAGCGGGTGCGTTTCGCGCTGCGGCCGGTAATCCGCGCTCATCGGTAACGCTCCAGCAACGCCGGCACCTGTTCGGGTGCAACCGGTCCGTGGGTGTCGTCATCGATCATCAGCGTCGGCCCCTTGTCGCAATTGCCGAGGCAGCATACCGGCAGCAGGGTGAAGCGTTCGTCCGTCGTGGTTGCACCATAACCGATGCCGGTGTGCGCGACGATGGCCTGCTTCAGCGCTTCCTGGCCGGTCAGGAAACAGGCGATGCTGTCGCATACCTTGATCACGTGACGCCCGACCGGCTGACGGAAGATCATGTTGTAGAACGTTGCCACGCCCTCGATATCGGCTGCGGAAATGCCGAGTACGGTGGCAAGCGCCTCGATCGCACCGTCGGCGACCCAGCCGTGGGCGGCCTGCACGATTTTCAGCGCCTCGATGGAGGCCGCGCGTGGGTCCTCGTAATGCCCCATCTCGTGATGGATGGCTGCGAGTTCGCCAGCCGACAGCGTGAAGCCGCCGTTGCTGCTCGCAATCAGGCTGCCCGCCCGCGGGGGTGAAGGTGTGCTATCTGTCGACATCGGCCATCACGAAATCAATGCTGGCGAGATAGGCTATCAGGTCCGCGATCAAGCTGCCCCGGATTACCGAGGGGATCTGCTGCAGGTGCGCGAAGCTTGGGGTGCGAATCCGCGTTCGGTAACTCATGGTGCCGCCATCCGAGTTCAGGTAGTAGCTGTTGATTCCCTTGGTGGCCTCGATCATCTGGCAGCACTCGCCGGCCGGAATCACCGGGCCCCAGGACACCCCGAGAAAATGGTTGATCAGCGTTTCGATGTGTACGAGCGTACGTTCCTTCGGCGGCGGAGTGGTCAGCGGGTGATCAGCCTTGTAGGCGCCGGCCGGCATGTTCTCGAGGCACTGGCGAATGATGCGCAGGCTCTGGCGCATTTCCTCGACGCGGATCGTGGCGCGGTCGTAGGCATCGCCGTTTTGCGTCAGCGGCACCTCGAATTCGAAGTTCTCGTAACCGGAGTAGGGCCGCGCCTTGCGCAGATCGAAGTCGACGCCGGTTGCCCGAAGGCCGCTGCCGGTAGTGCCCCATTCGATGGCCTGGGTGCTGTTGTAGGCCGCCACGCCGATGGTGCGCGAGCGCAGGATGCCGTTGCGCATTGCGGCCTTGTCGTACTCGTCGAGGCGTCCCGGCATCCAGTCGCAGAATTCGCGCACCAGGCGATCCCAGCCGGCGGGCAGGTCGTTCGTCACGCCGCCGATGCGATACCACGCCGGATGCATGCGCCCGCCGGTGATTGCCTCGATCACGTCGTAGGCTTTCATGCGGTCGCTGAAGATGAAGAATATCGGCGACATCCCGCCCACGTCCTGGATGTAGGTGCCGAGGAACAGCAGGTGGCTGGTGATGCGGAACATTTCCGCAAGCATCACCCGGATGGTCTTCACCCGGTCCGGAACCTCGATGCCGGCGAGTTTCTCGACCGCGAGTACATAAGGGAGGTTGTTCATCACCCCGCCGAGATAGTCGATACGGTCGGTATAGGGGATATAGCTGTGCCAGGACTGGCGCTCGGCCATTTTCTCGGCACCGCGGTGGTGATAGCCGATATCCGGCACGCAGTCGACGATTTCCTCGCCGTTCAGTTGCAGCACGATGCGAAATGCGCCGTGTGCCGACGGGTGGTTGGGACCGAGGTTGAGGAACATGTAATCGGCGTGCGCCGAGTGCCGGCTCATGCCCCACTCCTCGGGTACGAAGCGCAGCGACTCCTGCTCCATGTCCTGCTTTGCGGCATCCAGCGCATACGGGTCGAATTCCGTGGCGCGCGCCGGGTAGTCCTTGCGTAACGGGTGTCCCTGCCAGGTGCGAGGCATCATGATGCGCTGCAGGTTCGGGTGACCGCTGAATTCGATTCCGAAAAGATCCCATACCTCGCGTTCGTACCAGTTCGCATTGGGCCAGATACCCGCCACGCTTGGTAACACGAGATCGGTTGCGGACAATGCCACCTTGATCCGCACATCGCGGTTTCGCTCCAGCGACAGCAGATGGTAGAACACGCTGTAATCCGCCTCCGGCAGCCCGTCGCGATGCACGCGCAGACGTTCGTCCGTGGCATGCAGGTCGTAGAGCATCGAAAAGGGTCGCGGCTGGCTGCGCAGGAACCGCAGTATCTCGGGCAACTGCTCGCGCGCCACCCAGGCGGTGGCCAGCCCGTCGGTGGTCGACTGGTAACAGAGGGCCTCGGCGCCAAAGTGCCGGTAGAGTTCGGCCATGACCTCCTGTTCGGCTCCCGGCAGCGAGGCCAGGGCTTCCCGGTGCTTCATGCGCGTGCTTGCCTGATCGATGATGGCACGTCGATTCCTCGGCTCAGATCCTGTCCGGTGTTCGAAGGGTGGTGGTTGCCATCCGCTTGTCGCGACGCAATTCCTTTTGCGAGGGCACTTCCAGCTTGTGGACGCCCTGGTCGCCAACCATCCAGGACAGCGGTCGGCGTTCGTTCGCGATCGAGTCCTGCAACAGCATCAGACCCTGCAGGAATGCCTCGGGGCGTGGCGGACAGCCCGGTATGTAAACATCGACCGGAAGAAACTTGTCGACGCCCTGTACTACCGAGTAGATATCGTACATGCCACCGGAATTGGCGCAGGAGCCCATCGAAATCACCCACCGCGGTTCCAGCATCTGCTCGTAGAGGCGCTGGATGACCGGTGCCATCTTGATGAAGCAGGTGCCGGCAATCACCATGAAGTCAGCCTGGCGCGGCGAGGCGCGTATCACCTCGGCGCCGAAACGCGCCACGTCATGCGGAGCGGTGAATGCGGTCGCCATCTCGACGTAGCAGCAGGACAATCCGAAGTTGTAGGGCCACAGCGAGTTCTTGCGGCCCCAACTCACCGCCTTCTGCAGCGTGTCTTCCAGCTTGCCCATGAAGACGCTGCGGTGCACCTGCTGGGCGAGCGGGTCACCCGCTTGCTCTGCCGTGCTCGGGAGCGGTGCGTCGGTGGCGATCGGTGTCAAGGTGTATTGCATCGTGACCTCAGCGCTCCGGCGGCCGGCGCCGTGTAACCGGCGCCCAGCGCAATGCGCCGATCCGCCACAGGTAGACCAGTCCCGCCAGCAAAATGAAAATGAAGGTTGCCGCCTCGATCAGGCCGGGCCAGCTGTTCTCGCGCAGCGACACGGCCCAGGCGTAGAGGTAAAGCGCCTCGACGTCGAAAATCACGAAGAACATCGCAACCAGGTAGAACTTCGCCGAAAGACGCAGATGCGCGCTCCCGACGGATACGATGCCTGACTCGAACGGCTCGATCTTGGCGCGTCCGCGGGTACGCCCGCCGAGCAGGGCTGAAATGCCCAGCATGGCGCCACACACAAAAAGAATTGCGAGCACGAAAATTGCAACGGCCCAGTTATGTGCGAGCGAATCGAGATTCTGGCTCATAAATACTGCCTGCAATTCCGGGCGAGTGGCGTGGAACCGCGCGCCGGACCTCCGTGGCTTGCCGATAGCGCGCCAGTATAGGGCACCAGAAGATTTCGCGAAAAGCAATTTTTATTCGGCCTTCGGTCGTGCCGTCATGTATGGTTTTTGATACATGTCATTTAATTAATTAATTGCTTGCCAGCCGCAAATCGCTCAATTACAGTAGGTCCCGCTGTCGTAGGCGCGAGCGGCTGACCCGCGCCTCAGAAGAAAATTAATGAAGGCCCCGGAATGTCGTTAAACCCGTTGTTTTCCATGGTTCCCGCAGAGTCGGACTCTTTGATCAGGAGGCGCTACCCGTCATGACCCCTTCCAACCACAGGATCACGAGGGCCCTGGCTCTTTTGATGTTTGCCGGCGCAGTGACTGCCCTCGCTGTCCCCGCAAATGCCCAGACGCTCGACAAGGCGCTGGCCGTGCAGGGCCAGGCCGACAAGGCAGCGGCTGAATCGCAGAAACGGATCAACGAGATCCGGGACCGCACGCAGGATGCTGCGAGCCGCTATGCGACCGCGCTCGCAGACTCCGAGAGTCTCGAGAAATACAACAAGCAGCTCGACAAGCAGGTCAGCGCGCAACGCGAGGAGATGACCTCGATCGAGGCTCAGCTGCTGCAGATCGAGACGACCAACCGTGAAGTCCAGCCGCTGATGCAGCGGATGGTCAACACGCTCGAGCGCTTCGTGGGGCTGGATGTGCCGTTCCTGCTGGCGGAGCGCACGCAGCGCGTGAAGACGCTGCAGGAAATCATGCCGCGCGCCGACGTGACGATCTCGGAGAAATACCGCCGTATCATCGAGGCCTACCAGATCGAGCTCGAGTACGGTCGCACGCTCGATACCTACGAAGGCCTGATCGGCACTGGAGCCGATACGCGTACCGTCTCGTTCGTGCGCCTGGGTCGCGTCGCGCTGATGTACCAGTCGCTCGATGGCGAGGAAACGGCCTACTGGGATGCGAAGAACAAGTCCTGGGTGGTTGACAACAGTTACGCCGACGCTGTCGCCGAGGCGCGCCGCGTAGCCAGGAAGGACGGGCCGCCCGAACTGCTGACCGTTCCTGTTCCCGCCCCCCAGGAGATACGGTCGTGAGCAAGTTGAGCAAGGTTTTCACCCATGTCGCGGCGCTGGTCCTGCTGCAGGCGGGAGCGTCCGCCATCGCCCAGGACACCCTGGATTCCCTGATGCAGGAAGTGGCGACGGTACGCGCCTCCGAGCAGCAGGTGTTCCAGGACCGTGCCGCCAAGTTCAATGCAGCCGCACCCGCGGAACAGCAAAGCATGCTGAATGAAGCGCAGGCCCGGCGCGAGACGCTGGCAGCGGCATCGGACGCCCTGTCCGCGAAGTTTTCCGCCAACGAGCTGAAGATCAACGAACTCGACAAGCAACTGCGCGAGAAGGCTTCCGCCCTTGGCCTCTCCGAGGTTTTCGGCCTGGCACGACAGGTCGCGGGCGATACCGCCACCGTGCTCGAGCAATCGCTGATCTCCACGCAGTTCCCCGCGGTCGAGGGTCAGCTCGACCGCGACGACTGGCTGCGCGCTTTTGCCACCTCCGCGGAAATTCCCACTACTTCCGACCTCGAACGGATGTGGTTCGAATTGCAGCGCGAGATGGTCGCGGGCGGGCAGGTCGCGAAGTACCAGACAAAAATCGTGGAGCCGGGTGGACAGTCGGTTGATGCCGAGGTGATCCGGATCGGTCCGTTCTCGGTTACCACGGGCGACAGGTTCCTCCAATATCTGCCGTCGCTGCAGTCGCTCAACGTCTACCCGCGCCAGCCACCGTCGGATATACGGCAGTACGCATCCGCGATTTCGTCGGCGAGCGATGGTTATGTGCAGGCGATCGTCGATTCTTCCCGTGGCGTGCTGATGGCGCTCTATGTGGAGCGCCCGACCTGGGGGCAGCGCATCGAGAACGGCGAGGACATCAACTACGTGATCCTGCTGGTGGGGTTCGTGGCCTTCCTGTGCTTCCTGGTCCAGCTTGTTTACCTGGTCGTGGTTCGCGTCGGCGTATCGGCACAGTTGAAGCATCTTGACAAACCGACCGCGAACAATCCGCTTGGTCGCGTGCTGCTTGCGTTCAAGGGCGATCCGAACAATATCGAACAGGACGCCGACGTTGCCGAGTTGCGAATCTCCGAGGCGGTTTTCCGCGAGGTGCCGAAGCTCGAGCGTTATCAGGCGCTGTTGCGGCTTTCGGTTGCCGCCGGCCCGCTGCTCGGCCTGATCGGTACGGTAATGGGCATGATCATGACCTTCCAGGCCATCACGGAGTCCGGTTCGAGCGATCCGAAGCTGATGGCCGAGGGTATCGGCGCGGCGATGATCGCGACGGTTCTGGGTCTTGGCATTGCGATACCGCTGTTGTTCGCCAATGCCCTGCTCACTTCCCTGTCCAAGGGAGTGACCCAGGTCATCGAGGAGCAGGCGGCCGGCATGCTGGCCGAGAGCATCGAGAGGCAGCGTCGTGGTTGAAAACATCCCGTTGTTGCGCGGCGTCATCCATCTGGTGGGAGATGGTGGTCCGTACGTCGCGTGGATTTTCGCGTCCGGCGTGCTGATGTGGGCGATGGTGATCGAGCGTTACTGGTATTTCCGCCGCATCCTGCCGCAGCAGGCCATGGAAATGCAGGCGCAGTGGAATGCGCGTACCGATCACAGTTCCTGGTGTGCCCGCCAGATCCGCCAGACGATGATCTCGCGGCTCAATGCGTCGATGACGGTGGGCTTCCCGGTATTGCAGGTGCTGGTGCCGATGTCACCCCTGCTCGGACTGATCGGTACCGTTACCGGCATGCTTGGCGTGTTCGATTCGATGGCGCTGCGCGGAAACGCGGATGCGCGCAGCATGGCGAGTGGCGTTTCGCAGGCGATGATCTGCACGATGACGGGGCTGGCGGTGAGCATCACCGGCCTGTACCCGGTGCATTATTTCCGTACCCGCGCCAGTCAGGAAACTGAACTTCTAGCAGACAGGTTGCCATTGTAATCATGCGCCTAAAACGCCGCGTAAATGCCGAACACGAATCGTCCCATGGGATCGACCTCGCGCCCATGCTCGATTTTGTCATCAATCTGCTGATTTTCTTCATTATCACCGCGGTGTTCGTGAAAGCGACCGCGGTGGAAGTGAGCCGGCCGACCGGCTTCGAGCAACCGAATGAAGACGATTCGAAAAGCATCCAGATCCAGGTGCTCGACAACGGTGAGGTCTGGGTCGACAACCGTGCCGTCGATGTTCGAGCCATTCGCGCCAACGTAGAACGCATGAGCGCGGTGAATGCGGACAGCGGCGTGCTGATACTGGCCAACGAGATGGCGCCCACCGGGGTCGTGGTGTCGGTGGTGGACCAGGTTCACCTCGGTGGCATCTACAACATCACCTTCACGACCAGCAAATAGATCCGGGAATCGGACAGGGCGGCACCATGCAGGCGAAACGACATTCGGCGGAGAGCGAGGACCACGGCATCGATCTGGCGCCGATGCTCGATTTCACGATCAACCTGTTGATTTTTTTCATTATCACGACCTCGTTCATCAAGGAACCGGGCGTGACGGTATTCCAGCCGGAAGCGGTTACCGCGGAATCGCGCGAATCGGGCAACCTGTTGATCGCCATCCGCGAGAACGGCGATATCTGGATGGACAGGCAGTCGGTGGACATGCGCCAGCTGCGCGCGATGATCGAGCGATTGCATATCGAAAGACCGGACGACAGCGTCGTGATCATGGCTGACAAGGCGTCACGCGCGGGTATGGTCGCCAAGGTGATGGATGAAGTACGCCTGGGCGGTATCAAGGAGATAGCCATCGCTGCAGATACGGGCAGCGACGGTTGAATCGGGGCTCTGGGAGAACGCTGTTTTGTTGATCATAAGGATTCCATTCGCGCTTATCCTGGGCAGCCTGCTCTCGCTCGGCATGTTCTGGGTGCTGTGGGTGCTCATCAGCGCGCCGATCGATGCTGCAGGCATGCGTGAGGCGACCCGCATAGAATTCACGCGCATGCGCAAGGACACTGACGTGGCCAGCAAGCGCGAGGAGAAGGTCGAGCGCGAGCGTCCTCCGCCCGCGCCGGAGGTGCCGAAAATGGCATTCCAGACCGGGAGTGTCGACAGCAACGTGGCGCAACTCAACCCGAATCTCGATGCGCGCGGTGCGATGTCCAAGCTGTCGATGAGCGCGGGCTCCGACCGCGACACGATTCCGCTGGTCCGCATTCCTCCCGACTATCCACAGCGCGCCATCAGCCGCGGCATCACGGGTTGGGTGCAGGTGCAGTTCACCATCACCGGAACCGGCGCAGTCAAGGACGCCATCGTGGTCGATTCGCAACCCAAGCGCATTTTTGACGAGGCCGCGCTGAAGGCGATCATGCGCTGGCGCTACAATCCCAGAGTCGTAGACGGTGTGGCGGTCGAGCGCGTCGGCGTGCAGACCATCATCCGCTTTGATTTGGAGAATTAAGAGCATGTGCAATACCCGGCTCCTGCTCCGCATCATTCCCGCATTCCTGCTCGCCGCGGTACTTGGCGGCTCCCCTGTGCAGGCAGCGGACAAGGACGACAAGCCGCCGCCAAATTCCGGTTCGATCGATGCGGCTACCGGCAAAATCCTTACCGAGGCCATCGAGGCGCTGAACGCCGAGAATTATCCGCTTGCGAAGCAGGCAATTTCCAAGCTCTCGCTCGACAAGCTGAGCCCCTATGAACGCAGTCGAACCGAGCAGATCCTGGCTACCATTGCCTCGGCACAGGATAACTACGACTCCGCGCGCAACCACCTGCAGGCAGCCATAGCCGCCGGTGGCCTGAACGAAAAGGAAATTTCGGACACGCGGTACCAGATCGCGCAGATGTTTCTTGCGCAGGAAAAATGGAAAGAGGGTGCGGCCTCGCTCGAGGACTGGTTCCGTACCGCGCAGAACCCGAACTCCGCCGCTTATTACCTGCTGGCGGTCGCGTACTACCAGCAAAGCGATTACAAGCGTGCGATCACGCCGGCCAAGAAAGCGGTCGAATTGGCCGACAAGCCGCAGGAAAGCTGGATCCAGCTGGTTCTGGCCCTTCATCTTCAGCAGGACCAGTTCCGCGAGGCGATTCCCTATCTCAAGCAGCTGATCGGCATTGCGCCGGACAAAAAGACGTATTGGCAGCAGCTGTCATCGGTTTACGGGCAGCTCGAGGACTACCGCAATTCGCTCGGCGTGCTGCAGGTCGCGTACAACGGCGGCATCATCACCGACGATTCGGACATCCGCCGCCTGGCTGACCTGCAATTGTTCAACGACGCACCGTATCGTTGCGGCCTTACCATCGACGAGGCCGTCAGCAAAAAATTGGTGAAGGTCGATTTCAAGCTCTACGAAAAGCAGGCCAATTGCTGGATCGCCGCGCGCGATTTCGCGAAAGCCATTGGTCCGCTCGGCCGTGCCGCCGAAATGGCCGGCAACGGTGACCTGTACGTGCGTCTCGGCGAAGTCCAGATCCAGCGCAGCGAGTGGGGCGCGGCCGCGGAGGCGCTGCAGCGCGGCGTGCGCAAGGGCGGGCTGAGAGACACGGGGAATGCGCACCTGCTGATGGGTATCGCGCAGTTCAACCAGAAGAACTATGCGGGTGCGAAGGAATCGTTTGGTCGCGCGCGTAATTTCGACAAACATCGCAAGATGGCCGATGGATATCTGCAACTGATCAAAGTGCAGACCGGTTGATGAGAGAGACGGATGCCCACCATGATGCGTGACAGACAGAATTTCAAATTGATGCGCGGTGCCGCGTGTCTTGCGATTGCGGTGCTGCTCGGCGGTGCCTGCTCGCTCGCTGTCGCGCAGGACGCAGGTACGCGTTATGCGCGGCTGGTGGCGGATTCCGAGAGTCTTGCAAACTACAACAAGTTGATCGAGGGCCAGCTCCAGTCCCAGCAGCAGCGGCTCGCGGCCATCGAATCACAGCTTGCCGGACTCGACGTAACGGGCGCCGATATCAACGGGCTGGTCGCGAAAATGTACGATGAACTGGTCAAGTTCTTTGCCACTGACCTGCCGTTCATCGATCCCGTATCGGACCGCCACGAGCGCATGGAACGGTTGCGTGCCCTGATGGAAAGCGAGGAAGCCAGCGTCTCCGAGCGCTACCGTCGCCTGCTCGAAGCCTACCAGATCGAGATCGAATACGGACGCAACATCGAGACCTACAGCTCGAAGCTCGAAGATGGCCGCGATGCCGACTTTGTGCGCGTGGGCAGGGTTGCCCTGTTGTATCGCACCGCGGATGGCATGGAAACCGCCTACTGGGACAAGAACGAGAACAAATGGATCATCGACCTGAGTTACGAATCCGCAGTGCTCGATGCGCTGCGCATCGCCAGGAAGGAAGTCGCACCGGACCTGATCGCGGTGCCGGTGCCTGCGCCGCAGGAGGTACGGTCGTGAAGTGCATACGCAACATCGTACTCGGACTTGCCGCGCTGCTGGTGACACTGCCGGCGGCTCCGAGCCAGGCGGCCGTATCGATGGCGGAACTTGCCCAGAAATCCGCGCAAATGCGCGATCGCGAGGCAAAGATCTGGAAGCAGCGCGAAGCCGAGCAGCGCACGGAACTGCAGAAGCAGGAGCAACTCGCACGTGACGCGCTGGCGCGCCGCAACAAAGCCGAGGCGCGCAGCAAGGCGCTCGATGGCGAATGGTCGCAGAACGAGATCCGTATCACCGATCTGAAGGCGTTACTGCGCCAGCACGAGGGCAATCTTGGCGAACTGTTCGGCGTGACGCGACAGATTGCCGGCGACGCGGCAACGGTGCTGCAGCAGTCGCTGATCACCAAGCAATTCCCGGTGGCGGAAGGAAAGGAGTCGCGTGATGAATTCCTGCGCCGCCTGGCTGGGGCCAAGGCGCTGCCGTCGATCGAGGATCTGGAGCGGATGTGGTTCGAACTGCACCGCGAAATGACCGAGAGCGGCAAGGTCATGCGCTTCACGACCGACGTGGTCCAGCTTGACAAGTCGGTCGCGCCGACGGAAATCGTGCGGGTCGGTCCTTTCACGGCAAGCGCAGCCGGCCAGTTCCTGATCTACACCACCGGGGACAAGAGTCTGAGCGTACTGCCGCGACAACTCGGCCCGCGCCTGCGCAACATCGCAAAAGACCTGCAGAGCGCACCGGAAGGCACGTTCCACAAGGCTGTCGTGGATCCGGCGCGTGGTCCGTTGCTGGTGATGTCGGCAGAGCGTCCGAATATCATCGAGCGGATCCAGCATGGCGAGGTCGTGGGCTATGTGATCGTTGCCGTGGGCGTGCTTGGCGTGTTGCTGGCAATGTTCCAGTACGTGTACCTGATCGTGACCAGGCTCGCGGTAACGAAACAGCTGCGCGATCTGTCCAAGCCCAATCCGAACAATCCGCTCGGACGCGTACTGATTGCATTCCGCGGAGATGGGCTGCGCCCGGAGAATCCCGAAATCGCGGAGTTGAGATCGGAAGAGCGTGTGCTGCGCGAAACGCCCGCGCTGCAGCGCTTTCAGGCCTTTCTGCGGCTCGCGGTGGCCGCCGGTCCGCTGCTTGGCCTGATCGGAACCGTGATCGGGATGATCATCACCTTTCATGCCATCGTGGCATCGGGATCGAGCGATCCGAAGTTGATGGCGCATGGTATCGGGCAGGCGATGATCGCGACGGTGCTGGGTTTGGGCATCGCGATTCCGTTGCTGTTCATCAACTCGGGAATGACGGCCTTGTCGAACAAGGTGACCCAGGTGCTCGACGAGCAGAGCCAGGCGCTTTTGGCGGATGAATTGATCGACCGCAACCCCTTCCTGACGCGCGAACTCGACAGCGCGCGGCAGAAAGACAAGCAATAGTTTTGATGACGTGGTGTGTTTCCGGCCATTGCGGCCGGGAACACAGAGCCCGCACGCACGCTCCAGAACCGTCGGTACCCGGCGGTTTTTTTTGTTCCGGGGATCGTCTGATTGCTGCGCTTGGGTGCGGCACCCGCAACCGGCGCAGCGACCGCGGCGCGGCCCATCCTCCGCTCCGGATCAGTATACTGTCAGCCATCGATCATCAGGCCGCTTGCCATGCATTGTCCGTTCTGTTCTGCCGCAGACACCAAAGTCATTGATTCGCGACTGGTCGCCGATGGCGATCAGGTGCGCCGTCGGCGCGAGTGTCTCGGTTGTGCGGAGCGGTTCACCACCTACGAAAGCGCCGAATTGTTGCTGCCGCGAGTGATCAAGCAAAGTGGCGTGCGCGAGCCCTTCAACGAAACGAAGATGCGCCAGGGCATCCTGCGTGCTCTCGAGAAACGCCCGGTCAGCATGGAGCGCATCGAGGCGATGCTGAGCCAGATCAAGCATGCGCTGCAGGCGTCCGGCGAGCGCGAAGTGCCTTCCCGGGTGGTGGGGGAGGAGGTGATGAGGCAACTCAAGGCAGTCGATCATGTGGCGTTCGTGCGCTTTGCGTCCGTCTACCGCAGCTTCCAGGATCTGAATGAATTCCGTGCCGAGATCGAGCGTCTCGCGGAAGAAGAGCTCGTTGCGCCGCAAGGCTGACCCATGCGCGGGAGCAGCGAAGACCAGAGGATGATGGCCGAGGCAATCCGCCTCGCGGCATTGGGCCTTTACTCGACCGCCCCCAACCCGCGGGTAGGTTGCGTGATCGCGCGTGATGGCGCGATCATCGCCAGCGGTTATCACCGTCGCGCCGGCGGTGCGCATGCCGAGATCGATGCGCTGGCTGGTGCCGGAAACGGAATCGCCGCAAGCACGGTGTATGTCACGCTGGAGCCCTGCAGTCATCACGGGCGCACGCCGCCGTGCGCGGATGCGCTGGTCGAGGCCGCGGTTGCCAGGGTGGTGGTGGCGAGCGAAGATCCCAACCCGCTGGTTGCGGGTGAGGGCATGCGTCGTTTGCGCGCGGCCGGGATAAGGGTGGAGCAGGGTCTGCTCGAACATCAGGCACGCGCGCTGAACCCGGGCTTTTTCAAGCGCATGCAAACGGGCATGCCGTGGGTGCGCTGCAAGCTGGCAATGAGCCTCGATGGGCGCACCGCGATGGGCTGTGGTGACAGCAAGTGGATCACCGGGGAAGCGGCACGGCAGGATGTGCAGCGCCTCAGGGCACGCAGCTGTGCAGTGCTCAGTGGCATCGACACGGTGCTGCAGGATGATCCGCGCCTCGATGTGCGCATGGATCCGCTCGATGGATTGCCGGTTGGGCGCCAACCGGTGCGGGTGATCGTCGATTCGAAGCTGCGTCTGCCCGCCACCGCGCGCCTGCTTGGTACCACGGGAGAGGTGATTGTCGCGACCGCGACCCGCGATCAGGCGCGCGAGCAGGCGCTCGCTGCGGTCGGTGTTACGGTGGTGTATCTGCCGGGTGCGAACGGACGGGTGGATCTGGCGGCGCTGCTGGCGCATCTGGCGAGCGCGCAGTGTAATGAAATCCTGATCGAGGCGGGCGCCACGCTTGCGGGAGCGGTGCTCGATGCGGGGCTGGTCGATGAACTGGTGATCTACATGGCACCGCTGTTGATGGGCAATGCCGCTCGACCCCTGTTGCAATTGCCGATCGCGACGATGGCGCAGGCGCGTGCGCTCGAGATTCGTGATATTCGCGCGGTCGGTGCCGACTGGCGGATCACGGCAATACCGGGCCAGGAGGCTACGGAACACCATGTTTACAGGCATCATTGAAGCAACCGGCGCGGTACGGCGCCTCGAGCCGCGGGGTGGCGATGTGCGTTTGCATCTCGCCACCGGCAAGCTCGATATGCGCGATGTACGCGCCGGCGACAGCATCGCCACCAGTGGCGTCTGCCTGACCGTGGTCGAGTATGGCAGCGACTGGTTCAGTGCCGATGTATCGCTGGAGACACTGTCGCTCACCACGCTGGGCGCGCTGGGAAGCGGCTCGCGGGTAAATCTCGAAAAGGCCATGGCGGTCGGTGATCGTCTCGGCGGGCATATCGTCAGCGGTCACGTCGATGGGGTCGGCGAGGTGGTGTCGATGCAAGCCGATGCGCGCTCCACCCGCTATCGCTTGCGTGCGCCGGTGACGCTTGCCCGTTACATCGCCCACAAGGGATCGATCACGGTCGACGGCGTGAGCCTCACGGTAAACGATGTCGACGGCGCACTGTTCGATCTGAACATCATTCCGGTGACTCAGGCAGAGACGCTGTTCGGCGAGTACCGGGTCGGCGCTCGGGTCAATCTCGAAGTCGATATCATCGCCCGTTACCTCGAGCGGCTGCTGCTTGGCGAGCGGGCCGCGCAGTCGCAGGGCACCGTACTCAGCCGCGAATTTCTTGCGCAACATGGATTTCCCTCGTCATGACCTTCGATACCGCGCAGCAACTGATCGACAGCTTCCGCCATGGCGCCATGGTGGTGCTGGTCGATGACGATGACGAACAGTTCGGGGGCGCGCTTCTGGCGGCGGCCGAAGACATCAGCGCCGAGAAAATCAATTTCATGGCCCGCCAGGCGCGCGGCCTGATCTGTCTCAGCCTGACCCCGGAGCGTTGCGAGCAATTGCGTCTGCCGTTGATGGTCGGTGAATCCGTGAGCCGCCATGGCAGCCGCTTCACGGTATCGATCGAAGCGGCCGAGGGCATCAGCACCGGTATTTCGGCAGCTGATCGCGCCCACACGGTGCGCACCGCGGTCGCTCGCGGCACGCATGCCCGTGACATCGTGCAACCCGGACACGTGTTTCCGCTGCGTGCGGAATCCGGTGGGGTGTTGAAGCGTGCCGGTCATACCGAGGGAGGCTGCGATATCGCGCGCCTCGCCGGGTTCGCACCCGCCGCGGTGCTCGCCGACGTGCTCGACGAGGACGGCAACCTGGCTACTGGCGCACGGCTGCGTGACTTTGCCGCGCGCCATGATCTGCGCATCGGCACCATTGCGGATCTGATCCAGTTCCGGCTGCTGAACGAGACCACGGTGCACCGCGTGCGGCGGGGCGAAGTACAGACGGCCTACGGAATATTCGAGCTGCATCAGTTCCGCGATGCCGATGACGGACGGGTGCATCTCGCGCTGAGCCATGGCGTGGTGGAACCCGCCACCCCGACCCCGGTCCGGGTGCACGTGGCGGCGGCGTTGCGCGATCTGTTGTGGACGGATGTGCCCGGGCAGAGCCGCAACTGGAATATCGCGCGCTGTCTGGAGCACATCCAGAGCGAGGGACACGGGGTGCTGGTGCTGCTCAACCAGGCCGAGAGCGAGCAACACCTGCTGGCGAGCATTGATGTGGCACTGGGCATGCAAAACGTGCCCGAGCCCGGTGCCGATGCCATCCGCAATGTGCACAGCCTGGTCGGTGTGGGCTCGCAGATCCTGCGCCAGCTCGGTGTGGGTCGGATGCGCCTGATGGGCCCGCCGGCACGTTATAACGCGATTTCCGGTTTCGGACTGGAGGTCGTGGAATACCTGACGTATTGATATCGGGTTCTCCCGGCGATGGCCCGCATGACGGTTTAATGGCAGAATTGGCGCCCTTGCGCAGCTTGAGACGGACGGAACCATGGCGGACTTGACAACCATTGAAGGTGTTCTTGCGGCGGGCGAGGCGCGTTTCGCGCTGGTCGCGAGCCGGTTCAACAGTTTTGTCGTGGAGAGCCTGATAGCGGGTGCGGTGGATACGCTGCGTCGCCACGGGGTCGCAAACGATCGCATCACGCTGGTGCGTGCGCCAGGCGCCTACGAGCTGCCGCTGGTCATTCAGAAGGTCGCCGCCAGTGGCAAATACGATTCGATAATCGCGCTCGGCGCGGTGATCCGCGGCGGCACGCCGCACTTCGAGTATGTCGCGGGCGAGTGCACCAAGGGTATCGCGATGGTGTCGTTGCAGAGCGGGATACCCGTGGCGTTCGGAGTGCTCACTGTCGATACCATCGAGCAGGCCATCGAGCGCTCCGGCACCAAAGCCGGCAACAAGGGTGCCGAGGCCGCGATGTCGGCACTCGAGATGGTCAGTCTGTTGGGCAAGCTGTGAACTCCGCCAAGGACGCATGGATCAGCGATGCCCCCGAGGCCGAGCGTCGGCAGATTTCCGCTGCCCGGCGCAAGGCGCGTCATTACGCGGTGCAGGCTCTCTACCAGTGGGCAGTCTCCGGGACGGCCCTCTCGGCCATCGAACAGCAGTTTCGCGAGGATTTCGATTTTCGTGGCACGGACCTGGAATATTTCCAGTCGCTGTTGCACGGAGTGCCGGCGCAGGTGTCGGATCTCGAGGAGTTGTTCGCGCCCTATCTCGATATTCCACTCGCCAAGCTCGGCCCGGTGGAACGTGCGGTGCTGCGCATCGCGACCTTCGAGCTGAGTGAGCGCATCGACATTCCCTGTCGCGTGGTGCTCAACGAGGCGATCGCATTGACCAAGAAGTTCGGTGCCGCCGAGAGTCATCGCTTCGTCAACGGAGTTCTCGACAAGGTCGCCCGCGAGCTTCGCGAGACGGAAATCAACAGGCCCCGCTGAGCGCGGCCCCGCCCATGGCGCTCACCGAGTTCGGTTTGATCACACGTTATTTCGCGGCGCCGCAGTTCGCCGTGACGCCGGGTTGCGGAGTGGTGCTGGGCATAGGCGACGATGCCGCGATCCTGCGCCCGCCGCCCGATCAGGACCTGGTGGTATCGATCGATACCCTGGTTGCCGGAGTGCACTTCCCGCCCGCCATGGCGCCCGAGCATATCGGGCATCGGGCGCTCGCGGTCAACCTCAGCGACCTCGCGGCAATGGGTGCCAATCCGCTCTGGTTCACACTGGCGCTGACGCTGCCGCAGGCCGACGAAGCCTGGCTGGACGACTTCAGCCGCGGACTGGCGGCGCTGGCGCAGCGTTTCGCCATTGCCCTGGTCGGGGGCGACACCACACGCGGCCCGCTCAGCATCACGGTCCAGGTACATGGCAGCGTGACACGGGGCATGGCGCTGCGCCGCGACGGTGCACGGCCCGGTGATGAGGTCTACGTCAGCGGCGTGCCCGGTTCGGCAGCGCTTGGCCTGCAGCGTGTCCTTGCCGGCCACGGGTCCGAGGATGCACTGGCACGGGTGTTTCTCAACCCGGAGCCGCGTATTGCACTTGGGCTGCGGTTGCGCGGTATTGCCTCGGCGGCGATCGATGTGTCGGACGGCCTGCTCGCCGATGCCGGGCACATTGCCACCCGCAGCGGGGTCCGGATCGTGCTCGCGAGCGAGCGTTTGCCGCTGTGCGCGGTGAGCGAGTCGCAGTCGGCATTGGATCTGTGCCTGGCGGGCGGCGATGACTACGAGCTGTGTTTCACCGCCTCGCCCGTGCAGCGCGGCACGATTGCCGGTATCGCGAGTGCACTCGGGCTGCGCTGTACGCGCATCGGCGCGGTGCTGCAGGGTGAGGGCGTTGAATGCGACGGGCACCGTGCGGCGCGCGGTTACCAGCATTTCGGGGGCTGAAAGAGGTGACACACAGGCGATTGCTGCTGGCGATGATGTTCGTGCCGCTGTGCGCCACGGCAATCGCGCAGGATCTGTACGTTACCGCGAATGCGCTGTTCGAGGGGCGGGCGATGCTCAGTGTCGATGGCACGCCACGCATGCTGCGCGTTGGCGAGACCTCGCCCGAGGGCGTGCGCCTGATGGCGGCGAGCGCGTCCCAGGCGGTAATCGACATTGGCGGGCATCGCCGGACGTTGGCGCCGGGCCGCGATGCAGGTGCCGGTTTTGCGCAGCCGGTGCGCACTGAAGTCCCGGTTTCGCGCAATGCGCGCAACGAGTACCTGGTGGTCGGGACCATCAACTCCCGTCAGCTGAGTCTCCTGGTCGATACCGGTGCCAACGTGATCGCGATGAACAGCACGGATGCGCGGCGACTCGGCATCGATTACCGCCTGCACGGTGAGCCAGGACGGGTGCAGACCGCAAGCGGGGAGGTGGATGCATGGACGCTGGTGCTCGAACGCGTGGAACTCTCCGGCATCGTGGTGCGCAATGTACGGGCCAGCGTGCTGGAAGGTGCCTACCCGACCCGTGCGCTGCTTGGCATGTCGTGGCTCGGTCGTGTCTCGATGCGGGAAGAGAACGGTGTGCTCTATCTGCGCGAGAAATGAGACGCTGACGCACGGAAATTGCGGCTGATCGCCGCGCGACGGTGCAACTGTTAGAATCGCCCACTCCTCGAGCCCCGGAGACTCTCTTGTCAGTCCGTTATGCCGCCTCCTCGCAGCTGCCCACCCCATGGGGGGTGTTTGACATGCATGGTTTCGAGGACATTGAAAACGAGAAAGAGCATGTGGTGTTGACGCTCGGGGACGTGCGTGACGGCGCCCCGGTACTGGCACGCATCCATTCCGAGTGCCTGACCGGAGATGCGCTGTTCAGCATGCGCTGCGATTGCGGCGCGCAACTTCGCACCTCGCTGGAGCGTATTTCACGCGAGGGCCGCGGAGCGCTGTTCTATCTGCGCCAGGAAGGGCGTGGCATTGGCCTGTTGAACAAGATCAAGGCCTACCACCTGCAGGACGCGGGTGCCGATACCGTCGAGGCCAACGAGCAACTCGGCTTTGGCGCCGATGTGCGTGATTACAGTATCTGTCGCGTGATGCTGGCGCGTCTCGGTATCAGCTCGTTGCGGCTGATGACCAATAATCCACGCAAGGTGGCCGCGATCGAGGCGCTGGGGGTAAAAGTGGTGGAGCGCATCGCGATCCGCACCGGGCAGAATCCGCACAACCTGCGTTATCTGGAAACCAAGGCCGGCAAGCTCGGGCACTGGATGGGCGCCGAAGACCCGGGCTGAGCGCCTCAGCAGGCGGCCTGACGTGATCCGGCGCTCAATTGCAGTCGGTCACGAATCGAGTTCTCGATGCCGGCGGCGTCGAGGCCCGCATCGCGCAGCATGTCCTGTGGTTTGCCGTGCTCCAGGAAACGGTCCGGCAGGCCGAGGTGCAGCAGCGGCATCTCGATTCCGCGTTCGCTCAGGAATTCCGCGACCGCGGTACCCGCTCCTCCGGCCACGACGTTTTCTTCCACGGTCACCAGCAAGCGGTGCGACGCGCACAACTCCTCGATCAGGCTCTCGTCGAGCGGCTTCACGAAGCGCATGTCCGCAACACTCGCATCGAGCGAAGCGGCGGCAGCGAGCGCGGGCGCGACCATGGTGCCGAATGCCAGGATCGCCACATCGCATCCCCTGCGGCGCAGTAGGCCCTTGCCGATCGGCACCGCCTCGAGCGATGGGTCGATGCTGACGCCGGTGCCGGTGCCCCGCGGGTAGCGCACCGCGGCCGGTCCGCAGTGGTGGAATCCGGTGCAGAGCAGCTTGCGGGTCTCGTCTTCGTCGGACGGTGCCATCACCAGCATGTTCGGCACGCAGCGCAGAAAGCTCAGATCGAAGCTGCCGGCATGGGTCGGACCGTCCTCGCCGACCAGCCCGGCGCGGTCGATTGCAAAAAGTACATCGAGGTTCTGCAACGCAACATCGTGGATCAGCTGGTCATAGGCACGTTGCAGGAAGGTGGAGTAGATCGCCACCACCGGCTTCATGCCTTCGCAGGCGAGCCCGGCGGCAAGCGTGACCGCATGCTGCTCGGCAATCGCCACATCATGGAAGCGATCCGGGAAGCGGCGCGCGAACTCCACCATCCCGGAGCCTTCGCACATTGCCGGGGTGATGCCGATCAGCCATTGCTCCCGCTCGGCCATGTCACAGAGCCAGTCACCGAATACCTCCTGGTACTTGGGCCGCACCGGTTTTGGCTTGCTGCCGGCGAGGCGCGGTGCCGGCTCGATCTTGTTGATCGCGTGGTAGCCGACCGGGTCGTGTTCCGCGGGTGCGAAGCCTTTGCCTTTCACGGTCATCACATGCAGCAGCTGGGCGCCTTTGAGGTCACGCACGTTGCCCAGCGTCTGCAGCAGCGAGGGCAGGTCATGGCCATCGATCGGGCCGATATAATTGAAGCCCAACTCCTCGAACAGGGTGCCCGGCGCGACCATGCCCTTCATATGCTCTTCGGTCCGCCGTGCAATCTCGAACGCCGGTCCCGGCAGGCGCGACAGAACGCGTTTGCCGCCCTCGCGCACGTTGTTGTAGAGCGGGCTTGCCCAGAGGCGCGCGAAATAAGAGGCGAGCCCACCCTCGTTGCGCGAGATCGACATCTGGTTGTCGTTCAGGATAACCAGCAGGTTCGCGCTGGTGTGCGCGGCATGGTTCAGCGCCTCGAAAGCCATGCCCGCGGTCATTGCGCCGTCGCCGATCACCGCCACTACCTTGCGCTCCTCGTGGCGCAGGCGCGCAGCCAGCGCCATGCCGAGCGCGGCGCTGATACTGGTGCTCGAATGACCAACACCGAAACAGTCGTATTCGCTTTCGCCGCGGTTGTTGAACGCCGCCAGCCCGCCGGCCCGGCGGATACTGAGCATTGCCTCGCGCCGGCCACTGAGAATCTTGTGCGGATAGCTCTGGTGACCGACATCCCAGACCAGCCGGTCATGAGGGGTGTCGAACAGGTAATGAAGCGCGATGGTGAGTTCCACGACGCCCAGGCCGGCGCCGAAATGGCCACCTGTCTGGCCCACCGTGTACAGCAGGTATTCGCGCAACTCATTGGCCAGCCCGGGCAAGCTGGCCTCGTCCATGGCACGCAGGTCCGCCGGCAGCCCGATGCGATCCAGCAGCGGCGTGGCCGGCCGGGTGCGGGGGATCTCCTGAAACAGCTTCATGATGCGATCGGTTGTCCTGCAGGTGGGGCCGGTTGCCAGCGGCTCGAGGGGCGCAATTCTACCTCATGGCGCGGTTGCGCCGTTATCAGCGGTCGCGGCTGACCACAAAGTGCGCCAATTCCCGGAGCGGTGCGGCCCGGGTACCGAGCGGGGCGAGTTCCAGCAGAGCTGCGTCGCGCAGTTCGGTACCCAGGCGCTGGGCTCCGTCTGCCCCCAGCAGCGTGGCGTAGGTTGGCTTGGCCAGGGCGGCATCCGAGCCCGGCTGCTTGCCGAGTGCCGCGGCATCGCCGCACAGATCGAGAATATCGTCCTGGACCTGGAATGCGAGGCCGAGATGGCGCGCGAAGCGATCGAGACGCGCCAGGTTCTCTTCCCCGGCGCCAGCGAGCAAGGCGCCGATGCGTACCGCGGCGCGGATCAGTGCCCCGGTTTTCATGCCATGCATCATCTCGAGGGTCGTGATCTCGATATCGCGCCCAACATGCGCCAGATCGATTGCCTGGCCGCCGACCATGCCGCGGCTGCCGCTGGCGAGCGCCAGCGTCTCGATCAGCTGCAAGCGCACCGTGGCGCCGACTGACGGGGCGTCGCAAAGCAGCTCGAACGCGAGCGTGTGCAGGGCATCGCCGGCAAGGATTGCGCTTGCCTCGCCGAAGGCCTTGTGACAGGTCGGCATGCCGCGACGCAGATCGTCATCGTCCATGGCCGGCAGATCGTCATGGATCAGCGAGTAGGTGTGCAGACATTCGATGGCGCAGGCGGCGCGATCGCAATCCGCGGCATCGGCCCGTGCCCCGCCGAGCGCATCGCTGGCCGCATAGACCAGCACCGGGCGCAGACGCTTGCCGCCCGCCAGCAGGCTGTAGCGCATGGCCTGCGCCAGGTGCGTATCCGCACGGCCGATCATATCGCCCGCGACGAGGGCTTCCAGCGCCAGTTCCGCACGCCTGCGATAGGCCTCCAGGGACGTGGACGAGGGGCTCATCGGCGGCTCTCTCAGCAATTGGGCTCTGTCGCGTCCGGTTGGTCCTCGGTCTCGTCGAATTCCCGGGGTTCGTCCTCGCCCTGCATCAGGATCTGCACGCGTTGCTGAGCCCTGGTCAGTGCCTGCTGGCAGTGCTGCGTCAGGCGAATACCGTTCTCGAACGCCTTGAGAGAATCCTCGAGGCTCATTTCGCCTTCCTCCATACGCTCGACCAGCGCTTCGAGTTCGCTGAGGGATTTCTCGAAATTCGGTGTTTTTCGGGGTGTGGACACGGCGCTTCCAGGCAGACGGCAAACGGAACGCGTGACAGTAGCCTGAGCACCGGAACAAATCAACGCCACCATGAAGCCGCGGCGAATCCTGCCGATAACCACCACTCGGGGGCAGGCGATTGATGCCCAATGACAGCTAGAATGTGCGACTCGAAGGACGTCGGGAGATGTCTGCGCATGCTCACCAAGTCAGCTAGGGGGGGGGATTCCGGCGGTGGATCTGGCAACGATCATCGGTCTCGTGGGGGCGTTTTTCATCGTTTGCGTCGCAATTTTCCTCGGCGGCAGCGTCGCGATGTTCCTCGATCTTCCGTCGGCGCTGATCGTGCTCGGCGGTACGACCTTCGTGGTGATGAGCAAGTTCGGCATGGCGCAGTTCGCGAGCGCCTTCAGAATCGCCGGCAAAGCGTTCCTGTTCCGTATCGACGACGCGAGC
>MTKY01051419.1_pt1 | contig 24199 bp, 19 predicted proteins | sample 1042731 | NCBI WGS metagenome assembly MTKY01 (sample SAMN06212206, study PRJNA360538) | anaerobic digester metagenome | biome: Wastewater treatment plant; material: sludge; isolation source: anaerobic digester fed with sludge from wastewater treatment plant | place: Denmark: WWTP Soeholt ... | reverse complement strand
TGTTCGCTACGGAGGCGCTGCGCGCCCGGCTCTATGAGCATCTCGCCGCCAGCGTGCCCGCCGAAGAGCCGGCGGTGCGCTCGCGGCACATTCTGTGCAGTTTCCACCCGCAGAACGTGGGTGATACCACGCCGCCCACCGCCGAGCAGCGCGCCGCCGCGCAAAGCTGCATCCGGGGCGCGCAGGCGCGGCTGGCTACCGGCGAGTCGTTCGCGGGGGTGGCCGCTGCGCTGTCCGACGACCAGGGCAGCGTGTCTCAGGGCGGTGATCTGGGCTGGGTGCTGCTCAGCTTCTTGAGCGAGAGCTACGCCGATGCCGTCCGCGACGCTGATCTCAACGCCATCATCGGGCCGGTGGAAACCGAGTTCGGTCTGCACCTGATCGAAGTGCTCGACCGGCGGGTGCAGGCGCTCACGGCGGAGGAGCTTGAGGCGACGCAGCAAGGCTATTTCGATTTGTGGATCGCGGCGCTGCGCGAGGACGCGACCATCACGCGCGCCCCGGATTGGGACGCCGGTGTGCCCGCCGAGCCAGCCCTGGCCGACCTGGACGCGCCCGTGCTGGAGGCGATCGGGCGGCTGACGGCGCGCTAGTGGGCACGGCGTTCCCGTAGGGGCGCTGCTCTGTCGCGCCCATGAGAGGGGTTGTCCCTGCGCGCGGCTGCGCCCGGAGAAGGGATAGTGGACGATGCAATCACAAGCGAGCATCCGCCAGGGCTATGTCGCCGGGGAGTTCATGACGCGCACCTACCGCATCAGCGGTGAGGTGGAGCTACGCGGCGTCCCTGTGCTTGACCAGCTTAATGACCACAACGCGCTGTTTCTGAGTCTGGAGCGCATGTTCATCTCGCCGCTGCTCGACCCGGCGACGCTGACCGGCAACTTCGCGCACGGGGAAGTGGGCAAGGACTCGCTGGGCATCGTCGTGCTGGGCTACTGGCGCGACGGGCTGCCGCAGCGTGAGGGCCGCTACGTGGGCCACGATCACGTTGACCGCGAGGTGCTGGTTGTGGTGGCCGGGTTCGAGGTGACGGGTATTGTCCGGCTGCACCCGTCGGTCAATGTGCCCAACTTCGTGCGCACCACGCCGGAGCAGTTCATCCCGGTTTTTGACGCGCGCGCAACGCTCACCGCGCGCCGTAACATCGTTTTCAAGGGTGGCGCCGTCCTCATCAATCGCGGCCACATTGAAGTCTTCGCCATGCTCAAGGATTGAATCATTCGCCAGCGTGTTGCTGCCAGCACGGAACGAATCTAAGGACCCGGCTATGTCCCGCATTTTGGTAATTGACGACGATATCAACCTGCTGCAAATGGTCAAGCTGATGCTGGAGCGCGTCGGCCACCAGGTGGAGATCGCCAAAGACGGCGCAAAAGGCCTTGAGCTGGCCGCGCAGACCCAGCCAGAGCTGGCCATCATTGACGTGATGATGCCCGGCTTGAGCGGCTACGACGTGGTGCGCAAGCTGCGCGAAGACCCGCGCACGGCCCCCATCCCCATCGTCATCCTGACCGCGCGCAGCCAGCCGATGGACAAGGAGATGGCGCTCGAAGCGGGCGCGAATGCGTTCCTGTCCAAGCCCGTCACCGCTCAGGAGCTAACCGAGCGCGTGGACGCGGTGATCCGCGCTGGCGTCCGCTACCGGGTGCATACCGGCCTGCTCACCGAGCCGATCCCGGCGCAAGCGAGCGAGGTGCCAGGCGTGATCACGCCGATCCCGCCGCCGTTGCCGCGCCCGACGCCGCCCCCTGCTGCGCCCATCGCGCGCGTGACAGGCCGCGTGCCCATCGGCGTGGAGGATGAGGCCCCGTCTGCTGGCGCGCCGCCCGCTCTGCTGCCGGTGACGACTGTGATCAGTCTGCGCGGCGGCACCGGCTGTACGACCATTGCCATCAACTTGGCGCTGGCTCTGGCCGCCGAAACGCGCCGCGTGTGCATCACCGACCTGAGCGCGGTCGGCGGGCACGTGCCGCTTTATCTGCACCTCAAGCCACAGCATTCGTGGCAGGACTTGCTCGGCCAGGGCGACTCGCCCGACTCGCACGCCCTCGGCGGTCTGCTGGCCCAGCACCAGCCGTCGGGGGTGGCTGTGCTGGCTGCGCCGCCGCGCCCAGCGGATGGGGCGCTGTCCGCTCTCGCTGTGCAGCATGTCTTGCGCGAGCTAACAGGCACCTACAATCCGGTGGTCACCGACGCGCGGCAGCTTGACCCGGCGGTGCGCGGCGCGCTGCAAGTCTCTAGCTCGGTCGTCGTCGTGATGAGCGACGACCCGCCCTCGGTGCAGACGACCAGCCAACTGCTGGTCTTGCTGGGGGCGATGGGCATTGAGATGGGGCGCATCCGCGTGGTGCTCAACCACGTGCGGCCCACCTTCGACGTGCCCGCCGACGCCATTCAGAAGGCGCTCAAGCGCCCGATCTCGGTGGACGTGCCCTACGAGCCGGGGCAGCCCGTTGCCATCCGGCGGGGGGTGCCGCTGGTCAGCGCCAAGCCCGACAGCGCGTTCACCCAGAGCATCCAGCAGTTGGCCCGGACAGTTGTCTCCTGACGCGCGGTCGTCGTATAACCTGGTGTGCGCCACGTGCGACAAGAAAGGCACTCTATGAGCAGACGACTCACGATTGGCATCCCTGCGTTCCTCGTCCTGGCGAGCCTGCTGGCGCTTGGCGCCGCTCCGCTCGCCTGGGGCAGCGGGGCCGCGCAGCAGGCCGATCCCACTCAGCAGCAGCAGACCATAGACGCCGTCATTGCCGAGCGTTTCACCCAGACCGCCGTTGTCCAGCAACAACTGGGCATGACCCAGACTGCCGAAGCCGCCACTCTCTTCGCGCCGACGCTGACCGCCGCCTTCGCCGCAACGGTGGACGCAGCCTTCAACCAGGCGCTCACCGCCACCGCTGCGCCCCAGGCGACGGCGACCGCTGAAGCCTTCACCCAGTCCATGCCCGGTGTGCTCGTCGCGCTGGAAGCTATCGCTGCCGGGCGGGGCGAGGCGATCACGCGCTGGCTGGGCGAAAACCAGGTGGACCTGGAAGTCATGCTGGCCGCCAACTCCCTGGCCGGACTGGACAGCGGGACCCTGGCCGGTCTGCTGGAGTCTCTCGTTGCCAGCCAGAACCGCTTCAATGCCCTGTTCGTGTACGACATCGCCGGGGCGGTGCAGGCCGCCACCGATCCCGCGCTGAGCGGCGCACAGGTCTCCGATCAGCCCTATTTCCGCGCCAGCCTGAGCGGGCCGCTGACCCAGCCGCTCACCCTGGATGCGGCGAGCGGGGCGCTGGTCATGATCGTCACCCGCCCGATCTTCGACGGCAGCGGGCAGACGGTCGGCGTGTTGGCGGGGGTGGTGAACCTGGGCACGCTCGGCGATCTGTTCGCCGAGCCAACGGCATACGAGCAGCAGGTCGCCACGTACCTTGAGGTGGAAGTGGGAGCATCCAGCTATCTGGTCGCCGGTGCGAACCGTACTGTGCTCGCCCCGGCAGACCTGGCCGCCGCTTCGCGCGTGAACAGCAGCGGCATCACGCGGGCGCTGGCCGGTGAGAGCGGCGTGGCCCCTTACAACGACTGGCGCGGCGTCGCGGTAGCTGGCGCGTTCCGCTGGGTGCCCGCCCTGAATGCGGCGCTGATCGTTGAGGTGCCGATGGAGCGGGCGATTCAACTGGCCGGGGTGCTGCCCACGCCTACGCCGACGCCGACTATCACCCCGACGCCGCTGCCCGCCTCGGCGACGCCGCGCCCGGAGATTTTCCCGACCAACACCGTCGCCCAGGTGCAGATCGCCGAGCAGGTCTTTGAGCACGGGCGCATGTTCTGGATCCGCCACACGCGCCAAATCTGGGTGATGGTCAGCGTGCCCCAGGACGACAACACGGGCGGCGACTGGTTCTGTTACAACGACACGTTCCTGGAAGGCGAAGCGGAGATTGACCCCAGCTTGGTACCACCGGAGGGCATGTACCAGCCCCGGCGCGGCTTCGGTAAGCTGTGGCGCGGGCACCAGGAGCTGAAGAGCGGGCTTGGCTGGGCAGTGACGCCGGAGTTCGAGCTAACCAGCAACTACACCTACATCGCTGGCGGGTACGTGCAGGACATGCAGTACTTCCCCGGCCCCGGCGAGCACCGCCTGACCACGCTCTACAACGAGAGCATCTCCTTCTTCGAGTCCGACATTCGCGGTGACTGCCTGGGCGGGACCTGGCACATGACAGCCGCCGCGCCGTGATGGGCGCTGCTCAGCAGCGTTCTGGGGGCGTATGGCGATACGCCCCTACGTGGCCTTCCCCCCCCCGGCATCAGACTTCCGTAGTTAGACTTCCGAAGTTTTCAAAACTTCGGAAGTCTCTTTCTTGTCCAGCGCCCCCTGCGCCTCCTTGCCTCACATTTGCAACACCTGTCAGGGTTGTGCATAATCCTGCTTGTAGTTGGGGGACACAGGTGGGGCAGGAGCGCCCGCCATGCAACACAGGAACTAGGCTGAGCGGGCCAGCGCCCGAACTCGGTGACCACTTCGGCGGCCCCGCTCAGAGATGACCGTCCGGCGCTCCGGGGAAAGCAGACATGAACGAGCCGATAGAAATCCCGCTCGACGAAGAATGGCCTTCGGACGACGAGGCGGACGTGTGCGAACGGGTGCTGAGCGCGCCCGATGCGGCGCTGCGTGAGTTGTTGCGCGCGCCGGTTCACCCCGCCGAGTTGGACATCCCCTCCAGTCTGGTGGTTGATATTCTGCTGCGCATGATGTTCAGCGAGGGCGAGGTCTCGCTGCGTCACTTCGGCGAGGTGACGTGCCTGGAACTGACGCTGCTCGACCACATCCTGATCAAGCTGCAAGAGGAGCATATCGTCGAGGTGGTCAGCGCGGGCGGTGTGGGACGCTTGGGGTACGCCTACAGCCTGTCCGACGCTGGCACCAAGCGCGCGCGGGATGCCCTGGATCGCAGCCAGTACATCGGCCCTGTGCCGGTGCCCGTCGAGAAGTACACGCAGATGATCCTGCTGCAAACGCAGGGCAGCCTGAACATTTCCCCGCAACACGTCCGGCAAGCCCTGGCTCACCTGGTGCTGCCGCACGACTTTCACCGGCGCATTGGCCCGGCTCTCAGCGTGGGGACTTCCATGTTCCTCTACGGGCCGCCCGGCAACGGCAAGACGGACATCGCCCAGTCTATCGCCCGCTTGATCTCCGGCACTGAGCCGATCTGGGTGCCCTATGCCATCACCGTCGGCGGTCACGTCGTCAGCGTCTACGATCCGCTGGTCTTCAAGGAAGTCCGGCTGACCAAAGACGACCTGCGCACGTTCAAGGCGGATACCGACAGCCAGGTTGACCGGCGCTACGGTTTCTTTCAGCGCCCGACGGTGATCGTCGGCGGCGAGCTAACAATGGCCGCGCTCGACCTGCGCTTCGACCCCGTCGCCAAGTTCTACGAAGCCCCGCTACAGCTCAAAGCCAATGGCGGCATGTTTCTGATTGACGACTTCGGGCGGCAGATGATCTCGCCTTCCGAGCTGCTCAACCGCTGGGTGGTGCCCCTCGAATCGCACGTGGACTACCTGCGCCTGCAAACGGGGCAGACTATCGCCATTCCCTTCCAGCAGCTTATCGTCTTCAGCACCAACATCGAGCCGCGCCACCTGGTGGACGATGCCTTTCTGCGCCGCATCCAGATGAAGGTGAAGGTAGACAAGCCAGACGAGCGCTCCTTCACGCACATCTTCGCCCTGTACGCACAACGCCTGGGCGTGCCGCTGGACAAGGAAGGATTCCTCTACCTGCTCCAGAAATGGTACCGCGAGCCGAACCGGCCCATGCAGGCCGTCCACCCGCGTGACATTCTCAAGATCGTGGTGGCGATGGCTGACTACGAGGGCGTTCCCCCGCGCATGACGCCCGACGCCATTGACGCGGCGTGCGAGAGCTACTTCGTGGACACGATTGACAACGGCGCTTCCCTCGTTCCCCAGACCACGAAGACAGGCCCGCGCCTGACCCCCCTGCCGCGCTGAGCGTAGCAGCGGCCAGCGCCGGATTCAGACTTCCGAAGTTTTCGAAAGCTTCGGAAGTCTCCTGCGGCGCGCGCCCCACACAACCTCCCCCCCAGCCTTGCTGCGCTCAGCGAGGCGCGTTAGCGCCGAGCGGGGGTGAGGTCTCGTAGGGGCGGCGCTCAGCCCCGCCCTGGGGCACTGCTCTGCTGTGCCCCTGCCTAGGGGGCCACGAACAAGTTGTTAGGCGATTGCCAGAACGCCCCTATCCCCCGGCCCCTTCCCCCAGCAAAGCTAGGGGAAGGGGAGAAGTGCCTGTCAGATCGTCCCCCCTCTAGCTCGGCTGGAGGGGGGATTGAGGGGGGAGGCGTTCACCGAGTGGTCATGACCTCCCCTGGCAACAGGTTGTTCGTGGACCCCCTACCTGGCAGGTCCTTGCCCCCACCCGCGCAGGTGGTCAATTCCCGCGTGCGGCGTTATGCTCTGAGGGTGGCCGCCTGACGAGGAGACATGCTGAGGAGTCATGTATCGCGCTATCGTCGCCGCCGGACTCGCTGCTGCGCTCATCGCGCTCGCGCCGCCGCTCTCTGCCACCGCCCGGCAAGCTGAGAGTCCGCCGGACGGCCCGCCGTTCCTGTTCCCCTTGGCCGGGCCGCCTGGCCCCACTACCTGGCTCTACGAGCAGCATTACGGCAACACCATCGAGGCGTTCAACTTCGGCGACCAATGGTATATGCACGGCCAGGGGCTGCACTTCGGGCTGGACATCGAAGCGCCGTGCGGCACGCCCGTGCTGGCTATCGCCGACGGGGTCGTGACCTACGTGGACGCGGAAGGGTGGGGGGCCGGGCCGCACAGCCTGGTGCTGGTTCACCCTGGCACCGGCCTCGCCTCGTTCTACGGGCATTTGCTGCGCCAACCGCCGTTCGTGCGCGGCGACACGGTCAGGCGCGGCGAGGTGATCGGCCTCACCGGCGACCCCGACCTCACGTGCCACTCGCGCCCGCACCTGCACCTGGAAATTCGCCTCGATCACTACCAGACGGCGCTCAGCCCGCTGCCTTTCTTCGACGTGAACTGGCACATGCTCACCAGCATCGGCCCCTTTTCGCACCAGTTCCAGCAAGACCTCAGCGCGCCCTTCCGCTGGATGACACTTGAAACGCAGCCGGCGGTTCACTTCAGCGCGAACCTGCTCAACAACTACCAGCGTCCCTGGCCGCCCAAGCTTGAGCTACAGCCGCCAGAGAGCGCCGCGCCCGCCCGCCGCCTGCCCGTGCTGCCCTCCGTAGTGCACGTCACGCGCTCGCCCGTCTCGCTCAGCGGGTGGAATGTGGGTGCGTGGTGGCACGGCGACGATCTCCAGGCGGTCTACGTGCTCGACGCGCTGCCCGGCGGAACCGCCGTCTTCCGCCAGCCGCTCGACGGATCGCCGCGCCAGCCGGTCGAGGAGACGCTGCCCGCCTACCGCTCGCCCGACGGTAGCCTGCGCATCGAGCGTAGCGGCGGCGTGGCCCGCCTCACCCGCCTGAGCGACGGAGCGCAGTGGGAGGTGGCGACGGGCGGCTCGTTCCCCGCTGTGTCGCCGGACGGGACGCGCCTGCTGTGGCAGGTGGTCTATGGCGAGACGGTGCCGGGGACGCCGGAGCCAGGCGTGCGCGCCTGGGTGAGCGGGCTGGACGGGAGTAGCCCGCGCCTGGCCTACAGCGGCGGCGGGCGCGTGCAGTGGCTCGACGATCACCGCCTGCTGATCAGCCGCCGCGTCACGTATACGGCGGAGACGCGACTTTACCTCGTTGATCTGGACGCCGCGAGACCGGAGCCGGTGCTGCTGGGCGAGTACACGAACCTGCGCGACGTGCAGGTAGCGCCCGGCGGCGGAACTATCGCCTTCTATCTGCCTTTCCAGGAGAATCCGGCGGACAGCGGCGTATACGTCCAGCGCACGACGCCGGGATCGCTCGCGCGCAAGCTGCCCTTCTTCGGCGCATACCGCTGGCGCGACGACCGCTGGCTCTATACACTCAGCTTTGACGCCAGCCAGGACGCGCACGCGCTGGGCCTCGCCGACGCCCTCACCGGCACGCACCGCTGGCTGACCGATCCGGAGACGCTCCCCATCCGTGTGGCTAACGGCGATTGGAGCGTTTCGCCGGACGGGACGCGCATCGTCTACGTAGACCCGCAGGATTACGGGCTGTACCTGTTGGAGTTCGCGGAGGGTCAGGGCTGCTCGTCGTGCGCGTAGAGAGATTTCGGATTTCGAATTGCGGATTGCGAATTGCGAATTGAAAAAACTTCTCTACGTGTGGGAGGGGGCCGGTGGGTGAGATCGTTGGGGTGTATGGCAGACGCCCCAGGGCGTACAGAGCAGCGCCCCGACGGGGGCAAATTCACGGGTAGACCCTGAGCGAGCCACATAGGAAAGGAGATGTCATGCCATCCGCACCTCTCAGCCGCAGCGCGCAGCGCGTCCAGGATGCCCTGACGGCGCTGGGCTTCAGCATGGGGCAGGTCGTCGAGCTGCCCGCCACGACGCGTACCGCCGCCGAAGCTGCCGCCGCCATCGGCTGCACCATCCCCCAGATCGCCAAGTCGCTGGTCTTCAAGGGCGGGCAGTCGGGCGCGCCGGTGCTGGTCATCGCCAGCGGAGCCAACCGCGTGGACACAGCCCTCGTTGCCGGGGCGCTCGGCGAGCCGCTGGTCAAGGCCGACGCCGATTTTGTGCGCGTCCAAACCGGCTTCGCCATCGGCGGGGTGCCGCCCGTCGGCCACGACCGCCCGCTGCGCACCTTCATTGACCAGGATTTGCGCCAGTTCGACATGATCTGGGCGGCGGCGGGCACGCCCAACGCCGTCTTCCGCCTGACGCCCGCCGACCTGGAACGCATGACCGGCGGGGAGGTTGTCCGCGTGACATGACGCGCCGCGTCGCTGTGCCCGTGCTGTTCCTGTGGGGGCTGGCCCTGGGGTTGGCGCTGGCCGGCTCTGCTCGCGCCCAGGACGCCACGCCGATCCCCACGCCGACGCCGGTCAGCGCGCGGGAGATCGCGCCAGCGGTGCCGCTCGCGTCGCCTGCACCAACGCCTACGCACCCGCTCGACGGGGCCATTGAGCGCCTGACGCTGATCCACGTCACGCCGCGCAGCGCCTACTACGCGCTCACTTATTGGAGCGACGGGCTGCGCGTGACCGGCTTCCTGGGCCGGCCCACGTCGCCCGGCCCGCACCCGGCGATCATCCACAACCGGGGCGGCTACGACAGGGTGGGCGCGCTGACCGGCATCGAGATCGTGCCCTGGGTCGAGGCCGGGTACGTTGCCGTCGCCACGCAGTACCGGGGCAACGCTGGCGGCGAGGGTCACGAGGACTTCGGCGGCGCGGACGTGCGCGACGTGACCGCGCTGATCCCGCTGCTGCGCAGCCTGCCCTTTGTGGACGGCGAGCGGATCGGCATGTTCGGCGGGTCGCGCGGGGGGATGATGACCTTCCTGGCGCTCAAGGCCCAGGCGCTGGCCGGAGACGATGCGATCAAGGCGGCGGTGACAGTCGGCGCGATCAGCGATCTGGCTCGCTGGGATGGCGAGCGCGGCGGGACGCTGGCCGCTGAGCTATGGCGGCCCCTCGTCGGCGCGACGCCTGCCGAAGCGCCCGCCCTGTTCGCCGAGCGCTCCGCTGTCAATTGGCCGGAGTTGATCACTGTTCCCCTGCTGCTATTGCATGGCGAGGCGGATCGCGAAGTCTCCCCGCAGCAGACGCGCCTGCTGGCCGAGGCTCTGCGCGAAGTGGGCGCGCCGGTCGAAGCGATCTTCTACCCCGGCGGTGACCACGCCCTGACCGCCCAGCACGGCGGCGTGCCAGAGGCGCTGGCCTGGTTCGCGCAGTATCTCGGCGGGGACGGGGCGGATCGCTCGTTCGCCGCGCACGAGCCGGACATTGCCGCCGTCTCGACGTGGTTCCTGGCGCGGGGGGAGTGAGAGGGATTGAGACTTCCGAAGTTTCCGAAACTTCGGAAGTCTGAGTCGCAAGACAAGACGAGCGTAGCGAGGTTGGGGGTGAGGCAAACCAGGCCGCGCCGACCTTGACGGCGTGCTGCGCGGCATGGTACAATGCCCGCCGTGTTAGGCCCCCATCGTCTAGGGGACCAGGACGTGGCCCTTTCAAGGCCAAGACGGGAGTTCGAATCTCCCTGGGGGCACACAGCCAGCGACGAACGGTCGCTGGTTTTTTTGTTGGGGCGAGCGCACGACTCTGGGCGCGCGCCGCAAATCATGATACACTAATAGTGCGCATGAGTGAGTTTACCGCCTCTATGCTTTCCAAGGCATTGGCGCTTCGAGCGCGTACTCAGCACTTCGGTGCATGCGGACTCTCACTCATGCCTTTGTTTTCCGCGCCTGTGTCCCCTTCTTTCGCTGCTCGCAAAGCTCACCGGTTTTCGCCCCACTCGCTGGCTGTGTTATAGTCTGGGCCGGTAATCTGGCACGATCTGCACAGCAAAGGCACAGTGACATCTTATGACGACGAACTTCGCCACCCAGCTGGCAAAAATCCTGACCGAGTACAGCTCCCCGGTGCAGCCGGGCGAGTACATCACCATCGCCGGCAACAGCTTGACCGCCGGCCCGCTGATCGCGGCGCTGGCCGAGGCGATCCTGCGGCGGGGCGCGTATCCCAACATCCAGGCTGCCGCGCCCCTCTCGCCCGACTACAGCGACTACTTCGAGCTATTCATGCGCCTGGCTGATGACCAGCAGCTTGACCGCTTGGACTCGACGGTGATGCACTGGGTCGAGGCGTCCGACGCCATCTTCTTCATCAAGGCGTCGGCCAACACCAAGGCGCTCTCCGAAATAGACCCGGCGCGCATCAGCCGCTGGCGCAAGGCGACCAGCGCCGTCAGCGAGCGTTACCTGCGCCGCTACGCTGAGGGGTCGCTGCGCTGGACGGTCGTCGGCTGGCCGACGCAGGCGCTCGCCCAGGCAGCGGAGATGGGCTTGCTCGATTACCAGGAATTCGTCTACAAGGCGTGCGGCCTCGACCAGCCAGACCCAGTCGCCCACTGGCAAGCCTTCCGCGACCGCCAGACCCGGCTGGTGGACTGGCTGAGCGGCAAGCAGCACGCCGAAGTCAAAGGCCCCGGCATTGACCTCTCCTTCGACTTCGGCGGGCGGCCCTGGCGAAGCTCGCACGGCCAGGAGAACTTCCCCGACGGCGAAATCTTCACCAGCCCGATCGAGGACTCGGTGAATGGAACGGTGGCCTTCAACTTCCCGTGCATCTACCTGGGCAATGAGGTCGAAGGGGTGCGCCTGCGCTTCGAGAATGGCGTGGCCGTCGAAGCGAAAGCCTCCAAGGGCGAAGACTACCTGGTGCGCACGCTGGATACCGACCCCGGCGCACGGCGGCTGGGCGAGTTCGCCATCGGCACGAACATGGGCATTCAGCGCATGACGCGCAGCATCCTCTTCGACGAAAAGATCGGCGGCTCGATCCACATGGCCCTGGGGCGCAGCTACGAGGAGACGAAGGGTCTCAACCAGAGCGCCATTCACTGGGACATGATCCACAACATGAAAGACGGCGGCGAAATCTGGATTGACGGGACACTGTTCTACCGGGCGGGGGAGTTCATGGTCGGCTGAGCCGGGCCGACGTGGGGGCCTCTCAGGTCAGGGGCAGAGTATCACCGCTGAGGCGCAGAGAGCGCGGGCGGAGCCAGACTTCCGAAGTTTTCGAAACTTCGGAAGTCTCTTTCTCTGCGTGTCAGGAATCTCGCCCCCATCGTGAAATCCCCCAGACACAGACGAACAGTGCCGTCTCCAGAACTGTGCTATCATGGGAAGAGCATTCACGGTTAGCCTGAGGAGGCTCTCATGTCCATGAAGCAGATCCCATACGCCCTGATCGTCTTGGGAATCGCTGCCGTGCTGCTGGCGATCCTGATTGACCCGATCCGGGGTCTCGACATCTACCTGGCGACCAGCCAGATCATCGTGCTGGTCATCGGCGTGATCGTGGCGCTGGTCGGGGCGTACCTCGCCTTTATCCGCAAGCCCGTACCCTGACCGCTGAGGACTCTACCCCTGGCTCCCTCTGCGTGGGTGGTTCAGGAGCGGATAGGTACTGAGGTCGGCCTGTGGTCTGGGGCGACTCCTTACTTTACCTCACCCCCGCTCGGCGCTGACGCGCCTCGCTGCCCTCTCTCCATGCATGGAGAGGGGGCAAGCCGAGCGCAGCGAGGCTGGGGGTGAGGTAAACCCGCAGATCGAGCCTTCTCGACCGGCCCCCGAACCAGCAAAACTTTGACGGGACGCTTCCGCGTGGAGGCGTCCCGAATTTCGTGTGAAATCGGGCACGCAACGCCCCCGAAACGGGACTACAATACAGGCACGTGTGCGTCATAGCAACGCTTTAAGGAGAGTGGACTCATGAAGCATCGTTGGGCGCTGCTGTTGGTGATCGTGTTGGCTGGCTTGTGGGGCGTGGGAACGGCCTCGGCGCAGGACGGTGACGAGCTGATAGTCAATGGCGACTTCGCCGGGGGAGGGGCGGGCTGGACGTTCAGCATCGCCAGTACGTGCGGCAACTGCTGGATTGACGTGGTGGGCGACGACTCCGGCCCGGAGCGCAATATGCTGATGTGGGAGCGCACCGGCAGCGGCGCGAGCGGCAGCGCCCTGTCGGCGCAGCAGCGCGTAGACGCCGACGTGAGCCAGTACGGGAGCCTGTGGCTGGCCCTGGAATTGCGCGTGATCCAGCACAGCCTGCCTAACAGCAGTTGGTGGAGCGACAGTAACAACGGCAACGGCGAGTACCCCGTTCAGGTGACGCTGAGCTTCACCGACATGGCGGGCCAGCCCTTCACCTGGAGCAGCGGCTTCCTGGCTAACCACGACGGCAGCACCGCCCTGCGCAACTATACGCTGGTGCCCCTCGGTCAGTGGACGGAGCAGGCCGTAGACCTCTTCCTGCCCGCCGCATGGACAGACCCGCGTGGCAATGCCCTGCCCAGGGCCGCTCGCCTGGTAGATGTGATCGTCGGCGGCAGCGGGTGGGACTTCAGCGGCGCGATCGCGTCTATCGGCATCGTGGGCACGCCGTCGCAGATGGGCGGTGGTACTACCGGCGAGGGCGAAGGCACCGGCTCCGGCGGACAGACCACCGGCTCGTCCGGCCTGATCATTGAGGAATACCCGCTCGTCTCGGCGGCGGAAGACCAGCCAACTCACTTCGAGTTCCGCGACCGGGTGACGCAGGCCATCCTCGACGTGCGCCGTGCCTGGCGCGAGCCAGACCTGATGGCCCAGGTCGCGGACATCAACGAGATCATCGGCCAGTGGGGGTACGCGCTGCGCCCGTTCGATGAAACCTCACCGGGCGGGCCTTCCTACCGGCTGCTGCACCTGGGCGATGTCCTGCTTTCCGACGTGACGCATGTCTGGCCCGTCGCCGCCAACAGCGACCGCACCGACTTCCGCCTGCTGCTGGAATCGATGAACGAGTCGCTGCTGGTCGTCACGCCGGACACCATCGGGCAGATGGACACCGCGAGTTTCGTGTACATCGCGCCGGTGTACGTAGGCAACGACCTCTATGAAATGGTGGCGGATTGGAGCACGTCCCAGTTCCACGTCACGCGCAACGGGGAGATCGTCTACACGGTGACGCCAGTCAGCTCCTTCGTCGAGCCGCCGGTCAAGGCGCTGTGGGCGTGGGAATGGCACTGGGTGCTGGAGTCCGAGGGCCAGGTGATCATTGACGGGACGATTCTCAACCAGCAGCTTGGCTTCGACGAGATTTTCGGCTGGCGCTTGATCGCCGGGCAGCCGTTCTTCTTCTTCAAGCGCGGCGGGCAAATCGGTCTCTACTACGGCGGGCAGATCGTCGAGCCGTACCGCTACGACGAGGTCGTGCACTACCAGTGCTGCGAGCCGTCCATGTTCAACGTCAGCGGCAACGAGACGATGGTCTGGTTCTACGCCCTGCGCGACGGGGTGTGGAACTACGTCGAAGCGGGGGTGTACGAGTAACCTCACCCCGTTTCGCTTCGCTCAACCTCCCCCTCTCCGCAACGGAGAGGGAGTTAGGGGGTGAGGTTGTGTAGGCAGGAAGAGACGATCTGGCGATCAGGGTGACCTCACCGCCCGTTGACGCGCCTCATGCCCCCACCCTCAATCCGCAATTCGCAATCCGCAATCCTCTCACCGCCCGTTGATGCGCTTCATGCCTTCCATGAGCACCTGGCTCACTTCTGGCCGGGTGAACTCGACGGGCAGCATCTCGCCACGCGCCAGCATCTCGCGCACCTGCGTGCCGCTGAGGAAGACCCATGACTCGCGCCCGTGCGGGCACGTCTTGGCCGTGACAACAGCCTCGCAGCGGCGGCAGTAGAAGGCGTGCTCGAAGAACAGCGGGGTAATGCCCAGCGCCGCCGGATCGAACTCGTCAAAGATCAGGTGCGCATCGTAGGTGCCGTAGTACTTGCCCACGCCCGCGTGATCGCGCCCGACGATGAAGTGCGAGCAGCCGTAGTTCTTGCGCGCGATGGCGTGGAAGATCGCCTCGCGCGGGCCAGCGTAGCGCATCGCCGCCGGGAAGACGTTGAGCAGCACGCGGTCGAGCGGGTAGTACGTGCTGAGGATGGCCTGGTAGCTGGCGATGCGCACGTCGGCGGGGATGTCGTCAGACTTCGTCTCGCCGACCAGCGGGTGCAGCATCAGCCCGTCCACCACTTCCAGTGCCACTTTCTGCAGGTACTCGTGGGCGCGGTGAATCGGGTTGCGCGTCTGGAAAGCGACCACGCGCCGCCAGCCGCGCTCGGCGAAGAGGCGGCGTGTCTCAGCGGGCGTCAGGCGGATGTCGCCGAAGGTGGTCACCACCTCTTTAGGGCGATCGAAGAGCCAGATGTCTCCGGCCAGGCACACGTCGCCCTGCTCGTAGATGCGCGCGACGCCGGGGTGCGCATCCTCGGTCGTGCGGTAGACTTCCTGCGCCTCCACCGCCTTGTCATAGCGGAATTTCTCGCTGACGGCCAGCACGCCGAGCAGCCGCTCACCGCCGGGGGCGTCGGGGTCCGGCTCGGCCAGGGCCACCGTCTCGCCGATGGCGATGCGTCCGGCCAGCTCATCCTCGACGGCCAGCGTCAGCGGCACCGTCCAGGGCAGACCATTGTCCAGGTGCATGTCGTGAACAACCGCGCGGTAGTCCGCCTGGCCCATGAAGCCGGTCAGCGGGCTGTAGACGCCGGTGGCGATACACTCGATGTCGGCGGTGTTGAGCGGGCTGAGCGGCACGCGCGTCATACTCTGGGCGCGCTCGCGCATCACGTCGCGCAGCGCACCGTCCAGCAGGCGGTTGACGAGCACGCCGCCATGCGGGGGAATCAGTCGGAACGAGTTACTCTGTGCAATCATTTCCAGGCCCTTCATGAGATCGCTGCACGAGAACAGCGCGCATTCCAGCGGCGCATTGTACCGTGCCAGATGCGGATTGGCTATGCTGCGCTTGGCGTGGCAACGCACCTTGAGACTTCCGAAGTTCGCCAAACTTCGGAAGTCTGCTCCGCCGCCGCGCGCAAAACCGTCCCCGGCATCTTGCGCTGCCAGTGGAACGGGGGCACACTGAAAGGGTGGAGCATACGACGCAAGCCTTGCGAAGTCTATCCGGGCGCGGCAGAGCAGCGCCCCTACCAACTCACGACCCATGACTCTTAACCCCCTACTCTCAGAGCAGCACCTGGCCCGCCCGCCAATTGCCCGCGCGCAATGGCGGCGCTTGCTCGGCTACGTGCGCCCGTACAAGAACTTGCTGGGCATTGCGCTGCTGGCGCGGATGATCGCCAGCGGCGTATTCCTGGCGCTACCGGCGCTCATCCAGCGCGTGGTGGACTCGGCGCTGAGTTCCGGCGACATGGCCCGCCTGAACGCGAGCATTCTGCTCATGCTGGCCCTGTTCGCGCTTATTGCGGTCGCTTCGATGGCGGGCAACTACTACACGAATGTCGCCGGAGAGCGCGTGGTCAACGACCTGCGCCGCCAGCTTTACGCCCACCTACAAAGCCTGTCGCTGCGCTTCTTCAGTGAGCAGCGCATCGGCAACCTGGTCAGCCGCCTGACCAGTGACGTGACCACCGTCCGCCGCCTGCTGACCGGCGACCTGGTGCGCCTGACGCGCCACGTGCTGACCATTGCGGGCGGCGTGCTGGTCATGCTGCTGCTCAACTGGCGGCTGACACTGTTCATCATCGCGGGCGTGCCGGTGATGATCGTCGTGGCGCTGATCATCAGCCGGTTAGCGCGGCGCGGCGGGCGGCGTGTGCAAGACCAGGTGGCGGAGACGGCCAGCATCGCCGCCGAAGTCTTCCAGAACGTGCGCAGCGTCAAGGGCTTCGTGCGCGAGGACTACGAGACGGCCCGTTACACCCAGGCGACGGAGAATGTGCTGGGGGCGGCGCTGCGCCAGGCGCGCCTCCACGCGCTGCTCAACCCGCTGGTGGATTTCTTGTTCCTGGTGACCATCGCGCTGATCGTGTGGTACGGCGGGCGCGAGGTCATGGCCGGGCGGCTGAGCAGCGGCGAGCTGGTCGCTTTCCTGGTCTATGCGGCTGTCATCGGGCAGATGTTCGCTGAGCTGGCGGGGATGGCCGCCCAGTTCCAGGAGACGCTGGGCGCGACCGAGCGCGTCTTCGAGCTGCTGGACACTGCCCCGGACGTGCAGGATGCGCCCGGCGCGGCCACGCTGGATGACGTGGACGGGCGCATCACCTTCGAGCATGTCTCGTTCACCTACGACGAGCGCCAGCAAGTGCTGCGCGACATTACCCTTGACATCGCGCCGGGCGAGGTTCTGGCGCTGGTCGGGCCGAGCGGCTCCGGCAAGAGCACGCTGTTCAACCTGATCCCGCGCTTCTACGACGTGACTTCCGGCGCGGTGCGCATTGACGGGCGCGACGTGCGCGCCGTGACGCAGGCCAGCCTGCGCGCGCAGATCGCCATCGTCCCCCAGGAGACGCTGCTCTTCGGCGGCAGCATCCGCGAGAACATCCTCTACGGGCGGCTCGACGCCAGCGAGGCCGATCTAATCGCCGCCGCCAGAGCCGCCAACGCCCACGACTTCATCAGCGGTCTGCCGGACGGCTACGAGACGACCGTCGGCGAGCGCGGCGTGCGGCTGAGCGGCGGGCAGCGCCAGCGCATCGCCATCGCGCGGGCCATCCTCAAAGACCCGCGCATCCTGCTGCTTGACGAGGCAACTTCCAGCCTGGACAGCGAGAGCGAGCAGCTTGTACAAGAGGCGTTGGAGCGGCTGATGCAGGGGCGCACGACCGTGATCATCGCTCACCGGCTGAGCACGATCCGCGTGGCGCACCGCATCGCCGTGCTGCAGCGTGGGCAGATCGTGGAGTTGGGGCCGCACGACGAGCTTATGGCGCGCGGCGGGCTGTACGCGCGGCTGTACGAGATGCAGTTCCGCGAGACGGATTTGCTGGCCGACGGCGGGCGCTGAAAGACAAACCTCACCCCCTGGCCTCGCTACGCTCGGCCTTTCCCCCTCTCCGCGTCGGAGAGGGGGCGGCGAGGCGCATCAGTGCCGAGCGGGGGTGAGGTCAACCATCGGGCGCGTGGCTGGCAATGAGACTTTCGAAGTTTTCGGAAACTTCGGAAGTCTGATCTACACCCACCCCCTCACACGCCCAATTCCTTGCGATCCACCAGCCACCACGCCAGCACGAAGTAGGCCAGCGCGGTGACCGCCATCACCGCCCAGTCGCCGAGCTGCGCGCCCTCGCGGATGACCGCGCCCATGTTGAAGTAGTGTGGCAGCAGCAATGGCTGGAGCGGCTCCAGCGCCTTCACTGCGGCGGAGAGGCCGTAAACCAGGAACGAGCCGATCAGCAGCAGGTAAGCGATGGCCCCGGCGAAGCGGCGGCTGGACGGCACCACAACCGCCAGCAGGTAGGTGTAGCCCGCCACGACCATCAGATACAGGAACGCCCCGATCATGCTCAGCGCCAGGTTGGTGACCGGCGGATCAAACGCCGGCCAGAGGAGCATGGACACCAGGAAGCCAGCCAGACACGCCCCCAGCACCAGGGCCATGACCGCCGCCGTGTTGAGCAGCCGTCCCAGCAGGTAATGGCGGCGCGAGACCGGCAGGCTGAGCAGCATGTCCATCGTATAGTCGCGCTCGGCGTTGCTGAAGGCGTTGAACGCCTGGCTGATGATGATCGCGCCCAGGATAAGCACGCTGTAGCTGGCGAACTCTGTCTGCACCCACGTGCCCGGCTCGGTCATGTCGAAATCTGCCATGTCCCCGCCATAGAACATGGCCAGGACGCCCTCCGGGTACGCCTCGATCAGCTTCTTCCACTCATCGGCCTGGTCCTTGACCGATGTGTAGAAGGCCATGAGGAACATCACGTACAGCCCGAAGCCGATGGACAACCAGAACGTTGACCGCCGCGAGTCACGGAATGCCTTGCGAAAGATGGCCGCCATCGCTCACGCCTCCTTCTTGCCGTAGTAGGCCAGGAAGATCTCTTCCAGCGTAGGATGCTCCACATCCATATCGGTGACGGTGTGCTGCGCGGCCAGCTTGATCACGGCGTCCATGCTCGCCTTGCCGCCGACGCGCATCCGCAGCCGCGCCCCGTCGCCCTCGATGTCGGTCACGCCGGGCAGCACGCGGAAGCGCTCGGCGGGTGCCGCGCCGTCGAAAACCAGGGTCAGCCAGCGGAAGGAGACGCGCGTCAGGTCGGCCACCGCCTCCACTGCCTCCAGCCGTCCCTCGCGGATGATGCCCACGCGGTCACAGATCGCCTCGACTTCGGGCAGGTTGTGCGACGAGAGGAAGATGGTGCGTCCCTCGGCGCGGGTCTCGCGCATGATCTGGTGCAGCACCTGCTGCATCAGCGGGTCGAGACCCGTTGACGGCTCGTCGAGGATGAGCAATTCCGGTCTGTGGGCCAGGGCCACGATCAGGCCCATCTTGCGCTTCATGCCCGTAGACAGCCCCTTGAGCGAGCGCCCCAGGTCGTGGTCAAGCAGCCCCGCCAGCCGCTCCGCCTCGGCGACGAAGCCGTTCTTCGCCCCGCGCACGTCTTCCAGCCAGCGGATGTATTGGATGCCCGTCCAGTTGTCCAGCAGGGCCAGCTCCGAGGGCAAATAGCCGACTCGCGCGCGGATGGCTACGCTGTCGCGCACGGTGTCCAGCCCGAAGATAGACGCCGACCCTTCGCTGGGCCGGATGAAGTCCAGCAGCGTGCGGATGGTGGTCGTCTTGCCGGCACCATTCGGCCCCAGAAAGCCGAAGATTTCCCCCTCGTAGACGGAGAGATTCACGTCCTGGATGGCGGTCAGCTTGCCGTAGCGGTGAGTCAGGTTGTGCGTCTGAATGACGACGCGCGGCTCCTGCACCATAGCGATCTCCCTTCGCAACGGCCCTCAGCGCGTCACGCTGCTGATGCAGGCAGATGGCGCGAGGGTACAAGCATCTCCCAGGTCTAGGAACGACGAAGCGCAAGTCTCATTAAGTTGACTTCTAGCGCATTTCTCAGATTGTACAAGCCTGTATCAGCCTAGCACCAGCGCGCGCCCCGGTCAAGAGCATCGCCCCTCACGAGGCTGACAATTGGCAGACAGCACTCGGACGACTCGCGCGAGTGCGCGTTTTCCTGTACCGTAGGCGCAAGGTTTTTGCCGAATATCACTTATTGGAGGAAGCAGAAACATGCACAAGCTATTCAGAATTTCACTTGTTATGGTGGTGATCGTCGTGGCGCTGGGGGTGGCCACCATGCCTGCCTGGGCCCTGGCAGTGAATGCACTCACGATCACCGGCGTGAGCGATGAGGGCACTAACTGTGCCTCGATCACCCGTGTATGGATCACTCTTACGCGCACGCCTGAGGTAGACGACGAGGCTGGACTGGATAGGTACTACATCACCGTCTACGATGCCTATGGCACGCCACTGCTTTCGGACGACTTCGCGGCGCTTCTGGCCAATGGCACTCGAACCGTGAGCACGACTATCAACGCCTACGTCCAGAACCCCCCGATGGCGCGTCCCTTCATGCTGGTTGTCTTCGATGTTCCCCCTGGCGAGCCAGATGCCGCTGTAGTGGAGAGCTACCCACGTCGTTGGACAGTGTATTTTGACCCAGCGGACTTTGGCGTGTGCGGCGATCTACCCTATGTAAGCGGCGACGACGAGCCAGAAGAAGCGCCGGTGCCTGGCTGCGACGTGCTGATCCCCATCCCTGCCACAGCAGTGGGGGGCACCTTCGTAGCAGACGCGCCAGTGTACTGGGCACCTGGCGAACCGACGAGTCCGCTCGTCACAATTCCAGCAGGCAATAGCGCACGTGTCATCGGCCTTGATGCCAGTGGTGCGTATTACCAGATCGTCTGGGTGTGTGACTTTTTGTGGGTGCCGGTGAATACGATAGGGCCCAACTACGACCCGCCGTGGAATGGTGCCCCACTGCCCACCGCTATCGTCGGCTAAGCACAATCTCACAGCTTCGGACTTCCAGAATCCGTTGGAGGACTCAGGGGGGCGTACAGCAGTACGCCCCTACGAGAGCACTGCCCCCGTCCCATTCCCCCAAACCATGCCATCCGCCCCTGCGCTGGGCTATAATCGGCTGCACGCTGGCTCAGATCGCGCAGCCGCGCGGGAGAAGTGCCCATGCCCCGGACGCTCAAGGTATACTCGTCCCAGGAGATCGAGACCTGGCTGGTGGCGCATCCCGCCTGGCGGCTGGGCGAGGACGGGCGGCTTCAGGCGACGTTCACGCTCAAGAGCTTCGCCCAGGCTGTGCTGCTGGCCAACGCTATTGCTCACCTGGCCGAAGCCGCCAACCATCACCCAGACCTGCACCTGCATGGCTGGAAGTACCTGTCGGTGAGCCTGATGACCCACGACCAGGGCGGGATCACCGACCTGGATTTCGCACTGGTCGCGCAGATTGACGCGCTGCCACGCCCGGCATAGGGCGTCGCGCGTGAGAGGAGTAGCATGGCAAACCGAAGGACACTGATCTACCTGCTGGTTTTCACGCTGGCGCTGGTGCCAGCCCTGGTGATTACCCTGCTCAGCTATCACCCCGGCGAGGGCGAGGAATGCAGCCCGGTTGCTCCGCTGACCTACGCCGCGCATACGCACACGACCGGCCTGGCCGTCGCCATCAAAGACGGGATGCAGCTTGTCTTCAACGTTGGCCCGGCGGAACAGCTTTACCAGGTCGTGGATGGGGTGCTGGAGCCTTGTGGCGGCGATCCGGCTGACGCTGACCTGAAGCACATCAGCGTGGACGTGAACGACGCGGCGCTGGCCCTGGGCGAGCGATTGCCGGTCGAGGTCTCGCTGGAAGTGCGCCGCCAGGACTCCGGCGCGGTCGTTGTGCAGGCGAGCGTCCCGGCCATGGTCGCCCCCGGTCACGGCTACCACTTCGGCGACAACTACCGTGTGCCAGCGGGGGCCGCCTACGACTGGGCGGTGACGATCAGTCCGGTGACAGCCCTGCGTCAGGACGGCGCTCAAGACTTGTGGCGGGAGCCGGTGGTCTGGACTGGCAGCTTCACGCTCGACGCTGAAGGGCGCGCCGTCGGCCAGACGGATGCGCTGGCGCTGATCGGCGAGCTGACCCAGGACGGGCTGCATATCATGCTCAGCTACCAGGACGCCCGCCCGCTCTACGCGGTGGAGGAGGGCGAGGCGGTGCCGGTGCCGCCCGAACCGCTCAGCCGCTACTACGTGGTGGACTTGACCGATCACGCCGTCAACTATGAGGCCAAGCTGCCCGGCGCGACGGTGACCGTCACCTTTCGCCGCTACGGGACGGCGCTGGTGGTGCCCTTCCCGGCGGTCATCTCGCCGGAGTACGGCTTTCACTACGGAGCCAATGTCGGTCTGGAGCCGGGCGACTGGACGGTAGATGTCGAGGTGAGCGAGCTGGACTTCCTGCGTCGCGCCGAAGCAGCGGTGAGCCTGGCCAGCGCGCCAGTGCGCGCGTCGTTCGACTTCACGCTGGACGAGCCAGAAACATGACCGCTGCGCGGCGCGCCGGTCGCGTTGCAAGCCCCCGCCCGTTCCTGGCAATCACGCCCCTGGCCCCCAGGGGCGTCAGCTTCCCTCGCCCGGCCCCTTCGACGCCGGCCCCTTGTGCCGCTGGCGCTGCCAGTTGAGCGCCAGCAGAACGCCACCGATGAACCCCAGCAGCGAGGTGACGACAACAACGATTGCACTGGCGATATCCGCTTCGAAGAAGAGGAAGCGCACGCGCGTCGCGGCTGTGTTCTGCAGCAAGAAGACGACAAACAGGGCCAGCACCAGGATGGTCAGGGCCAGGCGCAGGCGAAATCCCAGCGTAGACAGTCTCTCCCTCATAGTCGTGATCCTTTTTAGGGCAGGCAGCGCAGATGGTGCGCCTGTCCGGTAGTGTAGCACAGCGCCGCACGGCGCTCAAACGCGGCGCGACTTCCCCAGTCCGCTGCAACTTGTCGCCACACGTCCTAATTTTTGAGATAATCATCAGAGAAATCTAATGTGAATCTGGGCGGGCGCTAACGGTCTGCTCAGAAATGCCTGGTACCTTGGGGACTGTTGCCGCATCTAAGGTGATGGAACGCGCTTATCGCCAGAAAAGGATGGTAGCCATGAGCAGCAACGGCAAGCAGCACACTGACGACAACGGGAATGGACACGGGCGCATCTACGAGATTGCCGAGCGCATCGCCACCGCCGAGTTTGAAGCGTTCAACCCCAAAGCGGAGATCGAAGACGCCGTGCGGCTCATCCTGCTCAATGTGGGCGAAGACCCGCAGCGTGACGGCCTGCTGCGCACCCCGTACCGCGTCGCCAAGATGTACGACGAGCTTCTGGAGGGTTACCGCCAGGATGTCGCCACGATCATCAACAACGCCATGTTTGATGTCGGATATGGCGAGGGCGAGATGGTCGTCGTGGCTAACATTGACTATACCTCGATGTGCGAGCACCACATGCTGCCCTTCACTGGCCGGGCGCATGTCGCCTACATCCCGCGCGACAAGGTCATCGGCCTGAGCAAGATTCCGCGCATTGTGGACATGTTCGCCCGCCGCCTGCAAGTGCAGGAGCGCCTGACCAACGAGATCGCCGACGCCCTGCACGAGCACCTCAATCCGCTCGGCGTGATCGTCGTCATCGAGGGACAGCATAGCTGCGCGGCCCTGCGCGGCGTCAAGAAGCACGGCGTGAACATGGTCACCACTGCCAAGCGGGGCGAGTTCCGCACCGATCCGGCCCTCGTCCAGGAGTTCTACCGGCTGGCGGGGTTGTAGCTGTTAGCGATTGTTGGTTGTCGGTGATTGGTTCTTGGTTGCTGCGGTCTGGTCAGGCATGATCAGGGTTATCGGTAATCGGTCAGTGGTCAGGGATCAGAGGGCGCGTGTGGTCGAAGTCCAGAGCTGCCAGCTTGGGTCACGACGCCGGAGCATAATCTCCCGCCTCACGCTCCCCTGACCACTGACAACCGATAACTGAAAACCAATAACCAACCACCAACCACCAACCACCCAAAAGGGGGCACCCGATGAACCTGGGAGACAAGATCGCCGTCGTGACCGGCGGCGCGCACCGCGTCGGCAAGGCGATTGCCCTGGCCCTGGCCCGCGAAGGGGCGCACGTCATCGTGCACTACGGCAGTTCCGAGGGGGCGGCGCGCGACACCGTCGCCGAGATCAGGTTGCTGGGCGTGCAGGCCATCGCCGTCCAGGCTGACCTGCACGACCCGGCGCAGATTGACGCGCTCTTCCAGGCCGTTGACGAGGAGTTCGGGCGGCTGGATGTGCTGGTCAACAGCGCGGCAAGCTTCGTCAAGCAGCCGTTCGACGAGATCGGGCTGGACGACTGGAAGGACGTGCTACAGGTCAACCTGCGCGCGCCGTTCCTGTGCACGCAGGCCGCCGCCCGCCTGATGCGCCGCGCCAAGCGCCCGGCAGATGAGCCGGCCCTGATCGTCAACATCACCGATCTGAGCGGCCTGTATCCCTGGCGCGGCTACGTGCAGCACGGCGTCAGCAAGGCCGGGCTGATCCACCTGACCAAAGTCTCCGCTTACGAATTGGCTCCCGATATTCGCGTCAACGCCATCGCGCCGGGGGCGGTGCTGCCGCCGCCGGGCATGGACCCGCACGGCGAGACGTGGCAGGCGCTCGGCGCGCGC
>MTKY01047824.1_pt1 | contig 24217 bp, 25 predicted proteins | sample 1042731 | NCBI WGS metagenome assembly MTKY01 (sample SAMN06212206, study PRJNA360538) | anaerobic digester metagenome | biome: Wastewater treatment plant; material: sludge; isolation source: anaerobic digester fed with sludge from wastewater treatment plant | place: Denmark: WWTP Soeholt ... | reverse complement strand
CCCTGAGGATGACCGGATGCAGCCGGACGCCATCCACCTGTGCCCGCACTGCGAGCTGCGGTATCCCACCGTGGCCGAGTGGCGGGACCACGTCGAGCATGCCCACGCCCGCCCGCCGCGCCGCCCCGCCCGGAGCGCCTGCCGCCGCGTGCGCCGCTGCCGCCGATGATGGCCGAGCTTGACTTCAGCACGATAGATGTGCTCGACGAGGAGCCGGAGATCTTCAGGCGCATCTCCGACCTGCGCCCGGACATGGATTGACGCAATGGTAATTGGTGGTTGGTTGTTGGTGATTGGGTGAACACACCTGACAAAGAGTTGCTTTACCCAGAAACCAAAAACCAATCACCAGGAACCGGGAACCGAGGCAACGCGCCGTTGACGGTGCGCGTTCTATGAGGAGGCGGCAGAGCGCCAGCGCGCGCAAGCTCTGCGCCGTCGGCTAGACCCCCAGCCCAACGAGGAGTGAGGGCGGTATGCCAGACGATCTCACCGACCTGAGTGCCAGCGACCAGCGATCGCGCCTGCTTGACCTGCTCGACCAGGCTGGCGCGCGCCGCGTGCTGCGCGAGCCAGCGCCCGATCTTGGCCTGGCCGAGCACCTGCCGTTCCCTTTCCTGGCGATAGTGGGACAGTACGAGATGCGCATGGCGCTGTTGCTGGCAGTGATCAATCCGGCGGTCGGCGGCGTGCTGCTGATCGGGCCGCGCGGCACCGGCAAGACGACCTGCGTGCGCAGCCTGACCGACCTGCTGCCTTATATCGAGGTCAGCCTGTGCCCGGAGGGGTGCCTGCCCCCCGGCGCTGAGGGGGACGGTGCGTCGGATGTCTGCCCGGACTGCCAGCGCAAGCTGGAGGCAGGGGAGCCGATCAGCCATTACGAGGCGGTCAAGCTGGTTGAGCTGCCGCTCAACGCGCGGCTGGAGGATGTAGTTGGCGGGATCAACGAGCGCATCGCCGTACAGCAGGGCCGCGTGCGGCTGGAGCTGGGCATCCTGGCCCGCGCCGACCAGAACTTGCTTTACATTGACGAAGTGAATCTGCTCGACGATCTGATCGTGGATGCCATCCTCGACGCGGCGGCCCAGGGCAGCTACACCGTCCGGCGCGGGCCGATGGTCGGCACCTACCGGTCGCGCTTTGTGCTGGTGGGGTCTATGAATCCGGAGGAAGGCCGGCTGCGCCCGCAGATCATGGATCGCTTTGGGCTGCGCGTGCCCGTGCACGGCCTGACCGATCAAGCAGAGCGATATGAGGTCTACCGGCGGGTGCGCCGCTACCAGAGCAGCCGCCGTCGCTTCCTGGCGGAATGGGCCGAGGTTACGGCGCAGGCCCGCGAGGAGATCGGGCTGGCGCGCGAAGTGCTCAAGCAGACGGAATTGAGCGGCGAGGCAGTCGAGGTTGGGCTGGCGCTGGTACAGGCACTGGGCATTGACTCGCACCGCGCCGAATACGCCATGTTCGAGGCGGCGCGGGCGCACGCCGCCGCCGATGGCCGCGACGTGGCGGACGTGGGTGATCTCCGCGCCGTCGCCGCATTGGCGCTGCGCCAGCGGCGCAGCCAGTTCATGGCCGAATTCTTTGCCCAGCAGGGAGAGGAAGACGCGGCCATCAGCGAGCGGCTGGACGCCCTCGTCAACGGTGAGCGCTGAGGGGAGGTAGCTGGTAGTGCGGCACTCGTGGATCGGGTGGGCCGGGGTGATCGGGCTGGCGCTGGCGCTGGCCTGTACCTGCGCGCCCTGGTACGCGCACAGCACGGCGGCCTTCACCCTGAACGCCTTCGACCTGGCCGAGTGGACTAGTCTGCACCCGGCGGTACGGGCTAGCTCTCCGCCGCTGCTGACCAGCTTCCTGCTGCGCGCGCCGCAGCTTGCGCTGATCGTGGCGCTGGCGCTGCACGCCAACTTTCTGGGTGATGCGCGGGTGCGCTGGCTCCTGCGAGTCGCTGCGCTGGTGATCGCGCTGCGCTTCGTGCCGCCGCGCGAGTTCTTTGGCAGCGCTGCCAGCGACCCCAATTTCCGGCAGATGATGCTGCTCGCGGTGCTGGCCGTTGGCGGGATTGCGGTGGCTGTGCTGGCAGGCTGGCTGCCACAGCGCTGGCAGGGGGTGCTGGTCACGGTGACGCTCGCCCTGGGGATCGGGGCGGGGTGGTGGGGCCTGGCGCGGGCGCATACCCTGCTGGACAACTTCGAGATTGACGTGAGCGTCGGTGTGGGAGCGGTGGGCTATACGGCGTTCAGCGCCCTGGTCGCCGTGATGGGCCTGAGCCTGGTGCGCCGGGCTGAGTCACTCGGCCCGGCGCATGAAAAGGGCGGTTGACAGAGGTCAATCGCCTTGAGGGTCTTGCCTGCTTGGACGTGCGGACTAGAGAATCAGCCGCCCATCTTCTCGGCGATGTACTTGACGGCGTCGCCGACCGTAGCGATGCTCTGCGCTTCTTCGTCGGATATCTCGCCGCCGAACTCGTCTTCGAACGCCATGATCAGCTCGACCAGGTCGAGCGAGTCAGCTTCCAGGTCCTCGCGGAAGCTTGCGTCAAGCGTGACCTTCTCGCGATCCACCCCCAGCAGCTCGACGATGATATCGGTCACGCGCTCCTGAGTCGTAGCCATGTCTGTTGCCTCCTAGATATGTGGCTTGTCTTGGCAAGTCAGGTGCTCAGCAGTGCTCGCACGTATTCTACACCATGTGTGCCGTGCCGAACAGTGCATTGGTATACTCTGTTCCAGGCGTAGAGTTTACACGGTCCCGCGACGGCTGTCCAGACTGTGTACAAGATTAAGGAACACTTTGCAATGGCTAAAGTTACGCGGGCTGCGCTCACCGGGCGGCGCAAAGACGATCACATTCGCATCAACCTTGACGAGGACGTGCAGTTCCCCCGCGTGACGAGCGGTCTGGAACGGCTGCGCTTCATGCACCAGGCGCTGCCGGAGCTAGACCTGGAGGCGGTTGACACGCGCACGACCCTCTTTGGCAAGTCGCTGAGCAGCCCTTTGCTCATCTCCTCGATGACCGGTGGCACCGAGCGTGCCCGGCAGATCAACCTGACGCTGGCCGAGGCAGCCAAGAGCGCCGGGATCGCGCTGGGGCTGGGGTCGCTGCGGGCGGCGCTGGAAGACCCGGCGCTGGCTGCTACCTACGAGGTGCGGAGGGTGGCGCCGAACATCCTGCTTTTCGCCAACCTGGGAGCAGTGCAGCTTAATTACGGGTACGGCCTTGAGCAGTGCCAGCGCGCGGTGGACATGGTGGGGGCGGACGCGCTGATCCTGCACTTCAACGCGCTCCAGGAAGCTGTGCAGCCGGAGGGCGACAGCCGCTTCAGCGGGCTGCTGGCGCGGGTGGAGGCCATTTGCCGGGGGCTGGCGGTGCCGGTCGTCGCCAAGGAGGTGGGCTGGGGGTTCTCACCGCAGGCGGCCCGGCAGTTGGCTGATGCGGGCGTGGCTGCCATTGACGTGGCTGGCTCCGGCGGCACGTCGTGGTCGGAGGTGGAATATCACCGCGCGCCGACGGCCCAGCACGCCAATGTCGCGCGCGCCTTCGCTGACTGGGGCATTCCGACGGCGGACAGCCTGCGCTATGTGCGCGAGGCAGTGCCCGGATTGCCCGTCTTCGCCAGCGGCGGCCTGCGCGATGGCGTGGACATCGCCAAGTGCATCGCCCTGGGCGCGGACTTGGGCGGCATGGCCGGGCCGTTTCTGCAGGCCGCCGTGCAATCGGTGGACGCGGTGAACAAGCTGATCTGGGAGCTCTCCACGCAGCTCCGTGTGGCGATGTTCGCTGCCGGGGCCGCCGACATCGCCGCGCTCAAGCAGACTCCGCTGTATCCCGTGCCATAAGCGTTTCGTTCTCCGGCAGGGGCGCACCGAGTGTTTGGAGAATTGACTTCGGAGGGGCGTATAGCCATATGCCCCTACGGACCCCCGCCGATCAAGTCTCTGTAGGGGCGGGTTTCTAAACCCGCCCCTACAAGGGCGCAGCAGCGCAGCGCCCCTACGATACCGGCATGCCGACCGCATCGTATCTGGAGGCCCGTCCCGTCACTGGACGGCGGCGAGCAGCGGGCCAGCCTCGCGCAGGGCGTCGCCTGCGCCCCGCACGGCCAGCAATCCCTCGCTGATCACACTGGGCGGGGGCATCTGGCGCGTCGTCGTACACTCGGCCTGCCACAACTGGCGGCTGCGGGTGAGGTCAATGGCGGCGTGGCGCAGCAAAGCGGCAAGGTTCGCATAGTCATCATCACCCCCGTCGCTGAGACCTGCCGGGTCGGGCACGAGCGGGTAGTCGCCACAGTGCACCTGCTCGCCCTTCGCCAGCCCTTCCCAGACGCCCGCCAGCGACTCGTGCGCAGCAGAGAGGGCTTCATAGTCGCGCTGAAGGCTGACCAGGACGGGCGACAGCGTGGCAAAGGGGACGGTGTAGGGGAGCGTTGCGGCCCCTGGCGGGGTGATCGCTGGTAGGCGGGTGGGTGTTCTGTCTTCCCCGCCACAACTGGCGACGGCCAGGGCCAGCGCACAGCCACACAGCCACAGCCTCAGGCGTGGGATTCTCATTGGCGGCTCCTATACAAATTCGCTGAAGACATGGTTACCCAGCAAGCGGCCCCGCCTGGTCAGCCGGACGGCTCCGCTGGCGATGCGCTCGATCAGGCCGTGCGCCAGCAGGCGGTCGAGCGCCGATCCGTAGACATCCCACAATTCGCGGCCAAAGCGAGCGAGAAAGGCCGCCGGGTCTATGCCCTCCTCTGTCAGGCGCAGCCCCAGGATCATGGTGTCGGCCATTTCCTCGGCGGCGTCCAGAGCAGCCGCCGCTGCCGCTGCCGCTGACAGCGGGAACGGGTGCGCCTCCTGTTGGGCGGTGATACGCGCGATGTAGTCGTCCGGGCTGGCGACATTCTCGTAGCGCACGCGCACCGCGCAGCCGTGCGCGCCAGCCCCAAAGCCCAGGTACGGCTTGTTCCGCCAGACGTGCACATTGTGCCGGCAGGCGTGCCCCGGCGCAGCCCAATTGCTGATCTCGTACTGATCCAGGCCAGCACGGGGCAGGCGGTCTGTTGCCCACTCATACATATCCGCTGCCAGGTCGGGATCGGGCGCGGCCATGCGCCCGCTGAGCAGCCGCGCATGCAGGGGTGTGCCCTCCTCGATGCTCAGGCTGTATAGCGACAGGTGATCCGGTGCCAGCGCCAGGGCTGTCTCCACGCTGCGCTGCCAACTGCCCATGCTCTGGCCGGGAATGCCGTAGATCAAGTCCAGGCTGACGCTGGAGAAGCCCGCTTGCCGGGCAAGCTGCACGGTAGCTCGCACGTCGTCATAGGTGTGACGGCGAGCGAACAGGCGTAGCTCGCGCTCGTGCGCGGACTGCATCCCGACGCTCAGCCGGTTGACGCCCGCCTGACGCAGCGCATGAAAGGTCGCCTCGTCCGCGTCGCCGGGATTCACCTCGAACGAAATCTCTGCTGATGGGTCGAGGGCGAAGGACTGAGCGCACACCTGGATGATCTGCCGGACGGACTCTGCTGGAAGCTGGCTCGGCGTCCCGCCGCCGAAATAGAGCGTGCTGGCGGGTGGGTGCTCGCCTGCGCTCCCAACCAGGCGAATTTCGCTCAGGAGGGCGCTCACATAGGATGGGATGCGCGCGGCCATGCCCGCGTAGGTGTTGAAGGCGCAGTAGGTGCAGCGCGTCCGGCAAAAGGGAACGTGTACATAGAGGGCCAGCGGCGTGAACAGCTCGTTGGGTGGTGTGGTAGTCGCAGGGGCGGGCGCGGCGTTGGCGGGCATCAGGTGTGCATCTCGGCGCGTGCAAAGTCTGTCAGGCGTTTCGTCGTTCCGTCGAGCTTCACCCCCAGACTCGCTAAGCTCGGCGGTGAGGCGCGTCAGCGCCGGGCGGGGGTGAGGCTATGCATCCATGTCTCGGTAGTGTATCGAATTCGGTTGAAATGGCGTGGGTACTGGCTGCCGTGTGACCCCCCATCCCCCAGCCCCTTCCCCCGCGCTGCGCGGAGGGAAGGGGAGCAGGCCCGCCGCTTTTCTCCCTTCCCGCTTTGTGGGGGAAGGGCCGGGGATGGAGGGCCATTCCTGTGTGACGAGTTTCAACCGACAAGGATACACTGCCTCTCACGGCGATTGCGGTAACGGTAGGGCCTCACTATAATAACCTCAAACAAAGCCGCAATCCATCAAGGTGATGGTCACGTTTCATGTCCGCTTGGGGTAGGCTGGATGGTTGACACGCGAAAGATATCTTCGAATCTGCCAGAACAACCTCAAGGGGAAGGCGCTCTACAGCCCGGCTCGGTCCTTCAAGGACGCTACCGCATCACAGGGGTGATCGGGGTAGGTGGGATGGGATCGGTCTACCAGGCGCGCGATTTGCGTTTCCCCAATGTGACGCGCTATGTCGCCGTCAAGGAAATGCTCAACCTCTCGACCGACCAGAACATGCGCGAGATGACGCTCAAGACGTTTGAGCGCGAAAGCGACATGCTGGCCTCGCTCAGTCACCCGGCAGTCCCCAAGATTTACGAGTACTTCCCCAGCAAAACACGCGCCTACCTGGTGATGGAGTACATCAATGGGCGCGACGTGGAGATGATCATCAATTCGATGACCGATTTCCTGCCCGTTGACACGGTTCTTCGCTGGGCGCTTGACCTGTGTGATGTGCTGGGCTACCTGCACTTGCAGGAGCCTGAGCCGATCATCTTCCGCGACGTGAAGCCGTCCAATATCATGATTGACCAGCACGGGCAGATTCGTCTGGTGGACTTCGGCATTGCCAAGATTTTCCAGGAAGGGCAGAAGGGGACGATGATCGGGACCGAAGGCTATTCGGCCCCAGAGCAGTATCGCGGCGAGGCCAGCCCGGCCAGCGACGTGTACGGCATCGGCGCGACGATCCATCACCTGCTGACGCGCCGCGACCCGCGTCTTGAGCCGCCATTCACCTTCCACGAGCGCCCGATTTGCGAGGTGAATCCCAGCGTGCAGCCGGAGTTTGAGGCGATCATCATGAAGGCGCTGGAGTTCAAGCCGGAGGATCGCTTCGCCAACGCTGCCATGATGAAGGCGGCCCTGGAGCAGCTTGGCCAGCCGTCCCCGTCTTCCTTTGGCGTTCACGTGCCCGACATAGTCGAGGAGAGCGCGGACTGGTCTGGCGCGGGCGTCAAGCCGCTGTGGGTCTTTGAGTGCGAGGACGAGGTGCGCTCGTCGCCAACGGTGAATCGCGGCGTGCTCTACGTGGGCGCACACGACAACAACCTGTACGCCCTCAACACCAACGACGGCTCCTTCCGCTGGAAGTACCCGTCGGAGCAGCGGGTCGTCTCCACTCCCGCCGTCGCCGATGCGGAGAATCTGGTCGTCTTCGGCTCGGTGGACAATCTGCTCTACGCAGTGGATACGCGAGTCGGGCAGTTGCAGTGGACGGTGCGCACCCAGGGGCCGGTGTTGTCTTCGCCGAGCATTGTGCATGGTCATGTGTTCTTCGGCAGTGACGACGGGAATCTCTACGCTGTGCGCCTGGCTACGGGGCGCGTCCAGTGGAAATTCGCTGCCGGAGGCGCGGTGCGCTCGCGCCCGCTGGTGACGGGCGAGCTGATCGTTATCGGGCTGGAGTCGGGCGAGGTGGTGAGCACGGACCTGTCGGGGCGCATGGTGTGGCGCTTCCGGGCCAAGCGCGCTGTGCCTTCATCGCCGCTGGAGCACGAGGGGCTGGTCTTCTTCGGCTCGATGGATTGGCAGGTTTACGCGCTCGATCTTGAGCGCGGCTGGAAGGTGTGGGAATTCCGCACGGGCAAGCCTGTGGTATCGTCGCCCGCCTTTGGTGACGGCAAGATTATCATCGGGTCGGTGGACGGCTCGCTGTATGCCATCGAAGCGGCAAGCGGCAAAGAGCGTTGGCGCTTCGAGACCCAGGGGCAGATTACCTCGTCGCCCGCCTATGCGGACGGCGCAGTGTATTTCGGCGGCGTGGATGGCAATGTGTACAGCGTCGAGGCGAAGAATGGTCGCCTGCGCTGGAGCTTCAAGACGGGCGGGCCGATCCCTGGATCGCCGGTTGTCCACGAGGGCGTCGTCTATATCGGCTCGATGGATCATAAGGTCTATGCGCTGAAGGCATGAGGGGCCGGAGAAATGCTATGAATCTACTGCGGCGTATTTTCGGTATTGCGGCGCGCACTGGCGCGCCCGCTGGTGATGATGTGGTCATCACGCGCAGTGACGACGCCGCAGTGAGCGCGCCGCCTGAGCCTGTCGTTACAAGCTCATCGCCTCCCTTGTTCGCCAGCCGCGCCGCTGTGGTGCCGGCTACTGACGAGGAAGATACCGCCGAGCTTGGGGAGGGGGGCATGGGCATCATGGCAACACGCCCGCTGCCCCCACTGGAGATGGTGATTCCCCAGCCCGGCCAGCGCATTTGCTTTGGGCAGCTCAGCGATCCCGGCATGGTGCGCGGTAACAATCAGGATGCAATGTTCAGCTTGCTCATGACTGGTGCGAGCACCGATGATCTGCCCGATGTGGGGGTGTTCATGGTCGCCGATGGCATGGGCGGTCACCAGGAAGGTGAGCGGGCGGCGGCGATCACGACGCGCATGGTGGCGCGCCATGTGCTGCGCGAGGTGGCGCTGGTGCTGCTGGAGCAGCGTATGGACGACCCGGACCGGGTCTCCATCGCCGAGGTGCTGCGGGCGGCAGTGCACGAAGCCAACGATTCGGTCAACGAGCAGATTCCCGAAGGCGGGACGACTGTCACCGCAACGGTTATCCTGGGCGACCTGGCCCATATTGCCCATGTCGGCGACAGCCGCGCTTACCTACTCAGCGAGGGATCGCTTGAGCAGATCACGCGCGATCACTCGCTCGTCCAGCGGCTGATCGAGCTAGACCAACTCACGCCGGAAGAAGCTGCCGAGCACCCCCAGCGCAACGTGCTCTACCGGGCCATTGGGCAGAGCGAGACGCTCGATGTAGATGCCATCACGCGGCGACTGCTGCCTCGCTCGCGGCTTCTGCTGTGCAGCGACGGGTTGTGGAACATGGTTTCTGAGGAGACAATTGCCGAGGTGATCGAGAAGCACAGCGACCCGCAGCGTGCCTGTGCTGAGCTGGTACAGCTTGCCAACGAGCGGGGCGGGCCGGACAACATCACGGCCATCCTGGTGCAGATGCCCGGCTAGCGACCCGCAGCGAGAGTGTGAGCCGTGATTGACGCATCGCGCAATTTCTACGCGATTCTGGGAATTCCTCCCGAAGCGACCGCTGAGGACATCCGCGAAGCATACCGGATCATGGCGCGGCGCTTCCACCCCGACGCCAACCACAACCAGGGGGCCGATGTCCAGTTCCGCGACATCGCCTCCGCCTACAGTGTGCTGAGCAGCCCCAGCGACCGGCTTCGCTATGACGAGGCGCGCCGCCATTTTCGCGACGAGCCGGCCTATTTCTCGCTGCGCGCCATTCCCAGCAAGCGGGTGCTGGGCACGTTGGTTGAACCCCAGGTGCTCTATCTGCTCCTGGAAATCGTGCCGGCGCAGCGCCTGATCTCCCAGCGGCGAGCCAATGTGCCGATGAACCTGACCCTGGTTCTGGATCGCAGCACGTCAATGCGCGGCGTGCGGCTGGACAAGGTGAAGATCGCGGCGCACCACATCATTGACCAGCTTTCGCCCCAGGACGTGCTGGCAGTGGTCAGCTTCAGCGATCGCGCCGACGTGTTGATCCCGGCGACTTCGGTGACAGACAAGGCTTCGCTGCGCTCGGCGGTGAGCATCATGCGCGCCGACGGCGGGACGGAAATCTATCACGGTCTGGCGGCGGGCGTCGCCGAGTGCCGCAGGTATCTTGCGCCGCGCATGGTCAACCATGTCATCCTGCTGACGGACGGGCGCACGTTCGGCGACGAGGAGCGCTGCCTGGAGTTGGCTCGCCAGGCAGCCGAAGACGGCATCGGCATCAGCGCGATGGGCATTGGGGAGGAGTGGAACGACGAATTCCTCGATGCGCTGGCAACGGCGACCGGCGGCTCGTCGGCCTACATCAACACGCCCAGGGCGGTGCTCCAGTTCCTGGACGAGCGCGTGCGCAGCCTGGGGGATGCTTTCGCCGAGCGGCTGCAATTGACGATAGCGCCCGACGCTGACGTGCTGCTGGAATCCGCCTTCCGGCTGAATCCGCATTCGCAGGCGCTTGAAGTGGGGCGACAGCCGATTCCGCTCGGCACGCTGGAGAAGAATCGCTCGGTCCGTGTGCTCGTCCAGCTCCAAATGCCGCCAAGCAGCAAGGCGGGTTTCCGGTCGGTCGTCCGGCTGGATGTGACCGGGGACGTGCTGATCGCGGATTGCCACCAGTACAAAGTGATCAGTGACATTGCGCTTGAGATCGCCCACGAGCCAAGCCCTGAGCAGCCGCCGACGGCGATTCTCGACGCGTTGGGCAAGCTGACGTTGTACCGTATGCAGCAGAAGGCAGAGCGGGCGCTCACTCAGGGGCTGGCGCTGGAAGCGGCGCGGCAGTTGGAGAACCTGGCGACGCGCCTGTTGGCTGCCGGTCAGGATGAGCTGGCCCACAAGGCGATCCATGAGGCGCGGCGTGTGTCACGCACGCAGGCGTTTTCTCAGGAGGGCCGCAAATCGCTCAAGTTCCATACCCGCCAGCTTCTCGCGCTGCCAGCGCCAGGAAGTGACGTGCCATGAAAACATGCCCGTACTGTGGCTTTGAGAACCGCGAAGGTGTCCTGTTCTGCGAGGAGTGCGGCCAGCCGTTTGTCGGGCAGGCAGATGCGTCAGACACTTCCCGGCTGGACCCAGAGAACCACGAGACCTTCAAGGGGCGCATGACCTGGGGCACGGCGCGCTTTGATGAAGGCGCGACGGTGCTGATCCGGATTCGAGACCTGGCCGAGCCGCTTGCCTTTGAGCCGGACATGGAGACCATCATCGGGCGCTTTGACCCTGGCGCGCTTGAAGCGCCCGACATTGATTTTGCTCCCTACGATGCGGCAGAGCTAGGGGTATCGCGCCGGCATGGGATGATCCGGCGCGGCGAAGACACGCTGACCCTGGTTGACCTGGACAGCACCAACGGCACGTTTCTCAACGGGCAGCGCCTTATCCCGCACCAGCCGCGCGTGCTGCGCGATGGCGATGAGATTCGCATGGGGCGCTTTGTGTTCAATATCTTCTTCCGCTGAGCGAGCGTTGGACTCTGTACACGAGAGGCACAGTAAATGCATACGCTGCTGGTTCATATCACCAATGAAGAGCCAATCCTGGTTGAGGTTGAGGCGCTGCCTGCTCCGTCTGACCAGGCGATTGTCTGCCTGCATCCGCGCCGGCGTGATGGGCGCGAGATACACTACGTGCTGCCGGAGGTACAGACGATCATTCTCCCCTGGCACCGTATCAGCTTCATTGAGGTGATGCCCAGCGGGCAGGAAGAGGAGATCATCAGCCCCTTCGCGGTCTGATAAGTGGAGAGTCGGGAAATGTCCAGCAAACCGCCGCGCGCGATCCCGCGCGATGCCAAGCGAATTCTTGTGGTGGATGATGAGCCACGCATGATCGGCTTCATCCGCATGAACCTCGAGCTAGAAGGGTACCAGGTGCTGGAAGCGCACACCGGCGTTCAGGCCCTGGAGATGATCCGCACGCAACTGCCGGACCTGGTGCTGCTCGACGTGATGATGCCCACGCTGGACGGCTTCGAGACGCTGCGGATGCTGCGCGAGTTCTCCAGCATCCCGGTGATCATGCTCACGGCAAAGGGCGAAGAGGATGACAAGGTCTATGGGCTGGAGCTTGGCGCTGATGATTACGTGACCAAGCCGTTTGGCTCGCGCGAGCTATCCAGCCGCGTGCGCGCCGTGCTGCGCCGGGCCGAAATGCCGAGCGCATCGCCAGATCAGGCCATCCTCGAAATTGACGAGCGTCTGAGTGTGGACTTCAACCGGCGTGAAGTCATCGTCAACGGCGAGCACATCAAGCTGCGTCCCACCGAGTACCGGCTGCTGTACCATCTGATCGAGAATGCCGGCTGGACGGTGCCCCACGAGCAGTTGCTAGCCAAGGTGTGGGGGTACGAATACCGCGACGAGACGCACTACGTCCGCCTGTACGTCAACTACCTGCGCGAGAAGATCGAGGAAGACCCCTCAGACCCAAAATACATCCTGACCGAGCGTGGCGTCGGCTACCGCTTCGTGGACTTCAGGCGCGGCGAGGAATAGCCCGCCTGCGAGAGTTCTCCCGTATCGCTGTACTCACAGGGGCGTAGTCACATACGCCCCTGTGAGTTGGAAGCGGTAGAGCAACGCTCTAGCCAAGTGACTCTGTCTCCGCTATGCCCAGGGTTACTTGTCCTGCTCGTCCGTACTCTTCTCCGCCAGGACTTGCAGCGCGATCTGGGCCGACTTCTGCTGCGGCGCAGTCCAGCCCGGCTCGGTCGCCATGCGCACCAGGTGCGCGTGGACGGCGCGCTGCTCGCGCCGGGAGAGCACGGCCCAGGCGGCGCGGATCGACTCATCGTGACGGCTGAGCAGGCCATCCCAGAGAGACTCCAGATCGTCCATACGGCCCGTCCTCCTTGATAAGCGTGCGGCACGCATGGCTCCTGCCCGGTCGCCCGGATCAGTCGCCGGGTGGATCGGCAGGCGTGTCCTGCTGCGCTTCATAGGCGATGGCCGCGCGCAAGAACTCACGGAACAGAGGGTGCGGGTTGTTGGGCCGGCTCTGGAATTCCGGGTGAAACTGGCTGCCCACCATGAAGGGGTGGTCTTTCAGTTCCACGATCTCGACCAGTTGCCCGTCAGGACTCAGGCCGCTGAGCCAAGCGCCGTGCGCGGAGAAAGGCTCGCGGTAGCGATTGTTGAACTCAAAACGATGGCGGTGCCTTTCCTGGATGACCTCGGCCTGGTAGGCGGCGGCCACAGTGGAGCCGGGAGCCAGCGCGCAGGGGTAAGCACCGAGGCGCATAGTCCCACCCAGGTTGGCGACGTTGTGCTGGTCGGGCATCAGGTCAATGATCGGATGGGCGCACGTCTTGTCGTACTCAGTGCTGTTGGCGTCTTCCAGGTCGAGCACGTTGCGCGCGAACTCGATGCACATCACCTGCATCCCCAGGCAAAGGCCCAGGTAGGGGATGCGAGCCGTGCGGGCCAGGCGGGCAGTCAGTATCTTGCCTTCGACACCCCGGTAACCGAAGCCGCCGGGGACGACGATACCGCTCACCCCCTCCAGCAAGTCCCAGTGCTTGTTCTTCTCCAGATCGCCCGAAGGCACCCACACGATCTCGACCTTGCGATCCTGGGCGACAGCAGCGTGCAGCAGGGCTTCCTTGACGCTCATGTAGGCGTCGTGTAGCTCGACGTACTTGCCGACGATGGCGATGCGCAGCGGCTTGTTCACCTGGCGCATACGCGCCACCATCTGCCGCCAGGCGGCCAGGTCAGGGGACGGAGTGGGCAAGTGGAGGTACTCGACGATGAAATCGCCCAGGCCGGCGTCTTCAAGCACGAGTGGCACGTCGTAGATGTTGTCGGTGGTTTCCAGGGGGATGACGGCGCGCGCCTCGACATCGCAGAAGAGAGCGATCTTGTCTACCAAGTCCTGGCTGACGGGATGGTCGGTGCGGGCGATGATGACCTGCGGCTGGATACCGATGCTGCGTAGCTCGCGGACGCTGTGCTGGGTGGGCTTGGTCTTCAGCTCGCCGGTCGCGCCAATGTGGGGCAGGAAGGTGACATGCACGTACAGGGTATTGTCGCGTCCCACGTCGGCACGTAGCTGGCGGATCGCTTCCAGAAAGGGCTGGCCTTCGATGTCACCGACCGTGCCACCGACCTCCACGATCACCACGTTGGCATTGCTCCCCTTGCCGACCAGGGCGATACGCCGCTTGATCTCGTTGGTGATGTGAGGGACGACCTGGATGGTGCCGCCGAGGAAGTCACCGCGCCGCTCTCTGCCGATGACCTCGGCGTAAATCTGGCCAGCGGTCACGTTGCAGGTGCGGTCCAGGGCTTCATCGGTGAAGCGCTCATAGTGCCCCAGGTCGAGATCAGTCTCGGCTCCATCCACAGTGACGAAGACTTCGCCGTGCTGGTAGGGACTCATCGTGCCGGGGTCCACGTTCAGATACGGGTCAAGCTTCTGGATGGCGACCTTCAGCCCCCGTGCCTTCAAGAGACGGCCAATCGCCGCCGCTGTGACCCCTTTACCCACCGAGCTGACAACACCACCCGTGCAGAAGATGTACTTAGGCATACGTAGTTCTGCCCCCTCCTGGGCTGCCCAAAAAAGTGGCGGGGAGCCTGCGGCGCTGCCGCCTCACTCCCCGTTCCCCCTGCGCTGACGATTCCGTAAATGGCACGGCAGCGAGCCGCCGATTACACCAATTTCGCCAGATCATTGGCCGCTCGCTTCATGTCCAGAAACACCAGACCCAGCTTGGCACTGTCGCGGACGAGCGCCGTCAGGACGGCCTCCTCCCCGATGGACATCAGGATGACATAGCCGTTGTCCCCGCGCACGTACACCTGATCGAGTGTGCCCCGTCCCAACTCGCCAGCGATACGCTCGCCGAGCGAGAGCATCGCCGCTGACATGGCCGACACGCGGTCTTCTCCGGCGTCGGCAGGCAGGGCCGAGGCCATGATCAGCCCGTCCACGCTGACGATGGCCGATGCCTCGATGTCGGTCGTGGCGGTCTGAAGCTCCCGCAGGCGATCCACCATTAGCTCGCTGCGCGATCGCGCCATGAGGTATGCTCCTTTCGGGCCATGCAGTGCGCCAATGGGCAGCACCCTGTCGCACGGCTCACTTCGCGCTACCATTCTACTGCGCTGTGGGCGGCTTGCCAAAGGCGAATGCCCAGGGCAGGGGAGATAGTTACGGCGGCGCTGGTACCCGGTTTGTGGTACAACACATGAGGCTGGCTGGCAGCGTTTTGACAGGAGTAGGTCGGCATGAGCATCGAGATCGCTATTCCAGGGTGGAAGAACCTGTGCCTTGAGACTGTGCTGTTCGACCTGAACGGCACGCTGGCTTGCGACGGGCGGATCGCCGCCTCGACCCGCGAGCGGCTGGTTGCCCTGGCGAAGCACGTGGCGATCTATGTCATGTCCGCCGACACGCACGGCACGCTGGAGCGCGAAACCGCCGGGCTGCCGGTGCACGTGCGGCGGGTGGAGCCGGGGCTTGGCGCGGCTCAGAAGGTCGCACTGCTGCGCGAGCTAGGCGTGCAAAGCACTGTCGCCGTCGGCAACGGGCATAACGACGTTGAGATGCTCCGTGCGGCGGCGCTGGCCATTGCCATTCTCGGCCCGGAGGGTGCGGCGATGCAGGCGTTGCTCGTCGCTGATGTGGCCTTCGCTACCATTGACGATGCCCTGGAGAGCCTGCTCTATCCACGCCGCCTGGTGGCGACTCTGCGCGGGTGAGGGTGAATTGCGAATTGCGGATTTGACGCAGCATGGCGGCGGGTGAGGGTGGAGGGCGGCCCCTGGTTGCGCGTCGCCCCGAATAGGTTAGGATTAGGTTAACCGTCTGGCTGTGTGGCGGTGTCTGGCCCGGATTGGCTTGACCAGCGAGGTGCTGATGGTTTCCCGAATAGTGGTGGTTGATGCGACTCCTGACATGGCGCGGATCGTGCGCGGGGCAATGGCCCTGCTCAGCCGCTCGTATATCCTGGTCGAGGTGCCAACGGCAGAGGCAGCGCTCGATGAGACGGTGAGCGCGCGCGTAGACCTGCTGTTGGCGGCGTATCGCGCGCCGGGCACCATGAATGGCGTCGAGCTAGCCCGGCGGATTGCGCAGCAGACCCCGGCGATCCCGGTCATCGTCCTGGCGGACGCCAACGATCCGATCCCTTCGCCCGAAGACCTGGCAGCGGCCTCGTGCCAGTTCTTCATGCGCCCGGTCGCCGAGTCCTTCCTGCGCGGCCTGCGTGCGGCGCTGAACGGCGAGCGCGTGGTGGCGGAGGTCGCTGCTCCGGCCTCCGACGGTGCGCTCGAACCGGTGCCGCCGCTCGACGGGGAGTCGCTGCGCGGCATGGTGGGTGATTTGGTGCGCGACGTGGGGGCGCTGGGCGCGATTCTCGCTGACCGGACGGGGCGCATGGTGGTTGACGTGGGGGCAACGGGCATGCTGGATCGGGAGAAGCTGGTGGCGTTGGTGGGGCCAGGGCTTCTCCGGGCGGGGATGGTTGGCCCGCTGGTCGGCGGCGATGCCTGGGCCATGCACTACTACGACGGCGAGCGCCTTGACGTTTTTGGGCTGGCGCTGGGCGTCCATTACTTCCTGTGCCTGCTCTTCGAAGGCACGAATCGGGGCGCTTTTGGCCCGGTTATGATGTACGGGCGGCGCGTTGCCGACCAGATTATCCAGATGCAAGGCCCGGTTGCATATCAGACGCGCCCGGCAGAAGCGTCGCCGGTGCGCACGGAGCCAGAGCCGGCTCCGTCCCTCCAGACAGCCGCCAGACCCAGCCTCAAGGATGAGCGCAACGCCGACCCTGGCGCGGAGTCGCTCGAACAACTGGCGGCGGAGATGGACGAGCTTGACCTGGACGCCCTGTTCGGGCAGATGGTGGACGAGAGCCTGGCCGAGAGCACCTTTCACCCCGATGCTCTGGGACGTCTGGCCGCATCGCTCGGATCGGACGACCCAAGTCGAGTGGACTACAGCGACGCAATTGACATGGGCATACTGGAAGACTGACCTTCCTCGGCGCTGTGGGCGAGAACTCAGGACGCGCGTCAGCCCACAAGGTGGCGAATGACACTTGCACGTCTCGCCCGGTATCATTTAAGTTAAGGGTTGTGTGCGCGATCGTGGCCGACCGTAGGGGCCGGAGCCTGGCTGCGAGGGGCTGCGCATGTGTTCAAGGGAAGCCCGGATAGCCTCTTTAATATGGAGAATGCCTTATGACCCCATCACCCGTTCCCAGCGATCTGGAGATCGCCCAATCTGCCGACTTGCGGCCCATCCTCGAAATTGCCGCCAAGGTAGGACTCACGCAAGACGATCTCGACCTGTACGGAGCCTATAAGGCGAAAGTGCATCTGTCAGTTCTGGACAAGTTCAAGGATAGGCCGCAGGGCAAGTACGTTGAGGTCACGGCCATCACGCCTACGCCCCTGGGGGAGGGCAAGACGACGACGAGCGTTGGCCTGACCCAGGCTCTGGGCAAGCTGGGGCGCAATGTCTTCGTTTGCCTCCGCCAGCCCAGCCTGGGGCCGACTTTCGGCATCAAGGGCGGGGCTGCGGGCGGCGGGTACAGCCAGGTGATCCCCATGGAGGATTTCAACCTGCACCTGACCGGGGACACTCATGCTATCAGTGTGGCTCACAACCTGGTCGCCGCCGCCATTGACTCGCGCATGTACCACGAGAGCCGCCAGACGGATGATGGGCTGGCGCGTCGCGGCGTCAGGCGGCTGGATATTGACCCGGCCTCGATCACCTGGAACCGCATTGTGGACGTGTGCGACCGCTCGCTGCGCAAGATCAAGATCGGCTTCAACGATGACACGCTAGCCGATGGGTCGCCCAGCCCCATCTTCCCGCGCTCGACCGGGTTCGACATCAGTGTTTCCAGCGAACTCATGGCGATCCTTGCCCTGACCACCGGGCCGAAAGACCTTCGCCAGCGCATAGGGCGTGTGGTTATCGGGCGGTCGCGGGCCGGCAAGCCGGTGACGCTCGAAGACCTGGGTGTGGCCGGTGGCGTCGCTGTGCTGCTGCGGGACGCGATCATGCCCAACTTGATGCAGACGCTGGAAGGCCAGCCCGCGTTCGTCCACGCTGGCCCCTTCGCCAACATCGCGCACGGCAACAGCAGCATCCTGGCCGACCAGATCGCACTGCGCCTGGCGGATTACGTCATCACCGAGAGCGGGTTCGGCGCGGACATCGGCATGGAGAAGTTCTTCAACATCAAGTGCCGCTATTCGGGGCTGATCCCTAACACGGTGGTGCTGGTGGCTACCATTCGCGCGCTGAAGATGCACGGCGGCGGCCCCAAAGTGACGCCCGGCGCTCCGCTGGACAAAGCTTACACGACCGAGAACCTGGAATTGCTCGAAAAGGGCAGCGCCAACATGGCCCATCACATCAAGATCGCGCGCAAGTTCGGCGTGCCGGTCGTGGTGGCCGTGAACCGCTTCTCGTCGGACACAGACGCCGAGATCGCCCTCGTGAAGCGCATCGCTGAAGCTGCGGGCGCTGAGGCAGCGGTGATGTCCGATCACTGGGCGTCCGGCGGCGCGGGAGCGATTGAGCTGGCCGAAGCAGTGATCGCGGCGTGCGAGAAGCCGAGCAACTTCAAGTTCCTCTATGAACTCGACCTGCCGCTTAAGCAGAAGATCGAGATCATCGCCAGGGAGGTTTATGGCGCGGACGGTGTGGCGTTCGAGCCGCTGGCGGAGCAGCAGATCGCCTTCTATGAGCAGTCCGGCTTCGGCAAGCTGCCGATCTGCATGGCCAAGACGCACCTGAGCCTGAGCCACGACCCGACCTGGAAGGGTGTGCCGACGGGCTACACGGTGCCGGTGCGCGAGGTGCGCGCGAGCGTGGGCGCGGGGTTCGTGTACCCGCTGCTGGGCGCGATGAGCACCATGCCTGGCCTGCCTACCTTCCCGGCGTTCATGAACATGGACTTGGACGAGAACGGGAAGATCAGCGGCCTGTTCTAGCCCTTTCGCTGGTCTGCATGGCTCAGCCCATGATATGATACGTGCACCGGGGAACGATTCCCGGTGTACGTGTTTCTTGTTCGCTGCGGTTCGGTGAAAGTGCTCGTCTCGAAGACGGGACACGGCGCAACCTGGAGCAACCCGGCTGTGGGCTATAAGAAGCTCGTCTTCAGGGTTCACGCGGTACAGCGCATGTTTCAGCGCCACATCAGCGAAGAGGATGTGCGCGCCGTTGTTGCCACAGGTGAGATGATCCGCGACTATCCGGACGATACACCGTATCCCAGCCGCCTGATTCTCGGTTGGCAGGGCGACCGTCCGCTGCATGTGGTGGCTGCCGACAACCACGAGGCTGAGGAGACTATTATCATTACCGTATATCAGCCCGACCCGGACCAGTGGGAGCAGGATTTCAGGAGCAAGAAGCCATGAAGTGCGTGATCTGCAAGCACGGCGAGACGCAACCCGGCACGACGATCGTTGCCTTCGAGCGCGACGGGATGACACTGGTCTTCAAGCGCGTTCCGGCGCAGATCTGTCAGAACTGCGGCGAAGCGTATCTCGACGAGGTGACGACCGCGCGTCTGCTGGCAACTGCCCAGGATGCTGCTCGCGCCGGGGTGCAGGTGGATGTGCGCGACTATGTCGCCGCCTGACGCTATGTTGTGATGGAAGGCAATCAAAACGCTCTGTGGTATGATACGTGCACCGGGGGGTGGCTCCCGGTGCATGTATTCTCGCTCGCTGCGATTGGTGAGGGGCGGCGACAGTGGCAGACATCGAGCAACAGTTGAGACAGGCCGCGCAGGCTCTGCGCGCCGGGCGCAAGGACGACGCGCGCGCCATTCTCATGGCGGTTGTGGACGAGCAGGAGCACAACGAGCGCGCCTGGCTCTACCTCAGCGCGGCGGTTGACACGCTCGAAGAGCAGCAGATTTGCCTGGAGAACGTGCTGACGATCAACCCCACCAATGACAAGGCGCGCCAGGGGCTGGAGCGTGTGAACGCGGCATTGGCGGCGCGCCAGCCTCCGCCGGCGGAGACCTACGCGCCGCCGTTCCTGCCGGATGACGCGCCTCAGCCCGCAGAAGATGATTGGTCGCAGGCTGCGCCATCTGCCGAAGACCAGCCCGGCCCGCCGCAGCCCGATCCTTTCGCGCCCGCGACCAGTGTGGACTGGGGCCGCGACGACCGGCCCGCTGCTTACGGCAGCGGGCGACAGGTTGAGCTGCCATCGGAGCAGGAATACGACGAGTGGGTGAAGGGCCTGAATCTGGCCGATGGCACTGCGTATCCGACTCCGCCCCCGGTGCTCGCACCGGCCACGCCAGGGGCGGGCATCGGGGCACGCTCGCTGGAAGAGTCGCTGCGCAGCACGATCACGTTCGATGACGAGGCGGCGCACACAGGTACCGCTGAGATGGCCGCGTCCGGTGACGGGCTGGCCCAGCCAGACGATCTGGCGGATGTCCTCCCGCGCAGCGCCCTGGACGCTGCGCCTGTGTTCGCGGCGCTGGTGGAGCCGGAAGATGAGCAAGGCCCGGCAGAGTCTCCGGTCGCGGCGGACGAGGGCATGTATTTCGAGTACATTCCTGCCGACATCGAGCCAGCGGCGGGCGGCGTGGACTGGCGGGGCGTGACCTACCTGCTGGCCATTGCTCTCCTGGTGGCGCTCAACGCTATGTCATTCGGCTACCTGCTGCGCTAGATTGCGGCGACAGCCGCGCACAGAACGCGAACGGGGGCGGCGTTGCGGGTGCAGCGCCGCCTCTGTTGCGCTATGCTCTTGGCGGAGTACAAGGGTGCCCGCTGCTGTGTGACGGGGTGCAGCGGGCGCATGTTCGCCGGAAAGGTTAGCCCATGCCCGAATTCTTCGAGGTGAAGCCGCCCGACGAGGCGCGCGCCCTGTGGTGGGAGCATGTCACGCACCGGGTGGGTGTCGAGCGTGTGTCCGCCTATGAAGCGTTGGGGCGTGTCACGGCGGAGGCGCTGCACAGCCCGGAGGCGCTGCCCGCTTTTCGCCGGGCGACGGTGGATGGCTTCGCCGTGCGCGCCGCCGACACATTCGGCGCGTCGGACTCGCTTCCGGCGTACCTCGACATGGCGGGCGAGGTGCTGATGGGCCAGGCGGCGGATGTCGCCGTGCCTGCGGTGGGGGCCGTGCTCATCCACACGGGGGGAATGCTGCCGCCGGACGCGAGCGCTGTGGTGATGGTCGAGCACACGCAGCGCTTCGACGAGCGTACCATCGAGGTGCTCAGGCCGGTCGCGCCGGGCGAGAATGTGCTGGAGGTGGGCGAGGACGTGGAGCAGGGCGCGCTGATCCTGCCCGCCGGACACACTATCCAGCCGCAGGACATCGGGGCGCTGCTGGCGCTGGGCATGACCGCCGATCTGCCGGTGCGCAAACGCCCGCTGGTCAGCCTGTTCTCGACCGGCGACGAGCTGGTTCCGCCCGATGTGTCTGTGCTGCGCCCCGGCCAGATTCGAGACATCAATAGCAGCACGATCCAGGCGCTCTGCCAGCGCGCCGGAGCGCGGACGCAGGTCAACCCGCTCGTCTCCGACGCGCCAGGAGCGCTCTTCACGGTATTGTCGGAGGCGCTGCCCGAAGCGGACATGCTCGTCGTCACGGCGGGCAGCAGCGTCAGTGCCCGCGACTTGACGGCGGAGACGCTCAACCGGTTGGGCGCGCCGGGCGTGCTGGTGCATGGCGTGGCCGCGCGACCGGGCAAGCCGACCATCCTGGCCGTAGTGGAGGGCAAGCCGGTGATTGGGCTGCCGGGCAATCCCGTGTCGGCGATGGTCATGTTCACGCTGTTCGGCGTCCCGGCCATCGCCGGGCTGATGGGCGCGGAGGCCCCTGCGCAGAGATGGGTGCCCGCCCGCGTGAGCGCCAACGTGTCATCCGTCGCCGGGCGCGAGGACTACGTCCCGGTGCGGCTGGTCGAGCGCGACGGTGAACCCTGGGCCGAGCCGGTGTTCGGCAAGAGCAACCTGATCTTCACCTTGGTGGGGGCGAGCGGGCTGCTGCGCGTGCCGATGAACGTGACCGGGCTGCGCGAGGGCGCATGGGGAGAGGTGGTGCTGTTCTGATGGCGGGCGCACAGCGTAGGGATGACGAGCGTAACATCTACCTTGAGGACATTCCGTTGGACGAAGCGCAGGCCCGGCTGCGTGTTGCCCTGCAAGCGGTGGGCAAATGGGAAGCGCTGCTCGGCGAGCGGGTGGCGCTCGACGATGCGGCGGGCCGGGTGACTGCCGGGCCGGTCTGGGCGCGCATAAGCTCGCCGCATTACCACGCGGCGGCGATGGACGGCTACGCGGTGCGCGCGGCGGATACGCGCGGTGCGACGGAGACGCGCCCGCTGCGCCTGCGCGTGCCGGAGCAAGCCACGCCGGTCAACACGGGCGCACCGCTGCCTGCCGCCTGCAACGCTGTGATCATGATCGAGCACACGCAGCCGGTGAGCGATGGGGAGATCGAGATTCGCGCGCCGGTGGTGCCCTGGCAGCACGTGCGCATGATGGGCGAGGACATGGTGGCGACCGAGTTGGTGCTGCCCGCCAATCACGTGCTGCGCCCGCACGACCTGGGCGCGATCGCGGGCTGCGGGCACGTTGATGTTCTGGTGCGGCGGCGGGCGCGGGTAGCTATCCTGCCGACGGGCACCGAATTGGTCGCGCCGACCGTGTCTCCGCAGCCGGGCGACGTGATCGAGTACAACAGCATTGTGCTCGGCGCGCAGGTGCGGGCGGCGTGGGGCGAGTTCACGCGCTGGGCGGCGCTGCCCGACGATCCCGATGCCATCCGGCAGGCCATCGTTGAGGCGACTGCCGCGCACGACCTGGTGCTGGTGCTGGCTGGCTCCTCTGCCGGATCGCGCGACTTCACGGCGCGGGCCGTGCGCGAGGCGGGGACGCTGCTGGTGCATGGCGTCGCCGTGCGGCCTGGGCATCCGGTGATCGTGGGCATGGTCAACGACGTGCCGGTGATCGGCGTGCCTGGCTATCCGGTCTCGGCGGCGCTGACTGGGGACATCTTCATCAGGCCGCTGCTCTATGCCTGGGCCGGGCAGTCTGCGCCGCGCCAGGATCGCATCAGGGGGATACTCACGCGCAAGCTGGCCTCACCGGCGGGTGACGACGATTTCGTGCGCGTGACGGTGGGGCAGGTGGGCGAGCGCACGCTGGTCACGCCGCTGGCGCGTGGCGCGGGGGTGATCACCTCGCTGGTGCGGGCCGACGGACTGCTGCACATCCCGCGCTTCAGCGAGGGGGCGGACGCCGGGAGCGAAGTCGAGGTGCTGCTCATCCGCTCGCGCGAGGCGATTGGGCGGACGGTCGTCGCTGCTGGCAGCCATGATCCGATGCTCGACCTGCTGGGGCAATTCCTGGCCGCTCGCTTTCCAGGCTACCGGCTGGCCTCGGCCAATGTGGGCAGCCTGGGAGGGCTGGTTGCCCAGCGGCGCGGGGAGGCGCACCTTTCCGGCACACACCTGCTCGATCCGGAAACGGGCGCGTACAATGTGCCGTACATCAAGCGCACGCTGGGCGACCTGCCGGTGCTGGTGGTGACGTTCGCGCACAGGGAGCAGGGGCTGATCGTCGCGGCGGGGAATCCGCTGGACATTCGCTCGCTCGACGACCTGACGCGCGTCTGCTACGTCAACCGGCAGCGCGGCGCGGGCACGCGCGTGCTGCTCGATTATGAGCTGGCCCGGCGCGCGATCGCGCCCCAGCAGGTTGAGGGCTACGAACGCGAGGAATACACGCATCTGGCTGTCGCGGCGGCGGTGGCGTCGGGCAGCGCGGACTGTGGGCTGGGCATTCGCAGCGCGGCGATGGCCCTGGAACTGGACTTCGTCCCCGTGACGCACGAGCGTTACGATCTGGTCATCCCGCGCGCGTATCTGGCGCTGCCGATGATCGAGCATACGCTGGCGCTGCTGCACGACGCGGAGTTCCGCGCGGCGGTGGCCGCCCAGCCAGGCTACGACGTGACTGAGATGGGGCGCGAAGTGCCGCTTTAGCCAGGCACGCCGGCGCGCATGGCCTCCAGCCAGCCCTCCGGGATGCGCGTCACCTGGCCGGCGTGGTTGATGCAGACGTGCTTGGAGAGGCCAGTCACGCAGACTTGCCCGCTTGCCGCGTCCACGATCTCGTAGCCGAAGGTCATGCCCCGGCTGCGCAGTTCTTCGATCCAGCAGCGGGCGGTGACCTGCTGGGCGTAGCGGGTCGGCACCAAGTAGCGGGCGTGGACTTCGGCGACGGTCAGCCAGTGACCGCTGCGCTCGAACTCGGCGTAGCTTGCGCCGCGCGCACGCGAGTAGTGGCTGCGCGCTTCTTCGAAGAAGACGATGTAGTTCGAGTGGTGGGTGATGCCCATCGCGTCCGTCTCGGCGTAGCGGATGCGGAAGGTCGTCTCGGAGACAAAGCGATCCTGGGGGGCCACTGGCAACTCCTTTGGGGCGAGCGCGTTAGCTGGCTGCATTGTAGCGATGTGATCGGGCGGGCGCAATCG
>MTKY01047397.1_pt1 | contig 24265 bp, 19 predicted proteins | sample 1042731 | NCBI WGS metagenome assembly MTKY01 (sample SAMN06212206, study PRJNA360538) | anaerobic digester metagenome | biome: Wastewater treatment plant; material: sludge; isolation source: anaerobic digester fed with sludge from wastewater treatment plant | place: Denmark: WWTP Soeholt ... | reverse complement strand
CGGAGTGATCTCCTCTCCGTACGGGAACCGGGAGGCCAGACACGGAGAAGCGGGAAGGTCCCGGTTGGACAACCTCAATTCCGCGGCCAAGGCGCGCACATCTTCCTTGCCCAGGCCGGCCTCGGCCAGCGGGCTGCGGATCCCGAGCTCCGCAGCCGCTTTCAGACCGGGACGATAGTCCGCCAAATCGTCACGATTGGCGCCGTCGGCCACGGTGCCAAAACCCTCTGCGGCCGCCAGCTCGATAAGTCCGGAAAGCAGGGAGCGACGACAGAGATAACAGCGATGGGGAGGGTTGGCCGCGAAGCCCGGTACGGCCAACTCGCGCGTCTCCATCACCATGTGATGAGCGCCGAGTTCTGCCGCCACGCGCCGCGCGGTCTCCAGCTCCGCGTCTGTGTGCACCTGGCCATGGGCGGTCACAGCCAGCACCTCTTCTATGCCCAACTCGCCGACCGCCACCGCCAGCAGAACGCTGGAATCGACGCCTCCGGAGAAAGCCACCAACACAGGCCTCATCTCGCGAAGGGCATAGCGGAGCCGAGCGACCCCGGCATCGGTTGTGTGCTTCATCTCGTGCACCCTGCCCACCCCCGTCAGCAGAGGGCCGCGGCGGCCGCGATGGGTTGCCGGCACCGTTCCGCTCAGGCGGCCACCCCGCCCCAGGACACGGCCGCTTCCCCCAACAACACCTTGAGTTCAGCCAGGAGGCTCGTCTGAGGATCCACGCGGTAGGCCTCACCGAAACGTAGGCAGAAGCGATCCGCAGGGGTGACCACGTTCACCTGCACCGGGCAGTGACCGGGGAAGTGGCACAGCACCTGCTTGAGATCGTCGATGATGGTGGCGGGCACTCCCTCCCCGTCCAGCGTCAGGTAGATGGGCTCCTCGCCGGTGCGCGGCACGAATTCCTCGATGGTGAAGGGAATGAGTTTGGTCTCGGCTTCATCCTTATGGTCAACCCGCCCTCTCACCTTCACCACCTTATCCTCCTCGAGCACGGCTCGGTGCTCCTGGTATATGCGGGGAAAACACAGCATTTCCACCGTGCCCTGCATCCCCTCCAGCGTAACAAACGCCATCACGTCACCCGTCTTTTTGGTAGTGATACGCTTGACCCCCGAGACCATTCCCACCACCGTGGTCTCCGCGCCGTCGGGAAGCCCGGCAAGTTCGGATATCAGGTGGGTGGCCTCTCCCCGGATCTCACGGCCCAGGCTGCGCAGCGGGTGCGAGGAGAGAAACAGCCCCAGTGTCTCTTTCTCCAGAGCCAGGCGTTCTTCTTTGCTGAAGTCGTCGGTGGGGATGGGAACGGTGTGATGCAGACCGTTGCCGTTGGGGCGGGAAGTGGCCGGAGAGGCCACCGACTCCGGCGAGTCACCTGTTGGGTGGGCGTCACCCAGCAGATCAAAAATGGAACCTTGGCCGGCGGTGGCGTCGGCTTGAGCCTTCTTGGCGAAGCTCATGGCCTGTGGCAGCACTTCCAACATGCCACGTCGGGAAGCACCGGTGGAGTCGAGGGCGCCGGCTTTGATCAGACTCTCAATGGCCTTGGAGTTGACTGTGGTGAGGTCGACACGAGAACAGAAATCGAAGAGGTCGCTGAAGGCCCCATCCTGGTCTCTGGCCTCCAAGATGTTGGTTATGGCATTCTCGCCCACGTTCTTGACGGCGCTGAGGCCGAAGCGAATGCGATCTTCCACCACACGGAAGGTCATGGACGACTCGTTCACATCGGGCGGAAGCACCTCGATGCCCATCTCATTGGCCACGGACACATAGAACGGCACTTTGTCCTTGGTGTTCATAACGCTGGAGATGAGCGCCGCCATGTACTGCACCGGGTAGTTGGCCTTGAGATAGGCGGTGCGATAGGCAATGAGCGCGTAGCAGGCGGCGTGCGACTTGTTGAAGGAGTAGTCGCCGGCCTTCTCCATGAGTGACCACAGGTGATCAACCACCCCCGGGAGGGCGCCGCCGGCGGCGGCGCCCTCCCGGAACTTGGGTTCCAACCGGTCCAGAATGGTGCGGTTCTTCTTGCCGATGGCCTTGCGCAGATCGTCGGCTTCAGACGGGCTGAAGCCGCCGATGCGCTTGCTGATGTCCATCAACTGTTCCTGGTAGATGGCCACCCCGTAGGTGGGCTCAAGTACCGGCTCCAAGCGCGCGTCGGGGTAGGTCACCAGAGACGGATCTCGCTTGTTGCGCGCGTAGGTGGAGATGAACTCCATGGGTCCCGGGCGATACAGAGCCACCAGAGCGATCAGGTCGTCAAAAGAGGTGGGCACCACCTCGCGCAGCGCGGCCTGCATGCCGGTGGACTCGAACTGAAACACGCCTTCGGAATCGCCGCGGGCCAACATGCGGTAGGTCTTGGCATCGTCAAAGGGGACGGCGTCCAGATCGAAATCCGGTGCCGCGCTCTCCCTGACAATCCGCACCGCCTCGGCAATGACGTCGAGGTTGCGCAGGCCCAGGAAGTCCATCTTGAGCAACCCCAAGTTCTCCACGTCTCCCATGGCGAACTGGGTGACCACTTCGGCGTCACCCTTCTGCTGCAACGGCAGGATGTCGGTCAGCGGCCGGTCGGAGATGACCACGCCGGCGGCGTGAATACTCTCCTGACGGATGAGCCCTTCGAGTTGGAGAGCGGCATCCACCACCTCGCGCGTTGTAGAGTCCTTCTCATAGTCGGCGTGGAGTTCCTGGCCGGGCTTCAGGCAATCGGTCAGAGTGACCTTGGGCCCCTCCGGGATCAGTTTGGCAATGCGGTCGGCCGCCCCATAAGGCACATCCATGACGCGGGCGGCGTCGCGAACGGCCTGCCGCGCCTTGATGGTGCCGAACGTGCCGATCTGAGCCACGCGGTCGCGCCCGTACTTGGCGGCCACATAGTCGATGACCTTGTCGCGGCCCTCCACCGAGAAGTCGATGTCGATGTCGGGCATGCTGACGCGACCGGGATTGAGGAAACGCTCGAACAGCAGGTCGTGCTTGAGAGGATCCAGGTCGGTGATCCCTAGTAGGTAAGAGACGAGCGAGCCGGCGGCCGAGCCACGCCCCGGGCCCACGGGGATGCCTTGACGCTTGGCATAGGACACGAAATCCCACACGATCAAAAAATAGGCAGGAAACTCCATCTGGCCGATGGTAGCCAGCTCCATTTCCAGCCGTTCGCGCACCATGGGTGAGGGATCCCGGCCGTAACGACGTTCTATGCCCTCCTCGCAGAGGCGACGCAGGTAGGCCGCTTCATTGTCGAAGTCTGCGGGCACCGGATAGCTGGGGAGCAGGAAGTGACCAAAGTCCATGGTGACGTTACAACGCTCCGCCACCAGCAGGGTGTTGCGCACCGCCTCCGGGTAGTCGCGGAAGGCGTGCAGCATCTCAGCCTCGGTTTTGAAGTAGAACTCCTCGCTGTTGAAACGCAGCCTCTTCTCTTCCCCCCGACGTGCGCCCGTCTGGATGCAGAGCAGCACGTCATGTGCCTCAGCGTCTTTGTGCTCGAGATAGTGGATGTCGTTGGTGGCCACCAGCGGCAGCCCCACCTGCCCCGCCAGCTCCGCCAAGGCGGGACTGATGTGTTCCAGATCGGCAATGCCTGTCTGCTGTATCTCTAGATAAACATTTTTCGGTCCAAAGATATCGCACAGGCGCTCAATCTCACGTTTGGCTTCTTCCGAATCTCCGTTCTCGAGTGATTTTGACAACCTGCCGCTGGGGCAACCGGACAGGCAAATGACCCCGGCCGCGTGCTCGCGCAGCAATTGATAATCCGTACGTGGCTTGCCGAAGTAGCCCTCCAGAAAGGAACGGCTGGTCAGTTTGAGGAGATTGCGGTAGCCGTCGTTGTCGGCCGCCAGCAGAGTCAGATGCCAGCGTTCCTCTCCCTGCCGGCCTTTGCGGAACCTGTCCTCCACCACATACGCTTCGAGGCCGATGATGGGCTTGACCCCCGCGTTTACTGCCTTCTGGTAGAACTGGACGGCACCGGATAAGACACCGTGGTCGGTGATGGCGAGCGCCGGCATGCCCAACTGCGCGGCCCGCGCCACCAGATGATCCACTTTGCAGGCGCCATCCAGTGCCGAGTAATCACTGTGAACGTGAAGATGGACGAATCCGGCGCGAGGCGTATCGCTCGGCGCCGGCTCTATCCCTGTTTGTTGTTCCGACATTTGAGACACGGACGGACCACTCCCGTCACTATTTCGGAGTCTGGAGGAACCCCCCGGCCGTCAACCAAGTGGAGGCGCACTTGTCCCGAGCACGCGTCCACCGGCAACCACTCACACGGTCGATTCTACCCGAACCCGAGAGGGCCCTCAAGCAGTTTGTGCAACCGGTGGCGGACGCGGTGCGCTCCCGGCGGACAAACCCGCTACCGTTCCGGGCTCTGCCCCTGTGCCAGCAACTCCCCGCGCAACTCCGCATAGACGATATCGTGAATGGAGACACCCCGCGTGGCGGCCAACGCCACCTGCGCGCCGCACGCCACGCCCACTGCGGCACGTGTGGGCTCCATGCGCAACGCCGAGCTGTATGCCTTGTAGTCTACTGAATACGCCGTGGAAACCAGCAGATTGGGATGACCCTGCGGTCTGGTGGCGTCCATAGGCAGGCACACCACGGCTGCTTCGTCGGGCTGTAGTGACCCGTGCACGGGGTCGTGACGATCGAAGACAGCGTACTTGCCGGTGGCGATGATCTCATCGAGTTCCCCCCGCAGCTCGGAAGTGGAATACAGATGATCCCCCAAGATCATCACCTCCCCCCGCACGTAGGGCCAAGTGGGAAGACGATCGATCCCAATTTCCGGGTACCGCTCCTGCACTTGCGCCAGCAGAACCAGGATCCTCTGTTGCATGTCCCGCACCAACCCCTGCCGCTGCCACGGCTCCAGGTACCAGCGCACAATGATGTCGGGATCTGCCCAATCACTCCACAACTCATTCAGTTCATGCCTACCATTCGGCAGCGAGTGCCGCATAGACCAACTCTGTGGAAAACCCGCCAAGACGGCTTCCGGCATCTTCCAGCGCTCCCCCTGCGCTGCCTGCGCCGCGAGCCAATCGTCCCGTTCTTCGATCGGTCTGGCCCCCCCGGGCACCGACACCAGCGTCACCAGGCACCCCAGGGACTGCGGAGACACCGCATACAAATCCGCCCGCGTGGGCTTGGGCGGCCGAGGACCGCGCACATCATCGAACACGTCCGCGCTACGGCCCATCATGTACCGGCAGCCCACCATGCGCGCCAAGTCCGCCTCCACCGAGGCGTCCACCAGGTAGCGGGCGTCGAGACGCAGGCGGGAACCGTCAGGCCTGGTGACTACGACGTGTCGATCACCGTCCACATCCGCAGCCTCGGTCAGCACTCCCTGCACACGCACCAGGTCCACGCGGCCGCGCACCCGCTCGGGAAGCATCGCATCGTTGAACACCAGAGACTCGAGCACGCTTTGCGCCACCACAGGCTCATAGGTGAGCCGACCGTTCCGCTCGTGCGGCCATACGCCCATGGCCTCGTAGTATCTGGCGACCTCAGTCCGGAACTCTTGATAGAAGCCGGTGATGCTACCCGGATCGTAATCATCCTCGATACACAGACCCTGCACCAACGGCGACTCCAGCGCCTCAGCCACACTCACCAGGGCCACCGTCAGTCGGCCGGGGTGTCGCGCCAAGGCCATCTTGAGCCCGCGAATCACCCCGAGCCCCGATGTTGTGGAACCGTACACCACCACGTCCACCTCTCGACGCGCGGCCGAAGGGGGAATAGTGGCCGCAGTGGTCGAGTTGTGGGACGCGCCCGATCCGGGCAAGGATGATGTTGCGCTGGGCGTATTCGCGGAGGAGCCCGGGTCGGCCACTGTGGGCACGGAGAACGTGATCTCCGACGAAGGCCCTCCCCATCCGGAGTCGGCTCCCAGGATCACCGCCAGCCCGACCACGCCCATCACCACGCACGCAGCGCCCACTACCGCAATGGTCCGGGTCCGCCTACTGCATCGTCTCCACCACCCCACAGACCAACCTCGCTCGCTCGACGTTGGTCGTGGATTCATAGTCAGCGTCCGGGGAGCAGATCCAACAGAGCCGAGGCTCCGCGGAACCGCTCTCCATGGCGACTCAAAAACTCCGACCGTGTAGCGGATTTGAAATCGGCGAAATCGAAACCCGGAGCCACGATGCAGGCCACGAGGCCCCAACTCACGGGAGCAGATGAGGCTTCATCCGTATACGGCACGAGCCTGGCCGCCTGCCAAGCCGACGGAGGCACATGTACCCTGGGTGCCAACCATTCCGGGGTATCCATGCCTATTTCCTGGTAGTTGAGGTGGTGAGGGCCCAGCACCACCTTCTGCAGCCGGCCACCTTCAGTGAAACTGTAGTGTTCCACCGGAGCCCCGGCCTGATAGAACCAGGTCTCGTCGGCCAGCAACTGGTGCCAGTGGCTGGGCGAGTCGGCCGTGACCATAAACAAAGCGCACGTGAGGTACGACCTCCAGCCCCACGGCGTGGACACTCGGTTGGGCGACCGGTATGTCTCACGGAAGAAACCGCCCTCGGGGTGTGGTTCCAGATCCAGGAAGAGGGCCGCATCCGTAGGATCCACCTGAAGGTCGGGCAGGACCTCGCCTGTACCAGGGGCACTCCAGCGTCCGTCTGCCTCCCAAAACCGGGTCATCTCACCCGCACCTCGGCGAAAGCCCAATCCAGCCAAGGGAACAACGCCTGGAGATCCGCCGTCTCCACCGTGGCGCCGCCCCACAACCGCAGCCCCGGCGGGGCGTCACGGTACGACCCAACGTCGTATGCTACCCCTTCGCTTTCGAGCAGGGCCACGATCTGCTTGACCACCCCGCTGCGACCCTCCAGCGGCATCTCCGTGAGCCACGGAGCAACGATCTTGAGGCACATGGACGTGCAGGAACGTGTCTCCGCCCGCACGGCCAAGAAGTCCACCCAGTCACTGTTCTCCACCCACTCCGCGGTGGCGTCAAGGTTGGCCCGGCACCGGCGTATGAGCTCGGGCAGGCCGCCTATGTCATGCGCCCAGCGCAGCCCATCAAGTGCATCTTCCACGCAAAGCATGGAAGGGGTGTTGATGGTATCACCTACGAAAATACCATCGATGAGGCGGCCTTCTTTGGTCAGGCGGAACACCTTGGGCATAGGCCACGGCGGCCGGTAGTCTGTCAATCGCCGTACCGCCCGCGGGCTCAAAGCCAACATCCCGTGCGCGGCTTCCCCTCCCAGTACCTTCTGCCACGACCACGTAACCACATCCAGTTTGGCCAGGGGCAGATCCATGGCAAACGCCGCCGAGGTGGCGTCGCAGATGACGAGTCCCTCGTGCTCTCCTGGGATCCACTCACCGTCCGGCACGCGCACCCCCGACGTGGTGCCGTTCCAAGTGAAGACCACATCCCGTGAGAAGTCCACCAAAGCCAGGTCGGGCAGTTCACCGTAGTCGGCCTCGAATGTGCGGACATCGGCCAGCGCCAGTTGCTTCACTATGTCCAGCGCCCAACCTCGCCCAAAACTCTCCCAGGCGAGCACATCAACGCCACGCGGCCCCAGCAGCGACCAAAGCGCCATCTCCACGGCCCCGGTGTCCGACCCCGGGACGATGCCCAGAAGGTAGTCGTCCGGCAACCCCAGCAGCACCCGGGACCGGTCGATCACTTCTCGCAACTTCGACCGGCCACCGGCCGCTCGGTGAGATCGTCCCAGAAATGCCCCCTCCAGAGCCGACAGAGACCATCCCGGTCGTTTGGAACACGGGCCCGAGGCGAAGTTCGGGCGCACCGGTCGGACGGTTGGTTTCATATCGCTTCCTCCGCACAGGGGGGTGACTCAGCCTCAACGGCTGGTCTTAGATTCTACCCTCAACGACGACACGGGTAAAAGGACTCGCTGCCGGGTATATTCCCCGCCGAGCCTCTCGGGAGCCCGATCCCGGGGGAAGAGAGTGCGGCGACCCTATTCGCCGTTATGGCTACGAGGAAGGAGCGTCCTTTTTTGATCCGGGACGAACGACTGTACGAGGTAGAAACGCGCTTGGCCATGCCCCAAGACGCCGAGCACATTGTCTACATCTTCCGCGCCGGATTTCCCCACCATCTTCTCCCCTACACCATTTACAACCAGCCCGGCATAGTAGACTACCTCCGCGGCATGATAGCGGTGCAACGATTGGGGACCACGTCTATCACGGCTGTGGCCACTTATCGCGGACAGGTGATTGCCTGGGCGCAGTTCCATCGTCATCCGACTCTGCTGTTTCTCAATCATATATACGTCACGCCCGAGTTTCAGGGCGCAGGTGTCGGTCGCCTCCTGCTCCGGGACGCCATTTCCACCGTGAAAGATCCCGGACAGATCTATCTGGGATCTGAGGCCTTCGCCAACAACCACAAGGCCTTGCGCTGGTACGCTTCGCTCGGCCTCACTCCCAGCGACCGTCTGGATTGGGCGGAGATCAAACCCGAACCCGCCCAAGACGTACCCACCTGGTGGAGTTTCGACGGGCTCATCACGGGCTTGGCAGCGCAGAAACGGTTCGGCTTCTCGCGAATGCTCTTACGCACGGATCGGGCCGAGTACGTCATCCGAGCGCTGGGGCAACGTTTCTACCGTGGCAACAGCTTCGACATCATCGAAGACCCCAGCGCGCTGACCGCCCTCCATACGCTGGATCCTGAGCGCAGCCTCATGATCATCGCGCGCACCCAGAACCAGGGGAGCCGGTATCCAACAGTGGCTCAAGGCCAGCAGGTGCGAGGACGCATCGACGTGGCCTTGGCTGTACTCAACACACTGCCGCTGTAGTCCTACTGCTCCCGCGGTTCCCGCCCCCGCCCCGAACTGGGTTCTATCGCCGGCGCCCGAGAGCTAGGACTCACCCCGCAGGAGTCCGTAGTTGATGGAGTCAACGAGCGCCTGCCAAGAAGCCTCCACCACATTCTCGTTCACCCCCACCGAGCCCCAGGAATCCACGCCGTCCGACGAATCCAAGAGCACGCGAGTGACGGCCGCAGTGCCTCGGTTCTCGTCGAGAATACGCACCGAGTAGTTGACCAAGTGGATCTCGGCCAATCGGGGGAACTTCTGCTCGATGGCCTGACGCACCGCCTTGTCCAAGGCGTTGACCGGGCCGTTCCCCTCAGCGGTGCTGATGATGCGCTCACCGTTGATACGAACCTTGATGGTGGCCTCGGTCATCACCTCCCCGTTCTCTCGCTTCTCCACGATGATGCGGAAGCTCTCCAGGGTGAAAAACTCACTCCGCATCCCCAGTTCATCGCGCATAAGCAACTCAAACGAGGCGTCTGCGGCTTCAAAATGGTAGCCGTGATGTTCTTTCTCCTTCACACGACGCAGAATGCTTTCCTCCAGGGTGCGCTGCTGATCGAGCGAGTAGCCCAGCTCGGCAGCGCGCTGCCGGATGGTCCCCTTCCCTGCCAGTTCCGAGACCAAGATGCGGGGCGTGTTGCCCACCAACTCCGGACGAATGTGCTCAAAAGTGGTGCGGTCTTCCTGAATGGCCGCCACGTGTAGGCCGCCTTTATGCGCGAACGCGTTGCGCCCAACGTACGGTTGGTGAGGGTCGGGGGCCACGTTGCAGAGTTCGGAGACGAAGCGACTGGTCTCCGTCAGCCGAGCGAGCTCCTGGTCGGAGATGCAGTTGAAGTTCATCTTGAGCTTGAGGGCGGGGATGATGGAGCAGAGATCGGCGTTACCACAACGTTCCCCATAACCGTTTATGGTGCCTTGAACGTGGGTGGCCCCTTTCTCCACGGCGATGAGGCTGTTCGCCACCGCACAGCCGGTGTCGTTGTGGCCGTGGATGCCGACACGGATCGGGTCGGCGCCGGAGCCGGCCAAAAAGCCGGCCACCTGCGCCACGGTCTGGCCCAGTTTGACGGGGAGAGATGCTCCATTGGTGTCGCAGAGAACCACGGTGGAGGCACCAGCTTCGGCCGCCGCCAGGACGCACTGCAGGGCGTAAGCGGGATCCTCCAAAAACGCGTCGAAGAAGTGCTCAGCGTCGTAGATCACTTCCTTTCCCTGTTTGCGCAGAAAGCCAACCGATTCGGAAATCATCCTCAGGTTCTCTTCGCGATCCACCCGCAACACTTTGCGCACGTGGAGATCCCAGGTCTTGCCCACGATGGTGGTGACGGGTACCCAACTGTCCGCCAATACGCGGAGCACTGGGTCTTCCTCCGCCGCCACGCCCCTCCCCCGCGTCATCCCGAATGCGGCCAAGCGCGCACCGCCCGCCAACCGCTCGTCGGCCATGCGCCGGAAAAACTCCTCATCTTTCGGATTGGACCCTGGAAAACCGCCCTCAATGACGTGTATGCCCATTTCGGCCAATCGCCCGGCAATGCGGGTCTTCTCATCCACCGACACCGAGAGTCCTTCCCGCTGCATGCCATCGCGGAGGGTGGTGTCATAGAGGACGACGTCTCGGTTTCCGTTATCTGTTGCCACTGCAGTCCTCGGTCGCTGCGCCTCAGTCGTCGTACACGGGCGTACCGGATCCCGGTTCCCGCGCGTACGCCCGGAAGGCATCTATCAGTTTCCAGGTGATGGGGCCCCGGGGTGCCGCCGCCGATGGGCCGCAGGTCCACCTCCACGATGGGGGCCACCTCGGCACCGGTGCCGGTGAGGAAGCACTCGTCGGCATTGTAGACATCGTGGAGGGTGTAGAAACCCTCGTCCACCTCAATGCCCATCTGCCGCGCCAAGCGAATGACCACCATGCGCGTGATACCGCGCAGGGCACCAGTGGCAGCATCCGGCGTTCGCAGTCGGCCGTCTTTGACCATGAAAAAGTTGTCGGCCGTGCACTCGCACACAAAGCCGCCGGTGGTCAACATGAGACCCTCGCTCACGCCTGCCGAACGCAGTTCAAGCGCCGCCATGATGTTGTTCAGGTAGTTCAGGCTCTTGATGTTGCCGTTGATGGTCTGGTGTTCGTTCCGGCGTGTAGAGCAGGTGATGATTTTGAGGCCCTGCGTATACGCTTCCTCAGGATACAGTTGGATGGTGGAGGCGATGATGAAATAGCTCGCCTTGGGGCACTTCACAGGGTTAAGACCCAGATCGCCCTCGCCCCGCGTGACCACCAGGCGCACGTAGCCATCCGTGAGACCGTTGCGACGCACCGTCTCCACTGTCCGACGCAACATCTCCTCTTTGGGCACGGGTATCTGTAGGGCAATGGAGTGCGCCGATTCATATAGACGATTGATGTGAGCGTCCAGCTCAAAGACCCGGCCATTGTAGATGCGAATACCCTCGAATACGCCGTCGCCGTAGAGGAGCCCATGATCGAACACGCTGATCTTGGCGCTGGCGCGATCGTAGTATTGCCCGTCGATCAAGATCTGCATGTCAGCACGCCTCCGCCACATAGCGGGCCACCACGTCGCCCACATCGCTGGTTCCCATGCCCATTTGCCCGGCCGCCAGTGAATCCATGCGGGAAATGGCTTCCACCATCCCGCGCTCCACGCAGTCGGCTGCCTCCGGCTGCCCCAAGTAGTCGAGCATCATGCTCACTGCAGCAATAGCCGCCAGGGGATTGATGATGTTCAACCCCTCGTATTTGGGCGCCGAGCCGCCCATGGGCTCAAACATGGATACCTTCCCCGGATGGAGGTTGCCACCGGCCGCCACGCCCAGGCCGCCCTGCACCATTGCAGCCAGATCGGTGATGATATCGCCGAACATGTTGTCGGTCACGATGACATCGAACCACTCCGGGTTCTTCAGGAACCACATGCAGATAGCGTCCACGTGCGCGTAGTCGCGGCGGATATGACTGTAGTCGGCGTCGCCGATTTCGTTGAATGCCCGCCACCACAGATCCCAAGCGTAAGTGAGGACGTTGGTCTTGCCGCAGAGCGTGAGCTTGCCCCGGCGATCAGGCCGGTTGGCGTAATCGTACGCATAGCGGATGCAGCGCTCCACGCCCTTGCGGGTGTTGACGCTCTCCTGCACGGCGATCTCGTCGGGAGTGCCCTTCTTCAGAAAACCACCTGTAGAGGCGTATAGGCCTTCCGTGTTCTCCCGCACCACCACGAAATTGATGTCCGAGGGCCCCTTGTCCTTGATGGGAGTCCAAACACCGGGGAGCAGTTTGACCGGCCTCAAGTTGATGTAGAGGTCGAGGGCGAAGCGTAGTTTGAGAAGGATCCCCTGCTCCAAGACGCCCGGGGGCACATCCGGATGACCGATGGCGCCCAGAAGAATGGCATCGTACTGGGCCAGTTCATCGAGAGCGGACTCGGGAAGGGTCTCGCCGGTACGCAGGTAGCGTGCCGCCCCAAAATCGTACTCCTGCAGCGTGTAGGTGAAACCGGCCCGATCGGCGGCTGCTGCGAACACCTTGAGGCCCTCGCGCACCACCTCGGGACCCGTGCCGTCACCTGCGATGACTGCGATATCGTAACCCATCTCTCACTCCCTCCCGGCGTCATCAGGCCTGGCGGCATCAGCCCCAGCCGTATCTCTCGTTGCGGTTCCCCCCACCTGCCCATCGCGCCGCTGCTTCAGATAAGGCAACAGCCCCCCGGCAGCCACGAGTCCCTGCATGAAATCGGGCAGCGCCTCCGCCTGATAGTCTACCCCGCTCGTGAGGTCACGTATGACCCCCGTCCCGAGATCCACCTCGAGTTCATCCCCGCTACGAATGGCCTCGGCCGCATCCGGCGCCACCAAGATGGGCAATCCTGTGTTGAAAGCGTTGCGGTAGAAGATGCGCGCAAAGCTCTTGGCTATCACCACCGGCACTCCGGCACCCTTGATGGCCAGAGGCGCGTGTTCGCGGCTGGAACCGCACCCGAAGTTCTCCTTGGCCACGATGATGTCGCCCGGCCTCACCTTCTGCGAGAAGTCGGGGTCGCAATCTTCCATGAGGTGACACGCCAACTCCGCCGCCGTCTTCATGGTGAGGTAGCGGGCGGCGATGATGAGATCCGTGTCCACGTCCCGCCCGAAGGTCCAGGCCCGACCACGAAAGGTGCTCACTGTGCCCTCCTCTCCGCGCCGGCCGGCGAAGCCGGCGGCGCTCCGCCCGCGCCCGCCGTCCATTCGCTCTGCGGTGGCTCCTCCAGCCCCACCTGGCGCGGTGTGGCGATACACCCCGCCACGGCGCTGGCGGCGGCCACGTACGGCCCGGCCAAGTACACCTCAGAGGTGGCGTGGCCCATGCGCCCTACGAAGTTGCGGTTGGTGGTGCTCACCGCCCGCTCGCCCGCGGCCAAGATGCCCATGTGCCCGCCCAGACAGGGACCGCAGGTGGGCGCTGAAACCACGGCCTCAGCCTCCACGAAGATGTCGAACAGGCCCTCGTTCATGGCCTGCCGCCACACAGCCTGCGTGGCCGGCAGCACGATGCAGCGCACGTTCTTGTGCACCTTGCGGCCGCGCAACACGGCGGCGGCCTGTCTCAGGTCTTCGATCCGCCCGTTGGTGCAACTGCCGATCACCACCTGGTCGATGGCCACCTCGCCCAGCTCGTCGGCCGGTGCTGCGTTCGAGGGCAGATGGGGCTTGGATACCATGAGCGGAATGCGCGAGGCATCCCACTGATACTCTCGCGCATAGACTGCATCCGAATCCGAGGCCAGATAGACGGGGCGGCGCCGGAAGCGGCCCTCCACATACGCACGCGTAGTGTCGTCGGGCTCAAAGACGCCGTTCTTGCCCCCGGCCTCAATAGCCATATTGGCCATGGCGAAACGTGAGTCCATGGAGAGGTGGGGAATGGCGGACCCTGAGAACTCCATGGCCGCGTATAGCGCGCCGTCCACTCCGATCTCACCGATCAGGAAGAGGATGAGGTCTTTGCCGGTGACGAAGGGGGCCGGCCTGCCCTCGAAGCGGAAGAGGATGGATTCAGGCACACGGAACCACACCTCGCCGGTGGCCATGGCCCCGGCCAGATCCGTGGAGCCCACCCCAGTGGCGAAGGCACCCAGAGCGCCGTACGTGCAGGTGTGCGAATCGGCTCCCACCACCACATCGCCCGGTCCCACCAACCCCAACTCGGGCAGGAGCGCGTGCTCCACCCCCACTCGGCCCACCTCGTAATAGTGCTCAATACCGTGGCGAACGGCGAACTCGCGCATCTGCTTGACGAGGGTGGCGGCCTTGATGTCCTTGTTGGGAGTGAAGTGATCGGGGATGAGCGCAATGCGCCCGCGATCAAATACAGAGTCGAAGCCGGCCTTCTCGAACTCGTCGATGGCCACGGGAGCCGTGATGTCGTTTCCCAAGCAGAAGTCCACTCGGGCCATGATGAGATCGCCGGGCGCAACACTGTCCCTGTCCGCCGCCCGGGCCAGGAGCTTCTCGGTGATGGTCATACCCATAGTTGTCCACCTTGTGAATGTGGTTGCCTGCAGCCGGTGTGGTGGGGCGCCCGGGGGCGCCGTGCGTCAGTCATCCCCCCAGCGGGGGATTCGCAGGCTGGGGATTACGGCCGGCAAGACCGTGCAGGAGACAGAACCGGCCCACAAGGCCGGACACAAGACCCCCACCGGGACACAAGCCCCGGCGCGGAACCGCGGAGAGCTGTGCGAAGACCCGGCCATGGAGCTTTACATTCTAATGGAGGCACGGCAGGTAGACAACCCGGCGCTGTCGCCGGGGGCTGAGGGGAGGAGGCCGAGCCCGGATCCGGGCTCGGCCTCCTCCCGCCGTGCGCTCCGGTCTCTACTCCAGCTTCTTACCGGCGCCGATCCAGCTCATCATCGAGCGCAGGGCTTTCCCCACGACTTCGATCTGGCTCTCAGCATCGCGCCGGGTGAGGGCGTTGTGAACCGGCCGGCCGGCCTGGTTCTCAAGTATCCATTCGCGGGCGAACTCGCCCCGCTGGATTTCACCCAGGATCCTCCGCATCTCGGCACGGGTCTCCTCGGTGATGATGCGCCGGCCGCGGGTGACGTCGCCGTACTCGGCTGTGTCGGAGATGGAGTAGCGCATGCCGCTGATGCCGTGTTCGTAGATGAGGTCCACGATCAGTTTCAACTCGTGCAGGCACTCGAAATAGGCGATCTCGGGTTGGTAGCCGGCGGCAACCAAGGTCTCAAAGCCGGCGCGGATGAGTTCGCTGCAGCCGCCGCACAGCACCGCCTGCTCGCCGAAGAGGTCGGTCTCAGTCTCCTCGGGAAAACTGGTCTCGATCACGCCCGCCCGCGTGGCTCCTATGCCTTTGGCGTAGGCCAGAGCCTTGGCGCGGGCCTGCCCGGTGTGATCCTGATGGACGGCCACCAGAGACGGTACCCCGCCGCCCTCCGTGTACACCCGGCGCACCAAATGGCCGGGGCCCTTGGGGGCCACCATGGTGACATCCACGAACGGCGGAGGCACAATCTGGCCGAAATGGATGTTGAATCCGTGGGCAAACATGAGCATGTCGCCCTCGTCGAGGGAGTCCTTGATTGACGAGTCGTATACCAGCTTCTGAGTCTGGTCCGGCACCACCAGCATTATGACCTGCGCCTTGGCAGCCGCTTCCGCCGCCGTCAGGACCTCGAAGCCGGCGGCCACCGCCCTTTGCCACGCCGCCGACCCGGGGGCTTCGGCCACAATCACCTCCAACCCGCTGTCCCTCAAGTTCTGGGAGTGGGCGTGGCCCTGGCTCCCGAATCCGATGACGGCGATGGTGTGGCCCCTGAGGAGACCCAGGTCGGCATCATCGTCGTAATACATGGTGGCCATTGCTTCCTCCTTGTCGCCTCTACGTAAGCTTGGGCCCGCGGCGGACGGCGACCCTGCCCGTCCGTATCAGCTCCACCACCACGTTCATGGAGCGCAACAGCTCGATGAACGCCTCTACTTTGTGTCGTGGCCCCGTGGCCTCGATCACCGCCGTCACCGGTGAGATATCCACGATACGGGCCTCGAAGATCTCAGCCACCTGCATGATCTCGGCACGATTCTCTGCCGTCGCCTTGACCTTCACCAGGAGCAATTCGCGCTCCAAGCGCTCGGCGGGTTCCAGATCACTGATCTTGATAACACTGATCAGTTTGTGAAGCTGTTTGGTGACGTGTTCCACAGGTTGATCGGAACCATCGACCGTGATGGTGATCCGTGAGAACAACGGGTTCTCCGTCTCCCCCACGGCGAGGCTGTCGATATTGAAACCACGACGGGCAAACAAGCCGGTGATTCGACTCAGCACTCCCGGTTTGTTCTCCACGAGGACGGATAGCGCGTGTTTCATCAGTCCTCCTCCTCCAACATCTCGTGGATGGAGCCACCGGCCGGAACCATGGGATACACGTTGACCTCCTGCTTCACCCTCACGTCGATCACGGCCGGCGCATCACTGCTGAGCGCGGCGCGCAGCACGTCATCGAGCTCGTCCGGCTGCTCCGCCCGGTAACCCTCGGCACCGTAGGCCTCGGCCAGCTTGACGAAATCGGGCTGGCAATCGAAGCAGGTTTGACTGTATCGCTTCTGCCAGAACAGGTCCTGCCACTGGCGAACCATGCCCAAACAGCGATTGTTGAGGATGCACACTTTCACAGGGATGTCGTTGGCAACCACCGTACCCAGTTCCTGGACGTTCATCTGGAAGGAACCGTCTCCGGCAATGTCGATGACCAGAGCGTCGGGCCGTGCCACTTTGGCCCCGATGGCCGCCGGGAAGCCGAACCCCATGGTACCCAACCCCCCGGAAGTGATGAACTGGCGCGGGTGACGGGCCAGGTAGTATTGGGCGGCCCACATCTGGTTCTGCCCCACTTCAGTGGCGACCACCGCCTCGCCTTTGGTGATCTCCCACAGGCGACGCACCACCTGCTCCGGCATGATCTCGCCGCCCGGGTCCTCCCGCAGCATCAGGGGGTGGCAGCGTTTCCACTCGCCGATCTGTTCCATCCACGGCAGATGACGGTCGGCGGCCAGTTCGTACTTCTTTAGCTCGGCGAGGAGTGAGGAGAGCACCCAACGCGCATCGCCCACGATGGGCACGTCCACGGCCACGTTTTTGCTGATCTCGGCCGGATCCACATCCACGTGAATGGTTTTGGCATTGGGCGCAAATGTATCGATCTTACCCGTGACCCGATCATCAAAACGTGCCCCCACGGCGAAGATCAGATCGCAGTGTGTCATCGCATAGTTGGCGTAGCGCGTGCCGTGCATGCCCAGCATGCCCAGCGACAGATCCTCGTCCTCGGGAAAACACCCAATGCCGGTCAACGTGGTGGTCACCGGTATGCGGGCGAAGCGCGCCAAGTCCCGCAACTCCTGCGAGGCACCCGAGCTGATTACACCGCCCCCCGCGTAGATGATGGGGCGCTCGGCTTGTGCGATGGCGGCGGCCGCCACCTTGATCTGCTTGGGGTGGCCTTTGACGGTCGGCTTGTAACCGGGAAGCGCCATGGCCGGCGGACACGCCGGATCGTAGTCGGTCTCGGCCACGGTGATATCCACCGGTACGTCGATGAGAACAGGTCCCGGCCTTCCCGTGCGCGCGATGTAGAAAGCCTCGCGGACAACACGGGAGAGATCGGTTACCTTCTGAACCAGATAGCTATGCTTGACAATAGGCAGCGTGATACCGGTGATGTCGGCCTCCTGGAACGCATCGGTACCGATGAGGTTGGTGCGCACCTGGCCGGTGATGGCCACCATAGGCACGCTGTCCAGGTAAGCGTTGGCGATACCCGTCACCAGGTTGCAGGCGCCCGGTCCCGAGGTGGCGATACACACGCCCACTTTGCCCGACGCCCGCGCATACCCATCGGCGGCATGCGCAGCGCCCTGCTCATGACGGGTGAGGATGTGGCGAATATCGAAGTCATAGAGGGCATCGTACAGGGGAATGACGCTCCCGCCCGGATAACCGAAGACCACATCCACGCCTTCGCGCTTCAGTGCCTCGAGAAGTATGTATGACCCTTTCATGAATGCTCCAACTCGTGATGTGCCGGTTAGTGTCGTCGTGTGAAGGCGGTGGAGTAAGCCGTACGGCTCAGGCGCCCTTCTATCGCAATCCCGGTCTCCTCATGCTGCCGTAGAGCCCGGGAGGAGTCAGCGTCCTTCAGGCGCGCTCCTCGGCCTAACCGCGCGCGGGCTCCCCGAGCACCGCACCGGTCTCCGCGCCCAACACCTGAGCTACGTAGCGGCCCAGCACGCCCGTGAGCACACGCTCCGGACCACGCCAGGCCGCCCTCCTTCGGGTCAGCTCGTCCTCCGACAGCTCCACGTCGAGCCGCCGCGCCGGGATGTCCACTGCTATGACATCCCCATCCTTCACCAGCGCAATGGGGCCGCCATCCGCCGCCTCGGGCGCCACGTGCCCAATACTCGCACCGCGGGAAGCTCCACTGAAGCGACCGTCGGTGACGAGAGCCACACTGCCGTCGAGGCCGGCGCCCGCCAAAGCCGAGGTGGGCGAGAGCATCTCGGGCATGCCCGGGCCTCCTTTTGGCCCCACATAACGAATCACCACCACGCACCCCGGCTCGATCCCACCCGCCTCAATGGCGGCCATGACCGCGCCCTCGGAATCAAAGACCCGAGCGGGGCCCCGATGTCGGAGCATGCCGGGCAACACCGCCGACTCCTTCACCACCGCCCCCCGGGGCGCCAGATTACCGAAGAGCACAGCCAGCCCTCCCGTGGCGTGATGCGGGTTGTTGAGTGGACGGATCATCTCCGCGTCTGCAACATGCGCATCCGCATACTGCTCAGCCAAAGTGACGCCGGACACAGTGGGAGTGTCGCCGTCGACAAGGCCACCTTCGGCCAGACGTTTCAACACGGCCATGATGCCCCCAGCCCGGTACAGGTCCTCCATGTGGGCGGGACCGGCCGGTGCCAGACTGACCAGGTGCGGCGTGCGGGCGGCGACCTCATTGATACTCTCGAGCGGCAGATCGACTCCGGCCTCGTGGGCAATGGCCTTGATGTGAAGCACGGTGTTTGTGGAGCAACCGAGGGCGGCGTCAAGTGCCAGCGCATTTCGAAGAGAAGCGGGGGTTAGGAAGCGCCTGGCTCCCCATCCTTCCCGAGCTACCTGCACCGCCTGCCGGCCGGTGGCACGCGCTAGCGTCAGGCGCGCGGAGTACGGTGCCGGCGTGGCGGCGTCACCCGGGAGCGACAAACCCAGCACCTCGGTAAGGCAGCTCATGGAGTTGGCTGTGAACAAGCCGGCGCACGAGCCACATGTGGGGCAGGCGCAGGATTCCACTTCCTCCAGCTCATCGGCGTCCATGGCACCGTTGAAGTACGCCCCCACGGCCTCAAACACGTTCACCAGCGAGATCTTGCGCCCCCTGAAATCCCCGGCCAGCATGGGGCCGCCGGACAACACCACCACGGGCGTATCCAAGCGCGCGGCGCCCATTACCATGCCCGGCACGATCTTGTCGCAGTTGGTCAGCAGCACCAACCCGTCGAGCGCGTGACCCTGCACCATGATCTCGATGGAATCGGCCACGGTCTCACGGGACACCAGCGAGAAATTCATGCCGGCGTGGTTCATGGCGATGCCGTCACACACGCCGATGGTGTTGAACTCCAGTGGCACACCGCCGCCCTGCCACACCCCGAACTTGACCTGCTCCGCCAGGGACCGCAGATGGATGTGACCGGGAATCAGCTCGTTGTACGAGTTGGCGATACCTATGAGCGGCCGGTCGGCATCACCCGGACCCAGCCCCAGCGACCGCAGCAGCGATCGATGAGGCGCCCGTGCCGGGCCCTGCCAGATTTGACTACTCCGTCTCTCCATGACCGGGTGCACGCTCCCGCGCTATTGCCGCCGAACAGGAGAGCAGTTTATACCGAAACCCGCACAACTGCCACAAATGGGGCTCAGGAGGCGGTTGGGACAACCGACCATCGCTTCAGATGGTCGGCGCCCCACCAACCCGGTTACCTCTTGATGAGGGCGGAGTATCGCTTCCCGACAACCCGGAGCGCTCGCCGCTCGGAGCGCTCGCCGCTCTATTCTGCCACCAACTCAGCTGCAACCAACTCAGCGGTTTTCTCGGCGATGGCCAAGCCCATGTCCTGTGTTCCTGCCGAACCACCCAGATCATACGTCACACGCCGGCCGGCTCCTACCACCGCCTTGACGGCGGAGAACAAGGCATCGGCCGCCCGCTTCTCGCCCAGATGGCGCAGCATGAGCACACCCGACAGGATCAACGCCACGGGGTTGACCTTGTCTTGACCGGCGTATTTGGGAGCCGACCCATGCACCGGCTCGAACACGGCCACATCGGCACCGAGGTTGGCGCCGGGAGCCACCCCCAACCCTCCCACCAGACCTGCGCAGAGGTCGCTGACTATGTCACCGTACAGGTTGGGGCACACCAACACGTCGTAAAGCTCGGGTTTCTGTACGAGCTGCATACACATGTTGTCGACGATCCGGTCTTCGAACTCGATGTCAGGGTAGTCGGCGGCCACGTCACGTGCCACTTCCAGGAAGAGACCGTCTGTGCATTTCATGATATTGGCCTTGTGCACAGCCGTCACCTTCCGGCGCCCGTTTTCTCGAGCGTACTCAAAAGCGAACCGACAGATGCGGTCCGAGGCGGGTCGCGTGATGATCTTGATGGATTCGGCGGCGTCCTTGCCGACCATGTGCTCCACCCCGGCGTAGAGATCCTCAGTGTTCTCACGCACTACCACCAGATCGATGTCCTGATAGCGGGACTGCACACCCGGGATGGTCACCGCAGGCCTCAGGTTCGCGTAGAGGTCGAGTTCTTTGCGTAGCGCCACGTTCACACTGCGAAATCCCGAGCCCACCGGCGTGGTGATGGGACCTTTGATGGCCACGCGCGTTTCTCGGATGGCGTCCAGCACCTGCGGGGGCAGTGGTGTGCCGTACTTCTCCATCACGTCCGCCCCGGCCTCGGCCTCGACCCAATCGATGTCCACACCCGTGGCAGCGATGGCTACACGCGCCGCGGCCATGAGCTCGGGTCCGGTGCCGTCACCAGGTATGCAGGTGATCTGATACGCCATTCGCCCTTTTCCTCCTTACGCGAATCCGATGCCCTTCTTGTTGCCGAAAGTCAGATATGTGATCTGGTTCTTGGCCAGGTAATGCAGCTCGCCCTCGGAGTCGGCCACCACAAGCCAGGCGCCCGGCTCGGCCAAGTCGGCGAACACCTGTTCAGGCTCAGCATCGATATCGATGGTCACCTCGGTGCCGCCCGTGAAATGAACAACCAATGAACGCACCCGGCCTCCTCTAACTGACACCGGCGGCTGCAGGCACAGCGCCGATCTCTATGGCTTCTTCATACGTCTCCAACACCTGGGCTGCTACGCGCTCCCACGCCAGTTCGTCCGCCACTTTCAGACCAGTCGCCACCAACTCCCGCCGGAGCATGGGATCATTCAGAACGCCCACCAACGTGTCCGCCAGCATCAGATGATCGCGCGGCGGCACCAGTACCCCGGCACTGCCGTCGCGCAGTACAGAGCGGTACCCGGGCAGATCAGACGCCACCACGGGGAGACCGGCGGCCAGACCCTCCGCCAACACGATACCGAAGCTCTCGCCTTGGAGTGAAGGCACGCAGAGCACTTCTGCAGCACCCATCTCCGCCACTTTCACGTCGTGGGGCACCCGCCCCAAGGCGGCAATGCCGGGAATGGGCCAGGACAAACCGCTATCCGACCTCTCCACCAGTTGGCGGACCTGGGCCCAGCGCGGCCCCACCAATACCAGCGTGGCGTCAGGACGCGCCAACCGTAAGCGAACGAAAGCGCGCAGCAGCACCAGGAGCCCTTTGCGCGGCTCGGGCCGACCAATGAATAGAATCCTGCCCGGCACGCGCTTGCCGTGACGTGCCGGCACATACCTATCCACCGGCACTCCATTGGGGATAATGCGATACGTGCCCCCGAACCGCGGCTCAACGTAAGCTTTGGCGGCTTCTGAGACCGCAATCTTGACCGCCAACGCTTCAATGATCTTCTTGGCCACCGGATAGAGATATCGGTAAAGCACCGAGTCGTCGAGCGCCGCGTGGAACGTGCCCACCACCGGCGCATTACGTTTCAACACTGCGGCCGCAGCCACAAATGGTGTGCACGGCTCATGACAATGCAGTACGTCGAAGATATTGTTCGCCAAGATACGTTCCATACGTTGCGGCATCCAGAAACAAGTGCTCACATAGGCTTTGGACCCATTCGAAGGGAACGGCACCGCAGAGCCGACCGGGATGAAGCGTTCCGGCAGCCGCTGACGTGAGCGGCCCGGGCCCCCCACGGGGCCGAGAACCCAAGGTTCGTGCCCCCGAAGCTCCAGTTGATGCGCCAGATTGGCAATGTGGTCGTTCACACCCCCGGGCACAGTCCATGAATAAGGGGTGACGAGGCCTATCCGCACCGCCCCACCTCCTTGTCAGTCGACCGGCTCTCTGTCGAACCAGAGTCTCTCCCAGAGGACTCGCCCGGACAGTGACTTGGCGCCACGACGAGGGCCCTTGAGGCGCCCACCCACCAAGAGCGCAATGATGCCGGAGCTCCAAAGCACGTGCTCGCGCGGACGTCCTAATAACCATTGTATCGTGGGATAGGCGAAGCCGCCCGCCATGACCGCGGGTGCGTGCCGTCGCTTGATGCTCCCCCAGACAATCCCCGCACCGGCGATAACCATGGCGAGTGGATCAAATGCACTGGCCGCTCCCACCGCCGCAGCCGCCCCCTTCCCGCCCACCACCAGAATATGGGCAGCCACCGGTGCCATGGCCATGGGCCCGGCGATACTGTCGGGAGCCCCCAGCTTCTTGGCCATCCGCGTGGGGAGCCACCCTTTTGATACGTCGAGGGCCCCGACCAACAGAGCAGCCGGCATGCCCAGAGTACGCCGGACATTGGCTGCTCCGGGATTACCGTTGCCCAAAGCGACGATAGGGCCGCGACCGTAGAGTCTGGCCACCAACTCAGCACTCGGCACACAGCCCAGGGCGAACGCCGCGCCCACCCCGACAATGCCGGCTGCGATACGAAGCGGGCGGTTCATTTGCGCTTGATCCCCCTCAAACCCATTGCCAGGCCTCCCAAAGCCACAGGAAGAATCCACGTCATGATCCGCCAGAGTATCAAGCTGGCCACGCGGATGCGCCCGGGAGTGGACGGCCCGATCAACTCGAGGTAACCGAACTCGGCCACACCGGCTCCACCGGGCAGTGGCGACAGCGGCATGAGCACCTGAAGCACCGCTTGGCCCACCACGATCGGCAACAAGGCTCCCCGGTAGCCCAACGCCAACAAGATGAGTGGAATGAGCGAGAACATGCCGATCCAGTAGACGATGGTAAGAATGATGACCTTGAGCATCACCCTCCAACCGGCCGCTCTGAACGCTCCCAAGGCCTCTACGAAAGAGCCGACGCGCCGCCGGATGGGCTTGGGGAGCAATGATAGGCCCAATGGTTTTCGAGCCCACAACGTGCCCACCAGCCAGAAGACGAGCATGAATCCCAGTACCCCGAGCAGTATCCAGCGCTGGAGCGGGGTGATGGGCGAGCCGCTGATGGGAATGAAGGCTGCCAGCGCGGCTACTACCAGCACGGAGGTATGCAACAGCCCTTTGACCATGACCGCTGATGTCGCCTCCGACACCCGCAGGCCGAGCGCACGCAGCACAACGATCTGGTAAGGGATCTCAAGCCCACCAAAGGAGGTGGCCCCACCCACCAGGTTCGCTTCCAAGGCGACACCCAATACCCTCCACCAGGGAACCTCGGGGCGGACCACCTGCGCCAGCACCACCAGACACCACGCGTCCGCCAACAGCAAGACACCGAGGGCCACCAGAGTCAAAATGAGGAAGATGGGTTCCCGAGTGGCGAGTACCGCCTGCTCGATATCTTCATCCACATGAGGATTGACGAGCAGGATGACGGCAACGCCCACGGCAAGACCCAGCACCAGACCTATTGCAATCCGCGACCACTGAGGCACCACCCGCTTCTTGCCGCCGGCGACGTCGGCCTCGTCTTCCTCCAGGAGGGCTGTGTCGGCGAGCTCCTCCGATACCGCTTCGGGAGGATCCACTATGTCTGAGGCGGAGACGCCCGGCTGTGCATCACTGTCAGTCACCGGACGTTCTCCCCGCGGCCAGGTTCAGTAGTTCGCGATACCGCCGGCCAACTTCTTCCGGGTCGTGCCGCCGCGCCGCCAGTCGGCGGCCGGCGGCGCCGAGTTCACGGCGGCGGGCCTCAGGCGCCTGCAGCAGGCGCCTGAGG
>MTKY01053822.1_pt1 | contig 24279 bp, 12 predicted proteins | sample 1042731 | NCBI WGS metagenome assembly MTKY01 (sample SAMN06212206, study PRJNA360538) | anaerobic digester metagenome | biome: Wastewater treatment plant; material: sludge; isolation source: anaerobic digester fed with sludge from wastewater treatment plant | place: Denmark: WWTP Soeholt ... | reverse complement strand
TAGCCGACCGTCGTCATCCACGGATCCGCAGCAGCGCCATGCTTCTCGTACATCACCTGCGCAGCTGCGAGAACCGTCGTGTAGACGCGAGTCGCGACTGATTTGAAGCGCTGCCCCATCCCACACACCCCGAGATACAGGCGGCCGGCGCTGTCCGACAGCGGCCGTTCGACAGCGAAGAACGAATCGCCCGCGTCGATCACCTGCGGAGGGAAGACCGCCAGGCGCCGGCAGAACAGTGAGTACACCTGGTGCTCAGCGCGGCGGATCGTCGCCGTCGACGCCACCACCTTCGGTCGACACTCGACCCCGTCGACGAGCCACGAGGACAGCTCGTCGATCGCCGTCTCGTACAGGCCGAACAACGAACCGAGCGGCCCGGCGATGAGATGCAACTCGTCCTGAATGATCAGATCCGGCGGACGTCGCGGCAGACAGTCGCTCGTCGATGCCGCCGGTTGGCCGCCCGCGGCCGGATGCGAGTTCGCCTCCTTGTGATCGCCCACCACGTCGAGATCACCCGAGCGGAACCCATGACGTGAGCACTTCCGCGTCACCCGCCCGAACAACGATGTCGTCGCCCCCTGCCATGGCAACTGCGCAAACTTATCAGCCGTCGCAATGACCAAATCAGGCAAGAGGCGATAGATCTCCTCGTCGACCGTCACCACCGGGATGCCTTCACCATCCGATCGGCGAGCCGTGAACTGACACTGACCCATCGGGTCACCACATGTGATCAACGTGCGCCACATCTGCGGATGAACCTTCGCATCGGTCTTCGGGTCGAGCTCCCGCCCACACCACGGACACGCCACCAACGAGGTCGGGCTCGCGCCCTTCGCCCAGCCGGTCTGCTTCAGATCGTCGAGGGCCTGCGCAGCGTCCTGCGTCTTGTTCGCACTCACCGACCCACCGACCCACATCCCGATCCGGAACGGTGTCGCACCCCACCGATGGTCCCCGCCAGCGACGAGCTCCCGGCGCCGCACCTCACACGCACAGATCAGAGTGGCCGCACGTTGGAACTGCTGCGCGGTCAGCAGCCGCAGCGTGTACCGCATCAGCACCCCGACGCCGCCCTCACCCGAATGGCCGGCAACGTCACCCTGCAATCGCCGGATCGCCAGCGTGAATGCCGTCAACCCCAGATACGCCTCGGTCTTGCCGCCGCCGGTCGGGAAGAACAACAAGTCCGCCGTCCCCGTATCGAGCCGCCGCTCCGCATGCGTGGGGTCAGCCAACGCCGGGAGATTCACCAGCACGAACGCCAACTGGAACGGACGCCACGACCAGTTCGGCTTCGACATCACCCGCTGCTCTGCATCCGCCGCAGACAAGTCGGGCTCGGAGCGACGCTCGAGACCGATCAGTGTGTGGACACGCTGCTGCCACATCGTGTGATTCGCGAACGCAAACGCCTCAGTCGCCACCCCGCCCGCACCAACCAGCTCGATACCGATCCGCAGACGGTCAGCGATGTCCCGAGCTGACTTCAACGCCGCGCGAGCCGCATCAGCCTGGCTCTCCGTCAGCGCAGAGATCCGAGCGGCCTGGCGATCGAGCCACCGGTCGTACGCGTCAGCCAACGGCCGCAACGTCGCCGACGACGACGGACCGTCGAGGCCGGCGAGCTTCTCCATGTCGAATGTGACGACACCGAGCAGCTCACGCTCGACCGCATCCAACGCCGGGTCGTTCGGGCCTGGCGCCTCGACCTTCGCCACCTCCGAACGTGGGATCACCGCAGTACGAACCGAGACCGCCCGGTATGGGTCACCGGCCGCGACCTCGGCATGCACTGCCACACCATGACCGACAGCGAACTCAACCTTCTCCCGATACAACACGTCGAGGTGCGCCAACTCCGAGTCGTTGTGGTCCACCCGATCCGGCAGGGCTACATCTCGACCGACGAACACCGCCGACCCATCACCCGCGGCGACGGCGAGCTCCACTTGGAACAGCCAACGCTCATCGACGTTCTGGCGCACTGGTATCTGGTCGTTCACCAAGATCAGCGTCACCAGCCAACAGCTCGCAGTGCGCCGACATCGCCCGCGCACCACCACTTCGGGCTGCGCAGGATCGGGCACGAGCGGACCGATATCACCCTCGGCCAACATCAGCGACACCGACCCGCCGGCGGGATGGCGCTGCCACAGCCGCTGAAACGGACCCGTAGCCGTCGGATCGGGGTTCGGGACCTTTTCGTACCGACCCCACGACGCCGACACGGTCAACGACGAGCACGTCACCTCGACCGCAGACGTGAAGCCAATCGATGATGGGAACAGGACCACCTTCGCCGGCTGCCCCTCACGGCCAGGGGCACCACCCTCGTCATCACCCGGCAGATCATCATCATCGCCACGGTTCGGATCGACGATCGTCCCCTTCGGCGCCAACATCCCGACCAGATACCACTCCCGCACCGGCGTGCGCACACCCGGCAACACCTCATCGGGCTTCGACGGACCAAGCAGATCCGTCAAGATCAGGCGCTCGAACTCGGCACGTAGTTCCGTTGGCGTGGGCGCACTCACAGCATCGACTCCTGATTCGCGTCGGCAGCCTTCGCTCGCTTCGGCGGCGACTTCTTCGACTTCTTCTCGTGCAACCCCGCAGCGACCTCTTCGGCGTACCGCTGGTGATTCAGCTCTAGCAGCCGATCGAGCAACTCATCCTTCGCCGCGGGACTCACCGTAAACCGCATCCCCTGCGGAGTCTCCCAGTGATGATGGTCGAGTGGAAGGTCGGACCAGCCATAGGCGCGGCGAACTGCCATGTCCAGCTGAACATGAAGTTCACGAAGGCGGATCACCTCCGGGTGGCCTTCGCTCGGATCGTGGAACCGGTTGTAGGTCTTCGTCAGTCCGAGCCGTGTGCGCTCCATAAGCAGGGATCGAGTCTCGTTCAGTACCTGGCCAGCGCGGTGCAGCTGGGCCCACTCCGGCGACGACTGCCGTGGTGAAGGAAAGGTCTCAAATGCTCGTGTCGTGTTGTACCGGATGGTGGACTCCCCGCCCAAAGTCCCAGACTGCTGAACAGCCCACCACGAGTGAAACGCGCTTGAAAGCAGTCCGAACCACCCGAAGTCGTCCTTCGTGACCACAGCGAGTGCGTGAGAGAAAACCTGGCGACTCGGCACCACCAGCGGCAAGGCATTCGGTGAGTGGAGGACTATCGCGATGACCTGATCCAACTCTGCGATCGCGGCATACAGATTCGGGGCAGGCTCTGCGTATCGCCACCACCGTTCTCGACGTGCAACGCGATTGACCCTCGCTCTCTCCGGTCGGACGAGGCGTTCAACAATCTCGAAGCAGTCGGGGTACTCCCGCGCCCGCTCCACCGGCCAGTCAAAGAAGTTGATCACCCAACGGCTGGTCAACTGTGTCGGATGATCGTTCAAGTCCTTGCCGCCAAGGTAGGGACGGACGACTTCAGCGTTCCTCGAATCTCGCTTGATCAAGTCAGCTGCCGTTTCCGGGGAGATCACGAATCCCATCCCCAGCACAGAGGACCCGATAAACGCCTGGCCGGAATTGGCCGCGAGGCCCAGGGGCGCTCCCGTGACACGCGTGGCACGCTCTAGCGAGGATGTAATCGCCGCGGCACTGCTCAACCCGTTCAAGGTAGGCCCGCAAGCCCACTCGCCCCTATAGGCCCAAAGCTTCGCAATTTCAAGGTTCGCATCATTCGGCCAAGGCTCTGACTTGACCGCTCGATGGATCGCCCAGTCACCTGCAAGTAGCGCATCGAGCCCTACCTCGCGGGTGTCGCCCTGACTAATGGTGTTCGTCGCCAGTGTTCCAACCGACGGAGCCAGCGCACACATTCGCAAGAGGAAGTAGGCAGCCAGATCAGCCGAGCCCTTCGCCCCAGCTGCTATCGAAGTCACCAGGTGCTCGCGCACGGCGATACCGATCGCGCCGGTGATTCGCTGCCCTCCTAGGAAGGGCGGGTTCGCAACGATTCCGTCGAAGCCCTGGCGTCCCGCGCTGAGGAACACCTCTGGAAATGCGATCGGCCAATGGAGGCACTGCCGTTCCCAGGGCGCTGGCACTTCGTCTGGTAGGTCAGTCCTGAGCCAGCCTGTCGAGGTGCCCTGCAGAGCTGACAGCGCCGCAGACCGTTCGAGTGTGGAGCTGGCGCCGTCGAGTGCTGTTCGCACCCGGAGCAACTGAGTGCCGAGACGGTCTTCCATTGCCGCCTCCCGCTTCCCCGCTGTGCTGAGCGCGGCGCCCACCACGGTGTCGGCAACGATGGCGAGGTCAGCGAGTTTGGCGCGGAGCTCGTCGTGCAGTCGCTGCTTTTCGGCGGCGTCGCGAACCGTCACGACGGAGAGCTCCTGGAGGCGACGGGCAAGGTCAGTGGCCTCCTCGATGCGCTCGTCAAGCGCAAGAGTCTCGAATCCTCCGACGCCCTTCCGTTGTGACGGCTCGAGGTGCAGCCACCGAAGTTGATCGAGGTCGGTGATCCCGAGGAGCGTGTCACCCACCTGGATGGCGTGGTCGAGGAAGGTGAAGGGTCGCTCGCGGGCCATAGTCGTGAGCCAGAGCGAAAGCTTGGCCATTTCGGCAGCGACTGGGTTCTTGTCGACGCCATAGAGGCAGTGGTCGACAATCTCGCGGCGGGCGAGGGTGACCTGTTCATCAGCCGGGGCTGCAGAGAGGTCAGCGAGTCGTTCGGCGAACTTGCCTTCGCCGGGGCCGTACTGGGCGACGGCCTCGATGAGGCGGTCAGCGAGGTAGCGGCCGGCAGCAGTGAGGATCGCGCCCGAACCGACGGCCGGGTCACACACGCGCAGGTCAAGGATCTGTGCTGGTGTGCGGAGCGTCCACTTCTCGGGGTCGGGTTCGTTCTGGGGGCCGGGCTCGTAGACGAGCGGCTCGAGCGCGTACTGGACGACTTCTTCGGCCAGGGCTTTGGTCGTGTATTGCGCGCCCATGTTGCGGCGCGTCGACGTCTGGGTGACGTACTGCGAGCCGGGGAGCAGCACAATCGGAAGGCCGCGCAGGTCGGTGCGGATCAGACCCCAGAACGGAAGAACCTTGGCGGCGGTCTCATCGTCGTGGCCGCATGCGATGCGAAGCCGAGCGAGGTCGACGCCGTCCGGCTGTTTGCCAAGTAGGCCCGCAAGAGCAGTCGCTGTCCTGCTGCAGCGCTCCTTGTCGGACAGCCATTCACACAGCACGTCTTGTCCGAGCGCGAACCGGCTCTCCAGGTCGTCGATCCAGATCTCGGGCTCGCCGCCGTCTGGACCGATGAGGCCGAGCGAAAGGCCATCGATGCGGGATGCGCCGTGGTCGAGGAGCCCTTCGTAGCAGTGACCGATCTGTTCGACGTCCAGTGCCTTGTAGCTGACCCTTTGGGCGACCCTTGCTCTGCCGGCCTTGACCTCGATGGTGAGGAGGGCATCAAGGATGGCGAGCACGGTGCGGTCGTCGATGGCAACAGGTCGTCCGGGGCCGTCAATTGCCTCGTCTGCCGGGCCCAGATCAACGCTGCCGGCGATCACATGGTCGGGCATGCGACGACCCTCGAGGAACGGGAATCGGTCGGGATCGAAAAGGCTGCCGCCGTAGGCGGGCAGTGTGAGGCGATCGTGGTTGACCCCGCCGTGCACGGCTCGGAACGTGGCAAGGAGCCGGTGCCAGGCGGTGGAGCGGCGTTCCAGGGCGTCATCGCCATCGCGGACCGCCGTCGTGCGCAGGTCGTCGCGAAGTGTCAGCACGGAGTAGGACTCCGCCCATAGGGGGTCCTCGGCAGGGAGAAGTCGGCGTTCCTCGGCAAACAGTAGGAACACGAGCCGCATCAGCACCGTGACCGACGCCTCGTACACCTCCGTCGACGCGATGCCGCGCAGCACCGCACCGTGACTGGCGACGTCGTCACGCGAAATCGCGGCCACGAGTAGTTCGACTGACCGGCGCACCGATAGGCCGAGGCCCTTGGTGATCTCCGCTTCCGCATCCGCTGCATTGCGGAACAGCGCCTCAAGGGTCTCGTCCGTCTGCACGGAGAAGAATCTGCGAGCACCGAGCAGCGAGACGAGGCCGGCTTGCAGAATGCGTTCGTCGGCGAGATCGCTGATACGCCACCGGCACGAAGCGGCGGGCGCACCGCGTGGCGCCCACACCAGCACCCATTGATCGTCGTCGGTGACCAGAGCCAGCGGAACGCTGCTCTCACGACACCAGGTCTCGGCGCGCTGAACGGGGCTGGCAGGCCAGGTATCGCCGGCGACGGCAACGTCCGGGCGCCGGTCGAGGCGCGTTCCGACGGGCCACACGAACACGGCGAGCCGAATGCGATTGGCGTCGTCAACGTCGAGGAGAGCCTGTGAGGGGCGGAGGTTTACGCCGTGCTCGGCGGCCCGGACGAGCGAAGTGGCGGGGAGCTGCTGGCCCTCGGCGAGCTGGTCGCCCCATTCCAGCACGTTGCCGAGCAGCCACTGGCGGAGACCGGCCCGTGTTGTGTCGGGGTCGTTGGTCGCATCGGCGACCTGGGCCCGAAGGTCGGCGCGCTGATCGGCGGCCATGGGGTCGAAACCATGCGGAAACGCGACCCTGAGCAGGCTGGGGGTGAGGAATGCACCGTCGGGGTCCACGAGGTTGAGCCAGTCGTCGATACTCGCCGCTGGCGTCGGGCCACGTCGCGACATCCGCGCCATCAGTTCCCGTCCTCGGGGATCAGGAGCGTGACCGCCGCCGGGAAGATGTGGCATTCCGGGTCGGTGAAGCGTCGCTGTACTGCTTCGACCTCGCGTTCGATCTCGTCAGGAATCTCGTCGAGGCGGCGGCGAAGCGCATCGATGTCGCGTTGCGACTGCTCGCGTTCGGGAGCGGTGAACAGGCTGAGCTGCTCGACCCTTTGGGCGGCGAGGTCGTCGAGGTCAGCGGTGATCTGGCGTTGCAGATCGGTGAGCACTGTCCGGACGGTGTCGGCCTCGGTTTGCGCACGGTCCGCGAGCTCTCGGCGCTTCGAGTCCTGCACTGTCTCGGCGCGTCGCTCGAGCGCGGAATTGAGCCCCGGCTCGACCACGCTCTCCCACCATCGGTCCACCTCTACGAGATCGTCGGCACCGATCGGCCGGTCGCCTGCGGATCGGAGGAGGGCGTCGAGATCGCGAAGCGTGTCGATGCGGCTCCACCGGCCTCGACGCAGGCGACCACCGGCGACGACGAGTTCCTCGTGTAGTCGGTGACCGTCGGCGCCGGTGATGACGAGCCTGGCGTGGCAAACGATGCCGACATCACCCAACTCGAGGACCTCGGGTAGCGGCGGAACGGGTCTGGCCGTCACGCGTGCGAGACCTGCGTTTCCGCCCGACGCCCACACCTCGGCACGCAGCAGACGCAACGACTGGGTCACGAGCCGGTGCCCGAGATGGCAGAACACCACATCGTCACGGTTTGCGGCCAGGTCGCGGTCGAACGTGAACGGCAGCTCGTCGCCCGAGAGCCGATCGGTCATGCCCTCCGAGGTGCGTTGCCAAGATCCGCCCAACGGCGGCAGCCGGAACTCGCCAGACACATCGGTCGCTTGAAGCGCCGGCTGACGGGCCAACTCGAGCGCCGTGGCAACAACCCGTTCGATCCTCTCGGGCGTGAGACCGAACTCGTCGATGGATGCCTGGAGCTGTTCGTGGCAACGGGCCAGCGTTTCGCGCAGCCGACGTTCGACCTGAAGCACCTTGGTGCCGGGCTTCGAGCGAACCTGATCGATCGCCGCGTCGTCGAGCCGTGCGCGCCGCCCGAGCATTGCGTCGCCGACCTGATCGGCCAGCACAGCCCCGACCGACCCCAGGTCGTCTCGGATCTGCTCGACCTTGAACGCCACCCGCGACAGGAAGCTGAGCTCGGTCGCAAACGAGGACTGGTCGTCCTCCCAGCCTTCGGGAACGAAGTGACGGATCTCGACGAACGCATGCGGCTGACCGTGGCGGTCGATGCGACCGTTTCGCTGCTCTAGCCGAGACGGGTTCCAGGGGATCTCCCAGTGCAGCATCCGCCAGCAATGTCGCTGCAGGTCGATGCCCTCCGACGCAGCGTCAGTGGCCACGAGGACACGGACCGGCGACCGATCGGGACGAGCCTGGAACTCGTTCTTCGTGCGCTCTCGATCGTCCTCGTCCATACCTCCGTACAAGGTGGCGATCCGCTCGCCCCCGCCGCCACCGAAGCCGTGCGTGAGGAGGAGATCGACGAGCCACTTCTGGGTGTCGCGGTACTCGGTGAACACGATCACGCGCTCGTCAGTCCACCCGCCACCGCTCGTCCGGCACACCTCGGTGAGCCAGCCGATGAGCGCGTCGGCGCGAGCATCCGGCCGGTTCCGGCGCGCTTCAACCCAGCCGCTCAGCTCGACAAGCAGACGCTGCTCCTCAGCGTTCAGAGGTGCTTGCCCGCGTGACGCGGTGGCGAGTACTTCGGCGACCATCTCTCCCGCCTCGTCGTCGGACGACTCATCGCTGCTGCGCTCCCACGCCGCCTCGAGCTGCGCCTCCGAAGCGGCGGCCTGGGTCCTGGCGTTCTTGGCCAGCGTGTCGCGGTGCTGCGCCAGCGTGTTAGCGAACGCGACCGGCGAGGACAACAACCGCTTCTTCAACAGCAGCGTCACGAAATCGGCGGCGGACCGCTTTGACCCGCTGGCGTGCCGGCCTCGACGCAGCTCGGCGTAGCCGTCGAGCAAGGTGTGCGCGTCACGTTCATCCGCTGGGTAGTCCACCGGCATCGCCAGGATCTGCCGCTCCGGGAACCGAGGTGCCCCATCGGGCTTCGGTGGGAGCTCCTTGCGAAGGTCGCGCTTGAGACGGCGGACGAGCACGCGGGCGAGTTGCTCTGGGTTCGGATCGACCCCTCGTGCGAACCGCTGTGGATCGAGGAGCTCCAAAAGCGCGGTGAAACTCTCCTTGTAGCCGTTGTGCGGCGTCGCTGACAGGAACAGACGATGTTCGCAATGCGGCGCGAGCCGCTTGATCGCCTTCGTGCGCAGAGAGTCCACCGCGTACCGGCCCCGTCCCGGCGGTGCGATCGAATGGACCTCATCCACGATTAACAGATCGAACTTGCGCGGTGCCCGGCGATGATCGACACCTGTCAGCACCTCGTCGAGCAGCGACTGCGCGCGGGTGTCCTTCAACCAGTCGATCGACACGATCAGCCGGGGGAACGACGTGAACACGTTCGCCCCGACGCCCCGATCACGGCGAAGCTGGCGAACCGCCTCGGTGTTCACGATCCGGAACTCGAGCCCGAACCGCTCGAGCATCTCCTCCTGCCACTTCACGCAGAGGCCGGCCGGACACACCACGAGCACCGTCCTGGCACGGTGCCTGAGTATGAGCTCCTGGACCACCAGGCCAGCTTCGATCGTCTTGCCCAGGCCCACATCGTCGGCGATCAGCAAGTTCGCTCGTGGCATCGCCAACGCACGTACCACCGGATCGAGCTGGTAGTCCTCGATCGTGATGCCAGACCGGAACGGTGCCTGGAGAGCGCGGGAGTCAGCGGTGGCAACCGCTCCCCAGCGAACCGCATCGAGAAAGGCGTCGAGCCGCTCAGGCGGGTCGAGCCGACCGGGTTCAGGGCGCGGCAGCGACTGGTGCGGGATCACCTCGGTGCCTGCCTCGATCTCCCAGATCACCGTGAGCTCGTCTCCGAAACCGTCGTCCTCCAGCGAGGACATCCGCACCAGGTGTTGGGGCGGGGTTCCGCCGATTGGGTCGTACGGAAGAGACGAAGCAGAGACGTCGTTGACTGCCCACACCCGGTCGCGGCAGCGGACCACCTGGCCCAGCTCCGGCACCACGACCTCTGTATTGAGCAGTGTCATGTTGCTACTCGCATCAAGTCCCTGCTCCATTTGCCGATCGCCGGCACACCATGAATGCCGCCCGTCGCGCCCATCCTAGGGAATGGTGTCACAAGGGCGCGCGCCTCGGGGCCCGGCCGCAACACGTTGCCGTCGTGCGGGCGGGTCACTGCGCTCAGGAGTGACGACTTTGTCCTCCGCGGAACCCGTCGCACGGACCATGGACACAGAGCGCCGATCAGTGGAGATCACACCGTGGACTCGTCGCCGCACTACGCGAGGGGGATCCCTCGACGACGTCGCGGCCCGACCGGATGACTTCGCCCAACTTGGAGACACGAACGCGAGGCGGGGACCATGGCGATGAGTCGCGCCGTCACCTACCAAGAGCGAACGCGCCGAGTCATAGATTGACCGCCGGCGCCGGTTCGGTGCTCAGCCGTGACGGGCGTTGTCCGAAGTGCCCTACTGTTGTCGCATGGTCCAAGGTGACGAGGTCGACAGCTCTGAGTTCGGCCGATTCCCGTTCGGGCAGCTGAACAGTGTGCGGCCGATGCGCCGCCCCTCGGGCGGGGCCAGTGGCCTTGTGGTGGGCGTGTATCCATCGGCCTTTCACATCTCGTGGAGCCCTCCGTCGCATCTCGACCCACGGATCGTGACAGAACGCGCTCGGCCCTACATCGGTTCCCTCGCAGTCGACGTCGAACCCATCGTCTTCTGGAACGGTCAATCGCCGTCTCCCGCAGAGCTACTGGAGCAGTGGAAGGTGGGCGTCGGATTCACCGACGAACACGGCATCGCGACCGTCGGCAACAACGGCCCCTCAGGCGCAGGACTTGTCGTCAATGTTCTCGAACCGCTCGGCCTCGACGCCGACGATGTCGCGTTCACCGATGCGGTGCCGTGGTTCTTCGTGAAGGACGGCGCCGGAAGCCAAGGCGAAGCGATCCGCGAACGATTCGGCCCGATCGCCGCAAGCATCGGCGCTGCACCGGGCTCGCTACCCAAGCGCCCCACCACACGACAACTCGTTGAGTTGGCCAACGGGCCACTTCGCCGTGACGCCCTTCGAGCCGAGCTCGTTGAGGCGGCGGCACCGTTGGTGATCACCCTTGGCCAGGAGGCGCTCGACGCGATCCGAGCGGTGGCGGATCGGTGTGACGGAGTGCAGGCACGGCTGGCGCCAACCGACGACTACGGCACCCGAGGGGACCTCGTCGTCGGTGGCCACCGTATGAGGCTCCTCCCGCTGGTTCACCCTGGGTTCCAACGGCAGACGGCCCGGCAGGATTGGAAGGAGCAACTCAAGCGCTGGGACACATCGGTGAGAACGACGGTCTGATTTGGCCCCACTTTGGGGGTGTCGCGCCCGAGCACGCTGGGCCAATCCCGCTTGACATTCCCAGCCCGGGACCTACCGCCGACCCTCACCCCACCCTCAGATCCGAAGAGCCAGTACTCGCCGTTGCAATCGGAGCGTCGGTGGACCCTGCGGCACATCTCGCGGCCTACCAGGCGACCGTGAATTCGGAAGCGACCGACACCGCCAGCGCTCTTGAGCGTTGGTTGTCGGTGTACGGAGGACTGGCAGCGATGCTGGCTGCTGTGACCGGCGTAGGTGTGGGTACGCAGTCGGTGTGAAGCTCTGGTCGACCGTGACCGCATGGTCGGCGGAGTCGCACTCCCGCGAAACCTCATCAGAACGGCAAGTCATCACCGGTGGGCCTTGGAAGGGTCTGAGATGACTGTTGCTCGATGCGTCCGACCTTGTCAGCTACTCGGCTAAGGATATTGGGCGGGTTCTGGCGTCGAGCACAGATCTTGAGACTCAACGCGGCATAGCCTCCCAAGATCATTGCGGCCGCAACGAAGACGAGTGGGCCGTTTGTACTTGTGAGCTTGGCGCGCGCATCACCCAGGAACTTGACGCGCCGGAGCAGCTCGTGTGCTCCGCGTTCGATCGCGGCGTTGGATCCGACGGCCACAAGCGACATCAAGCCCAGCACGGCTGCATCGCCGAGGAGGACGAACGCTACCCATCGTCGCGGCCGAACAAATTGAAGAATGACCAGCGCCACCGCAATGACGAGAACAAGGCTCATCGTGTCGCCGAAGAGTGGGATGATGTCGAAGTCGAGGCTCCATCGGAAATTCCCGCCGGCTACCTCAAACCAGCGGAACTGCCGCACAGCGACGCAGACGACAACCATCGCAACGCTGGTGACGAAGAACCAGCGAGGTAACTGCGGCGGCACCAGACGCCACGTCTGTTCAGCAAGCACCATCGCGACCCCTGCGGTCATCAGTACCGCGCCGGCGATGCCGATGAATGCTCCGGTTCCGAGGCGAGCGGCAGCGTTCTCTGGCAGCACGTTCTTGGGCACGATCGCTGCGGCCTTGCCACCCGTGAACCAGACGATGATGGATACGTTGAGCCAGATCGCGCCGGCGCATCCGAGTAGCCCTGGGGACGCTTTCACCACGAACATGACCAAACCGGCGATCATTGCGAGAAGAACAATCCAGACCGAGGTCCGCAAGACATCAGATGTCGCCGGGGTTACCGAAACCGATTCCACGGCACTCTCGGCCTCGAACCAGGGCAGAAATCCCGAGGTCAGCGCCAGGAAGGTTCCCGCAAGAATGGCCAAATGCGATGGACGACGGAGGTCTACCATGGCACTCCATCCACCTCGGGCGTCTTGTCTGCCTGAGCCTGGCGCGCCGCGATCCCGATGCAGATCGCAACGCCTATGGGTCCCAGGGCTACGCCCCAACCGAACGCAGTCCCTCGGCTGATCGACGTCTTTGCCAGAACGGCCGTCGTGACGAGTCCAAAGAGACCACCGATCGCGATGAACGCCACAGCCATCACGGCGAGTGCGACACTTCCCACGTCTGCTACCTCATCCGCGGAGTTGGGGACGATCCGGGCGACGGTCGTCGGACGATCCCTCGTCATTTGAGGTGACGTCGGCAACGAGCGGGCAGTCAGATGCGAGGATTGCTTCGGAAAGATCCAGGCGAAACGACGCGAGGAGAAAGCGGTCATCAAGCTCGAGTACGGCGTGGCTGTGCCCCGTCGTGGCCACATCCGAAAGAATTGATGGAGAAATACCAGCCCACGATGTCACTCCTAGGTTGCCTTGAGCGCGATAGGAGTCAACGACAAAGAGCTCGTGATCAAAGGTTGGTACCGAGTTGCTCTCAATCGGCGGCCGAAGGAAGTCATGTGCGGATCGATCAGTAAGGCCCTTCACGTCCGCCACGACCCGTTCGATCAATTTCGCGGGATCGCGACGTGTGACCTCATCTCGCAACGACTCAACCTGGCTCACGCGATATTCGTCGGCGAAGTCTCCCGCGAGAATCGATTCGCGAAATTGGCTCCGGGGTCGTTTGATTTCCACCGCATCCATGCCGAACGACGCAGGAATACTGACCACTGGGCCCGTGATGGAGGCTGCATCCTCCTCTGGTGTCGGTGGAAGGCCTGTGACCCCGCGCGACATGGATGCGTACCACTCGATCCAATGCTGCCGGCGCTCCTTGTATGCCTTGCTCAACCAACCAGGCATCGCAACGCGTTGGGCCACGCCAAGTGCTGCCGCTGCGAGTTCCGACTGCGACACCACCGGTTCGCCGACCGAGAACGACAACACCCCAGTACGGGTTCTCCAGGGTGCGATGAGCTGAGCGTCGACGATGCCCCAAGGCCGATACAGCGCCGACGTCAAAACGTCGGCCCAATCGAGGTACTGCTGATACAGACTTGACAGCCGGCGGAACTCGTCTGCCGCGTGCTGCCGTTGGGCAAACAGCAGAGCTGGAGCGAGCGCCAGATCCTCGAGTCGATGTTTCCAGCGGACCCGTTCTGCGGCAAGTCTGGTCATCTTCCATAGGCCCCCGAGGAGACCGAGGAGGAAGATGCCGGCGAGAATGAGACCCACCATGGCGGAGATGAGAACGAGGCCTACGACCGCAAGCGTGGCCAACACCAGAATTGCGAAGATGATCAACAGACTTGTGCGGACGAACGAGCGACGGCTCTTGGCGGCCGCGCTTCGTGCCTCGTCGATTTGGGCTTCGATTTGATCGAGCGCGGCTTGCGTGCGTTCGAGGTCGACGAGCGCGCTGTCCTGTGCTTCAACGAGTCGCGCTGCGAGCCGCCATTGAAGGGTGTTCGATCGCGCCTCGATCCAGGACTTCACACGTTGGTGGGCTCCCGCCGGCGAGGTCGCAGATTCGGTGACGTCAGCTGTACCGTCCGCCGCCTCGCTTTCCGAGGACGCTTCAACCGAGTTTGGTGGTGCCCACGACGGAGAAGCCGCGGCCGGCTCTGTGCCGGCCAGGTGCTGTAGCGCCATCACGTCATAGCCCGCGATGCTGCGTTCTCCGCCTCCGACTCCACAGCTCGCCAGTTCATCCTCGCCGAGCGACAGCGTGTCGGGGGCTTCGGTCTCTGGGGGTGCGGACAACAGGGACAGGTCCGTGATGACGGCTCGATCGCCGTTCCACTCGGGCTGCACGGCTTCCAAAACCTTTGGCATCGGTGAGCCGTCTGCTGCCGCTAGTACTCCGCCGAGAAGCCACTGCCAGGTCGACGGCGAGGGAACGATGGGGGCACTCTTCATGTTTGGGAGTCGGTCGACGGCCCTTCGCCTCGCGTCCTGGTCGAACAAGAGGGCTGCGTCGTCTGGCCGGCGAAGGCGTACTACGACGTCGCCGTCCTCCCCGAAAGTGCGATTCTGAACTGCCGTCTCTACTCGTTGTCGCACTTCTTCTAGCTTGCGCATCACGGCTGCGCGCGGCATGGGGCGAATTTCGGAGAAGAGCTCGTTGAAGAAGAAGCGGATGGCGGCTAGTGGCCCCATCTTCATTGGTGTACGACGCTCCGGTGGGGCATACGGTTGATATGCGAACCCGATGACGGACGTGCCCTTCGATGGTGCCAACTTCTCCAAGAGTTGATCGACGGCCTCTTGTGGCATTCCGTGCTGTACACAGCCTGAGGGCGGGGGAAGTTGCACTCCGGCAACGAGCGCACGGCTCACCGCCTGTGCGGTGAGATCGCCTGCGTCGATGATGCGAGTGATCACTCGCCCAAGCCGCACTCGTTGGACGTTTCCTTCACCGGCGTGGGTGAGAGAGTCGACAGGGCTGCTCTCCAGCCACCGCCACAGACTCCCGACGAGGGCTACCGCTGCGACCATCGTCGTCAGCTCACGATCGGGATCGGTGATCAACACCGGAAAGGTTCCCGGTTCACCGAGGCTCTCTTGAGGGACGATAACGATGTTGAAGTTCCAGAACACGCCCAGAACCCCCTGCGGCACTTGCGTTGTCGCGGTACATGAAGCGACCGTCCCCAGGGTGACAGGGATCTGAGCTGCAGAGATTGAATCTCGGATACTTGCGAGATCCCGCGCCCAAGCTGGATCCACCTCATTCTCATCCAGCGAAACTCCGACGATCCGCACGAGCTCGAGCCGGCCGATGCGCGCGAGGAGCTCACCAAGCGGCTCCTCGTCGTGAGCACCGTCCGCGTCGATCCATCGGGCGCCGCCACCTCCTTCCACGCACACGAATGACGAGATCATCCTTGCGACTGCGAGCTCGACGAGGGTGTCGACCAACAGGCGGCTCCTAGCCGTCGCCGGCGCGACCAGTGTCAGTTTCACCCCCGACCTCGGGTTGCTGTTTCCACGCGCTCGACTCGCCGTTGGATGTCACCTACCTGTTCAACGAACATCGGAAACAGCTCCTGTCCGAATGCAATCTTCCGGAAGACGGCGAAGTCGCCCACAAAGTTGTGGACGTCATCTTCGACCGCCCGCTGGTAGCTCACGAGGATCTCGCCGAGCGCAGCCACGAAATCCGTCTTTCGTTCGTCCGGGCTCGATCCAACGATCTGGGAGGCCGCGCCGGCGGCTGTGACACCGTCCATGATCAGCGACTCGATGTGAGCCTCCGGGTACGCGCCGATGTCGAACAACGCCTGGTAGCCATCGAGTGCGTGCTCGTCTTGTGACAGAAGCATCATCGACATGCCGACGTGCTCGAGCAAGGCAGGCAACCACTCCATGCGATGACGGTGAAGCATCGGTTCCCGCCCGTGCCGCAGCAAGGGCCACGGCATCGCATGGACGATCGGTTGGCCAGCTTTGGTTGTGCGTACTTTCACGCCGTCGACCTCGGTGGGATCAGTCACCATGCCCAGCAACCGGCCGACAAACCAGCCCCGAACGATCGCTTCGATGGACGGTTTTGGCAGAGGAATGAATTCGGTCAACAGGCGTGCGCGGTTGTAGTTCCAGAACGCCTCGATGGACTTGGCAGGGTTCGTTGAATGGATGACCTCGTTCCACTTCTGGGCGATCGGCTGGTACAGGGATGCAACGGCCGCCGGGTGCACTGGATACACGAGCCGACTCACCAGCAGGACCGACTCGACGCCCTTCGTGGCCGCGTTCGCACACCACTGGTGGTCACCCTGTTCTGGGTCGTAGAGCAGCTCTTGCACCGCCGCGCGGGCCGGGTGAGTGGGGTCGAACGGAAACGCCTGCACCCTGAGTTCTGTCTTCAGAGCATCGAGATCCGGATGAACTCGTTGCATCATGGCGGAACTCACCCGAAACAGCGGGGCAGCCAGCTGGCGTGCTGACGCCAACGCATCACGGAAACGGTCGAGTCGAGCAAGGTGGTCAGGCACTGGTTGCCCGCGTTCCTCGCGGAGCAGGTACTCACCAAGGCCCGTCTGCAGGAATCGACCAATCGGATGGCCGTCATCGCCCAACCAACAGCGGACCCGTTCAATCACATCGTCGGGGCGCAACGCCACGTTCACCTTCACCGGTCGCGCCTCGCGACCCAGCCAGCCGTTCCCGCTCACGTCGATCTCTAGGGCGTCCTTCGCACGGGCCGGTGCGGCGGGTGGACCGTAGTCGAATCCGCCCGCGCCGACGAGGTTTCGTGCCTCGTCAATCGAGCCGGCGGAGGCACGAAGAAGATCGTCGTACTTTGCGCTCCACCTCTCGGGCCCGACAAGGCAGAACTCGGAGGGCGGCGGGGCATACCTGTCAGACACGCCAGCACCATCGGGCCACTGCTCCAGGCGCTCCACAAAGGACGGGTGCATCAAATCGCGGCCAACCTGCTCCAATTCGGCGACCAATGGGCTGAGCACCTTCGTCACGAGTTCCGTCAGGAGCGCAGCTGATACCTCGCACCGCATTTGCAAAGCGGCGTGCCATAGAGGTCCGAGTCCCTTGCGCAGGCCCTCCTGCACGAACTCTGAGCCCGCTAGGCACTGACCGTTGCCCAGGGCTTGGAACGCAGCCGCCATGGAGGATGAGGGGTCGACGGACGCCTTTTGCCCGAAACCAACTGCTTCGTCGGCAAGTTGCGCACGTGCAGTTTCGCATTGCTGACGCAGCGCCGTGACGAGGCCGAGCGTCACAGGCAGCCCATATGCAGCAAGCCACTCCGACACCGTCGAGCGCAGCAGCGGCACGACCGTCGAGGCGAATTCCACGCGGCCCTCCTCAAGACGCGCTGCTGCCATCCCACGAAACTTCGACTCGCGTGCACGAATCGCATCGCCGATGAACTGGACCCATTGCACGCCGCTCTTCTGTCCGAGGGCTTGAAGTTCTCCGACGAGCCCGTTTCTGAACTCTCCGACGATGCGGACAAGATCGTCCTTGGCACCCACGCCCTCCAGCACCTGGTTGTGCTCGCTGCCATCAGGCTCGTTCTCCTCCCAGAGTCCACAACGCTCGAAGAAGACCTCACGGTCTCGGTTCACGAGGAACTCGACGATGTCGGCATCCGAGGCTGTGTCACGCATCGCCGGATCAAGAAGCTCAAGGCCCCGTTCGCGCCAACCGGAGACGACGTAGTCGACAACCGACCGCGCAAGACGGTCCCTGGCCCACTCGCCAAATCGGCCGGAACCCACGGACACCTTCGAAGACCCGAACGACGAAACGAATCCCGTACGGATGGGCACGTCGTTGCCAGGTGACTCCGCCAGCATCGAGAGGCCAGAACGGCGGACCGCTCGAGCGGGCACAGCGTTGGCGGCGTCGTACGCGAGCACTTGCTGTTGGAGGTCTTCGTCGATGGTCATCGCAAGGAGGGATTCGGTGACGGCTCGGTAGCACTCCTCGGGCGACGCGAGGCTGCGGCCGTCCTGCATCGTCTGCAATCCGACGACATACGAGACACTCGGTCCAGCACCCTCCTCGACCGCGATCGCGCCCGCCATGTTGTACAGAGGCTCGACCCGGCGCTGAATCGCCAGCGCGGAGTTCATCAATTCGGAGGCCGCGGCAACAGTGTTGGATGGCATACCCGAGGTGTTGCCGACGTCTCGGAAGATCTCTGCCGTAAACAGCACGGCCATGATTCGGTTGCCGAGGGCAGGATTCGAGGCACGGACCAGGTCGCATACGTCAAGGAAGATTCCGGCGCCCGTTCCACCTGCCATCGATGAAACGATGACGACCAGCGGTGTGTCTGATACCCCGTCGCCGCCCAGGAACTCTGTGAGACGAGCCAGCTCGCTACGCCCGGAGGTCATCTTCTGCGTGGCTTGGTTGATGACCGATGTCACCGCAGCTGCCTTCGACACCGCCACTGCGCGGCCGATCGCTCGCATCTGTCCAGCTCCGGCCTTCACCGGCAGCGGAATGTCGGGTGACGGTCGCCATCCCACCAACCGATCCATGCGCTGAGGACCAGCCTGCTGCACGAGCGTCTTGTCGTACGCGCGATAGTCGTCGACGTTCGACAGCGCCACGTAGTCGTCGAGGGGTAGCGGGGGCCCAAAGCTCGGGTGAGTTTCCTGAGGTGTCGGAACGTCGACCCACTTCAGCTGAAAGGCATCGGGGATACCGGCTGTCCAGCCGCGACGGAGCAGCTCCTCATTGAGTCGCTGCCGCAGGTTCAGAACGACTTTGCCGCCAGAACCGCCGCAGCCGATGATCAGCATGGGGGACAGAGCCATCTGCAGTTCTCCTTGATTGGTGCTTCGTGAGAGGTGGGTCCCTGGGTCAGAAGGGAAGGTCGTCGTCAGGTTGGCTGGTCGGGACGCCCGGCGTGATGTCGGGTGTGTCCTTTCGCTTTCGGTCGCGCTTGCGATCGGCCTTCGGGGGTGCTGAAGGTCGAGCCGCGTTTGTTTCGTCTGCGCTCGATGGCACGTCGTCCCACTCCGACGTGGCAGTCGACGTCACGCGACCCGGCAACACCCGTGCGTCGTCAGCGCCAGTGTGACCGCCGGTGGTTGCACCCTGCACGTGCGGTGCTTCGTCAACTACCTGGGCCTCATCGACAGCGTGGGTTCGAGCTGCCCTGTCGACTCGATCGCTGATCTCCTCGACCTGCCCGAGCAGTTGTTCTTTGGCAGCCGCAGGAAAAGGCGGGATGACGAGTGTGAGGGTTCCATCCAACGGCTGCAAATCATCGCTTGCCCGCCGCGGCACATCGTTTGCCCTGAACACCCACGCTCCGGAGAGTGAAGCGTCAAGGCGGCCTTCGTGTCCGCCCTTGTCCGTCCCACGGTTGGCTACGACGAGTGGCGTGCCCTGGGCCTCGGCTTGTCCGTAAACATCGGCAAACGGATTCTTTGACCACTTGCCGCGCAGCGTCGTGGTGCCCACATTCACGCTTCGATGTCGACCCTCCTCGGCAACGGGCGTAAGGCGGATGTCGTCGTCCTTCAGCGCGAGAGCGGCGGGTTGCCCGTTCACGACTCGGCGTACCTGGCCACCGACCAGCCGCACCGGGAACTCGGCGAACGTCATGCGCCCGACATCAAGCCTTGCGCCGATGATGTTGACTGCGTAAAGCAGCAGGATTGGAACGAGGATTGCCAGCAGCATCAGAAACCAGACCGTGTCACTCGTACCTGGAATGTAGATGGGGTCGATGGCGGCACCGAGATCCAGCGAGAAGGTCTCCGTCTGGCTCGCATCCAGCTCGCTCGTGGAATTCAATACGACACCAGTGGAGACTCTCACCGAACGGTCGACTGTCAGCTTTGGCGCGGAGATTTCCACAGTGAGGTAGCGCTCCGTTCCGGAGGGAAGTCGGATCGCGCACTCCGTACCGACGGTGATCTCCTGATCGCCGTCGAAGACTCTGACTTCTACGTCGATGGGTTCGCCCCCGGCTTCCGGGGGCTTCATCGAGGTGAGTGCGACACAGCCTCCCGACTCCGGAGCCATGGCATCGAGGTGCATGCGAGTGGTGATAACCCGCTGGTCCTGGTTGATCACCAAACCGAACGGCTCAGGTGCCTCAATGAGGGGGTACTTCGGGATGTCCTTGACGGTGAGGCGGCCGAGCTCGCCGCTCCACGGTGCGAGTTGCACTGTCGGCGCAGTGGGCGCAAGTTTCACGGCGGGCCTCAATGACCCCGTCACTACCAGGTTGTCTCCGTCAAAGCCGGCCGGGACTGTGTACGGAATCACAAGGGTGCCATCGGCATTGACCGTTGGGGTCGCCACAGGTTGGCCGTTCACTTGTAGGTCGATGACGCTGCCCGCGGCGAATGCGGTATTCGTCGCTGGCTCTCCTGCGGCGGAGACGAGCTCTACGGTGATCTTGCCATCGCGTCCTTTGCGTAGCGGCACGTCCGTGTTCGCCAGCCGCGCCTCCAAGCCGCCGAACACGTAGATCGACGCCTTGTTGAGACGTGAAGCTGCGTCCTTGTCGGCGGTGCGGTACCGGACCCGCCACTTGCCTGCCCAGGTCGGCGTCGACGGCAGTTTGGCATCGAGCAGGTAACCGCCGTCAGCAATATCGAGGCGCCGGACATGAATCAGAACTCCGTTATTCAAGGTGACGTCGCCTGTTTCTCCCAAGGCGTACTGCTGGCCATCGGGGGCGACGAGCAGTGTCTCGACGGACCGATCCGCCGAGAGCGTGAGGAGGTTGAAGCCGGTCAAGCCGGTCGACAAATCGAACGGGTAGTCGTACTCCTGGACCGTGACGTCGTTCGGGTCGAATGAGCAGGTCCGTTGCCCGGACTGCACGACACAACTGGTGACACCGTCGGTCGGCCCGTGCGACGGTCCGAGGACGGCCTCGCGGAGTTGAAGGGCAAGGTCTCCGATGTTGCGCGCGCTGACGAACGATCCTCGAGCTGGGTTCGTTCCGCACGAGCCGGCGGGCCCCTGTCCGGACGCGATCGAGTTGATCAGATCGAAGTTGGGAGTTCCTCCATTATCCAACGCCACAATGGCAATTTGAGCTCGAGCACCGCCGGTTATATCGGTGCCAGCGCGCAACTGATCGGCGAGTCCGTTGGGCTCGCAGATCCGGGCGAGTGCGGCTGGTTCCAGGGCTCGGCCATCGGCGTCAGAACGAATCTCCGTAGGCGGGTCGGTCCAGTGGATGGATTTCGGGGCATTGAAGTAGTCGAGTGAGAACTGGCCGTCCGTGAACCACACCAAGAGCCGACATGAATTCGCGGGTGCCCTCTCGAGCATCTCGATTGCGCCCACTTCATCTGGAGGCTTGGCGGTTCGATCAACCCACGGCTCCAGGGCGGAGACGTAGTCGGTGTCCTCGCTCTTGTTCCGGTCTGCAAACGCGGCGGCCAGGCTGGTTTGCACTGCAGGGTCGCCCGACAACGGACCCCACTCCGGATCGGCTGGAAATGCGCGTCGGGTGGTTGTACCGAACTCAAGGAACTCAGTTTGAACTTTGACGTTCGACGCAGACTGCAGAGCTCCGAGCGCGCTCAACGCGGACTGGATCGCTGCGACGCGTTCGTTTCTGGCGTCGGTCTTCTTCAGCGACAGCGACGTGTCGACGAGGAACAGAACAGAGAGGGACTTGGTGTCCTGGATGCACACCGACATCGACTGGTCAGCTTCTGCGTGTGCAGATTGCGGCTGAGTCAACGAGAGCGCTGACCCGCCAATGAAGGCGACAAGCAGCCCAGTGGTGACAGCGAGCTTATGCAAGGGACTTGGTCTGAGCGATGAAGTATGCATGCCCCGCTGCCGTCAGAATTCCGAGAATGAGGGGTGCGGTGGCGAGAAGTCGACCGTTGGGAATGAACCCGTAACGAGGTGACCGTCGTCTCCGTCGATCGACCGAGCGAAACCAGATCACCAGACCTGCTACGAGAACGCCTGCGATCGCGTATCCGATGATGTTGAAAACTCGGCTGCCGGGGAGAAAGCAGAGCAGGCTGACGGCCAGCGCCGCATACGCCGCAGCCAGAATAGAGATCGGAGGCCGTACAACCGTCAGTGCGGCCCCATCCGCAGCATGTTGGTTCTCTGTGCCGCCCGGAAATTCCCGCGGCTGGGGCACATCGTCCAGAGGAAAGAGATCGGTCATCAGTCGATCTCGTCGCTGCGGCAAACACGACAACGAGGAGTCTCCTGCCGCGACGCCTTCAATTTCAGTGTCACTGTCAAACCCACCCCCGTCGGAGTCGGGACCGTAACAGTCACTCAATGCAGAGTCAAGAAGCTCGCTCAGAGTAATTGGTATCCACGGCGGGAGTGTATATGCCGTCGAAATGAGGTGCTTCAGCACCCAGCCAGAGGTCGAGGTGAGCAGCAACCCTGTCGACACAAGAGCCGTGCGAAGTATGAGTCCCGTGGAGTGGTGGGGTTCTTGGGGGTCCACCGTGAGGTGAGCCATCGGCGTGATTCTTGGTGTGTTCCGCCAAGAACCCACGAAGGAGAACACACCGATGGCTCTGTCCGAGTCTGCCTTGTCCGAGCTGCGCGCTGCGATCGATGTCGGTCATGGGGGTGATCTGATCCGCCATCTGGCCGAGTGGGGGTTGCAGCAGTTGATCGAGGCCGAGGCCGCCGAGACGATCGGCGCCGCGCGCTACGAACGCGCGGAGGGTCGCGTGACTGAACGCAACGGGCACCGGCCGATTGCGACGCAATCAAATCCGGGGCCGACTCTGTTCACCCAGTGGACAGTTTGATTTGGAGCAACGACGCGCGGGCCTCCTGAACGTCTAGGGGAATGACTGATCAGGAAGCGACAGCACCTGTCCGAACGTAACCGGCGAATCTGCACCGTGTGCCGACGCCCACCGATGAAGCACCTCGATCTCGCGCCGAGCGGAGTCAAACGGAAAGACACGAATGGGCGGCTTCAACGGAACTGGACTTCCACTCGGAGCTGACCAGTCCACTGGGGCGAGGAACCTCAGGTCGGAATGAGGTGCCCACTGTTCTCGCTGCTGTTCCTCCATCTCGTCGAGCATCGCTCGCACCGTCACGACCCCTGCCTGAGGCATGGCGAGCAGCGAGGCCACGCTCTCATCGGCCAGGTCCGACCAAAGCTGGAATCGACGCCCGTATGCAGTCTGGGCACGAGCGGGAAGACGCCAGTACTGAATTTGATTGTCGTCGGCGAGTGTCACAAAGGGGTATGCGTCACGGAAGGGAATCCGATCCGGCGCCACGCGCATGAGTCGGGACACGGCGAGAATCCGATCCGGTCACCATTCAGTGGGCGCCGCCATGCGATGGCGTCTAGAGACGGGGTAGTGCGCAGTTTCCGATCGCACGCCCGTCAATGAACGACAGGCAGTCACGAAACTCTCGGCGATTCAGCAGACGATCACGCGCACGGTGCCAGCGCGCGTCAAAGACAGTGTCCCCTTAGTGAAGGAGGGCCGTGCGCCTACTTCTCGTCCTCAAGCTGGTTCTCTTGCCGCTCGGCATGGTCGCGATTGGTGTCGCAGCGGGCATGGTTGCCCTGGCCGACGCTCCCGAAGGCTCAGCCGCACCCGAAGTACGCACATCACCGGCGCCATACGAACGGGTCAGTCGGGTCGATGCGATTCGCGCTGCAATCGCTGCCTCCGAAGCCAACGAACTCACCAGCGACAACGTGTATCAACAGCAGGTGGTCAACGGATGGGTTGCGCGCGATCTGCTGGAGGTTCTTGCACTGCAGGCCGATGACCAGGTCGTCGCTGTCTCAGCGCTGAACACCAACGTCGAGTCCTTGCTCGACGCGCAGCAGGTCGTCGCCAAGGCAGCGTCGGAAACTCCTCCGATAGATGATCGTCCCCGTCAGCTGCTCGCGCTCGCCGTTGCGGCGCTTTGTTGGCTCGGTCTCTGGATGGCTGTGCCCACGGTGAGCGCTCATCGAAGTGATGTGGTGAACGTCCCCTCTTCCGTTGAGGTAGCCATATCGCAGCCACTCATCCCACCAGCGGTTGGCGCGTCAGTGAGCCAAACGAGACCACGTCCGGCTACCGATTGATGAACAGACGATTCCCTGCTGGGTCGGTCTCGAAGCTCAGCCGGGCATGCTCGATGCCCCAAGCCAGCGCTGGGTCTGCGGCAGGACGCCTCTGGTCTGGGTTCAGCCGACGAGTGCGGTGAGTGAACGCCTGAGCCTGGCGTCGTTGCACCTCATCGGCTTGCCTCCGCGTAGTCGACTGCGGCGCACAACGTGGCG
>MTKY01063058.1_pt1 | contig 24301 bp, 25 predicted proteins | sample 1042731 | NCBI WGS metagenome assembly MTKY01 (sample SAMN06212206, study PRJNA360538) | anaerobic digester metagenome | biome: Wastewater treatment plant; material: sludge; isolation source: anaerobic digester fed with sludge from wastewater treatment plant | place: Denmark: WWTP Soeholt ... | reverse complement strand
TAGATCCTTCCGCCCAGCATCTCCGCCGCGCGGATCATCATGGTGTTATTTTCCAGCACCCAGGAAAACTCTCCCCGAAACAGCTTTTTAGGCAGGCCGTTCTTGTATTGGTGATAGTAAAACAGAGTGTCGATGCCCCTGCCCTGATATTCCTTGATCACTCCCATGGTAATCACCCGCGCCGATCTGATATTCTTCTTGGCGATCAGGGCTTTGACGATCGTGATGGGATTGATCCTGCCCCGCATCACATGGAGCACTTCGTTATAGTTTGGCAGGGCCAGGCTGAAGCCCGCGGGCTTGCCATCCACCTCGGCGATGAAGACCAGTTCCGGATCCGCCAGGGGAAGCAGTTCATCCACGATGGCGTCAAACTCCGCATCGGTCATCGGCACCGCGCCCCAGTTGTATTCCCAGGCCTTGGTATAGATCTGAAAGACCGTCTCGATATCCTTGCGCAGTTGCTTTTTGTTTTTGCTGAGGGAGCGGATGTCCACATTGGCGCGCCGCGAGATCAGTTTGGCAGCCTTCTCCACCCTGGGGGGTATCTCTTTATTTTCCGCCAGATAGGCATAGAGATCCATCACTTTCACCAGGCCGTGGTTTTCATAGAGCCTCTTGTAATAGGGCTTGTCGTGCCGCATCATCACCATGGGCGGTGAGTCGAAGCCATCGATCAGCAGACCGCACTCCTCGTTCACAGAGAAGTTCATCGGCCCGCGCATGGCCGTTTTGCCCCGGTAGCGGTTCCATTCATATGCCGCGGCAAACAAAGCGTCGGCCACCTCCTGGTCATCCTCGCTCTCAAAGAAACCAAAGAAACCGATGTTGTCATTGTGTTCCTTGTTGTGCTGGGTATTGGTGTGCGCGGAGATGCGCCCCACTGTCCGCCCATCCTTTACCGCCAGGAAGAGCATCACTTCAGAATGCTTGTAATACGGATTCCTGGCAGGATTGAAGAACTTTTTCTGCTCCCCTATCAGCGGAGCCACCCAGTTGGGATCGTCTTTATAGAGACGGAAAGGCAACATGATAAATTGTTTCAAATCCCGGGAATTAAGTACTGGCTTGATTGCAACCATCGCCTACTCCTTTGACTTATAATTCACCCAGTTTTTTGGAAACCAGATAGTTCAGCACGCCCATGATTATGGCAATGCCCCAGATTATCATCGAAAAATAGGGAGGCATTTCTTTCTTGAAATAGGGTATAAAATTATAGAAGATTTGGGTGAGGATCACCGGCAGGATCACGATTGTGTATTGAGCGAAGCGAATCTGTTTATAGCGCGCGACCAACACCAGCGCGACCAAAACAGTGATCAGCATGGGCACAGGGGCAAAGAAAGCCACAAAGCCGATATAGGTAAAGATTCCCCGCCCGCCCTGAAACTTGTTGGTCACCGGCAGGCAGTGTCCGATCAGCATGGCCAGGCCATAGATCAGCATGGTATTCACGCTGTAGATCTTTTCCATGTCCTCATAAACCGCCGTGTTGGCCAGTAAATACAGCCCATAGCGCACCACGGTGAGAAACACCAGTGCCTTGAGCACATCCAAAGTTCCCACCAGGATGCCCATCGGCTTGCTTACGTTGCTATAGATGTTTTCCGTGTCTGCCAGACCGGTTCCGACCTTGTAGATATTGAGGGAGCGGAAGGTCTTGGCCACGATCCTGGCGGTGGACAGGCAGCCATAAAGATAAGCCAGCAGCACCACCAATACGATGATCAAGTAGGTCATTTCCGCGCTCCGTAATCTCTGGCGCCAAACAGCGCCGAGCCCAGCCTCAGCATATTGGAACCCTCTTCCAGCGCCACCAGGTAGTCATCACTCATGCCCATGGAAAGATAGCGCATCTCCACTCCCGGAATCTCCAGCTTGCCGAAACGCTCAAAAAGCTCTCTCAGCATGGTAAAGTAGGGTCTGGTCTTTTCGGCGTCGATGCTCATCAATCCGATGGTCATCAGGCCTTTCACCCTCAGGCAGGGCAAGGCGGCGATCTGCCACAGCATGTCTTCGGCGTTGGCAAAGCTCACCCCGCTTTTGCTGGCCTCGGCCGTGGTGTTCACCTGGATCAGGATGTCCTGGGTGAGGTTCTTGCGTCCCAGCGAGGCGTTCAGTTTCTGCGCGATGTAGAGGCTGTCCACAGATTGGATGAGGGCAGGTTTGAGCGTGAGCAGGTTATTGATCTTGTTAGACTGCAGGTGGCCGATAAAGTGGAATCCATCATACGGCTCGCGCAGCATGGGAATTTTGCGCAGGGCTTCCTGCACCTTGTTTTCTCCGATATGGGCGATTCCGGCGCGCAGGGCTTCCTCGACGCTTTCCACCGGATGCGTCTTGGTGACGGCCACGATGGTTGCGTCGTCCCTGCCCAATGCCGCCAGTTTGTTCGCGATCTTTTCCCGGACCTCTTGGATCCTATCCCTGATTAGGGGCATCTATACTCCTTTGGCATATTTGGCTTTTTGGGGCTCTCTCCGGCAACCAAAATCTTCATCCCGGCGCGGAAACAGCCATTCTTTTCAAAATCTTGCACGGGCGGCTGCTGTCAAGCATAATCTGTCCGATTATTATCTTGACTTGAGAGCGAGGATGGCAAAGAGTGTCCGTATGGACAAGCGTAAAAACAAGAGCAAGCTGTGGCTGGCCTTGAAGTTCCTGCAAAACAGAAGCGTCGGCCCGATTGGCAGGGCGCATTACCTCACCGTGGCCGGCATCCTGCTGGGGGTGACTGCCCTGCTTTGCGTGAGCAGCGTGATGAACGGCTTCCGCGCCGAAATCCGCGACCGCATCACCGGCTCCCTGAGCGAGATACGCGTCAGCACCGCAGATGGCAAACCCCTCGCGGAACCCTATCTGCTGGCAGACCGGCTGCGTTCCCAAGGCTTTCAAGCCGCTCCGGTGATCCGCAACGAGCTGGTGCTCAAACGGGGCGGAGAGCTGGCCACCACGCTCTGCTTTGGCATCGATCCCACCCTGCAGGCGGGGATCAGCGGGGCTCTCATGCCTCAGAAGGGATACACCCCCAACCAGCCTCAGGGAATGCTGGCGGGCAATATCCAGAGCGAGGCCTTCGCCGGGGGAGGCATCGCGCTTGGCTCCGCCCTGGCCATGAAGCTTGGCGTGACAATCGGCGACGAGGTGCAGTTGCTTTCCCCCATTTTCACCGTGCCCACGGCCTTTGGCCTGATTCCCCGGGTGCGCACCCTGAGGGTGGCGGGTATCTTCTCCGCCGGCATGCCGGATTACGACCTCACCTTCAGTTACATCCCGCTGGACGTGGCGCGGTTTTTCAGCGGTTATGGTGATGAAGCGGACTACGTGGAGGTGAAGACTCCGGATTTTGACCGCTCGGAAGCCTACGCCCGTTCCCTGCGCAAATCCCTCGCCGCTTACCGGGTGGATGACTGGAGCAGCTTCGATGCCAGCCTCTACAGCGCCATCCGCTTCGAGAAATACCTGATGTTCGTGCTTTTGCTTTTCATGTATGTGATCGCCTCCTTCAACCTGACCGGAAATATGCTCAAGGCCATCGTCCAAAAGAAAAGGGAACTGGGCTTGCTGCAGGCTTTGGGCTACACGGAGTCCGATCTGCGCGGCCTGTTTTTACGCCAGTCGCTGATCCTTTCCACCCTCGGCATCGTGGGAGGGTTGCTGTTGGCATCTCTGCTGCTCTGGCTGCAAACGCGCTTTGGCATCGTCCGCCTGGACATGGGCGACATCCAGCCCCAGGCCCTGCCGGTGCGCGTCTTCTGGCAAGACTACCTGCTGGTGGCGCTGGCGTCCTACGGCATCACCATCCTCAGCGTGATCCTCCCGCTGCGGAGGCTGAAAAACATCAATGTGATCGAACTTATCCGCCAAACGGCATAGCTTTTTAAGGAGTATCCATGGCATCCGATCAAACCGACTTTTTGGAAGAGCAGGAGCTAAGCGAAAGGCAGGCTCCACTGGCGGAAAAGCTGCGCCCCCGTTCCCTGCGGGAATTGCGCGGCCAGGACAAGCTGGTATCCAGCAACTCCTTGCTCTGCAAGATGCTGGAGAGCAACGACTACCACTCCTTCATCCTCTGGGGCCCTCCCGGCACCGGCAAGACCACCATCGCCCGCATCATCGAACACGCCTCCCCCCACCGCTTCGTCCAGTTCAGCGCGGTGCTTTCCAGCATCAGCGACGTCAAGGCGGTGATGAAGGACGCGGACTACGCCCACCGCCGCCAAAACCAGCGCACCATCATCTTCATAGACGAAATCCACCGCTTCAATAAATCGCAACAGGACGCCTTTTTGCCCTATGTGGAGTCCGGCGCGGTGATTCTGATCGGCGCCACCACCGAAAACCCCTCCTTCGAGGTGATTCCGGCGCTGCTCTCACGCTGCCACGTGTTTGTGTTGGAAATGCTGGGCGAGGAAGACCTGAAAGCCATCCTCAGCCGGGGCGTGGACGAACTCGGCCTGGAAAGGGACGGGGATGTGATCGGCTGGCTGGCCACCCAAAGCGGCGGCGATGCCCGCCGGGCACTGAATCAACTGGAACTGCTGGAACCCTGGCTGCGCGATGATCCGCATCCATCCATCAAGGAACTGGCTGCGGTGCTGGAAAAGAAGACCATGTTTTACGACAAAGACCGCGAGGAACACTACAACCTGATTTCCGCCCTGCACAAGTCCCTGCGCGGCTCCGACCCCCAGGCCGGGCTCTACTGGCTGGCAAGGATGCTGGAAGCCGGCGAAGACCCGCGCTATGTGGTTCGCCGCCTGATCCGCTTTGCCTCCGAGGATGTGGGGCTGGCGGATCCCCAGGCGCTGGTGCTGGCTATCGCGGTCAAAGACACGGTCCTCTTTCTGGGCATGCCGGAGGCCAACAACGCCCTGGCGCAACTGGTGGTCTATCTGGCCACCGCGCCCAAGAGCAATTCGCTCTACACGGCTTACTCGGCGGCGGCAGAGGACGCGCGCTCCACCAGCCACTACGGCGTTCCCCTGCACATCCGCAACGCTCCCACCAAGCTGATGAAAGAGCTGGATTACGGCAAAGACTACCAGTATGACCACGATTCTGAGCAGCATTACTCCTATCAGAGGTATTTCCCGGAACAAATGCAGGACAAGGAATATTACAAACCCGGTAAATTCGGCTTTGAAAAGGAAATTGAGAAACGCCTGCAATGGTGGCTGAAGCTCCGGCGCGAGCAAGGCAAATAGCCGTTCTCTCCCTTACACTTACAGCAGCTAAGCGTTTTCACTTCACACAATATTCCGGCAACCATCTCCATTTTCCTTCATAGCGCCCTCCCTTGCTGCGACTGGCTTTTATGCCATCATCCTTAGGTCATCCTTATAAATTATAAGGTTGACCCCAGGAAGACCCAAGCCGGAACCCGGGATGCAAATGAGGGCCAACCCTCCTCTATATATATAGGTGCTACGATTAGGCCGTGGAAAGGAAATAGAACGCGGATGACAGGATCGACAGGATCAGCAGGATTTATGAAAGGTGGAAAGGTTCCCCCGAACAAACAAGAACCATCAGGCTATATACTGTGTCATCCCGGGCAAGCTTGCTTGACCCGGGATCCAGTCTTTTAGAAACAACCAGCCAGTTCCGAAACAAACCCACCCAGACTACATTACCGCGTCATCCCGGGGGTGGCAAAGTCCGTTTGCCACAGAGACCGGAGGTCTCTTTCAAACAGGCAACTCCGTTGCCTCTGCCGAACAGACTTCGGCAGCACTTAAATTATCTGCGTGAACCTCTTGAGCCGCAATCCAGTCTTTTAGAAATAACCGCGGAAAAATGGTTTGCCTATTCCCGTTGTTTGGCGCGTATCTGGGCGGTTGATTCGCGCAGATAGTCCGGCTCCAGCTCTGCCAGGGCGTTAAAGTCGTAGGCCTCCGGTGCGCCAAACAGTTCCGCCAGGGTAAAAAGCCCCGCCGCCAGGGGCGGAAGCTCGTCCACCTCCAGCAAATTCAGCGCACTATCCGCCAGATGGGGCTTCAGCAAAGGCGCTCCGCTGCCCAGCAGGTAGGCGCCGTCGATCTCCCAAGTCAGGATATCCTCTGCCTTGCAGACGCAGGGGGCACGTAACTCGTTGAGCTGCTCATCGTAAAGGGCGGCATAGAGTTCCTTCATTTTGGCATCCAGCAGGCAGAGGATGCGCCGGCCGCAGTTTCTGCGTTGCAACGCGCAGAGCTGCAGGGAAGAAAAGCCGCGCAGGGGAATCTTCAGCCCGTAGGCGATGCCCTTGGCGGTGGCGAGGCCGATGCGCAGCCCCGTGAAAGAGCCGGGGCCCTGGGAAAAATACACCGCCTCCAAATCGGAAGGCTTGCAGCCGCAAAACTTGAGCGCGTAGTCCACCTGAGGCATCAGGGTCTCACTGTGGGTGATACTGATGCTGAAAAAAGAGCTGTAGATCAGCTTTCCCTGCTCTGCCAGGGCTATCGAGCCAAAGTTTTGGGAGCTGTCCAGGGCAAGTTTCAATTTCCGGCGCCGATCCACTCGTCGTAGAGCTTTTCAAAAAAGAGTTTATGCTTTGCTTCGTCTGATGCCAGTTTGCGGAAGAGGGTGGCAAGCTCCGAATCGCCAAACTTTACGCTCAGTTCGGTATAGAGCTTGAAGGAGGCTTCCTCGCGCTTCATGCCCCTGATGAGGATGTTCTGATAACTCAGGTCGAGGCTGTCCACATCGACAGAGAGGTATTCGCTGATCTTCAGGTTTTGCACCCTGGGGATGTCGGTTTCCAAAACGCCGTCCCGCCGGATGCCTTCGATCACCGCGATGTGCCCCAGCTCCATAGCCTCCAAATCCTGCAGCATCTTGAGCTGCCCCTGAAACTTGGCTTCCTTTTGCAAATCCCGGTAGAAGGCGACCGCCTCCCGCTCGCGCGCCACCGCGAAATCCAGAATCTCGTTGAATTCGCTGATTGTCATAGTTCCTTGTTTCCCCGCTTGTTAAAAGCAAGGAAAGCCCGCTTGGCAGCAGGCTTTCCGTTATTGTTAAGATTAGTCGAGCGGCTCGAACATGTCTTTGCCGACACCGCACTCGGGACACACGAAATCTTCGGGCAGTTCTTCAAACGGGATATTGTCGTTTTCGGCGGGATCATAGATCCAGCCACAGGCTATACACTGGTATTTTTGCATGCTTACCTCCTTAGTAAGTTTCGCAATGAATCTCAAAATAGGACTGGGGATGAACGCAGCAGGGGCACATGGCAGGGGCCTCGGCGCCTTCGTGGATGTAGCCGCAATTCAGGCATTTCCAGAACACCTTGCTGTCTTTCTTGAAGACCTTGAGGTCTTTCACATTGTCATAAAGCTTGCGGAACCGCTTTTCGTGTTCCTTTTCCACCATTGCCACCAAACGCCAGGAGGCGGCGATGTCCTTGTAGCCTTCTTCCTCGGCAATATCCGCGAAGACCGGATACAGTTCTGTCCACTCTTCATGCTCGCCATCGGCGGCATACTCCAGGTTTTTCAGAGTGTTGTCCGGTGACCAAGCCACCGGGGAGGAGGCTGTGATGCTGATCGCTTCCCCTTCCAATCCCTGCTTGAGGAGGTGTTTGAAGAAGACCTTGGCGTGTTCTTTTTCGTTTTCGGCAGTCTCTTTGAAGATGTTGGAAATCTGCTCAAAACCTTCTTTCTTGGCGGTTTTGGCCGCGTAGATGTAGCGCATGTGAGCCTGGCTTTCGCCGGCGAAAGATTTCATCAGGTTCTCGGCTGTGCGGGTTTCCTTGAATGACATTTTGTCTATCTCCTTGATATTATTTTGTTTTCCAGAGGCCGTGCAGGTTGCAGTATTCGCGGGCAAAGAGCACCTTGTCCGCTTTCACCCGGAACATGGCTTCCGGCGCGTCGCCCGGTTTCAGATCCTTGCGATAGACCTTGTTGGCGGTGTGCACCTCGATCATGCTGATGTAGTGCTTTTCCTCCATGGGATGGGGCACGGAACCCACGGAGACCTTGATCTTGTCTTCCACTTCGGTGATCACGGGAACGTGTTTTTCCTTGGCGGCATCAACAGTGTTGCCTTCCAGGAGTTTCATCGGCTCGCCGCAGCAAACCAGCGCTCCGGGACCGGCGAACAGGACTTCCACAAGGTTCCCGCAGATCGGGCAGTGGTATATTTCTCTAATGGTTGTCATGGTTTTTCCTCACTTAAGTCTTGATAATACTAATATGACACATCCAGCCACTTTTGTCAACAGAATTCTTGCGAACCCCCGTCCAAATATTTTGCTTGCCAAAAAACCGCCTCTTCTATCTTGTAGATTAAACGGTCAAAATGAGGGACAATTAAGCGATGAAACGAACCGCGCTGCTGCTGATCACGCTGCTGGCTCTTGCCGGATGCGTGGAATACGATGAAGAAATGTGGCTGAATCCGGATGGTTCAGGCAAGGCCACTTTGCGCCTGGTGCACAGGTCTAACTATGAGAATACCAGGGAGATCATGGCCAAAGCGGAACTGCCCGGCATCCATCTGATCGAGTCCCAGGTATCGCGGTCAGGACGCAATGTGATCTACAAGATTTCCTACCGTTTCGACAGCATCGAGGCCTTCAACAACGTGAACGACAGAATCGGCGAAGCAGACTTTTGGGGCAAGTTTACCCTCAACCAGACCGACGAAGGCAACATGCTGCTCAAGCGCAGAATCTCTCTGGGCAGCCAGGAAGAGGAGTACGACAGCGAGGACATCCTGGAGGGAATCTATTCCCGGCAACAGACCGAACACCCCCACTGGAACTACAAGCTACACGTGCCCTGGAGGATAGTGGCAGCCAACGCCCTGGCGGAAAACATCGATTATGGCAAAAAGACAATCTCCTGGAGCTTCGACACCATGCAGATGTGGAACAAATATGAGGTGATGAGCGTGGAGATGAAAAAAGGGCTGCCCTGGGTCGCCTTCCTGCTGGGAACGGTGGTGCTGGTTCTGCTGGGGATGTTTGTGAACTGGCTGATCCGCATCTCCCGGCGCTCACATCTGAAAGATTCCATCAAACACCAGGAAGAAAAGCAGGAACAGCAACCCTGACCGGGGGATGCCCAAAGGTCTGTAAGCAAGGCTGTCAGAATAGTAATCTGAACAGGCCGAAGCCGTTGCCAAAAACTGAAAAGAGCCAGATAAGCAGAGAAATAACCCCCACGACCTTCACCAGGCGTTCTCCGGATTCTACTGTGCTGTATCTTCTGCCCAGTTTGGAATTGGCCTGGTTCACGTAGCGCTGCACCTTGACCAGGAACCACAAGGGAATCAGGTAGGTCACAGTTTGCATCAGCCAATGTATGCCCGGGCTCAATTTGGAGCCAAACAATAAGAAGAAGATACACAACCAATAGAATATCAACCACATCCAGCCGTAGAAGGCAAAGTCCCGCTCCGACCTTGCCGCGGAGTTGAGTTCCCGGTCGTAGGAGATCTGGCTGAACACATTGACGATCAGCAGGGGATTACCGCTGTCCCGCAAGAAGGAAGTGCCGGTCTTGCCTTTGCGCTTGTAGCGCAGAAAAGACCAGTTTTTGAAGAGCCAGTAAACTCCATAGAACCCCAGGGTGAAGAGATAGGAAAAGACCAGGCGCGACATGGGGATGTGGAAATAGATGGGTTCTTCATCTCCCAACGCTCGGAAACCCTCGATATCGATGTCCGAGGCGGGAATGCGCGTGCCGGATTCGTGCAGGTGCCTGACCAGTTCCGGAACATCCCTGATCTTGAGCCAGCGCGGCTCTTTGACAGCCATCACATATGAATCCATATCCAGCTTGTCGCTCAGGATCAGATCCATGATCCCGTCCGGGGACACCGGCCCCAGGGTGCGCCCCTCATAAGAATAGAAATACCTCATAGTCTGTAAGTGCGGGGCAGACCGCAGCCTGCCCCGGCTTGTTCAAGATCAGAGATTCATCATGTAGTGCAGCAGGTCAACCACGCGGCAGGAATAACCCCACTCGTTGTCATACCAGCTAAACACTTTCACAAATTTGCCTTTGACGGAGGTGCAGAGGGAATCGAAGACCGAGGAATAGCTGTTGCCCACAATGTCGATGGAGACGAGGGGTTCCTCAGTGTACATCAGATAGCCTTTCAGATAGGTCTCGGCCGCTTCTTTCATGGCGGAATTCAGCTCTTCCTTGCTGGTCTCGCGCTCGAGGTTGAGGCAGAGATCCACCAGCGAGGCGTCCGGAGTGGGCACGCGGACGGCGATGCCATCCAGCTTGCCTGCCAGTTCCGGAATCACCAGGCCGATAGCTTTGGCGGCTCCGGTGGAGGTGGGGATCATGCTCATCGAAGCAGCCCTGGCGCGGCGTAAATCTCTGTGCGGCAGGTCCAGGATGCGCTGGTCGTTGGTAAAGGAGTGGATGGTGGTCATCAGTCCATCCACGATGCCAAACCTGTCCTGCAGCACCTTGACCACGGGGGCCAGGCAGTTGGTCGTGCAGGAGGCGTTGGAGACCAGAGCGTGCTCAGGCTTTAGGGTCAGATGGTTCACGCCCATCACGATGGTGGCGTCGATCTCGTCCTTGGCAGGCGCGGTCAGGATCACCTTGGAAGCTCCGGCTTTGAGGTGTTTGGAGAGCTTCTCCCGGTTGTTGAATACGCCGGTGGATTCGATCACGTAGTCCACTCCCAGTTCTTTCCAGGGCAGGCTTTCCGGGTCTTTTTCCGCAAAGACGCGGATGCTCCTGCCGTCTATCGTGATGTGGGTGTCCGTGTGGCTCACTTCGCCGGCATAGACCTTGTGCACGCTGTCATACTTGAGCAGGTGCGCCAGGGTCTGGGAGTCGGTGAGGTCGTTGATGGCCACCACATTGATCTCGGGATGGAACTTGAGGATCGCCCTCAATACCAGGCGGCCTATGCGGCCAAATCCGTTGATTGCTACGTTTTGCATCGACACTCCTTTAGAGTAATATGCTCTTTTGCGCGCTGCCGCTCACCTCGCAGAACTCCATGACGGTCTTTTTCATCTGTTCTTCGCCTTTGATCAGCCATTTGCGGGGATCGAACTTGCTCTTGTTCGGCACGTAATCGTTTGGGTTTACATCCGGAGGGCAGACAATGGCATACTTTTCCTTTTCCCAATAGGCTTGGATCGCCTCAGCCATATCCATCTGGTAGTGGGTATCCTTGTTGATCTTCACCACACCGTTGGCAATGGCTGTGGTCTGCTGCTCGTCGGTGAGGCCAGAGGCTCCGTGCAGCACGAGCCCGCGCTCCACTCCGTGTTTGATCAGCAGGTCGTCTATCTCCTTAATCAGGTCCAGGCGCAGCACGATGTTCTCGCCTTTGGAAACGCCGTGGTTGGTGCCCACGGAGGCGGCGAAGAGATCCACATTGGTCTTTTGCACGAACTCCAGTGCCTCCTCGGGCTTGGTGTAAAGCTCGGTGTCCGAGACGATCTCGTCCTCGGTGCCCTTGATGTGCCCGATCTCGCCTTCCACGAGGATGCCGTGCTTGTGGGCGATGTCCACCACCTCTTTGGTGATGCGGATGTTCTCCTCCAAATCCTCTTTGGAGGCGTCGATCATCACCGAGGTTACCAGGTTGTTTTCGATGCAATAGACGATGAAATCAAAGTAATTCGGCGTGGCGTGGTCGATGTGCAGGCCCACCCCGCTGTTTTTGAACTGCTGCGCAAAGGTGCGGATCATGGCGGAGATCAGATGCGCTCCGGCTTTGATGTCGGCGGATTCCCCCGCGGCATATTTGCAGGCTCCGCTGCTCATTTGCAGCAGACCGTCAGAATTGACGGCGGCATAGCCCTGCACCAATGCCCGTATCTGGGTATCGAATACTACGTTGGAGGCAATGATCCCAAAGCGGTTTTGTTTGGCTTTGCGGAACACTTCTCCCAATTGCTTTCCTGTTAGAAACATGTTTATCCTCCCTGAGAATGGTTTATTTAGTCTATAAAACTTCAATTAACCGGACAAGGCCAGATGTCAAGTTAAATCCTCGTCCGCGTCGGTTTCCTCAAACTCGCCTTCTGCTTCCAGTTCCAGTATCTGGGCTGTCTCTTCCGCGGGCAGGCTTTCCACCCGGGTCAGCTTCTTTTCAATCTGGCGGCTGCGATGGCTGGCCGTTTCGATGGTGTTGGAGGCTTCCTGCAGCTTTTTACGCGTCTTGTCCAGCACCACGCCGAACTTGCCAAATTCGCTCTTCACCGCGCTGAGGATTTTCCACACCTCTCCGGTGCGCTTTTCGATGGCCAGGGTGCGGAAACCCATCTGCAGCGAGTTCAGGATGGCTGCGAAGGTTGTGGGCCCCACCAAGATCACATGATACTGGCGGCGTAGCAGCTCAAACAGTTCCGGATCGCGCAGCAACTCCGCGTACAGGCCTTCCAGGGGCACGAAGAGCAGCGCGAAATCTGTTGTATAGGGCGGATTCAGATATTTTGCCTGGATGTCCCGGGCATTACCGATTATCCTGGTACGCAAGGCTTTTCTGGCGGATTCAATGGCCGCGCTGTCGCCGGTGTCCCAAGCCTGGGAAAGGCGGTTGAAATCCTCGATGGGAAACTTGGCGTCGATGGGCAAATACAGGGCTTCCTGATCCTCATCCCGTCCAGGCAGGCGCACCGCGAACTCTACCACCTCGTCGCGCCGCTTGTTCGGCTTGAAATTCTTCACATACTGTTCCGGCGCAAGCATCTGTTCCAAAAGCATTTCGAGCTGGATCTCGCCCATCACGCCCCGGGTTTTGACATTGGTGAGTACCTTCTTCAGATCGCCCACCCCGCTGGCCAGGTTCTGCATTTCGCCCAGGCCCTTGTGCACCAGTTCCAGCCGCTCGCTCACCTGCTTGAAGGATTCGCCCAATCGCTTTTCCAGAGTGTCGTGCAGCTTCTCGTCCACCGTTTTGCGCATCTGTTCCAGCTTGGTTTCATTGTTGCTGCGAATCTGCTCCATCTTCTGCTCCAGAGCGGTTTTCAGGGCCTCAAACTCGCTCTGCTGGGTGCCGGTCAGCTCCTGCAGCTTGCGCGACATCGACTCCGAAAGGCTGTCCAGGGAGCGTCCCAGTTCCTCCCTGTTTTTGGCGGCGTCGGCGTTGGTCTGCTGGTTCAGCTTGTCCAGGGAGGCACTGGTTTCCTCGCGGCTGTTGCGGCTTTCCTGGGCGATGCTGTCCTTTTGCAGCGTCAGCATGGCGGTCAATTCCGTGCGCAGCTCGGATTGCTGGTTCAGAAGTTCGGAGCGGGTGCGCTGCAGGTCGTCCCGCGTGCCGCTGGTGGCGTTTTCCAGGTGGATGGAGAGGGCAGACAGAGCCTGCTTCAACTCCGCGTCCCCGCGTTGCCTGAACAGTACAAACAGCAGCACCAGAATCCCCAACAGGGTATTCAGGGCTATAAGTATAAGCAAAACTGTAATCATCTTGTTGCTTTACTCACAACTTGCGCAGGATCATCTTGAGATTGCCGATCAGCGAAATATCCTGGTGTTCACGCGGATTCACCAGTATCGGACTGTATTCCTCATTCACCGACAGCAAGACGATCATCTTGCTCTTGTCGTCCATGGTCAGGCGCTTGAGCGTGATCTCACCGTCGATGCGCACCGCGCAGATGGAACCTTTGTGCCTGTTCCAGTCGTGGCTTTTGCGGATAATCACCAGGTCGTTGTGATAGATTTGCGGTTCCATGCTTCTGCCGTTGACCCTCAACACATAGAAATCCTCTATTTTGCCGCCAAGCATGGCGCGGTTGACCGTCACGACATCCATCGTGGGGCCCGCGCTTTCCACGGGCGGACCGGCGGCAATCTCCCCCCCCACGTGCATTTCATAGGCCTTCATCGCCTCGCTTTCACTTTTGGTGCGCACCAACGAGAGCAGTTCCTGATTGATAAAGGTGCGAATCTTCTGCAAGCGCCGTTCGGTGTTTTCCTCGCCATCGGCGGTGAACATATTGCCATCGCCGGTGATCAGCCAATGCAGATTGACTCCATACTCCCGGGCCAACGCGCCGAGGGTATCCAGCGAAGGCCTGATGCGGTTGCTTTCCATCTGCGAGATGGCTGAAGCGTTTACATTCAGCACGCCTCCGATCTCAGCCTGACTCAATTTCAGGTGTTTGCGCAGGGCTTTTAATCTGTATCCGAGCATACTTTTCCTCCTATTTGAACCTGTTCGGCCTCACACAGAACCGACCGTCATCATAAATCCCTATAATTCAGTAGCACTTCCTGTGTCAAGTAAAACTTCACTAAGAATTACCCAATTTCTTGTCCCGGCTGTAGTCCCGCAAGTTCCAGTCCAGCCCCGCCGGAGAGCCCGGGAAAATTGCAGTTGACACGATACAGCCCTTGTAAATTATGAGATTATGAGATATTTGCCCTTTGTCCTGCTGGCCATGCTGCTCCTCTGCGGATGCGACCTCTTCCGGCTGCGCGACACCGAAGCGCCGGAAACGACCGATCCGCCGCTGTGGAACGACCCCACTTCCTGGGACAACTGCAGGCAAAATCTGGAATATTGCTATGAGGACGACCGCAACGCGGTGAAGTATTACGGCCTCTTCACCTCTGGCTTCAGCTTCCATTTCGATCCGCAGGATTCGCTGGATTTCAACCTCAACGGCCCCCTCTCCCGCTCGCAGGAGCAGGATTTGCTGTTCAATCTGCACGAACAGGCCGGGCACTTGGATGTGTCGCTCCGCAGCCTGCCGGGACAGGCGGACGACATCGGCCCCAGTTCCGCCCGCATTATCCGCGGCTACACCATCTCCCGCACCCGGAGCGGCGATCCCGAACCAAAGCATTACAGCGGCAGACTGGAACTGCGTTTCGTCAAATCCGGCGCCTGGTGGTATATTGACCGCTGGTTCGACTATCGCAGCGCCAGCGACTCGCTTTCCTGGGGGAACCTGAAGCATGAGTTTTTACAATAGGCTGCGCTTCCCCCTGCTTTTGGCCGTCATCCTGCTGGCACTGAGCTGCCGCAACCCCTTTCATCCGCCCCTGCAGGAACCGGTGGATACCGACCCGGAAGAGGTTCTCTGCCGCAATCCTCGCGAGTTGCTGGAAAACCTCCAACTGGCTTACAGCGAGCGCAATATCAATATCTACAAAGCACTGCTGAGTGAGGACTTCCGCTTTGAACTGATCTCCTCTGAGGTCGATCAGATTGGCACCGATATGACTGGCGACGGCATCCCGGACTCCTGGTGGGGCTATGACCAGGAGGTGCAATACACCCAAAACCTCTTCAAGGAAGGCTCTTCCGACTCCGTCCATCAACCTCCGGATGAGCTTGACCTGCGCCTGACCATCCCTCCCGAAACAAATTGGGAAAGCGACCCGGAGCTTGGACACGAAGACTGGTGGATCATACCCTGCGGCTTCCTGCTGCGCCTCACTTTTTACGAAAACAACTCCGTGCTTTCCGCGAGCGGCGTGGCGCGCTTTTCCGTGAAACCAGAGGGAGACCGCTGGTATATAGCCGTTTGGAGGGATGAATCGAACCTGTGACCCCCCGTGGACGCGTATTGGCCATCGATTATGGCGAGAAGCGCGTGGGCCTGGCCCTCAGCGATCCGTTGCGCATCTTTGCCAAGCCTTATCTGGTGGTTCCTAACACCGGTTTCAAACCCCTGGTGGCCCGCCTGATCGGGATCATAGAGAGCCAGCAGGTGGGGCTGGTGGTGCTGGGCATGCCTTACGCGATCGAAGGGGGAGACACCCTCAAGACCACGGAAACCAAAGCCTTCAAGCTCAAGCTGGAAAAGCGGCTTGATGTGCCTGTTGTTGCTTGGGATGAACGCTACTCCACCGCGGACGCCATCTCCGAACTGATCAAACTCGGCTACGGCTGGAAAGAACGCCGCAAACTCCAGGACGCCATGGCCGCCACCGTGATCCTCAAAGACTATCTGGAGAGCCTGAGGCGTGAACCTTAAGCGCTTGCCCTGGCAACGTTTGCTGTTGCTCGTCCTGGCGCTGGCCGTCCTCTATCTGGCCTGGGAAACTCTGGTGCCCGTCAATGCCGAGCAACTGGCCCTGGGAATCGCCCCCGGCGACAACGCCGCCGTCATCGCCCAAAAGCTGCATCAGCGCGGCCTCATCCGCAACCGCAACATCTTTCTGGCGCTTGCCAAACTGCGCGGCACCGACCGCAGCCTCAAGGCGGGCACCTACAGCATCGGAGGCCACTCTAACCTGCTGGGAGTGCTGAACATGCTGGAAAAAGGCTCCACCTCCGCCATCCGCATCACCTTCCCGGAAGGGCTGTCCCTGCGTCAGACCCTGCTCCGCATTGAGCGCAGCGGACTGGCAAGCCTGGCAGAATTGCAGGCGGCGTCCGCCGACACAGCACTGGTGAGGAGCCTCACCGGGATGCGGGTGTCCAGTCTGGAAGGCTGGCTCTACCCGGAAACCTACTATTTTGACCTCAGCAGCACCCCGCAAAGCATCCTGAGCCAGATGACGCGCCAATTCTTTTCCAAACTGGCAAGCGCGGGAGTGAAGCCGGATTCCCTGCCGGATTTCTACCGCCGCCTGATCCTGGCTTCCATTGTGGAAAAGGAAAGCGCGCATCCGGACGAGCGGGGCTTGATCGCCGGAGTCTTCCAAAACCGACTGGATAAGGGCATGCACCTGCAATCCTGCGCGACGGTGGATTACGTGCTGGAAACCCGCGGGATCAAGCGCAAGGTGCTTTCTTTCAGCGACATCCGCGAGCAGTCGCCCTACAATACCTACCAGAACAAAGGCCTGCCGCCCGGGCCGATCTGCAATCCCTCCCTCGGCTCCATCCTGGCAGCCCTGCAGCCAGCCCGCACCAACTACCTCTACTTCGTAGCCGACCGCAAGGGACGCAACGACTTTTCCGCTACCGGCGAGGAGCACTTTGCTAAGATCAGAAAGTACAAGCGCGCAGAGTGGCGGTAGCTGGTATCCAGAATTGTCGTGGAAAGGTGTTTTTGAGGTGGAAAGGTGGAAAGGTGAAATGGTGGAAAGGTTCCCCCGAAACAAGTCCACCAAGCTATATTCAATGTCATCACGGCCTGCGAGCCGTGATCCAGTCTTTTAGGGACAACCACCCGACCTCGGAACAAAGCACCATCAGACCAAAAACCGTGTTATCCCGGGCAAGCTTGCTTGGCCCGGGATCCAGTCTTTTGAAATGGCATTGGAAAGGTGGAATGGTGCAACGGTTTAGCTGTGAAATAGAACACAGGGCAAAACTATTTATCCGTTAATCAGTATAATCCGTTTAATCCGTTTGGAGTCTGCATGCAAATCTTATACGGATTTACGGATTACTATGGTAAATCATAAAGGCTATTCAGCCAGCCCCTCTACGGCGCTATAGCAAGCGCCGCTGCATAATAACACAAAACCACGTCCTTTTCTCCATTCTATCCTTTCACCTACCAAATATCCTGCTGATCCTGTCGATCCTGTCATCCGCGTTCTATTTTCATTTCACCTATCCACGAAATACCATCAAACATCCGCATAATCCTTCATACCGCCCTCCCTTGCTGCTACAGCGTTTGATGCCATCATCCTTAGGTCATCCCTCACCGGGTTAAGGATGACCCCAGGAAGACCCACTCCAGAGCACCGGATGCAAATGGGAGCCATCCGGGAAAAATACCCGGCGCAGTCGGCTAACCATGCCCGGTGCCCGTATCTTTGAACACGGTCCGAATGTGTAACACTTTGAGTATGTTAGCATTGCTTATGATTAACGCTTTTAGCCCGTCAAGTTGTGGAAATCCAAGCATAGAAAAGCCCCGGAGCTGATCCGGGGCTTAAGTGGCTGGGATGAGAGGATTCGAACCCCTATAAACGGAGCCAGAGACCGTTGTCCTACCATTGAACGACATCCCATTATAATCTGGCTGGGCAGGGAGGATTCGAACCCCCGTATGGCAGGACCAAAACCTGCTGCCTTACCGCTTGGCGACTGCCCAAAAAGTATATCTGGCGGAGAGGGAGGGATTCGAACCCTCGGTAGGCTTTTGACCTACACACGCTTAGCAGGCGTGCACCTTCAGCCAGCTCGGTCACCTCTCCCCATGTAGGGTCACGCTATGTTGTGGCGGAGGATGAGGGATTCGAACCCCCATGGGCAGAACCCGGCGGTTTTCAAGACCGCTGCCTTACCAATTAGGACTAATCCTCCCCAATAAGTTCTGTCCTTGAATCTGAAGGCGGGATTTTTGTCAATCACTTTCTTTGCATCGCCGGCGCAAAGCAATCTCCGGCAGCTAATCCCAAATTTGGCAAGCGTAAACTCCTGCGCTGGAGCAGGGTTATGGGAATCATCTATGGCTTTGTGATGGAGCCGCTAACCAGCCTCATCTTCAGTGCCAATCGAAGATGGAATCCATATCTGTGCAGGGATTTCTGCTCCCAATCATGTGGCGGAAGCAGCGAAAGGGGGATTGGCGGAAAGAAAAAATGGTGGGCCCAGAGGGAGTCGAACCCCCGACCGTCCGGTTATGAGCCGGAAGCTCTACCAACTGAGCTATAGGCCCCTCATTATTGTCTTGCACTTACATTTTTAGACCTGCATTTTGTCAAGCAAAATCGCCGGACGGGCTTTGCGAAAAGCATTTATGTCCTGGCAGGGAAAAAATACTTTACAAAAGCGGGGGGACGGGTTATCTTGTTATTCAAGGAAAAATGAAGATGAGAAAGCTGATCATATACGTCGCCTTACTTACTTGCGTCGGCCTGGGTGCCACCAAATACGCGGGGGAGATTTTCCAGCTCAGCCCCGGAGTGTTGAATCAGGCCATGGGCAACACCGGCCTCACCTGGAACGGCAGCCTTTCCGCCGGATGGTGGAATCCAGCCCTGCTGGCCACTTCATCCCAGGGAGGAGCGGAACTGATGCGCAGCGAGAACTTTGAAGGCCTGCTGCAGCAAAACCAGCTTGCCCTCAGCCTGGGCGGAAAGACCCGCAGCGCCATCCTTGTCAGTCATATAGGAATCGACAAGATCAAACTAACCCGCCTGGAAAACGACGCCGATTCGCTCAGCAACTCCAACCGCCCCGTGGTCTGGAAGACCGTGAGCAACAACGATGTGATACTCTACGGCAGCATCGCCAGGAGCGTGAAAGACAAGCTGCATCTGGGCCTCACGCCCAAGCTTGCCTACAGGAATCTGGCGGAGAACTCCGGCTATGGCTTCGGCGCCGATCTGGGGCTGCTCTGGAATGCTGGCGGAGGCTTCAGCGCGGGGGTCAACCTGCGCGACTTCTTTACCACCCGGATCATCTGGGAAAACGGCACTCACGAGGTGGCAATCCCCAATCTGGACCTGGAACTTGCCTACAGCTTCGCGCTCCTGGGCAAAAAAGTCCCGGTGCATCTCGCGTTGCGGGGTCAAACCTACGCGGAAGGACGGGGAGATGCTTCCAACCTTTCCTTTGGCGAGTTCAGCACAGACCTGCATGGCGGCGTCCTGGTGCAGCCCATCCCCCAACTGAACGTGATGGCGGGCTGGGACGTGGACAGCTTCACCGCCGGACTTGGCATCCGCTGGTGGAATCTGGGGCTTGACTACGCCTGGCGCAACGGCTCGGATGACGCCTTGGGCTATTCCCAGAGGGTCGCGCTCAGTTATTCATGGTAAAAATCGCCCTGTTGGGGGCAACCGGCTCCATCGGCACATCCACTTTGGCTGTGCTGAGGGAACAATCCACCCAATTCTCACTGGTTCTGGCGTCGGCGCATTCCGATCATGCCAAACTGCTGAAGATCGCCGCCGAGTTTGACATCCCCTGCCTGGCCTTTACAGGCATCACAGACCCGGCAACGCAGGCGGAAATCCGCGCCCAGGCTCCCCAAAGGAGAATCGTCTTTGGCGAGGACGCCCTGATCGGGGCATTGGCGGAAACAGATTACGACACCGGACTGAACGCCATCAGCGGCTCCGCGGGACTGCGCGCCAGCTTTGCCATCGCGGAACGCGGCAAGCGGCTGGCCCCCGCCAACAAGGAATCCCTGGTGATGGCGGGACATCTGCTGCTGCCCCTCATCAAAGCCAAAGGAGCCGAACTGCTGCCTGTGGACAGCGAACACAGCGCCATCTTCCAGGCCATTGGCGCTCATCCCCGCTCCGAGATCAGGAAACTGCACATCACTGCCTCCGGCGGCGCATTCCGCGACCTGCCCCTGGAAGATTTTGCCAGCATCACGGTGGAACAAGCCCTCCGGCATCCAAACTGGGATATGGGCGCCAAGGTGACCCTGGACAGCGCCACGATGTTCAATAAAGCCCTGGAGGTGATGGAGGCGCATTGGCTTTTTGGCCTGCCCTACGAGCGGATAGAGGCGGTCATCCACCCCCAGTCCGTGATCCACTCCCTGGTAGAGTTCGTGGATGGTTCCCTGCTTGCCCAGATGAGCGTTCCGGACATGAAGCTACCCATCCTCTACGCCCTGTCCTATCCCCACAGGCTGCCTTCAGAACTGGTGCAAACCGACCTGACAGCCCTGCCCGCCCTCAGCTTCTCCCCCATCGACAAAGAGCGCTATCCCCTCTACTATTTAGGATTGGAGGTCGCCCAGGCCGGAGGCATCCTGCCCACGGTGCTCAACAGCGCCAACGAAGCGGCCCTGCGCCTGTTTCAGGAGCGTAAGATCGGTTTCACCCAAATCCACGGCGTCTGCGCGGAGGCGGTCGCGGGCTTTACCAACGAGGCGGAACCCTCGCTGGAGAGCATTATCCACGCCAACAGCGAGGTTTACAGGCGGATAATCCGCTCTTACTAAGAAGGATTCAGCAAATCAATCCTGGATTTGGGGCGGCTGGTTCAGCTTACCGAGGAAGAGCAACGTGTTGCTGGGTTTGTGCAAGATCATGTAGATGAAGGGCTTGTCCGCGCGGAACACGGGAATCTGCGGCGTGGGGCCGGAGGCGGCCTTGGTGGCCATCACCACACCCGTTGCGGCGGCGGCTTCCGTGCCTTCCTCATTCACTTCCACAAAAGCTTTGTGGACGATGTCCATGATAAAGAGCCCGGGCACTTTCTCCTCGTCCCGAATCCCGGAAAAATCCGCGGTATTCGAGTTGAAAGCGTCTTGCATCCCCATACCCTTCAATATCTCCACTATCCCTTCCAAGCTGATGTCCAGCTTGAACTTAGGCATAAAGACCTTCACCTGGCTCATGCCCAGTTTCCGCTGCCAAGCGCTGAGGTTTGCCGGAGTCAGATCCTTTACCAAAGCGTCAATATCGTCCGGCAGCAGCACCAGCATCGAGAGTTCCTCTTCCTCGTAGGGAAGCTCCAGCACCTGCAGGCCGGGCAGCTCCGCGTAACGGTAGTCGCCCCGGGAGTGCATCATCATCACCGGACGGCTATCTGAAGCGCTTCTCGACCTGGATGAGGTGTAAAACCTGTCTTCCCGGGTGAGGTTGGGGTCGAATTGGGTGAGCCAGTTGCCCTTGAAATAGATGGCGTTCACCAGCACCATGCCGTGGTTGCTGCCCTCAATGTGGCCGGCGTTGACCAGGTTTTTGATGCGCTCTCTGGTCTTGCGTTCGACCCAGCGGTTGATGAAGTCCGCCGAACCCCGGGCATCGCCGAAATCAAGCGAGTAAAGCTCACTTGCATAGGACTTGCGCATCAGGGTCTGAAACTCCGGCAGCACATAATCCTCATATTTCCTGGCTCCAAAGATGGCGTTGGCGACGGTCAGTTCCGCGTTGCCCCTGTCTTGCAGGTCATTCAGAGCTTGTTGCAGGGAGCGCATCGCCTCATGCTGGTTTTCGGCAGGCCTGGCAAAGGACAGGGCCTTCGCCATCTGCTCCGCGGTATTGCCCCGCGCGCCTCCATAGACCATGGAAAGCGCCGTGGAGATACTATAGGGTGAGAAAAAGAGGTTTTCGCCCTGCTTGTTTGCCGCCTGGAACATTCTCAGGGCAAAGGCTGTGCCCTGCACGCCGGAGGCGTACTCCGTATCCGGTTTGTCCAGCTCCGCCAGTTCCTGTGTCTTGTTGCAGGAACAGCCGCAGCAGAAGCCCAGCACCAGTGCCAGGATCAGGAAATACTTGGATAAGGCCATGTTTCTCGCTCCTTTCAAATAATGGCAAGGTAGGTCGCCGGGGCATGCCCGTCAACCTTTATAATTGTTACCCGCGGAATGTGGATTTACTGCTAAGGATTACGGACAGCCTTCCTCACTTGATGAGGCTGAGCTTGCGGGTGGCCAGCCGCCTGCCTCCTTGCTGCAGGGAAACAAGATAGACTCCGCTGGGGCAGGGCTTGCCCGAGGCGTCCGCGCCATCCCAGGATAGGCTCTGTTGCTCGTTCCGGGTTGCCTCCACAGGGAAAGAGCGCAGTAACTGACCCCGCAGGTTATAGACACAGAGCCGTGCTTCTGACCCATCTTTCCCCCCCTCCAGGCTGAAGCTCAGGCGGACGCTCCCGCGGAAGGGGTTGGGACTGCAATCCAGGCTGGCCCTGGGAGCGGGAGGCTGCTCATGGCCCGGCGTCCCGAGCACGGGAAGGTGGATATCCAGCGCCAGGTAGCAGACATTCCCCTCGCCATAGTAAGGCCCCGGCCCGGGGCTGGTGTTTGCCACCCACCAGACACTGTCGTCAAAATAGAGCAGAAAGAGGCGCAAAACACGGTTGCCGGAGTTGTCCACTCCCATGTCGATCATCCTGTCCGCGGGATAGACGAAGGTCATGGTCTCGCCCAAAGCAGGATTCTGGGCATGATCCAGCACGATGGGATCCAGCCAGGTGTAGCCGTTGTCCGGCGAGACACTGATATAAATCTGCGGCCCTGTCACCCCGGAATCCTGTTGCCTGGCTCTGCTGTCCGGCCACACACAGGCCATGGCGCCGCCGGATTCCTGCGAAGCTCATCTTGACGTTGTTTTGCTGAGCCATCATGGCGCCGTTGCTTTCCTCCATATCCCAATGCGGGAAAGGGAAATAGGTGGGATAGACGGGGTAGCCGTCCACAAGCTCATCCACCCAATGGTCTTCATCCACATCCCAAGGGGTGTAGCAGGGATTGGAGTGAGGTGTGGCGCCGCGGGGAAAGAGGTCGTGGATGCTGAAGCTTTCGCTGGCGGTGTCGAACCAGATATCGCGCACGCTAAAGAGGGTGGTATGCCAGGAATAGCCCCCTTCCGTGCCTGTGTAGAGCAGGGGAAAGTGCAGCCTGCCGGCTCGATCCCAGACCACGTTGAAGTGCTTGCTGGAGGAGGGGATGAAGTATATGTTGCCCGGATCCCAGGAAGCGATTTGATCGTTCACTGGCGAGGGAAGCTGGACCGCGGAAACGGAAATCCGCCGCCAGGCGCCGGAGCCATAGCTGTCGTTGATGAACACGGTCAGAAACTGGGATCTGTGTATTGAATCCACAGCATATTCAGAATGCCATCCAAGCAGATAGACCCGCCCGTCGTCGCCGCAGGCCAGGGTTCCCTGCCAGTTGTGGCAGAATCCTTCCAGTTCATACCAGTCGTTCATTTCCGGGACACTCGTGTAGCTCCAGTTCAGGGAGCTTCCGTTGTAGAGGTCATCGGTGGAGAAATCAGCGTAAGCCAGCAAGACATTGGGGCTGCGGCCGTTGGCTTCGCCCCCGGTGCGATTGCGCCCCAAGATGTAAGCCCGGCGCAAACCGGCTGTGGGCGAAGGCCCGATGCTGATGGTGGGCCAGATGAATTCACCGCTGCTGACCGCATCGTAGGGAACAGGATTGTCCACCACCAAAAAGGGCTGCCACTCGGGAATCTGGATGCCGCTCATCTCACTGCAGACCAGAGGGATATCCAAACAGTTGTCATCGTCGGGCCAGGGAACCGCTTCGTGCCAGACAAAGAGCGGCCAGCCAGTCTCTGCGTCCACCTTCACGGATCCGAAGCCCTGCCGCTGGGCTTGCAGATGCCAGTAATCCATGTTCAGTTCCAGCGCTCCGCTGGTGTCCACCCTGGCCAGGTATATCTTTCTCTGGCTGGCGTAGCTTCCCGTGATGGCTTGGTAGAGCATGTAGATGTCCTGACCATGGCTGGCATCCTGCACCGCCACAGGGGTATCCATGTAGCAGCCGATCATGTAATCATACCAGGACTGGGTGATGACGGTGGGTGCAACCGATATTTCATACGCGGGTGCCTCGGCCGCAAGCACCTGGCCGAAAAGAATGAATAGAACCAACAAAGTAATTAGCTTTCTCATAATTCTGCCTCTGAACAAAGTTTATAGGTAGAGGAGTGGATGTCAAGCTCTTTCTTGCCGGGAGATGAAAGAATTATCATCCATGAATTTCACGATGTTACACGAATTAAAAGAGCAGGATAAGGGCAAGTGTCCAATA
>MTKY01051205.1_pt1 | contig 24342 bp, 24 predicted proteins | sample 1042731 | NCBI WGS metagenome assembly MTKY01 (sample SAMN06212206, study PRJNA360538) | anaerobic digester metagenome | biome: Wastewater treatment plant; material: sludge; isolation source: anaerobic digester fed with sludge from wastewater treatment plant | place: Denmark: WWTP Soeholt ... | reverse complement strand
GCGCCGGACGGCGCAGCCGGAGGAGCTTGCGCGATGGCCGCGTTACCCAGAGCAACAGCCAGCACAACGAAGAGCCACCCGTAGAGGTGGCCTGTTCGTTGTCTGCCTCCGCGAACGAGGGCGCTGGTTGTCATGTCACGGTGATGGAACACGGGTGCTCCCTCGCACGCTGGCCTGACTGCGACGTTCACAGCGGGATCGCCGATGGGCAACTGCGGAACCGAGGCTACACTTCCCTCATGACGCCTGCGAACGAGCGCTCTCCTGCAGGGCCCGCACCAGCGCGTCACGTTTGCGCTCCCAATCTGCCGTGCGACGGAAATTCTCCGCGCGCAGCCGGGCTCCGTTGACGTCGCGCATCCTCTGCTGGAAGAGGCCCTCCACCGGCTCTGCCGGCGGTAGCTCCTCCTGCACGGTGTCCTGCACCGGTATCGACGAGGTGTCGAAACTACTCATCTCCGACGACGTGTTCGCAGTCAGCAGTGCGACCTGGTCCCCGACCGCTGACACGAGCAGATTCCGGGAGCCGAACTCCACAACATAGAGGTGCCCGCTGTTGCCCAACGCCACGCTCTCCCGCACTCTGATCAGTCCGCCGCGACCGCTGCTCGGCGTCACGATGGCACGCTCCCGCCACTGCTTCAACCCCCACGTTGCGCCGTAGATCAGGACGACCACAAGAGCAAGCTTGCCCAACAGGTCTGCCATGGAGACGGGCCTCACACTGCTGCCTGCGACCGATGGCTGCGGCGTGTCATTGACCGTCGTTGCGTCCGCGGCCGTGACCGGGGGCAGCCAGTCGTTGGCGCTGCCGGCCCCTCCTTGCGCCCAAGCGGTGGACCAGATGCACGACAGCATGCACACAAGCATCACGACGAGAACTCTCACAATCATCGGCCCCACTACGGTGCTGCGGTATGCACATGCGTATGACATCAGAAGCCCCCTCATCGAGTCGTTGCGGGACCAACCCAGTTGAGATGAATCCGTCAACAGAACGCTCACGCAACCTGTCCTATGGCAATTTCCATGCCACGCACCACGAAGTAACGTCACTATGGCTGATCTGACGATTCCGTTGCGTTGTTGTTGCACATAGCCAGGAGAGACTCCTGCTCATACAAACGCCCGAGCAGAGGGGAGGCGGCCCATCGAGGGCATAGCATGGAGATGCGTACAACCGCTTCGGGTATACCAGTGTCTGTCGTTCAGTCACCCGAATTCACCCGCTGTCATTCAGTGGCAGGCTCACCACGCCCAAGTTTTGTCGGACAAATGTTGACACATCGTGGGTGCCAACCGGTGGAATTATGAAATTGTGGAATGATGCAACAGTGGGGAAGTGAGGGAATGGGGGGATCGCGCTACCGACTGCGCCGGGTGGGCGTGGTGCACAGGCGGTGCCAGACACCGAGGCGCCCTGCATTGGCAACCCGCTCCTCAACGCCGAGAAGCGCCGAAGAGGAGGGCGACGGGCGACCATGCGCACCGCCGCACTTCCTCGATAGCGTGATGTTAATCCTCTATGAGGTCGGTAATGCGGAACGCGAACGTATCATTGAGCACCACAATCTCACCGCGCGCTACCAGTTGCCCATTGACCAGCAGGTCCAGCGGCTCTCCGGGCAACTTGTCCAGTTGCACTACGGAGCCGGCCTTGAGCCCCAGCACGTGAGCCAGCGGCAGTTCGGCGTGGCCGAGTTCGACGGACACATCAAGAGGCAGGTCGAGCATCAACTCGAGGTTGGGAGCATATTGCGCGAACTGCGGCGATATCTGCGGCCCGGCCTCTGTCGACTGTGCCGAGGAAACGACGCTTGTAGTCGCGGGAGCGGCCGCGATTGGCGCGGGTGTGGCCGGCGTAGCGGCGCCATCAGCCTCACTGTCCGAGAACTCCTGCATCTTCTGAACGGCCCAACTCGGCAACCCGCCGCCGTCAGATGGTGTGTCAGGGGCGCTTGCCGCCGCGTCACCTGTGTCCATCTGAGAGAGCTTCTGTGCAGCCCAGTCGGGCAATCCCGCCGTTCCTTCGTCGGCAGCCTCTGTCGTCGCGCTTCCTACATCATCGGCAGACGATGCGTCGGGTGCCTGCGCCATCTGTCTGCGTGCCCAGTCAGGCAGACCCGCGGTGTCGTCTTCGGCGCCCTGGGCGGGATCTGCGCTGGATGGCGCATCTTGCCCCACCTCGGACGCCGGCAGTTCGGGTGTAACCTTCTCGTTCGCGTCAGCCATGGTGCCGACGACCTCTCCTACAGTACTGCGCGGGCAACTCAGCGCCGGGTATCACGTCGCCTGGTGTATCTGCCCGAGCGTATTATTGTGGGTTACTGCATCACGAATGAAAGGAACAGAACATCCAATACCTCGATGTCCTCAAGTGTTTCCTCCAATTCGGAACGCAACTGCTCCTTGACATCGCCGTGGCCTCCATCGGCCCGCAGTTGCTCGTAGCTGTTCGATGACAGGACGCGGACGATCACATCGCGGACCATGGCCTCGTCTGGCGCCTTGAGCTTCGGGAGTTCGTCCTTTGCGGGCGCGCCCCCACCGTGTCCGCCGCCATGCCCGCCTTTCGCTGCCGTCTCTTCGGTCTCGCCGTAGCCCTGGAGACTGACGGCTATCTGCACGCGCAGGTAGCGCAATTGATCGGCCGAGTTGACATTGACCAGAAACTCTCCTACGTCATATATGTCAGGCGGAGTCTGCGGAGCTTCCTCAGCTTCTTCTTCGTGGGCCTCGTCGGCCTTCTTCTCGCCCCGGCTGCCGAGCAGAAGGAATGCTCCACCCAGACACACAACGGCGGTCACAATGATTGGGATGATGATTCTCATGCTCGTTGACTCCGTGTATTGATGTCCGGTCAGCGTGCTCCTGTGATGTCGACCTTGGGCACGATCCCCTGGATTGGTGCTGCGTCCTTGCCGCCTGTAGCTTCCGCTACCTGGCTGGTTGTGACTGCGTTGCTGGGCGCTTGCTGTGTGAAGACAACAATATCAATGCGTCTGTTCCTCTGTCGGCTGGCCGGCGTGGTGTTGGTCGCAACCGGCCGTGTATCTGCGTATCCAACTGCACTCAGCTTATCGGGTGATATGCCGAGTTCGCGTATCAGGTACAAAACGACGTTGGTTGCGCGCACGGTGGACAACTCCCAATTGGATGGGAATGCCGCCGTGTTAATCGGCACGCTGTCGGTATGTCCCTCTATGCGAACCGAGTACGGCAGTATCCGCACCATGCCGGCAATGTGACGCAGGAGGTCCCTGTGTTGATTGGTGAGCCTGGCACTGCCGGGCTCAAAGAGCACGGCATCATTGATGAGTCTGATGACCAGGTTACCGTCAATCTCAAGCACCTCGACCGAGCCGGCGAACTTCGCGGCGCCGAGCTGCTTCTTGAGCCCCTTTTCGACATTCTCCCTCAAGTTGGCACAGGTGCCGTCGACAATGCCAAACGAGGTAGCGACACTCTCATTGAGCAATGACATGTCACCCGCGCCACCTATACCACTCCCGGCAAACTCCGCCCTCACTGACGTGGCGAGGGCAGAGAACTTCGCAACATCCACTCTCGACATCGCGTACATCATGATGAAGAATGCCATCAGCAGCGTGATCATGTCGGCATAGGTAACCAGCCAGCGCTCATTGCTGGCCTCATGTTCAGCATGATCCTCTTCATGCCGCATTGCGCTGGCCCTCCGCGCCTCGGCCGCCGTCGCCGCCACCACCCGCACTCATCTTCGCCCGTTGGCTCAGTGGCAGGTACGCCTTGAGCTTTTCCTCGATGGTCATGGCGTTCTCGCCGGCCTGCAGGCTCAGCAAACCCTCGGTGATGATAGTGCTGAGGAGCTTTTCCTCCTCGCTCCGGGCTTTGAGCTTGCCGCCAATCGGCAGGAAGACGATGTTGGCAGACGCCACGCCGTAGAGCGTCGCAATGAAGGCGCCGGCGATAGCCGGCCCCATGCTGGAGGGGTCATTGAGATTCCCCATCATGTGGACGAGACCCATGACGGTACCGGTGACGCCGAGTGTGGGCGCCAGGCCCCCGAGCGCCTCAAAGAAGCCGATCCCTTTGCGATGCCGTTGTGAGCGGTTCCGCATCTCTGTGTGGAGCACGCTCTCGAGAACCTCGCCGTCGCTGCCGTCGACCACAAGCTGCAAGCCGTTTCTCAGGAAAGCGTTCTCTATCTTGGTGATCTCCGGTTCGAGGCCGAGAAGTCCTTCACGCCGTGCGCGACGCGAGAGATCAACGAGCAGCTGTATCACGCTTTGAGGCGCCGGCTGCTTCGCCGGGAAGAAAGCCTGCTTCAGCACGATAGGGACCCTGAGCAGGTCTGGCAATGGGGTTGCTATCACCACGGCTCCGAGTGTCCCCCCGAACACAATGAGAGCGGCCGGTACATTAATGAATGCACCCGCGTTTCCGCCCTCCAGCGCCACCGAGAGACCCATCCCGGTAAAGGCGCAGACAATACCAAGAATCGTGGTCAGGTCCATACAGTACCCCTATATCATTTCGAGTTTCCGAGTATCACGGCGTGAGCCTCCCGCGAGACCCACGCGCGCACGCTATTGCCACCAGCGGCGCACCCGGCGCCGCACACCTGTTGAGCCCGGAACGCGATCTTCCCTACCTCGTCACACGACCGAGCTGGGCGATGTTGGTCACGGAACCCTCAGAACCATCGCCACCGCGAAGGCTGCGGAGGTAGTCAACCGACTTATCCACAACCTCCTCGGGCGTCTCGCGGACGACAACCTTCTTGCCGGTTGTCAGCGTGATGACGGTGTCGGGGGTCCGTTCGATCCGCTCGATGAGCAGGGCGTTCAGGAGTATCTCTGAATTGTCGAGGCGTGTTAGGTAGACCATACGTCTATTCCCTTACAATTCCCGTTCCCAAACAGCCGCGCGCGAGGCTCAATAATGCATCACTGCCCGCTGCCGGAACGGACTGGCTCCGGCCAAACAGCCGGAGCCAGACTGAATTGATGTCATTTCCTCTCGGTTACCCCGTCGTCGCGTCCCGCTATGTCAGTTGAGGCGCTACTGGGCGAGTCGCATGACTTCCTGGAGCAGTTCATCTGCCGCAGAGATGACCCGCGTGGATGCCTGGAAGGCTCTCTGGGTGCTGATCATATCGACGAACGCCTCGGTAATGTCGACATTGGACAGCTCCAGAGCCTGCGAGACGATGTCCCCGCGCCCACCCGTTCCGGCGGCGCCGACCACCACGTCACCCGCAGCGATGCTCGCGCGGTAGAGGTTGCTGCCAACATGCTCAAGGCCGGCGGTGTTGCCAAATGACGCAATTGCAAGTTGCCCAAGTGTGCGCTGGACGCCATCGCTGTAGTTGCCGACGATCACACCACCATCCTGGATTGTGACATCCTGGAGGGCTGCCGGCGCGCTGCCGTTCTGGGATTGCGCAACGGCATCAGTTTCGGTGTACATCTGCGTGAGCGATGAGAAGTCGACGCTGACGGCCAGCGGAGTAGCGGCTCCGCCCCCCGGGGCGAAACTGATGCTCACGGGGCTGCCGGAACTGAGGGCGCCACTGGAGTTGAATGCAATCTGGCCTGTGGCCGTAGTGCCTTCGCATGTCAGTGTGACGTCCCAGGTGTTGGCGGTCGCGTTGCGCACCATGCTGACGTTGAGTGTGTGAACGTTGCCCAGGGAGTCATAGACGGAGATGGATGTGGCCCGCGCCGGATCGGTTGTCAGAGTGGCGGCATTCAGGTTGCCACCCATGCTGACGCTGGATGTTGCCGTGCTGCCGACAAGCTGTCCAATCGGGAACTGCAGATTGGTAACCGGCTGGGATGTGTCGATGGTCCCGTTGCTGCTCGCGCTCCACCCCTGCACTCTGCCGCCACTGGCTGCGGAGACCAGGGAGTATGAGTCATCGAAGGTGAAGGCGCCGTCGCGGGAATAGAATGCCGTCTCGCCCAACTTGACCATAAACATGCCCTGGCCCTCAATCGCAACGTCCAGAGCCTGACCGGTGTTGGACATGGCTCCCTGGCTGTGCAGCGTCTGAATGGTGCCGACGCTGGCGCCGCTGCCAATCTGCATCGGGTTCGAGCCGCCGCTGTTTGCCGTGGCGGCGGTCCCGGAACTGACTGTCTGGTAGAACGTGTCGTAGAAGGTGACCCTGCTCTGCTTGAACCCGATCGTGTTGGCGTTGGCGAGGTTGTTGCCGATGACGTCAAGGCGATCCTGATTTGCTCTGGTGCCGGCAAGTCCTGAGTAGAGTGCTCTGCTCACGTCTGCTTCCTCCTGCTTGATGGGGCGTTATGTACGCCCCCTATGGATGTGCGGAATGAGTGTGTCTTCCGCGCGTTGATGTCTGCTGGGACTACACGCCGTGGTCGGCGGCGGGGAGCATCATGCTGACCTGAGTGCCGTTCCCGGGCTCACTGGTGATCCGCAGGTGGCCTCCGTACTTGCGCGCGATGCCGGCTGCGATGCTCAGGCCGAGACCGTATGCGTCATCGCGCGTGGTGAAGAATGGTTCGGTGCTACGGCGAACTGTCTCCTTGTCCATGCCCTGTCCGTTATCTGTGACCTCGATGGCCGCCCACGGCGGCGAACACTTCGCCTGCAGGTCAATCTGGCCACCATGCGGGAGAGCCTGGATCGAATTGAACACCAGGTTCACCGTTGCTTCGCGCAGCTCCGCTGCATTTGCGAGTGCAACACATGCCACGTCTCTGTCGATATTGGCGTTGAGCTGTATCTGTTGCGTCTCTACCTGCTGGCGCCAGAGCCCGTTTGTGATCTCAACAACGCCCTCTACAACATTGTGGAGATCAACTTTCCGAGCGGATGTCGGCGCCTGCGATGCAGCGAATTGCTGCATCGCGTGGATGATGCGCGTGCCTTCCAATCCCTCCTCGTACAATCGCTGCAGGTACTTGGCCAGCTTCGGGTCCTCATTGGCATCGAGAGCGAGCCGGGCGTTCCCCAGCACGCTTGCGAAAACGTTGTTGAGCCTGTGCGCGATGCTCCCGCTGAGTTCGTGAACCGACCGCATGTGCTCGAGTTCGCTCGAGCGCTCGAAGAAGCGCGGTGTGTTCTGCTGGTCGTTTGACAGAACATGCTGGAGGGCCACTGCGAGCGGGCGCTGCAGTCGATACAGGGCGGCACGGTCGGATGACTGGAAACTCGACCTCTCCTGGCTGGCCAGGCTCAGAATGCCGACCAGCCGGTTGTCGACGAGCAGCGGAATGGTAATGCAGGACTTCAGACCCGCCTCATAGAGCTGGCACTCGAAGGTGCAGCACGAATTCGCGGTGTCCATGCAAACCGCCGCCGACAGTGAGCCACTCAGAAGGTCGGAGACGGGCCCGTCGGCCGGCACCTGCATGCCTCGAGTGAGCTTTGTGCTCCCGATTGGGGCAATCGCCTCGAGCATCAGCGCGCGGCGGTCGCGGTGGTAGGTCAAGAAAACGGCGCAGTCATGCTCGATCAGGCGTGCAACCTCGTCCGCCATTAGCTCAAAAGCATGGCGCAGGTCCCAGCTACCGACGCCGACCCGGGCCATCTTCTCGAGGAGAACCGGTTCCTGTGGGAGTGCTGCCGTCTCCATCTCATTGAGCCCCTGGATGATATCTCCATTGCCGCTGCCCATGGCCCTGCTCCTTGCCTGTCTGTGGATGGCGCTACCGGCGATGTCACCGATCCCCCTGCCAATCCGCTCTACCCGAACACATCCTGTGTTGGTGCCTGTCCGTGATTCTGCTGTCGTGCGCCCTGTTGTGGCTGCTACTCGATGGCCTTGACGTCGGAGAGCGCGATCTCCTGATCGCCGACGACCAACATCAGGTTGCCAGTACTGTTGCGCACCACGCCGGCGACTTCGCCGCTCTGTATCTGGCCGCTGTAGTCGGACCAGTAGACCGTGCGCCCGATGGTCGAGACGGAGCCCATGAAGCTCTGCCATTCCTGGGTGGACGAGTACAGGTCGCCGATGTTGGAGTTCTCAAGATACTTGCTGATGTCCCCCAAAGTCGTCACCGACTGCAGTTCGGCCAACTGACTCACAAACTCGGTGCCCTCCATCGGGTTCAGAGGGTCCTGGTGTGTCAGTTGGGCCACGAGCAATCGCAGGAACTGATCACCTGTGATGAGACTCACGCTCGTGGGGCTCCCCGTGGATGCCGATGTATTGCTGGATGTGGCCGCCGCGCTGACAACCATAGCCTTCTCCTGTCAACCGCTGAGTTCCTGGTCTAAGGGCGATCAGCCCATCATGTCGATGATGGCCGCTCGACGGGCACTCTCCGGTGTGTCCCCATCGGGTGCCACTCGCGCTGTCTGCCGAATCTGTTGCCTTCCGGACTCGACACCCTCACTGTCACCGGTCTCGCTCTCGTGCCATGCGACGTGCCAGGGCGACGCAGGTGACGGCTGATCATGGCCGGCCTGTCCGTGCTGGCCGGGCCCCTGCTGAAAGTCGCTCGATGCGTCACAACTGACCGCGAGGTGCGTGAGGCGGATGCCCATGTCCTCAAACCGGCTCTGTAGAGCCCGGAAGCCCTGATCGAGATGGGAAGCCGTCGCCGCATACTCCGCGTTGACATTCACCCTCGCCTCGCTGCCGCGGAGTTCAAACGCGATACGCACGCGGCCCAATTCCGGAGGAGACAGTTCTATCGTGACCGCTTCCTGGACATCCGCACCGGCGGCGACTGCTGTCGGCGGCGCCTGTGTGCTGCGTTGTACGGTCACCTCATTGCCGCTATCCGCAATCTGGCTGCCACCAGCGGCAATCTGCCTCGAGACCACGGACGCGTCGATCTTGCTGCTGACCGCGCCCGCCACTTGAGATGCAACCGACTGTGTCAGATCGAAGGATATGCCACGTCCAGCGGTCGTCTCGGGAGTGCCCGCGGCATCGATGTCGTCTGCTCCCGAGGGAATGATTTCGGTAACCCGGCCGCGAGAGGCTGTGGACGGTGGCAGCTTGGGCAGAAGCACATCATCAGTTAACGGCGCCGTATCACCGGCGACTGTTGCAGTTGCACGCATTGTGTCGAGTGTGACGGCGGTCTTCATCGTTGCCATGGGCTCACTGCCACTTGTTGCCACGGGCTCACTGGCTCGCACCGCTACCGAGCTGGAGAGGCTCTCTAAGACGGCCGGGAGGGTCTGCTCGCGCTGTTGTACGGTGGCGTCCATCGGTGTGCTTGTAGACGCCCCGCGCCCTGCGGAGTTCTGGGGGCTCAATTGGCGAACGCTGGCGTTCGCAACTGTCTGCATGACAGGAACCGGCAGTTCATCAAGGGCTCTGAGCACGATCTGTGCCGGGTCCGTCTCAACGACGGCGGCACCCGGCCTGACCGGTGCTTGATCCACGACGGCCTGGGTCAACAGCTCCGCATGCAGCCCTGCGTCCGCGATCTGGGCGATTGGCGTCGGCACAGGCTGCCAGGCTGACCTCTCAGCCACGGGGGCCTCGCTGGTCTGCGCCGGCGCGACACTCGCGGGGACAGCCGCCACCGGGAGATCAGTGGGCGGTGCGGCCGCCACGGCGAGGGACTGCTGCGCAACGGCTGCGGCTCCTCCGACGACCGGCGCCGTTGGCTGTACCCGCGCCATGACGCCCGTGTCTGTTGACGCACTCCCGAGAGCGGCGGTGCGGGCATCCATGGCAACAGATGCTGTTGTGTTGCTCTGCGTGGGACGCGGATCGTCCACATTCGGCGTCTGCGTGCCGCTACCGACACGGAGTGCCTGATCGATCTGGCGCGCTATGGTGTTTCCTGTTGTGGCGTCAACTTGCGGGAGGGTTGCGCGTACAGAGGGTCGGGAGGCAGATGTCTCAGACTGTGCATCAGCCGGTGCAAATGACGCCGGGTTCGTGGCGACGACCACGGTCGGTCTTGATTCGGTCGTCGTGATAGCTGGCTGCGCGTCTTCCCGGATTGCTGCGTTCGTCCTCTGAGGAGCCACGGCCTGGACCCCGGCGTCGACGTCGATCTGCGACGGCGCCGGCAGGCTGCCGCCGGGCTCAGACACTGCCGTCTGTCGCACAGCCGTAGACTGTGCCAACGCGGTCTGGACATCTGAGATGATCTCGGGCGCGCGTGCCGTCTGCTGCGAACGTACGAAAAGCGGAGCTGGACTGTCCGTCGACGCGATTGTCGCAGTGGTCGCGATCGCCCCGGGTGTCGCCGCAGTATCATTCACGGGTGCCATGGCAAGCATGTAAGGTGTGGCGGACACAGCCGCGGCGCGTGGTCGGGTTGAACCAGATGCGGCCGTTGGGTTGCCGAGAGATGTCGGCGTCCACGACGGCTGTGCACTTTGTGTATGCGCGGCTCTTCGTGAGTTGTAGTACTGAAGGACACGGGGGACATAGGCCTGTGTCTCGCGATACGGAGGGATGCCGTTGTGCTGCGCAACCGCCCCGGGACCGGCGTTGTACGCGGCGAGTGCCAGCTCGACACTCCCGAACCGATCCAACTGCTGCTTGAGGTAGCGGACGCCGCCATCGATGTTCTCGGCGGGGTTGAGGATGTCCTCGACGCCGAGGTGCCGGGCCGTGGAAGGCATAAGCTGCATCAGGCCGGAGGCGCCGGCGGATGAGACGCAGTTGGGGTCGTAGTCAGATTCCACTTTGATGACGGCATGGACCAGATCGGCGTCCACCCCGTATTTCGCGGATATCTGCGATACCAGATCGTCGAGCTGTCCGTCACCGAATGTCGCTCTCAGCTTCGCGGGTGTGCCCTGGGCGCCCGCGAGCGTCAATGCGTATCCCCGCTGAAGCGCCTGGGCGAACGCGCCGTCCGCGGCGTTTGGTGGGGTGTCGGTGACTCTGGCCAGCAAGCGCTCTATCTCGCTGACCCTCTGGGCTATATGGGCGATGCGTGGTAGCACTGGTCGCTCCTGCGCTTGGCGGTCGAAAGCATATGGTATCCGTTGCTTCTCCCGAGCAGGCAGCAATGAGTACGGCTCACTACTGCCCCGAGCAAAGGACAGGTGCTTTCTCCCCGCAGGTGCACGACCATACAGCGTCGGCGGAGTTGGCGTTCCGCCGGTCAATCCGGTTGGCGTCCGTGACGCCGATCAGCAGGCTTCGAGGGGTGGGCCCATCGTCTGGAAATCAACGCCAAGCGGTGTGTCCTGCTTGAAGATGTAGCCCATGGTGCCGGCTTCATCAATCGCGTGGCTTTCCTCGATCGTAACCTGGCCCAGATACTCCTCGTAGCGGGTCTCGCGCAGCTTTTCAAGTGTCTGGCGGTCTCGGCACGCTTCCATCAGCGCTGTGCGCGCGTGCGAGAGTTCTGTCCGCAGACTGCTGCATATCTCCGTCTGCTGGCTGATCAACTGCGTCATGCGGCGACGGTATACATCATGGTTGAGCATGACCATGACGTCAATGTCGCGTTCTGTCGCCGCGCGGGCCGTCTCGTCGGCCCTCAACATCAGATCATGATAGTGGCGCAGTTGGTCTTCAGCACGGTTGTAGTCGCGCTGAATGGCCGCAAAGCGGAGATGAGCCTCGTCTTGCTTGAGTTCCCGGACTTTGAGCGCAGTTTGTAGAGGGAATTCGAAAGCCTTCATGACTGTGCCTTACCAAGTGGAGTACACAAGCTAGTGGCCTGAGCGCTGCATTCGCAATCCCAATATCGGCATGGCCACCTGAGTGCTTTAGCTAATTTCCGTGTGATTTGTGGAGAAATGGCAAACGGCGCGGCGGATTGCCACCTTTGCCCTCGCGGCAAGCGTGCCGCAACACACAAACGGGCCCGCGTGTCTGTGGACGCGGGCCCGTCTCTTTCTCGCAACTGGTCGGCGCCGGAGCGCTGGAGACTGCTCAACTCAACACAATCGGCTCGATGTCAAGTCTCTCGCATGCCGCCTTGAGCGCTCCGAGATGGTCACCGATGGCCGCGTGGATATGGTTGCAGGCGAATTGCTCGGCGAATGTCTCATAGCCGCAGTGGAACCGGGCAAACGCATGGGGCCACTCGCCCGTGGTCTGAGCGCCCAGCGTAGCCTCTGTCTCCTGTGGCAGGCTCTCAAAGCTGCCGGTGAACATGTGGCAGCGGAACACGCCGCGATAGCGTGTGATGCGTGCGAATGTCACCAGCTCCGCGGGCTGGGCGTAGAACATGACCGAAGCGCCTCCACCGATGAAGTAGAAGCGGGAGGCGGGTGTCAGGGTCACCTTCTGCCAGTTCTCCCGGTAGTCGTCGCTTCTTGCCGCGAGCCACGGGCTGTGTTCGCCGCTGTTGCACAGGTCATACAGGTCAAGGTCGGCATGATAGTGGCGCAGGTCAGCGAACAGGACGGGAGTGCCGCTGAGCAGATGAAGCAGTTGCATCGTCAGGGCGCCGTTGCAGTCACACTCGGTCGCGGTGATGATCGGTTTCTTCCGTTCATCCTCCCAATCCGCAATGTCGTTGAGAAGCGCCTCGGGCAAGTCGGCCGTGATGCCGTCCTCGTATTCGGTCATGTCGAGCTGACCGGTGAGGCCACAGAAGTCGACGCCATAGTCGCGGCAGAAGTCTTTCATGGCCAGATACCAGCGGACCTGGCGGGCGAGTGTGCCGTCGATGCCCGGGGTGAGCGCGTCGCCGTCATACCGTATCTCCCTGCAAACGCTCTCCAGCCACGCCAGACCGGCCTCAACGCGCGCCGTGTCCACGCGCCGGGCCTCCTGGTAGAGCATCAGTTGACTGCGGTGCTCGACGTGGACGCCGAGCTGTTGAAGCCACTGGCTGGCGTCGATGTGGCCGGTGTACATGCCCATCGAGGGGCCGTCGAACTCGCCAAATCTCATTCCGTTGAGGGCTGCGGCAGCGGTCTCGCCGCGTTCGCGATCATTGGGGTTGTGACGGGCCAGGAACGTCCGTACCTTGGCGGCGACGGCTGGATCGTCGATGTCCCCGAGAGCCCGGCCATACGGGATGCCGACCTCGTCCAGAGACCCGGCCGAGCAGAAGAAGGCGACCCAGCCGGGGTATCCGGGATTGATGTTTCCGATCTGGAGAATCGGGCACTCGATGCGCTGAGCGCACTGCACCGAGAAGTCCGGGTACGACCATACACAGAAGTTGAACACGACGATGTCGCACTTGCTGCTGCCGAAGAGCTCTGCTGCTTCGCGGGCGCCGGCATAGTTGTAGACGACCTTGCTGTACCCGACTGCTTCGTGGCCCTCAGCCTGGAACCACTCGGCAATCTTAGTCTGAAACCGCATCGAGTCGTCAAACAACTGATCCGTCACGCGCTTGCGTCCATCACCAAAGGTGACAATACCGATCCTCATGGGTCTCCCTCCGGGCACGTGCATATATATGTTTGGGTGCAAGGCCGGATGCGCCTTCGCGCAACCGCTACCCAGATTGGATCTATTTCGCCCCGTACCGGCCCTTTCCTCTTTGGATCTGTGGCCTGATCCTGTAGGTGTCACCCGCCGCGACGGGCACTCGATGTGCGCTTTGTATCAATCAGACTGCCCCAGAATGTGCCGCTGCAGGTACTAACTGGAGCGTCGCCTGAGATAATTGGGGGATTTTTGCCCACCTGGCCTAAAGACTGCGTTGATATGTGCCGATACAACCTGTGCCGGGCGGGGAGAGTGGTACGCCCCGGTGGATCGGCAGACTTCTGGGCGCTGAAAGCAGCAATAGAAGCTTCAAGGGGGACTTGCGGAATGTCAGAGTTCGGTAGTGGATTGGCGGTACTTGTCGTTGATGATGAGCCCTCGATGCAGGAGTTGTTCCACGAGATACTATGCGGGAAGGGCTATAGCCTGACACCCGCCACGACAGCCGCCGAAGCCCGTGCCGCCCTCGAAAGCGAAGCGTTCGACCTGCTCATCCTCGACAGAAAGCTCCCTGACGGCGATGGTGTGGCGCTTCTGGGCGAGTTCCGAGCAGCAGGTTACCACCTGCCGGCCCTGGTCGTGACAGGCTTCCCAAGCGTGCAGACGGCCATCGAGGCGCTCGGTAATTGCGCGTGCGACTACATCTGCAAACCGTTCCAGCCCGAGGAGCTGTTGGTCAAGGTACACGAGATCGCCGAGGCGCCCTGCGCAGTCTTCGATAATGACTACCTCTGGCAGTCACTACGCACCAAGTTCGGCTTCGATAATGTTCTCTCGCAGGATGCGGTGGTCGAGGGCTGCTACGTGGCGGCCGCGAAGGTTGCCCACAGCGACGTTTCTGTTCTCATTCAGGGGCAGACGGGCACCGGCAAGGAGTATCTGGCGCGCGCTATCCATTACATGAGCAATCGCAGCGACGGGGCATTCATCCCGGTCAACTGCGGCGCAATCCCCGAGGCCCTGCTCGAGAGTGAGCTGTTTGGCCATGAGAAGGGAGCGTTCACATCGGCCACCAGCCAGAAGCCCGGGCTGTGTGAATTGGCGCACAGAGGCACGCTCTTCCTCGACGAAATCGGGGAAATGAGCATGGAGATGCAGGTCAAGCTCCTGCGCTTCCTCCAGGACCGTGAGATCACCCGCCTGGGCGGCACAAAGTCGATAGCCGTGGATGTGCGCGTCATCGCCGCCACAAATGCCAACCTCGAGCAGGCCGTCCGCGAGCGGCGCTTCCGCGAAGACCTCTACTACCGCTTGAACGTGGTCCCGCTCTACCTGCCTCCGCTCTGCGACCGGCGCGACGACATCCCGCTTTTCGCGGCCCATTTCCTCTCTAGACACGGCAAGGACGGTCTCGCAGCCAGATACGAGATATCGCCGTCTGCCGCGCTCGAGTTGCAGCGCCACGACTGGCCCGGCAATCTCAGGGAGCTCGAGAACGTCATGCGGCGCGCACTGCTGATTGCCGATAGCGGTGTCATCGAGCCACGTCACCTCATGCTTGGTTCATCTGCGTCGGCTCCGAACTACCTGCAGGCGATCAAGAACATACCACTCACCAAACCATCCGTCCCCGCAACGACACAACCTCCGGTGACCATCGATCTGCCGGTTGATGAGCCCGATGGGCTCGCCGGTCTCGAGGACATTGAGAAGGCACACATCACCCGGGTGCTCAATGCAGTGGGGCACAACAAGACCAGGGCTGCGGAGATTCTGGGCATTGCCCGGAAGACACTGAGAGCAAAGATGGAGAAGTATGGACTAGAAGACGAGGTCGGCAACGCAGCATAGGCTACAGGTGGATTCGCCACTCACTCATCAGACGGAATACTCTCCATTGACCGGGCCCGACGGCGCCGTGGCAGCCGTCGGGCCCTTCGCTGTCTGGTATCCGGTTTGACACATCGGCGCGGTAGTGCTAGATTGCTCCGCAATCATGAGCACTCACAGGATCATATTGGGCGATGCCCGCAATATGTCCGAGGTTGCCGAGGACTCCGTGCACCTGGTGGTCACCTCTCCCCCATACTGGTCTATCAAGGACTACGCGCACCCTGCACAGATTGGCCATGACCAGAGCTACGAGGAATACCTCGACGACTTGAGCAGTGTGTTCGGCGAGACGTTCCGCACACTCGCGCAGGGTTGCCGCATGGCGGTGAACATCGGAGACCAGTACCTGCGCGCGGCAGAACACGGGCGATATCGCGTACAGCCGATCCCCGCCGACATCACCGTCATCTGCCGAGAACTCGGCTTTGACTTCATGGGCAGCATTCTGTGGCGGAAGATATCCACCACCAACACGACCGGTGGCGGGCAGTGGATGGGGTCGATGTACTACCCGAAGGATGGGCACATCACCTACGAACACGAGTACATCCTGCTCTTCCGCAAGCCCGGGCAGTGGCCTCGACCTACAGCAGAAGCCCGTGAGCGCAGCCGGCTGACCAAGGAGGAGCGACAGACCTGGTTCCGGGGTGTGTGGGATGACATTGCCCCCGTGCGTCAGAAGGGACATGTGGCGATGTTTCCCCTCGAACTGCCACGACGGCTCATCAAGATGTACACCTTCTACGGGGAGACGGTTCTCGACCCATTCCTGGGAAGCGGCACGACCTCACTTGCGGCCCTGGAGGAGGGGCGCTCTTCCATCGGCTATGAGATCAACCCGGAGTTCCGTGCCGTTATCGCGCAGAAGCTCACAGGCCGCTTGACACTGTTCGATGACCAGGATGAGCCTACGATCACTATTGAGCAGGCTCCTTGAGCAGCGATCTCGCCATCCTGAAAACAGCAAACCCCGGCATGGGTGCGCGGGGTTTGCAGGGGCTGCGTAGTGCGTGTGACGTCTCTGCGGGCAGTCGCTATGCCTCGCCCAGCGTATCAGCTCCGGGTTCCCAGCCTACCGGGCACAACTCTCCGGTTTGAATGGCCTGAAGGACTCGGTGTATCTCGGCGACGTTACGCCCGACACTCAGGCTGTGAACCAACTCGTACTGGACCGTGCCTTCGGGATCGATGATGAACAGCCCGCGCAGGGCGACCCCCTCGTTCTCAAGCAGAACCCGATAATCCCGGCTGATACGCTTGGTCATATCGGCGATCATCGGGTAGCCTATCTCTCCCAGGTCATGCTTCTGCCAGGCGAGGTGCGAGTAGACGCTGTCTGTACTCACCGAGAGTATCTGCGCGCCCGCATCGGCGAACTGCTGTCTCATCTGGTTGAACTCGCGGATCTCTGTCGGGCAGACAAAGGTGAAATCGAGCGGATAGAAAAACAGCACTACCCACCGGCCTCTGTAGTCGGCCAGCTTGACCTCGGTAAGCTCCCCATCGATCACAGCCTCGGCCTGGAAGTCAGGGGCGGCTTTCGTAACCAGACTCATCGTGCGCTCCTCCTGTCTGCAGATCCGCAGTATCCGGCAAGGGTCTCAGATGTTCTGTTGCAGCCATTCGACGATCTCAGGGGCCGTCTTGAACCCTGCTACGCGCGCTTTCTCTTTCCCATTCTCAAATAGAACGAGCGTTGGTGTCCCGCGGACGCCGTATTCACGGAACACCTCCATGTGATCCTGGGCCGCCACCTTGAGGAACTTGACCGCTCCATCAAGTTCGCCCGCAGCGGTCGCGAACTCGGGGTTGAGTTTCGTGCAATGAGGACAAGTGTGGGACCAGAAGTCCACGACCACGGGCCCGGCGCCGTAGTCTATGACCTCGCTTTGGAACTCCTCCGCACTCTTCACGTCCGCCGGCTTCTGCATAGTCACCATCCCTTATGCCTCCCTGATTCTTGCCCCGAGGCGTGTTGCCCCTGGGCCGCCGTGGGTGTAGACGCATCCGGTGTCGAGGTGTTCATACCGCCGGCCCGCGCGCCCGGACTGTGATTCATCCAGGGTCAACAACAAGAGCGCTGCCGCAATGGGCAGCGCTCCTATAGGTAGTCGAACTCCTCGGCCGGCCCGGTGGGCTCAGGCGGTGTTTTCGGCCAACAGGAGCGTTGCCTTCTGAATATGGGTGTCGAGCCCGAGGGCCTCGTGCAGCTCGCGGTGAAGGTCCACGAAGTGGTTCTCCCGCTCGAGCGCGAGATTACGCGTGGAAAGCTCCGAGTAGCTACTGACGTTCTCGATGCCGAGTTCCTCGTGATGCCCGAGCACGTATGCAAGGTGAGGTGACTGCGGGGTGTCCCCGAACTCGGAATCCGCACCGCGCAGGATCATGTCGCGCGCCAGCGCTCGCAGTGGCTGCGTGATTGGACTCTTGGTCCATTCGTATATGTAGTTGTCGCTGTAGTAGCGCCCAATCTGAGAGGCCAACTCAGTATCATTCGGGTGCGCGGCGATTCCCACCTGGATCATCATCCGGAGAAAACGCATCTGCACCGCCGAGTGCTTCTTTGCGCCATACCATACCCGTCTGCGGCCGACGCTACGGAGAACTTTCTCGGCCAGGCGTCGCTTTGCGGCGGTCATCCGAAGGGCCAGCAACAACCGTTGGGTGTATTGCTCCATCTCGTCGACCATGCGGTCTATGTTTTGCCTGGCTTGTGAATTGCGAGCTATCATCTCGCGATCATTGACCAATGACACCATTCCCATCTGTCTGCGAAGAGGCTGCCGCTGTGGACGGACCATCTGCATCAGCCATTGCAGCGTTCTCGTGAGTGTACTCGTCCACGCCCGTCGTGTGGGGAATGCCCTCTACTCCAACGCGCGGCCACCCGCATTCGTTCCCTCTGTCTGCCAGCATGGCATTTGCACGGGTGTTTGCAGACCTGATGCGCACCGCAACGCCTGGCTCTCGCCGCCGGCGCCGGAGGAGACCCACCTTGACGTTGCTTCCATTCTCTGCGACGATGGGACCGGCCGGCATGCGCATGATTCCGAAGGCCATCGTCGCTGCCGCGTGCGCGCAACCTCCACCACAGCAGTACTGAATCTGAGGGATCGTATGTCCGGCTTGGGTCAAGAACGCCAGCAGACAGCTCGGCAGCGCGAACAACTGGTCCACTCCACAGCGTTCGTTCTCTCCCAGCCGCGTACTCTGCGCGAGCGCCTTGCCGAGGTCATACGCCTGCCGCGAAGCGCCGCGATCTGTACTGCCGCGGCCTTCCATCTCCCCACGCTGGACGAGTGCTTCTTCTGTGTCCACGATGGGTTGTCGCAGTTGCCGAGTCAGGAGGGGGCGGAAGGCCTCCTGTTGGACGAACTCGAGGATGCCTGCATGGCGCTGCTCGGCGGAGCCTCGCCTCCGTCTTCGGTTGCGGCCACCGACTTCGGCACCTGGTGCCTCGATATGCCGTTGCAGCCCACCGAAGGCGCTCCCTCGCACTGGAGTCGCCTCTTTGGCCGGTTGTTGCTTGTCCCGCTGCAGGCAGGCGAAGAGAAAAGCGGGTTGCTGTTGGTGGCCGGTACGCGGGACAGTCTTTTCAGCCCCGAGACCGTTGCTTGCCTGGAGACCATCGCGGCGATGTCGGCGCTGGCCGTCGCGGCAGAACTGGCCCGGGCGCGGCTGGTTGTGGCGCAACAGGAGATTTCACTGCAGCGGAAGTTCATGCCGATCTGCGCTCACTGCAAGAAGATCAGAGACGATGAAGGCTACTGGAACGATTTCGAGACCTTCATGGCGCGCCACTTCGATACCAGCTTCTCACACGGCATCTGCCCCGAGTGCCTGTCGAGGCACTACCCACAACTGCGCCTACGGCAGAGCTGAATGGCCGGCCGCGCCCAGCGAGACTGCCTCACTCGATGATGCACCGCAGGGAGACCCGCGCCGTGATCTGGACCAGGCCGGCCTCGATGGGCGTGGCATCGCCGGACCCGGCCATGGGCCCCGCCGCCTGCATAAGCATGTTGCTGGCGCCCCTGTAGCCGAAGTAGTCCACGTCCTGGGCATCTACGCCCTGATAGCCCCTGATCTTGACGTCGAGAGCCTTGGCGATGGCTCCCGCCTTCTCCCGGGCGTTATGCACGGCCTTCAGAAGTGCGTCCTGCTTGTAGGGCTCCTGGTCGAGAACGAATACCTCGATGTCTCCGAGTTCATTCGCACCATGAGCGACTGCGGCATCAAGGATCGCGGCCGCGCGCCGGCTCAACTCCGCGGGAGCGGCATTCGTGACACGAACGGCGATGCGGTTACGCACCTGGTAACCAACAATGCGCGGGGGCTCGAGGTCGTGTGAGCTCTTGTCTTCGACCACCGTGGTGATCTCGAAGCCGACGCTCTTGAGGTAGGTGTCGGGGTGCTTGAGCGCCTCTATTGCGCCAAGCACGGCCTGTGAGACGCGGGCATTCTCATCGCGAGCCTGGGACAGTTGGGGCGAGATGGTGAGAACTCCCACGTGGACCCGGACATTGTCCGGTTGCACATAGACCGTGGCCTCGCCGCCAACACTGAGTATGTTGGGGGTGGCATCGGCGAGCAGGGCGCTGGCGCAGACAAGCAGCAGTGCAGACGACAGAGCGATCACGCGGTGGATCATGGTCGGCTCCTTCCTCGGCTATACCCGCAGGCGGCCACGCGATGCGCGGCCCCCTGACAAGGGTGGGTTCGGTCGCTTGATTGGACCGACAGAAGGCCCCGATGGTTCCCTCCACGGGGATTTGCGTCTTCGCGCGCTGCGCGCCGCAAGTCGACTACCGGCTGCCCACGGACCTCAACCTTCGTCGTCAGCCCAGTCGAGGCGGCCCTGATGCGGTGGGGAGAGGTGCTCGTGACAGGATATCTCGATGCAGAGGTCCGGCTTCGCTGTCAGGTCGCGCAGAATCTCTGCTATGGCCGGGACACTCCGCTCAATGTACTGGCAGAAGAACGGGACAGGCGTCACCAGGGTCGCCGTCCGGCCGCGAATCGGTAGAAGGTATGTTGACAGGAGCGCAGGAGTCATCTGCTCGCGTTTGGCCAGGATGCTGCGCGCTTCGGCCCAGATGCGCTTGGTGGTCTCCCCTATTCCGAGTTCGATCTCGATGGTCCCCCGGATCCGCTCGTATTCCTCGTGTTCGGACTGCCGCTGCGCCTCGAGGCGGGCCGCCATTTCACCATCGTCGTCGGCAGCATCCGTTGAAGGAGAGAGTTCCTGCTCAAACCACTCGGGAATCTGCCAGTCTCGGGACCTGATAGCCGCCACCACCCAGGCCGCCGGGCTTTCATGCGGCAACCAGCCGTGAGCCAGCTTGTACTCACAGTAGGTAACCCACTGGTGAATGTGGTGCTCGGCATAGTTGGCGAGCAGGTGCGCAGCCATTGAGCGGCTCACACCAAGCCCGATGAGCCGTGCATGCAGCGACCCCTCCTCCACAGCATCCGCATCCGCCGGCGGCACGGTCTCGACCACGCCGGCATGGCGTTTTCGAGCGCCAAAGGCGTAGATCACGATCTCCTCGGCGCCGCGACGCTGGGGAACGTAGTAGCTGACCTCGCGAAGGAACCCCTTCTCGATAAGCTCCGCGTGCGCGCGCTCAAGCTCGCGCTTGATCTGGGATGGGTAGTAGTTGCGGCTCATGCCCAACTTCTCGAATGCGAGTTTTCTCAGGCGCATTCGGTATGTCGCCTTGCCGTCATATCGCTTCTTATCGAGATAACGGAAGAGGCGACGCGCGAGCGGTGTCTCAAGGGCAAAATAGGTGCTCGTGTCCAATTGCTTTATGTTCCCCGCCCTGAAGCTCGTGAACAGCACCGGATTCCATACCACGTAGCTGTCCGGTGGACTACAGTCTCTCCCGGGCTTCTCGTCATAGAGCCTGTACCCCTCGAGAATATGAAAGCCCTCATCAACGTACCGCTTGGCCTCGTTATCCCAGAACGAGTTGTTCGCCACAATGCTAACACCCATCAGGCGATTGAGGGCATCCTGAACCCGCTTGTATGCGTGCCCGTCTCGTGGCCAGCCCATCCGCCGCAGCAGATCATACCGCGTAATGGGCACCTTGGCGCTGCGAAACCCATGCTCCTGGGTTATCTCCATGAGCGCGACGTATACTTCCTCGTCTCCGGCTACCGGCAGTCCGTAACCCTCCGAACCAGTAACCGTCCACTCGCGGATGACTGCCTTGCCGTCCTTGCCACTGATGACATCCTGGAACTTGATCGCGCTGATGCCCCGCGGCGCCCGGTGTGTGAGCACCGTGAACGGGAACTCCGCGAGGTTCATCTCGTCGCGACCGATACGAACCTCCAACTCGCTGTTTTCAACGCCGCCATCACCGATTTGCAGTTGATCGTCGCCACGCGGTCGTGTGCTTCTGGTCTTTCTCACGGCCGTCCCACTTTCCTGTTTCACGCTGCTCCCCCAATATCACCTGCTGCGCCCGATGTGCATCGCCCGACTCGCCTCCCTGCGGATTGCCCCTGTACCCCACCCGCAGGTCCCCTTGCTCCCCGAACGTCAAGATGCCGTTACACGCGCCTCTGTTCCCCGCAATACTCCGCAAGTCCTTCAAACAACCAACAGCAACTTGCGTGCCAGAGCGATGAACCCAAGCACAATGGGCACTCGTTTATCGTGTGTCAACACAAGCTATGTCCATTCACTCGGCCCACATAGACTGCATATTGTCCCCGAATGCGCCAACTCCTGCCTGTTGCACAAGAATTGTTAAACACTGCGGCAAGGAGGTTGGTCCGCTGTGGCCCGGTGTTGGATGTGGATTTGACTGATGCAACAACAGGGTTGGTCGGGCGGGGTCAGTGTTGTTGCGTTCCAAGAACATCCTCTATTTCAAGACACATTCTCAGACTCTACGAGTCCCTGCTGCATAGGGGTTTGTGGCTGCGGATTTGTGCGCGGGCACGATACATCTTGGTCAGAACACGTGTTTCCGCCAAGCGGGCTTGAGTGAGATCACGCGTTACTCTGTGCTCCCACACGCTATGCGCTCGTGCGTGCTTGTATTCCCACACGTGACACTGCGAACCTGGACCACGTGACCATCGCGCGCTTGGCGGTTACAAGCGCAACTCCCGGCAGCGAAACGCCACGGCAATGCTGTGACCTTCGAGGAGCGACAACATAGCGACTATTACTAACAATTCTCCGACTTGATACCACCGCTTTCGATCCACGCACGCCACATGCTTGTGTCGGCACACGCCATAGCGTGCGGTCTGCGCCCCCGCGATTGTGTCCACACACGTCTTTCGGCATATGTGAAGGGGCTGTGTGTCCCAGTGCTTGTGTTGGCACACGATGTCTCTTGTGTTGGGGCTCGCTATTCGCGCCTGTATGCGTGTCTGGGGACGCCTGCGGGGCGGGTTAGCCGTTTTCCAACCGCGCCAGAGCGCCCGGACGGCTGGGAATGCGGTCTGGGGGATGGATCGATGGCGGCTCTTGCAGGGAAACACGTTGTCTGGCACAAGGCGCTCGACGCGACGCAGTAAACTGGCACAGATACAGGCGCCGAGACAGCGCCTCACTCCGTGTATTCCTCCCAGATGCGCGCGAGTTCCGTGAGAGCGTCCGCGAGGAGTTGCGGCGTATGCAGAGTGAGCGCGAGAGCAGCCTGGGTGATCTGTGACCGGCCGACCTTGATGCCGTGCTCGGTGAGCAACCTCACGCGGCAGACCTCGAGTTGCTCGAGCATGTGCGGCGGGACGTAGAAAGTGACCTTCTCCGTCGGGGGCTGGGGGATCGTTCTTGGGGCCTCACCCAGTGAGGCGATCAGCAGCAGGCCCTCGCGCAGGTTCGCGGGCGGCAGATCCGGCGGTCCCACCGCCTGTGACACCTCGACCGGCAGGCTACGTGCGGGCTCCGCGCGAGGACGCCGCTGGGCCCTCTCCCCCACACCTGTCTCCGCGCCTCGCTCCTCAGACTTCTCGCCCGCGACGGCAGCGGGGTCCTCGTTGTCTGACGATGCGCCGACCCCGGCAGCCGGTGCAAAGAAAGCGTCGGCTCCGGGCAACTGCGGTTTACGAGCCACGCGCGACCACCTCCTCAGCCAGCCGCCGGTACGCGTCAGCGCCACTGCAGTCGGCATCATACACGATGATGGGCTCTTGCGCGGCGACCGCCTCCTGAAAGCGTATGGAGGTGGGGATGATAGTGTCAAAGACCAAATCACCGAAGCGGCCTCGCACCATGTCGATAACTTGCCGGTTGTGAACGGTCCGGCGATCCTGCATCGTCATCACAATGCCGCAGATGCGCAAGTCGGCCTTCAACTGGGTCCGTGAACGCTCAATATTCTCCTGCAGTTGCCGCAACCCATGCAGGGCCAAGAACGAACACTGCTGCGGAATGATAATCTCCTTCGCTGCCACGATGGCGGCGACAGACAATAGTTGCAGGCCGGGAGGCGTGTCCATCAGCACATAATCATAGCGCCGCGAAAGCGGCTTCACCGCGTCGCGAACGATGCTCTGCCTTCGCGACGCGAACTCCCCCATGAGCAGCATCTCGGCGCCGGCAAGATCCGCAGTGGCAGGAGCAACGTCAAACCCGCCGGACGGATTCGCCAGGATTACCTCAGCGAGTCCCACGCCCTCGACAAACAGCGCGTCGTATACCGTGCGCTGCTGCTCACCGATCTCGAGACCAAGATAGGCGGAGAGGTCCGCGCGGGGGTCGAGATCGACGAGGAGTACGCTGTGTCCCGCCTCCGAGAGTGCAGCTCCCAGATTGATCGCGGTGGTCGTCTTGCCGACGCCACCCTTCTGGTTCGAGATCACTATGCAGCGACCCATTCCCGTTTCTCCGTGAGATGCCGGGGGCGGTTGTCGTAATGGTCTAGATTATACAGCACCGGCGTGATGCTGTAAAGACGGGCGGCGGCACAGAGGGGGCGCGGGAATGCGGGATGGACGCAGAGCGGGAAGGCTGCTGTACTGTGAAACAGGAAAGCGGTAATACGGGAAGCGTGGGGACCTGGTGAGGAGGGAATGGGGGTAGCGGGAGAGATGGGCGGCGGTGCGCGCGCAGGTGTGTCGGTTTCCAACGGAGATGGGGCAAGATGCGAGCTGCAGAACAGGAATGCCGCGCAGCAGTTGCGATGTAATGCGGTATT
>MTKY01052053.1_pt1 | contig 24351 bp, 14 predicted proteins | sample 1042731 | NCBI WGS metagenome assembly MTKY01 (sample SAMN06212206, study PRJNA360538) | anaerobic digester metagenome | biome: Wastewater treatment plant; material: sludge; isolation source: anaerobic digester fed with sludge from wastewater treatment plant | place: Denmark: WWTP Soeholt ... | reverse complement strand
AGCATGGGGCCGCGGGTGCCGGCGAGGCGCCGCGCAATGGCGCGTGCGGTGGCCCCCCCGGCGGTGGACCTGGCCAGCAACACGCCACTGATCAGCACCGCGAACACGAATTGCAGCAAGGCCATGCCAAAATGCGCGGCGGATCCGAGCAGCCAGCCGGCCACCGGTTTCATCTGTGGTCCGATCTGCGCCAGCGCCCCCTGGAGATTCTGCGAGGCGAGCAGCCAGAACGCGTGAAAGCGCGCTCCCACCACTGGCCAGTCGGAGACCTTTTCCGGTGGTGGTGGAACCTTCAGCGTGCCCGCCTGGAATGCCCCGAGCAGGCGCTGCATATCTTCGGCCAGCGATCCCCCGAGCAACACGCTGGGCACGATCAGCACTGCCAGCAGCGCAATCACCAGGAGGCTGGCTGCCAGCCTGCGCCGTCCGCCGAGACGATTGCTCAGCAGCAGGAAGGGGCCGTGCAGGGCAATCGCGATGATGCATCCCCAGGCGATCGGCAGCAGGAATGGCGCGACGATCACGAGGCAACCCGCAAACAGCAGCGCCAGCGTGCCGATACGGATCGCCACGTCGGTGGCCCGGTTGAGGTAGCGCTGCTGATCCTGATCTGCTCCGTTCATGGCTTTCTCCGGTGGTTACGCAGTTCTCAGCGGCTGCGCTTGCTGTGTTTTTCGAAATTTTCCTGCCGCGCCCGATCGCTCTTGCGCAACAGCACGCAGGTTGCCCCTGTTCCACCCATATGGCGTGGGGCCGAATGGAATGCCAGCACCTCCTCGAGCTGCGGCAGCCACAGCGCCACGCAGCTTTTGAGCAGCGCGGCGGGGCGGCGTTCGGCACCGCGACCGTGACTGATCAGGCAGGCGCGGATATCGTGCGCGATGCAATCGCGTACCAGCCGGAACACCGCGCTGCGCGCCTGTTCCACACCGAGTCCATGCAGGTCGAGCCGGGTATCGAAGTGGTACTCGCCGAGCCGCAGGCGACGGAACACCCCGTGCTGCACGCCCGGGCGGACAAAGCTCAGTTCGGCGTGCGGCTCCACCAGTGGGATATGCGTGGTGGACAGATAATTGCGCTCCTTGCCATCCGGGAGTTCCGCGGCGCGGCGCCGTTCCAGCGTGCCCGGCGTGATCTCCGGCGCCCGTTTCAGCAACAGGCTGATTTCTCCCTTCAGCGGTTCGACCGCACCCACGAGTTCGTGAAACGGCGTTTTCCCGGCCGGTTTGTCGCTCATGTGTAGCACCTCGAACCCGCACCCGGTCATGGGCGGCGCGGAGCGCAAGTATACCTGCAATGACGGCGCTGATCGGGGCGGACGTGCTGAATTTCGCGGCACTTGCGGATAAACTGAAAAACCGGCGCCATAACACCCGATGAAGACCCGCCACCCGGAGACAAAGCGATGCTCGGCCTGATGATGAACAGACAATTGACCATAACGACGATCATGGAGCACGCCCGCAAGTTCCATGGCGATGCCGAAGTGGTCTCGGTCACTGCCGACCAGCCGCTGTACCGTTATACCTATCGAGAGTGTTTTGCGCGCGCTGCCAAGCTGGCCAATGCCCTGACGCGCCTGGGCGCGAAGCCCGGCGATCGCCTTGGCACCCTGGCCTGGAACGATTATCGCCATCTCGAAGTCTATTTCGGCAGTGCCTGCATGGGGCTGGTGTGCCACACCGTCAATCCGCGGCTGTTTGCCGAGCAGATCGAGTACATCGTGCAGCATGCCGGGAACCGCTGGCTGTTTGTCGATCCGGCCTTTGTGCCGGTGCTGGTGCCGATCCAGGACCGGCTGCCCTCGGTCGAGGCGTTCGTGATCCTCGGTCCCGCCGCTGCCGCCGAGAACACGGGGCTGCGCGATGCGCTGTCCTATGAAAGCCTGATCGCAGGGGAGCCGGAGAGTTTTTCCTGGCCGGACCTGGACGAGAACAGCGCCTGTTCGCTGTGCTACACCTCGGGCACCACCGGTAACCCGAAAGGCGTGCTGTACAGCCACCGCGCGCTGGTGCTGCACACCTATGCCACGGCGATGCCCGATGTGATGGGCCTGTCGCAGCGTGAAGTGGTGATGCCGGTGGTGCCGATGTTTCACGTCCATGCCTGGAGCATTCCCTACGGGGCGGCGGTGGTCGGTGCCAAGCTGGTATTCCCGGGCCCGCGCATGGGTGACGGTGAGACCCTGCAGTGCCTGATCGAGAGCGAGAACGTCACGATGTCGGCCGGGGTGCCGACGGTGTGGCTGGCATTGCTCGCTTATCTGAACAGGAGCGGCAAGAAAATACCGTCGCTGAACCGCGTGGTCGTGGGAGGGTCGGCGTGCCCGCAGGCGATCATGGAGGAGTTCGAGAGCAAGCACGGTGTCTACACGCACCATGCCTGGGGCATGACCGAGATGAGCCCGCTCGGCACTTTCAACAGCCCTACGCGCGACATGGCGGAACTGAGCCACGCCGAACAATGGAAATTGCGCACCAAGGTCGGTCGCCCGGTGTTCGGCGTGGACGTGAAGATCGTCGATGCCGAAGGCAGGGAATTGCCCTGGGACGGGGTCGCGTTCGGTGCGCTGAAGGTGCGCGGTCCTTGGGTCTGTTCGGAGTATTTCCGCATTGGCAGGGGCGAGGCGCATGCCGAGGACGGCTGGTTCGAGACCGGTGACGTGGCCACGATCGACGCCCACGGATTTATCGCGATCACGGATCGCACCAAGGACGTGATCAAGTCGGGTGGCGAGTGGATCAGCTCGATCGAGCTCGAGAACACCGCGATCGCGCATCCGCTGGTCGCCGAGGCGGCGGTGATCGGCGCCTATCATCCGCGCTGGTCCGAGCGCCCATTGCTCTGCGTGGTGCGTGAAGCCGGCGCCGCGATCAGTCGCGAGGAGATGCTGGCCTGGTTCGATGGCAAGGTCGCGAAGTGGTGGATTCCCGAGGACGTGGCTTTTGTCGATGAATTGCCGCATACCGCGACCGGCAAGATCAGCAAGAAGGATCTGCGCGACCAGTTCAGGGAATACCGGTTTCCCGAGGCGGATTGAGATTCACGCGCCGCGCATATGCATGCGCGGCCAAGGGCTTGGAGTGAGTCGCACGACATCGATCGCGGTGCGCGGCACAAGGAATCCGATGATGCTCAGTCGGCGTCCGGCCCCAGCGCAATGGAGCATCAGGATTTTTCAGTGAGGAACGCAAATGAGTGAATACAAGGCACCGGTAACGGATATCGCATTCGTGCTCGAGGAGCATGTGGGGATGGCGGAGATCGCGGCACTGCCGGGTCTGGAGGAGGCTACACCGGACCTGGTGCGGGCGATCCTGGAAGGCGCCGCGCAACTCACGGAGGCTGCGATCGCTCCGCTCAACCGCAGCGGCGACCAGCAGGGCTCGCGGGTCGAGAATCGCGCGGTAGTACAGGCCGAGGGTTTCAAGGAAGCCTATTGGCAATATGTCGATGGCGGCTGGAACAGCCTGCCGTTTGCGAGCGAATACGGCGGGCAGGGATTGCCCCTGGTGCTTGCCACCGCGGTGCAGGAGATGATCCAGTCGGCGAACCTCTCGTTCAGCCTGTGCCCGCTGCTGACCCAGGGGGCCATCGATGCGATCGTGATGCACGGCAGTGACGCACTCAAATCGGTGTACCTGCCCAACATGATCTCCGGTGCGTGGACCGGCAGCATGAACCTGACCGAACCGCAGGCCGGCTCGGACCTTGCGGTGGTGCGTGCACGGGCCGAGCGTGACGGCGATCGCTACCGGATTTTCGGCAACAAGATCTTCATTACCTGGGGCGATCATGCGATGACGGAAAACGTCATCCACCTGGTGCTGGCGCGTCTGCCGGACGCCCCGCCCGGGGTAAAGGGCATTTCGCTGTTCCTGGTGCCGAAGTATCTGGTGAATACCGATGGCAGCATCGGCGAGCGTAACGATGCGTATCCGGTGTCGGTCGAGCACAAGCTCGGCATCCACGCCAGTCCGACCTGCGTGATGGGCTTTGGCGACAACGGCGGTGCGCTCGGCTACCTGATCGGCGAAGAGAACAAGGGTCTTGCCTGCATGTTCACGATGATGAATCACGCCCGACTTTCGGTTGGCTTGCAGGGCGTCGCGGTGTCCGAGCGCGCGCTGCAGCATGCGGTAGCCTATGCGCGGGAGCGGGTACAGGGCTCGACGCCGAGCAGCCCGGAGCGGGTCTCGATCATCCACCACCCCGACGTGCGCCGCATGCTGCTGACCATGAAGGCGCTGACCGAGGCCGGGCGTGCGCTGGCCTATGTCGCGATGAGCAGCCAGGACCATATTCATCACTCGCGCGACGAGGGCGCGAGGAAGGCGCACGACCAGCGCGTTGCCCTGCTGACGCCGATCGTGAAGGGCTGGTGTACCGAGGTCGCGATGGAGATTACCTCGACCGGTGTGCAGGTGCACGGTGGCATGGGTTTCATCGAGGAAACCGGCGCCGCGCAGTATCTGCGCGATGCCCGCATCCTGCCGATCTACGAGGGTACCAACGGTATCCAGGCGCTCGACCTGGTGGGACGCAAATTCCTGCGTGACGGCGGGGCGGCGATGGCTGGCCTGCTGAGCGAAATACGCGGCGTTGCCGCAACGCTGGATGGCTCCGAATACGCCGATATCGGCATGGCGCTGGCACGCGGCGTCGATGCGCTGGAGCAGGCTGGCGAGTGGCTGAAGAGCAATCTCGACGGGGCCGGCGAGAACGCGGGCGCCGCGGCCTACAATTTCCTGATGCTGGCAGGTACCGTGACCGGTGGCTGGCAACTGGCGGTGGCAGCGGCAGCTGCCTTGCGGCGGCTGGCTGCAGGCGGCGGCAACTGTGATTTTCTGCGCGCCAAGCTGATCACCGCGCGCTTCTACGCCGAACAGATACTGCCGCGCGCGCAGACCCATCGCGATGCGGTGATGGCGGGCAGCCGCACGATGATGGCGCTCGACGAGGCGCATTTCGGCTTGTAGCCGGATCGCGGCGAGTGAAGGTTCTTTTTCACTATGCGGCCGGAGCAAGGCTGCGTGAGGAAGTCGCGCGCTTCGCAACGCTCGGGCTTGAAGTGGTCTGCTGCGCGGAAGGTTCCGAGCAGCCGTTCCTGGCGGAGCTGGCCGATGCGCGCGTGATCTGGCATGTGTTGCAGCCGATCACGGCGGACGTGATCCGCCAGGCACCGAAGCTCGAGCTGATTCAGAAAATCGGTGTCGGCGTGAATACCATTGACCTCGATGCCGCCCGCTCCAGGGGAATTGCGGTCTGCAATATGCCGGGAACGAACAGCCGGGCGGTTGCCGAGATGAGCCTGCTGCTGATGCTGTCCGCATTGCGCCGGCAATATTGCGTCGAGCGCAGCTGTCGCACCGGGAAGTGGGTCGTCGATGCACAGGTCAGGGAGAGCCTTGGCGAGCTGTGCGGGCGCACGGTGGGGATCGTCGGTTTTGGCGAGGTTCCGCGAATTCTCGCACCGATCCTCGAGGCGATGGGCGCACGAGTGATCTATACCGCGCGCAGCAGAAAGGAGGTTGCCTACCCATTCGTGTCATTGCGGGAGCTGCTGCAGGTTTCGGACATCGTCACGCTGCATGTGCCGTTGACCGCCGAAACCGAAAAGCTCATTGACCGCTCGCGCATGGCGCTGATGAAGCGAGGGGCAATATTGATCAATACCGCGCGCGGTGCGCTAATCGACGAAATCGCGCTTCATGTCGCGCTGGTCTCGGGCGCACTGGGCGCGGCCGGGCTGGATGTGTTCGCCCATGAACCGGCGGTGGCAACGAACCCCCTGCTCGCACTCGACAACGTCGCTGTCGCGCCGCATCTTGCCTGGCTGACCAACGAAACGCTGGGTCGGAGTATCGACGTGGCGGTAAGAAACAGCCTGGCCATACGGGATTCGGTCGCGCTCGAGCATCGGGTCGTCTGAGCGGGCGTCAAACGGCTTTCGCCTGGCGCACTCGTCGAGGCGCGCCCCAGGCGCTGGTCCCGAGTTGTGCGCCAGGGCATCGAGGGCCTGGCAATAATCCGCCATCGCACGTGTAATTCCGTCTCCAGCCTGTGCATCGGTTTTGAGGCCGATCACGTGTTGGCCGGGCACGGGTTACCGATCACCGACAAATGCCGATGCTTTCAGTCCCTGACGACAAAAAAGGTATTGGAAATGGTCGCCGCGGTACGCCCCTCGGCCCAGCCGTCCTCCCGCAGCTCCAGCAGGCGACACCCGTTGCGGGCAATGATGCGATGGACATGGGCCTGCGGCAGCACGTGCATTTCCATGTGCAGCCGCTTGGGTCGCCGCAGGTAGGCGTCGAGGTCGTAGGCATAGCCGCGGCGCCAGGTCGGGACCTGGAAAACCGCCGCGCCGCCAGCGCCAAGGCGCGCGAGCACCGTATCGAGGATGTAGGTGATCACTGGCGGTGGGTTGTGCTGCAGCACGATGAACGAACAGAAGAAGCGGATTTCGGACAGGGCCTCGAGGCGCGCGGGCGAGTCGAGGCACAGCAGTTCCACATTGCGGACACGGCGGCGGCCGAGTTCCTCCCGGCATACATCGAGGTGGAATTTCGAGATGTCGGCGCCGACCACGCTGTCGAACAGCCGCGCGAGATGGATCGTGATGCGCCCGACGCCGCAGCCGAGTTCGAAGCAGTTGCGCAGTTTCGCGGGTTCGAGTCCGTGGCGCTCGAAAAAGGCCTTTATGATGTTGGCGACGAACATTCCCGAGGCGTAGAACTCCTCGATATTGCCTGCGATCGCGTCCTGCCGGTAGTTGTCGTGCGTGAGCACGGACCAGTGCGGCTCGGTTTTGCCGAATCCCTCCCACTCGCGGCGAATGCGGTCGAGCAGCACCACCAGTTGCTCGGGAGTGGCCTCGCAGTCGACCGGATTGGCTTGCCACACCTGCGGCGGCAGGCAGGCGTCGATATCGGGCGCCGCCGCTCCGATGCTTCCGCTGATGCGCTGGAACTCGGCGGATCCGATGAACGAGCTGCGCAGTTCCGCCAGGCTCGAAGCCGCCAGGTGCTCCCTGACCACTTCCTCGCTCTCGGGATCACGTCCGAGAATGAACCTGTAACAACCGAGTACCTCGTCGCGGGAAACCATTTCACTCCTCGAATTCCGAATCTGCCACCGGGCTGCGGATCGCGTGGGCCGTCCGCGCGTCTGCCGGCCTGATTATTGAGGAAACTTAGCATGTTTTTCCCTCCCCGATGCAATATCACTGCATCGACGACGCCACCCGACGCGTCGTTGGCGCTGCCGGCAACCGCCGCAATCTGCGGTATGGTGATGCCGATCTTTGTCGCGCGGCAGGGATCGAACACGATCTGCAGTTCCTCGTCACCGCCCACCCCGTTGATAGCCCGCACGCTGGCCACGCCGGGCACGGCGTGTGCTCGTCGATCACCCATGGCACTTGCTCGACCTCGACGCCACGCTCGCGACACGGTTTACATTCACCGGACAAGGCGCGACCATAACGCCCCCCGACCCCGACCCCGTGCCGAGCTACGGCGGGAGCGGTGTCCGGGCACAACCCGCACTCTTCCTGAATTCGCCGCCGCGGGCGGTGGCGAGCAACTTGTTTCTTTCCGAGGAAATCCGAGCATGCAAAATTGTGAACAGTTCTATATCAACGGCCAGTGGGTGGAGCCGGTCGTGCGGCGCACGCTGGAAGTGATCAACCCGGCCACCGAGCAGGCGATTGCAACGATATCGCTCGGTAGCGCCGCGGATGTGGATGCCGCGTGCAAGGCCGCACGTGCCGCGTTCGCGAGCTATTCGCGGACCACGCGCGAGGAGCGCATTGCCCTGCTCGAACGCATCATCAGCGGTTACCAGGCGCGCTACGGCGAATTCGCGGCCGCGATCTCGGCCGAGATGGGCGCGCCGATGCCGCTGGCCACCAATGCCCAGGCCGCGATGGTGGTGGCGCATTTCACCACGGCGCTCGAGGTGCTCAGGAACTTCGAGTTCGAGGAAGACCTCGGCACCACGCGGATATTCCGTGAGCCGATCGGCGTGTGCGCATTCATCACCCCCTGGAACTGGCCCGCCAACCAGATTGCCTGCAAGGTCGCCCCGGCACTGGCCACGGGCTGCACGATGGTGCTCAAGCCGAGTGAGATCGCGCCGCTCGATGCCTACCTGCTGAGCCAGGTGCTGCACGAGGCCGGGGTACCCGCCGGCGTGTTCAACCTGGTCAACGGGGATGGGCCCGGAGTGGGCTCGGCGCTCGCCTCGCACCCGGAAGTCGACATGGTGTCGTTCACCGGCTCGACTCGCGCCGGTATCCTGGTGGCGAAGAATGCCGCGGACACGGTCAAGCGTGTCTGCCAGGAGCTCGGGGGAAAATCGGCCAACATCCTGCTCGATGACGCGGATTTCAAAAAGGCCGTGACCCGTGACGTGATCGGTTGCTTCAGCAACAGCGGCCAGTCCTGCAATGCGCCGACCCGGATGCTGGTACCGGAATCGAGGTTGACGGAAGTGAAGGAGATCGCGCGCGCGGCGGCCGCGAAGGTCAAGGTCGGCAATCCGGATGCCGAGGGCACCACGATGGGCCCGGTGGTGAGCGAGCTGCAATACAACAAGATCCAGAAACTGATACAGGCGGGCATCGACGAGGGCGCCGAGCTCGTCTGCGGTGGCACCGGCAAGCCGGAAGGGCTCGCAACCGGCTATTACGTCAAACCCACGGTGTTCGCCAACGTGAACAACGAGATGACCATTGCTCGCGAGGAAATTTTCGGCCCCGTTCTCTCGATCCTGCCGTACAAGGACGAGGCCGATGCAGTCCGTATTGCCAATGACACGGTCTACGGGCTGTCGGGCTACATAACCTCCTCGAATATCGAGAGGGCACGCAAGGTTGCCGCGCAGTTGCGTACCGGGATGGTCCACCTCAATGGCAGTGGCGTGGACCTGGCGGCGCCGTTCGGAGGCTACAAGCAATCCGGAAATGGTCGCGAGTGGGGTGCCCACGGTTTCCATGACTTCCTCGAAACCAAGGCGGTCATGGGCTACAACGCCGCCTGAGCCTGCTCGCAATACCCCTCTCCCGCCGCGGGAGAGGGGGGGCAGCAATCAATCGCTTTCGGATTGCGACATCAGCGCGGTATTGCCACCCGATGCGGTGGTATTCACCGAAACCGTTTTTTCGTGCACGAAACGCTGCAGGTAGAGCGGTCCGAAATCCTCGTCGATGAGCGGCAGGATCGCACCCTCGCGGGCAGCCAGCGAGCGGCTGCAGTGACACGAGAGCGCGGCATCGCCATGACAGAGCACGCCGTCGATCGCGCAGCCGCGCAGGATTTCCCCGAGCGCCTGCATATCCGCCACCGTGTGATGCGCGCTCAGTCCGTCGGCAAAACCGGCCTCCCCGAGCAGGTTGCGCAGCGTCATCACCAGCGGACGCGTGGCGGCATCGGACAGGAACAGCAGCGTATTGCCACACAGCAGCGCCGCCAGCGCGGGCAAAAGGATATCGCTTTCCCGCGCACCGTCGCGGCACACGCAGGCCAGCACGCCCCGCGGCTCGAATGACAGGGTGTTGGTTTCACCGGTCGGGCCGGGCATCTCGAGCGCCTGCGCAAGCGCAGCGCCCTGCTCGAGCAGCGAATGCAGGCGTGTACCCAGTGCCACGCGCTGATCGTGATCGCGCAAACCGTTGTGTGTGATCTGCTCGCGCAACGCACGCGCCGGTGCGAACCGGGTGCGCATATCGGCCAGGCTCCATTCGTGCTGCAGCTCCGCCAGCGCCGCGAGCAGCAGCCGGCAATCGAACACCTCCGCGATATCGATCGGTGTCTCGGAATCCTCGATGGCGCGATAGGCGGGCACGTCGTTGCCCGCCACGCGCATCAGGCGGGGCAGATACAACGGCCCTCCGGCTTTGGGGCCGGTGCCGGACAAACCCTGCCCGCCAAAAGGCTGGACGCCGACCACCGCGCCGATCATGTTGCGATTCACATACACGTTGCCGGCGCGGGTGTCGCGCGCCAGCATATCGATGCTGCGCTGGACGCGGCTGTGGATGCCGAAAGTGAGGCCGAAGCCTGCGGCATTCAAGCGTTGCGGCAACTGTTCGAGATCGGCCGCGCGATAGCGCACCAGGTGCACCACCGGCCCGAACACCTCCTCGCGCAAGCACTCGACAGAATCGATTTCGTAGAGCCGCGGGGCGAAGAAACTGCCGTTGTCACTACCCGGTTGCAGGGTGCAGGCGTGCAGCAGTTTTGCCTTGCCCTCGAGCCAGGCCACATGGGCCTCGAGGCGCGCGCGTGCCTCCTCGTCGATGATCGGGCCGATATCGCTGGCAATGTCCGCCGGGTCGCCGACGCGCAATTCCTGCATCGCGCCACGCAGCATCGCGATGAGGCGCTCGGCAATCTCGTGCTGTACACAGAGAACGCGCAGGGCCGAGCAGCGCTGCCCGGCGCTGTTGAATCCCGAGGCGATCACATCATCGACCACCTGTTCGGGCAAAGCACTGGAATCGACCACCAGCGCGTTCTGACCCCCGGTCTCGGCGATCAGCATCGCGCGCGCGCCGCCGCGTGCGGCCAGTACCTTCGCGATATGAGTCGCTACCGCGGTCGAACCGGTGAACATCACCCCCGCGATGCGCGGATCACCAAGCAGGCGATCACCAACCGGCGCGCCGGGTCCGCACAGGATCTGCAGCACATCGGCCGGAACGCCCGCGGCATGGAACATTTCGACCAGGCGCAACGCGACCAGCGTGGTCTGTTCCGCGGGCTTGGCGATCACCGGGTTTCCGCTGACCAGTGCCGCACTCAGCTGTCCGACAAATATCGCGACCGGGAAATTCCACGGACTGATGCACAGTATCGGTCCCCGCGGCTCGAGCTTGTGCCCATGACGCGCGATCAGTGTTTCGGCCTCCAGCGCGTAATAGCGGCAGAAATCGATGGCTTCGCGCACATCGGCCAGCGCATCGCGCACAGTCTTGCCGGCTTCCTTGATGCAGAATCCGGCCAGTTCCGCGAGCCCGGCTTCCATCTGATTGGCGGCCCGCCTCAGGCAGTCGGCACGCGTGCCTGCGGGTGTCCCGGCCCAGCGTCGCTCGGCCGCATGCACCGCGGCTGCGGCCGCTTCGATCCGCGCGCCCGAACTCGGCGTGTAGTGACCGAGAATTTCCTCGCGATTGGCGGGGTTGCGCACCGCGGTCCGCGTTCCCGGGCCGGTATCCGCGCCGAGACGCGCGGCACTCTCGCGCCAGACATCGAGACCGCTCGCGAAGGCACGCAATTGCTCCGCATCCTGCAGATCGACACCGTGTGCAGCGGCACGCGCCGTGCCAAACATCTGCCGGGGCAACGCAATACTGCGGTTGGCGTATTGCCGCAGTCCGCGCAGCTTGTCGCGTGGATCAGCGCCCAGCAGCACGCTCGGCAGCGCCTTGTTGGCGAGGTTGTGCACAAAGGAACTGTTGGCGCCGTTCTCGAGCAGACGACGTACCAGGTAGGCGAGCAGATCGCGATGTACCCCGACCGGGGCGTAAATCCGGCACCGTACCTCGATGCCCTGCGCCTCCAGCATTTCCTCGTACAGTTCCTCGCCCATGCCGTGCAGGCGCTGGAACTCGAAACCGCCCGGCGTGCCGCTCATTGCGAGTATCGCCGAGGCCGAATGCGCGTTGTGGGTGGCGAACTGCGGATAGAGGCGCGATCGTTGCGCGAGCAGGCGCCCGGCACAGACCAGGTAGGACAGATCGCTCGCGGCCTTGCGGGTAAACACCGGGTAGCCGGCGAGGCCAAAATTCTGCGCGTGCTTGATCTCGGCGTCCCAGTACGCGCCCTTTACCAGGCGCACCATGATGCGCCGGCGCTGACGCGCGGACTGATCCGCCAGCCAGTCGATCACGGCAGGGGCGTTCTTGAGGTAAGCCTGCACCGCCATGCCGAATCCTTCCCAGCCCGACAGCGAACTGTCGCGATACACCGCCTCGAACACATCGAGCATGGGATCGAGCCGGTGCGCCTCCTCGGCGTCGAGGGTGAGGCCGATATTGTGAGCGCGCGCCAGCTGCGCGAGCTCGAGTACGCGTGGCACCAGCTCGGCCCGGGTACGTTTGCCCTGCGCGAGTTCGAGCCGCGGATGCAGCGCCGAGAGTTTTACCGAGAAGCCCGGGCCACTGACCGGATCGGACGCCCTGGAGTGTTGTCCGACCCGCTCGATCGAAGCGCAGTAGACGGCGTGATATTCGCCGGCGCTCGTTGCGGTGCGCGCGCCTTCGCCAAGCATGTCATAGGAGTAGCGATAACCGCGCACCAGCCATTCCTTCGATTTGTCGAGCGCGGCATCGATATCGGTACCGAGCACGAATTGCGTGCCCATGATGTTCATTGCCAGGCGCATCGCGGTGCGGATCGCGGGCTCGCCCGCGCGACCCACTGTCTGGCGCAACATGCGCCACGCCGACTCGGTGTCATCCTGCTGCAGACGGATCACCTTGCCCGTCAGCAGCAGTCCCCACGCCGAGGCGTTCACGAACAGCGAGTGCCTGTTGCCAACATGCGAGCGCCAGTCGCCGCTGCCGAGTTTGTCGCGGATCAGGCGGTCGGCCGTAATGCGATCGGGAACACGCAACAGGGCTTCCGCGAGACACATCAGCACCACGCCTTCGCGGCTCGACAGCGAATATTCCGTGAGCAGCGCATTGATGCCGGCGCTGTAGCGCTGTTTCTCGCGGATCGCCTCGATCAGCGCAGCGGCCCGTGCCGCGACCGCGGCACCATCGCCGAGCTCAGCATCGGCCTGCGCCAGCAATGCCGCAACGCGCGCCCCTTCATCGCTGTCCGACAGTGCCCGTATGGCCCGGCGCAGATCCTGATCGCAGACGGGTGGCAACATCAGCATGTTCGTGTTCTCTGCCATTCACGACCGCAAATCATGACGGTAATTCGAGACAGTAAACTCTTTGGCTGCTCGCTAAAAAGTTGACTGTCTCGAATTACCCCGAGTCCTCCAGCAACGCGGCGAACTCCGCGTGCATATCATCTATCAGTCGGCGCAGATCGGGCAGGGCTTTCTTGCACGCGATCGCGCCGAGATTCATTTGCCCGGCGTAACTCCAGAACGTCAGGTTGAGACCGGTGCCTTCGGTGAGCGGCCCGGCGGAATACAGCGCTTCGCAGACATCGCCGCGCGCGGTAAAGCGGGTTTCGCGGGGGCCCGGTACGTTCGAGACGATCAGGTTGCCCGAGAGCGGAAAATCCATGCGGTCGGCCGCATGCACGCGATAGTCGCGCTGGCGCCTGCGCGAGAAGATAAGCGGCGGGATATATTGCATCCACTCGCGTGCCGCTTCGCGTCCAAGCAATTCGAGCACCTCCTTGGCCGCGGCAGTCTCGGCGCGGGTGGCCTCGTAGCGTGCGCGGCTATCCGCGATATCGGTGCGCAGACGCACGTGAAAATACGCCAGGTTGTTACCCGAAATACGGGCAGCAGCGGCTTCCCGATCGGCACTGACCGGGATCGCGCACACCAGTGGTAGCGCCGGGAGATCGTCGTGGGCCAGCAGGTAGCGGCGCATCGCACCGGCGATCATGCCGAGCGCGACGTCGTTGATGGTACCGCCGAGGCGTTCGCGTATTTTTCTGAAATCATCCAGCGCGAACTGCGCGGTGGCGTAGTTGCGCAGGTTCGACAGCGCCCGATTGAAGCGCAGCTTGGGTATTTCCTTCGAGTAGGGTGCGGCCGGCACCACGCTTGCGGAGCGGTTGCGCGCCTCGATCAGCTTGCGCCGCCGCGCGCTGTCGCGCAGCAGCGTGGGAAAATGCGCGAAATCGCGCAACAGGTCACGCAATGCATCCGCCACCAGGCGTGTCGCGGAAGGTTCCTCCTCGCGGGTGAAATGCGGTATCTCGAGAGTGGCGAGCGCGGCGGGATCGCGGTACAGCACGTGTGCCAGGTAATTGACCGAGGCCACTCCGTCGGCGAGCAGGTGATGGATCTTGTTGATGTAGGCAATGCGTCCACCTTCCAGCCCCTCGACCACCCAGATTTCCCACAACGGTCGCGAGCGATCGAGCGCTCCGGCCGCGATTTCGCCGATCACCTGACCCAGCTGCTCGCGCCCACCCGGTGCCGGTACCACGATGCGATGCAGGTGCATATCGAAATCGAAACCGCCGTCGTTGATGACGACCGGGTGATGCAGACCGAACGGCACCGGTATCACGCGGTACTGGAACAACGGCAACACACTCATCGAGCGTTGCACCAGGGCGCGGAAGTCCTCTCCCGGATCGCTGGAGGCGGGCGACCGGCATACCAGGATCTTCAGCGTGTGCATCAACGCCGAGGGCGTTTCCTGGTAGAGAAAGTAGGCGTCCTGACCCGACAGACGATGCATGGCATTAATCTCGTCTTCGATGGCGCGTGCTCGCGTCACAGCGCAGGCAGTATGCCAAAGGCAGTGCACGGCGAACAGCATCGCAGCCTGGTCTTCACCGTCAAAGAGGGTTGATGCTCAGTTGCGGTGCGACCTTCCCGAAGAAATTCCGCAGTGTTGCCCAGCTGATGTCCGCGTCGAGCCCGCCCACCAGCGGGTGCAGAGTGATGATGTCGTTCGGCGCCATCCGCGAGGCGCGCGCCAGCGCGTCCTCCGGCCGCATGACCTGGTAGGTTCCGTTCTTTTTCAATTCATCCGCATCCATTGCGGAGCTGAACAGCATGTCGAGTGTGGAGCTCTGCTGCCAGCGCGCGTAGCAGTTGGTTTCGTAGAGGCAGAACGGAGCGATGCGCGCCCAGTCTCGCTCCGGGTCTTCCGACACGTACAGGAATCCCATCGGCAGCTCGCCCGAGTAGCGCGGCTGCCTGCCGAGCGCCTGACACTCGCTGACATAAATCTCGTTCAGGTGCGGCATGCCGCCGATGAAAGCATCGCCGTCACGGGCCGCACGGCGCGCGGCGGGCGCCGCACTGCCGCCCATGAAGATCGGCGGATGCGGCCGTTGCAGCGGGCGCGGGAAGATGCGCGCCGGGCGGCCGCGGTAGGTGAATGACTCACCGGTCCACGCCTCCTTCAGTGCCCGCACGCCCTCGTCCATCAGCAGGCCGCGCCGCTTTGGATCCACGCCGAACATGGCGAGCTCCGAGCTGACGTAGCCGCCCAGCAGCAGTACCTCGGCGCGACCGTGGCTCAGGTGATCGAGCACCGCCACGTCCTCGGCCACGCGCAGCGGGTCCAGATAGGGCAGCAGCACGTTCACCTGCAGCCGTACGTGCCTGGTGAGGCGTGCGGCGGCAGCCGCCAGCACCATCGGGCTCGGAAGGTAATTGTCGTCGACGCCGTGATGTTCACAGAAGTTGATCGTGAGTGGCAGCCCGAGCGAATCGATCCACGCAATCTGCTCCAGCGTGGTGTCGTACATCTGCGCCAGCGACACCGAGGTGGTGGCGGCTGGCGTCCGGCATTCGTACTTCACAAAAACATAGGCCATCGTTCAGCAGTCCTGATCGGTTCGTTGTGGAACGCGTCATCATTGTGTAACCGGCTGCCGCCGTCCAGGCATGATTGCGCGCCTTCATTACTCCGCAGACGACGGGCTCGACCAGTCCTGGGAATGTCGCGGAACTGTATTGCGGTAGCCAGAGCGGGCGGTTGCCAGAGGCTTAACTTATGCCCGATTCAGGAAAAAAACCTGTATGAGGCGTCATCGCGGTCGCGCCGCGACTCGGCTGATTTGACGATGGCCTGCAGCGGCACTTCCGATTGGGCGTCGATCACGTGCTCGCGTTCGACGATCAGCCAGCAGCCGGCGCGTTTCGACCAGCGATCGAGGTAGCGGCTGCGCACCTGGATTTCCACCGCTCCGGTCTCGCGCTGCTGCTGCAGCACCACGGTAATATAAGCCTCGCTGACCGCGCTGTCGCCGTCGAGCTCGATCAGCACATTGGTGATCTGGTGCGAATGCGTCTCCATGCCGCGATGCGCTTCCCACACCCAGTCGATGAAGCCGTGGCCGGTGCCCGTGTAAATTCCGTAATAATTCGCGCTGGCCTGCGGCGCGAACACCGCACGGGCCATGTCCTTGTCCATGCGGTCGAGGCCGCGGCAATAACGTGACAGCACATCGCGGATCGCGGCCTTGTCGCCAAGTTCGTTCATCGTGATATCCATGTTCAATCTCCCGGCGCGCACAGGCGCTGTTCAGACAATGTGATTCTGCAGGGCGTGCATTGTTGCGCGGGGCTCTGATTCCGGGCAACAGGCGGGTCGACTGCGCGTCTTCAAACCGGCAGCGCGATTGCTGTGCCGGAGCCGTCGGCGGCAAGCAGCCGCTGGCCGATGTCCAGAACCGCATCCACCAGTTCGTCGGCGTAACGGGCGGTGGTACGTGCACCGATGAAGCAGGGGCGTATCGCGAGACAGCCGTTGACCATGGTGGTGCTCGGCAAGTGCTCGTTACCCTGCAGCAGACGGCGATGGATGCGACGGTTGAACGCATCGAGATCCCCGATTCCCGGCGCCCTGAAGCGAAAGCAGCACACCGAGAGGGTAGGCTCCAGCAGCAGCTCCAGACGCGGATCGGCGCGCGCGCGCTCGGCGACGCGATTGGCCATGTCGTTGTGGCGAACGACGCGCTCGCGCATGCCGGCGGCACCGATTTCCCGAAGCATCGCCCACACGACCACGCCGCGCGGGGCCGCCGACAGTTCGATGCCGAAATCCGCATAGGGAATCCCGAGACTGTCCATCGAGTGCACTGCGTCCTCGTTGTGCACCGAGCCCTCGAGATAGGCGGCGGGCTCCTGGGTGAAGGCGCGCAACAGCAGTTCGCGGTCACGCACGAAGCTTGCCGCAACGCCGACCGGAGCGCCCATCCACTTGTGCGGGTCGACGATCGCCGAATCCGCCAGCTCGATCCCCCGGTACAGCGGCGCCTTGCGCTGATCGAGAATACCGAACAGGCCATAGGCGCCATCGACATGAAACCACAGGCCGTGTTCGGCCGCGATGCTGCCGATCTCGTATAACGGATCGATCGCACCGGTGTTGGTGGTGCCGGCGCTCGCGACCACGGCGACCGCCAGTACGTCGCGTGCCCGATCCTGCGCGATGCGTTCGCGCAGCGCCCGCGGCACGATGCGTCCCTGGCGGTCGGTTTCAATGTTGATGACGTTGTTGCGGCCGATGCCGAGCACCCCGGCCGCGCGCTTGACGGTATGGTGGGTCTCGCTGCTGGCGTAGAGCACTGCACGCCGGCTCATGCCCTCGGCCGCCGGATCGATGCCCGCCTGCTCCAGCGCCCACTGCCGTGCTCCACCGAGCGCCACCAGGTTGGCGACCGATCCGCCGGAACTGTAGATGCCCTTCATGCACACCGGCAGCCCGAGCAATTCGCGCAGCCAGTCGAGGGAGAGTTCCTCGATGAAATTGAAGGCATGCAGCATCTGGCGCTGGGGTGCTGCCAGCATGGCGGCAGTGGCGGCGGCAATGGCTACGGTGGTCGGCCCGGTGGTTATGTAGGCGCTGAAGCCCGGGCGCGCGACCGCGCTGCCGTTGGGGATCAGCTGCTCGCAAAGCTCCGCGAGCACCGTGTCGAGGCCTGCGCCGTGCCGCGGCAACGGCTGCTCCAGCATTCGTTGCCAGCGCTCCCGTGCCGGCTGGGCATCGCCGTGACCGAAGCGGGCAAACTCATCGAGCGCCGCGCCAATGGCGGCGAGCGATTCGCCGATGTTCGAGGTTTCCGCCGCGTCCCGTGTCACCTGTTTTCCCCTGTGCCTGATGCCTGCAATTGTGCCGCATCGGATGCGTCGGTGGCGAGGCGCAATCGAGGGGCGGTGGCAATGGTGCGCGCGCGCTGCCGGATCACAGCAGGTCGCGCAGCCGGTAATAGAGCATGCCGAGCGCGACCAGCTGATTGCCGAAGGCCTGGCCGAAGGGAATGCGCCGGTGTGGCACGCGGGCAAACACATCCATGCGCTCCATGTCTCCGGCGATCGCATCGCTCATGATCTCGGCCGCGACATGGCTGAAATTCACCCCGTGGCCGCTGTAACCCATGGCGTAGAAAACCTGCCGGTCGAGGCGCCCGAGCAGCGGCACCCGGTTCACCACGATCCCGATCCGCCCACCCCATTCGTATGCCACGCGCTTGCTTGCGAGATGCGGGAATATGCGCCGCATGCGGGGCATGATGGCAGCGCGGATACTGCGCGGTTCGCGCCCCGAGTAATTGCAGCGCCCGCCGAACAGCAGGTGGCGCTGGGCCGAGAAGCGGAAGTAGTCGAGTACGTTGTTCGGGTCGCAGACCGCGAGATCGTGCGGGTTCAGTTCGTTTGCTTCCGCGTCGCTCAGCGGTTCGGTCGCAATGATGTAGCTGCCCGCGGGGAATACGAGTCCGCCGAGCCGGCGTTGTTCCAGCTGCTGGTAGGCATTGCCGGCGAGCAGCACGGTATCGGCCGCGACTTCTCCGCATGCGGTTTTTACCCGTGCGCGTGGGCCGCGCACGATTTCCGTGACCGCGGACCGCTCGAAAATCCGCGCGCCCAGGGCGACTGCCGCGCGCGCCTCGCCGAGGCAGAGATTGAGCGGGTGGAGGTGGCCATTGCGCGGTATCAGCAGCCCGCCGATATAGGCATCCGTGGCGAGCATCGCGCGCAACTCGCGTGCATCGAGCAGGCGTGCCTGCGGGTCGATTGCGTGGGAGTGCAGCTCTTTCTCGCTGGCGGCGAAGTCACGCATGTGGCGCGGCTTCAGTGCCACGTCGAGGTAGCCGCGCCTGAAATCGCAGTCGATCGCATGATCGCGGATCCGTGTCTCGACGATCTCGTTGCCGCGCCAGCCGATCTCGCGCAGCATCGCGGCCACTCCCGTACCGTGGTGGCGGAGCAACCCGGGCTGCCCGCTCATGCCCCCGATCAGCTGCCCGCCGTTGCGCCCCGAAGCGCCCCAGCCGATGCGGTTCTGTTCGAGCAGTACCACGCTGTAGCCGCGCTCCGCCAGGCCCAGCGCGCTGGCCACACCGGTGAAACCGCCGCCGACGATGCACACATCGGCGCGCACGCTGCCTTCGAGCGGAGGATGCACGCGAGTATCGTTGCGCGTTGCGGCGTAATACGAGGCGCAATGTTCCGCGGAAATCGGCTGGTTCATGGCGTGGCACCGGTGGCGGAGGCCCATTGCAGCACGCGCTGCTCCAGGTATGGGTAGAACGGATTGGAACCGAGACGGGTCAATTGCTCGAGCGGTACCGCGAGCGCGTTGTGTTCGCCGTGCAGCACCAGGGTTCCCAGGCGCACACCGAACGATTCCGTATAATCCGGCTCCAGTCCGTAGACCGGATCGCTGACCGGGAACGGCAGCGCGATATGCGACAGCGAATACACGCTGCGCGGATAGCCGACATCCATGCCGTGCTCCACGATCTCCCGCGATCTGGCGGCAATCGATTTGCGCACGGTAGCGGAGCCGTGCTCGCTGTTGTTGGTGATGACTTGCAGGCGGTAGGCGCGCGGATCGTCGTCGAACAGGGTGCGCAGGAATTCGCGGTCGGAGCGCTTGAACGCCGTGGCAAACACCGCGTTGCGGTTGAAATCGAACAGCACCAGCTCGCTGCCATTCGCTGGCAGATGAGCGAACAGCGTGCGCACGACCGCGCGGGTGCTGACGGTGGAGTCGAGCAGCGACTGGAATGCCAGGATCGGCGGCATCCGGGCGAGGCCGCCGTTGCCTTCGAGGCGACCGATTCCGCGGCTGATTTCCTCGGTCAGCGCGCGGGTCTGCACCGCGCCGTTCAGCGGAAACGAATTGAACTTGAACGGGTTGAATTCGGGTTGCACCTCGGTCCAGGCCGACTTGGCGAAAAAGGGAATGAACGACAGCCTGCCGAGGAGCCGTGCCAGGGCAGCGCTCGGCGAAATCCCTATCATCGGCGACATCAGCACGATACGGTCGGCGCGTGGCAGTGATGCATCCTCGAGGGCATCGAGCTGATGCTTGACGCTCAGTGCCGCGCCGTTCGAATAACCGACCATCAGCAACGGCGCGTCGGCACCGATCTGACTGCGTACTGCCCGTGCACCGAGGCGGGTCGCGGCCATCCAGTCCTGCCAGGTCACCTGCGCCAGCGCCGCCGGCACCGTGCCATGGCCGGGCATGCGCAAGGCCAGCACGTAATAGCCGCGATCGAACAGCGCGCGGGCGATTGCACGCATGCTGTAAGGCGAATCGGTAAGACCGTGCAACAGCAACGCGCCGCCCTCGATCCGCGCCGGCCGCAGCTCGAAGCTGCGGTTCCAGTCGCGCGGGAACAGCCACTGGTAGTTGGGACTTTGCGCCCAGTAGCGATTGCCGGGCAGCTGCTGTTCCAGGGGGATCGACTGCAACAGCCCAGTGCGCGTTTCCTCGAACAGATCCTGCTCGCGCCCGAGGTAGCGATCCAGCGTGAATCCGGCGTCAAGCTCCGCTGCCTGCATCTCGCCGGCCGGTGCCTGCGTGTGCCAAGGCTGCAGATCGGGAAGCCTGCGCGCCTGCAACGCATATATCAGGACGATGGTCGCCAGCACGCTCAGGGTCGCGACGAGCACATTGACGATCCAGCCGAGCAAGCGATGCATCGTGTCATTTTCCGATCATGAGTTCATGAATGGCCCGGGCCAACTGTACCTTGAACGCACCGAGCAGTGCGATGTATCGGCACCTGGAGCACGCCTGTCCGCCCACCATGGGCTACACTCCCGCGCCATGATGATCGTACGCAGATTTCTCCTCGCCGCGCTGATGCTGTCGTTGCTGGCGATCGTTTCGCTGGTGGCTGCGCTGGAGCTCGATCCGGGGTTTTTCAAGAGCCGCCTCGAGGCCTCGGTTGGCGCTGCGCTTGGCCGCCGGCTCGCCATCGATGGGGAGCTGCGCCTGGAGTTGGGCGCGATCGTGCGGATCGACGCGGGAGCGGTGCGGCTCGCCAATTCCGGTTGGGGCAGCGAGCCCGAGATGCTGCGGGTCTCGCGCATGGTACTGGAGCTCGAGCTGCTGTCGTTGTTGCGCGACACGGCGGTGATCCCGCGGATCGAGCTGGCCGGCCTCGACGTGCTGCTGGAGCGCAACGCGCAGGGGCAGGCCAACTGGCAATTCGGCAACCTCGGGCAAGAGCACGAATCGGGCTGGCCGGAGGCTCCGTCGCTGCTGGTGAAACTGATCTCGATGCCCGGTGCCCGGTTGCGTTACAGCGGGCCGCGCCTGAGCCGCCCACTGGAGTTTCGCTTCGGCACCGTGGAGCAGCATCCCGGGACCGATGGCTTGCTGGTCTTCAATGCCTCGGGGCAGGCCAATGACATACCGCTGCGCTTCAGCGCCAGCGTGGGCCCCCTGGGCAGTCTGCTCGAGGGCAAGGACATCCGCGTCGCGTTGCAGGGGCAACTCGGGGAACTGACGCTGGATGGCAGCGGGCTCATCGACGACCTGGGGTCCCCGGGGAATACGCGGCTGGTACTCGCGGTCAGCGGTCCCGATGCCGACTACCTGAGCCATCACCTGGGAATTCGCAATCTCGGTTCCGGCCCCGTCAGGCTGGAGGCAAGCGTCGCCCCGGGGACCGGCAATCGTGGAATCAGCGGCAAACTCTCGGGTGTAGTGGGCGAGCTGAGACTCGAGGGGAGCGGTGAACTCGTCGATCCGGTGAACGTCGAGAAGGCGGTGCTGAAGCTCGCGGCTTCCGGCCCCGATCTCAGTGTGATGGGCGGGCTGTTTCGTCTCGACCATCTGCCGCCCGAATCCTTCAGCCTCGAGTTGCACATGGAGCGACGGCGAGACTCGCTCACCATCGATGCCCTGGCGGTACAACTGAAAGATGCGCAACTCCGCGTGCACGGCAGCATCGATGGCATCGAGCGCCTGAGCGGCAGCGATCTCGGCTTCGAAGCGAAGGGTGCCGACCTGGCGCGATTGCGCGAACTGCTTCATGTACCCGGCCTCGCGGCCGGGCCGTTCGAGTTGAACGGCCGCCTGAAACACTCGGCGCAAGGCCGCGAGCTGCTCGATGTCACCGCGATCACCGCGCTCGGGAAACTCACCATCGACGGTCCGCTGGGAGAGGCTCCCGGCTTCTACGGCAGCGAGCTGCAATTCACCGCCAGTGGCGCCGATTTTGCCGCGATCGGAGCCGCATTGAAGACAGGCGGCTTTCCCGGCGGCAGCTTTGATGCCAGCGGCGGGTTGCGCTTGAGCGAGGCCGGGTTGGAGTTCGAGAGCAGCGCGCTGCAACTCGGCGGGGATCGGCTCGAACTCGACGGCGTGATCGGGATGCAACCCTTTGGTGAACAACTGGACCTGCGCGTCTCGTTGCAGGGCAAGGATCCGCGCCTGCTCACCGACTTGCTGGGCCAGCCTTCGCTGCCTGCCGAGCCCTACACCGCGGGCGGGCGATTGCTTCGCGCCCGCGGCGGCCCCTGGCGGCTGGAAGATGGCGAGGCCACGATCGCCGGGGCTCGCTTGCGTCTCGATGGGCAGATTGGCAGCCCGCGCGCGCTGCCGGGAATCGCGCTGAACTTCAGGGTCGAGGGGCCGGACCTCGCCGGGTTCAGTGGCATGGCACGACGCAAATTGCCGGGGCTGCGATTCAATGCTGCAGGTGAATTGAGCAGCACGAGCGATGCCGTCCGGGTGCGCAAGCTGGAATTCTCCGTCGGTGATCTCGCTATCGGGGGCAGCGCCACGCTTGGACTACCTCTCGCCGGATCGCGCGGCGAATTCGCCATCAGCGCCACCGGTAACGGTTTCGATGCGCTGTTGCCGGAGCTGGGCTGGTTGCCGCTGGTGCACCAGCGCGGGCAACTGAGTGCGCGCGGTGGCTGGAAAAACGACCGCTTGAGCTTCGATCTGCTGCAGCTCGAAACCGCCACCGACAAGGTGAGCCTGAAGGGTGAGCTCGGGTTTGCGCCGGAACTCTCCGCCATGGGGCTGCAGCTCGATGCGCATATCTCTGACCTGGCCGCCGCGGGACGGCGCTCCGGCGTCGAATTGCCCCCCGGCCTGACGCTGCCCGCGAGTGCTCTGCGGCTCGAGGCGCGCATCTCGGCCACACCGGCTGCGTTGGATTTCGAGAGCTTCAGCGCAACGTTCGGCGCCAGCGATCTTTCCGGGCGCGCCCGGATCAGCCTCGCCCCGCGTCCTGTTGTCGATATCGAGCTGCATGCCGATTCCCTGGATCTGACGCCGTTCATCCCTCGCGAGCAGCAAGCGGCGAGCCCGCAGCGCAAATTGCTGATACCCGATTTCCCGCTGCCGCTGGAGCGGCTGGACAAGCTCGACGGCCGCTTCGCGTTGCATGCGGACAAGTTGCTCTTCGCGGGGCTCGAATACTCCGCGGTTGGCTTCGATGCCCGTCTCGAGCACGGAAACCTCGCCGCGGCTCCGATCGGCTTTGCCAACCGCAACGGGACGTTTTCGGGGCAGCTCGATATCCGCTCCGCAGGTACGGTGCCGTTGGTGCGCCTGGCGGGAAGTGGCAAGAGCCTGCTGCTCGATTTCGGTGGCAGCAACCCGTTCGGCCTGCTTCGTTACGATGGGGAGATCGATCTTGCGGGCGAGGGACGCAGTCTGCGTGAGTTGGCGACCTCCCTGCGTGGCACCCTGCGTTTTACCAGCGCCGGCGCCCGCTTGCCCAACAGCAAGCTGAACCTGATGTATTCGAGCTTTTTCGGCCAACTCCTGCAAACACTGAATCCGCTGATGAAGCGCGAGCCCTACACCGACGTGATCTGCGCGGCCTACGCGTTGCGCGCCGAAGGAGGTGTGCTGCGCACGGATCCGGCGCTGGTGATTCGAACCAGCGCGCTGGACATCATGAGTCATGGCGCCGCGGACCTGCGCAACGAGAGCATCGATCTGAAATTCAGGACCGTAGCCAGGGAGGGCCTCGGCTTGAGCGCGACGCAACTGCTCAATCCCTACGTCAAGGTCTCCGGGACGCTGGCCAAACCCGAGCTGACGCTCGACCAGAAAGGCACGCTGATCAGCGGCGGGACCGCGGTCGCCACCGGTGGTTTGTCGATTCTGGCAAGCAGTGTGTGGGACCGCTTTTCGACGCTGGAGGATCCCTGCGCGAGCGTGATTGCCGAGGCGGACCGGCGCGCCGCAACTGCACCACACTGATTGCCGGCCACCGCAGCGGCGCCGCGCGCGCTCACCATGGGCGGTGGCGCAACCGAAGCCCTTCAGGACGCGGGCTTGCCAACGAGCTCGATGCTCAGGGCGAGCTGGTGTGCCAGTTCCGCGAAGGCGTCGAAATCCTCCTGGCTGATCGCGGCACCCGAAAGCGTACGGTCAGCATACAACACCCCGATGCAGCGTGTTCCGACCAGCACCGGTGC
>MTKY01055184.1_pt1 | contig 24372 bp, 16 predicted proteins | sample 1042731 | NCBI WGS metagenome assembly MTKY01 (sample SAMN06212206, study PRJNA360538) | anaerobic digester metagenome | biome: Wastewater treatment plant; material: sludge; isolation source: anaerobic digester fed with sludge from wastewater treatment plant | place: Denmark: WWTP Soeholt ... | reverse complement strand
TCTTCCGATCTGCCGGGGCGCGTCAAGCGTGGAGAGGCGGGCGAACCCGGGCGGGCGGTTCCGGCAGCGTGCGGGCACGCCGGCCGGCGCATTCACGGAGCGGTGCCATCGATACGACCAGACGATACCAGCCGCGTGTGTTTGCGGACCATCCGCGCGAGTGGGGGGAGAACCGGTACGTGTATCCGGTCATCTCCCGCCGCAGCGGCGGACTGAGCATCGGCGTCAACCTGAACCCGGACGCCGCGTGCAATTTCGCCTGCGTGTATTGCCAGGTGGACCGGTCCCAGCCACCGCGCGTGCGGGTCGTGGATACCGGCGTGCTCGAACGCGAACTGGATCAGATGATCGGGTGGGCGGTGGACGGGTCCATCTTCACGCATCCGCAGTTCGCCGGGGTTCCGGATGCGCTGCGGCGCATCAATGACATCGCGTTCTCCGGGGACGGAGAACCGACCACGTGTCCGGTGTTTCCGGCGAGCGTGGAGATCGCCGCGCGGCTCAAGGCGAAATGGTCGCTGCCGCAGGTGAAGCTCGTGCTGATTACCAACGCCTGTTATCTCACCCGGCCGGCCGTTGCGGCGGCGCTGGATGTCCTGATGGCCAACAACGGGGAAATCTGGGCGAAGCTCGATGCGGGCACGGACGACCGCCTGCGGAAGGTGAACCGGTCATCGTTTCCGCTGAAACACATCGTGGACGGGATCGCGACAACGGCCCTCCGGCATCCGATCGTGATTCAGTCGCTCTGGATGCGGCTGCACGACGAGCCGCCGGACGCGTCGGACGTGGAGGCGTTCATCGACCGACTGAACGAAATCCGCGGCAGAGGGGGAACCGTGTCTGCGGTGCAGCTTTACAGCGTGGCCCGCCGACCGAGCGAACCGTTTGTCACGCCGCTTCCCAGCCGGGAATTGGGTGACATCGCTGCCCTGATTCGGAACCGCACCGGCCTGAACGTCGCCACGTATTGACCGGGCGGGGCGTCTGTCCAGGCGGCTCCCGTGCCGAAGGATTACGGGCGACGGATGATGATGTCGTCAATCTGCGTGATGACTTCGATCATATCGTCCGCGCCTTCATGCCGGAATCTGGTCAATGAAACAGAGCAACCACGAAACGAGATCCACCAGCTTCAGAACAAACTCGGTGCTGCCTGCGAACATTGGCGTTCCTCCTGAAAGAACCCGTTTGAACACCTCGTTTGATTCACCGCATCGTCTGCTGGCCTCGTTTCCTCTCCGGGGGTCTTTCCCCCGCTCGTGTTGAACTCCCTGGGCTACGCGCCCTATCTTTCTCAATCGCCGTACTTTGCCACTGTCCGAATGATCGGTGGAACGCTGGACAATCTTTAGCGGTTCTAGCTGCCCCAGGCCCGTGTTTCAGCAACACTTTATGCGGGCGTTTTGGAAGCCGTCGGGCGGATGGCCTCGGGAAGAGCGGACTCGATCGCTGCGACGGCAACGGCACACCGCTGGAGCATCCGGGCCAGCTCCTCCAAAACCTCGTCCCGCTGGGCCGGGTCTTTCAAGAGAGGGACATTCACGCGAACACTGTAGGCGGCCGCGCGAGCGCAGGCGTCTGCGAGAACGGCGGCCACGCCCAAATCACTCAGAAGATGCGGGTTCGTTCGGGGCAGCAACTGCTGCATGGTGGAAAGGGCATTGCCGGCAACGGCCATCATCTCCATCGGCACGGCCACCGCCACGGCCACGGCGCGAGCGGTGGCCGCGGGATCGTCGTGGCCCTGGCGTTGGGCTCGTTGGGCGGCGGCCAAGGCCTCGTAGGCCCGGGCGTCCTCGTCCAGCAGAATTCGCAGCATTCCATCGGCCTGGATGAGTTGATCGCACAGAGATTGAACGACCGGACGATCTTCGTCGGACTGTTTGTTTACGGAGTAGGCTCCCACCATATGCGCCATGGCCGCCGACACGGCGCCGGTCAGGGCCGCCGCGCCGCCGCCGCCGGGCGTGGGGGTTCGGTCCGCCAGGCGGTCCAGAAAAGCCTTCACAGTCAGGTCAGACAGAGGATCGCTGCGTTCGGTCATGGTTCGGATCTCCGGTCGGGGGGCGGAGGGTGCTGAGAAGGCGACGTCCGCAGTTGCATTCGCAGGCGGCGCAGTTCCAGGAGCGATTGGATCCGCGTTTTCAATTCCACGCGGTTCACGGGCTTTCGCAGGAAGTCATCGGCGCCGGCTTCGCAGGCCCGCTCATAGTCCGCGTCGGCGTTCAGCGCCGTCACCATGATGATCGGGATGTCGCGGGTCTGCGGGTCCTCCTTGATGGTGCGGCAGGCCTCGAAGCCGGACATTCGCGGCATCATCACGTCCAGCAGCACGAGATCGGGCGCCCAGTCGCGCACTTTCGCCAGGGCCTGTTCGCCGTTGCGGGCGACGAGGGTGCACACATCGGGCATGTCCGCCAGGAACGCCTCCAGGAGTTCGGCGACCTGGGGGTGGTCCTCCACGATCAGAATCCGGGCGATCTGGCCGGGCGACTGACGGCTCATGGCGGCTCCGGGCATTCCGGGTTCTTCGTTTCCTCGTTCGGGTGGGGCGCCCCTGCCGGGCTGGACCGACCGTTCAGGCCTCCCCGCCGCGTGCATGGTATCCCGCTCACGGCGGACGTCCAAGCGGCTGGCCGCGGCGGTCCGGATTCGCCGAGATTCCCTGAAAACGCGGAGTCCCGGACCTGGACGACCCGGGACTTCCGTTTGCCTCACGTGCCAAGCGGATGAGGACTACCGCACGAATATCAGCGTGACCAGGACAAACAGCGGGATCAGGATCAGGGTGCTGTACAGCATATAGCCGAAGAAGCTGGGCATCCGGATGCCCGACTGCTCGGCAATGCTCTTGACCATGAAGTTCGGGCCGTTGCCGATGTACGTGTTGGCACCCATAAATACAGCGCCGAGCGAAACGGCCACCAGCAGGTTTTCGTACAGCGCGCCGCCGCCCACCAGGCCCAGGACGCCGGGCGTAGCGGCGTGATGGCCGGCCGCCTCCGTGATCGACTCCGCCGTCTGGAAGAAGACGACATACGTCGGCGCGTTGTCCAGGAAGCTGGAGAGAGTGCCGGTTGCCCAGAAGAAGTGCCAGGGCTGCTTCAGGCCCAGCTCGCTGCCTTTGATCCGCAGGATGTCAATGGGGATCTGCATCGCGATGAAGATCCCGATGAACAGGGCGGCCACCTCGAAGATGGCGCTGTAGTTGAACTTGTTCGCCTCGCGCACGCCGCCCGGCGTGGTCTTGAGCGACAGGGCGACCAGCCCCAGCATGAGCAGCTCCCGCAGGAAGGGGAACGGCTTCACGCCGATCAGCCGCAGTTCCTTCTCCGGATCGACCAGCGCGACGCACAGAACGACGCCGAGCAGCCAGAGCAGATTCACCGCGCCCCGCATTCGCAGCGGCTCCCGCTCCGTCTCGTCGCGGGCGATATCCGCCGCCGCCTCACGCCCGTACGCCCACCGCTCCCAGAGGTAATAGATCACCAGCAGCGCGCCGCACGTGAAAGCCCAGGGGCCTACGAGCCGGAACGTCCAGAGGAAGGGCACTCCGCGCAGGTACCCCAGGAACAGGGGCGGATCACCGATGGGCAGCAGGCATCCGCCGCAATTGCACACGATGAAGATGAAGAAGATGACGGTGTGGGTCACCTTCCGGCGCTGGGAATTGGTCTGAAGCAGCGGTCGGATCAGCAACATGGCGGCCCCCGTCGTTCCCACGAAGCTGGCCATCAGCCCTCCCGCGGCCAGAAACGCGGTGTTCGTGCCCGGCCGGGCGGCCAGGTCGCCCCGCAGGGAAATGCCGCCGCTGATGACGTACAGGCTGAACAGCAGGATGATGAAGGGGACATACTCTCCCAGCACGGCATGATCCAGCTTGGTGACCACCTCTCCCAGGCCGCTGACGAGAAGGTAGTACAGCAACGCCAGCGAGCCGCAGAGCAGCGCGACGATCAGCCGATTGCGATTGCTTTCCCACCAGTGCATTGTGGCCGGCACCAGCGGCAGAATCGCGATGGAAAGCAGAAGGGCAACGAACGGCCCGCACGCCCACAGCGGCGGCGGCTCCGCATGAGCCGCGCCGTGGCTGTCTTCGTGCGCGCCGGCGCTGAAATGGTTGACGATCAGAAACGTCAGCAGGGCCACCGCGATCGCGATGGCCAGCCAGCTCATCCAGCCCAGGCCCGCGGTGCCGCGGGGGGCATGCACACCTTCCGTGGTAACGGGAAGACCGGCCTGCAATGTCATTTCGTGCTCTCGGGAATGCGCCACCTGCGAAGCCTCCTGCGATCCGTGCCGCCGGACGACTCCGAAGCTGACTTCCTGCGGCTCGTGGCGCGGGCCCGACGTTCGGGGACCGGCTGGCCAAAGCCTCGCGAGTGTATCGACCGGGTGCAGGCACGAGTTTGTCAAGCAATCGCGGCGTCGGGCGGGACCGCGCCCCGCCTTTCAGGCTCACGCCGGATGCAAAGCGGGTATCTTGGCCGGGCGTGCGGCAATTTTCCACTACCGTCCCATAAGAACCGTCGGAACTCGTTGTGGGAGGGGAGGTAATGACAAACACCGTCTCGGCCGGGCGTTGCCCGCGCAGACGCGCACGTCCGGGGCCGTCGGCTTGACTTCGGGGCCGTCATTCGATTAACGTCAAGGGTGATCGAACCGGCGGAACGGCGCCTGTCTGTTTCCGGCGGAGCGATCCAGGGAGAACACAGGACTGTATCGAGCCCGTCAACCCGTTGCACCACCGGGGTAGAGAACGTCGGCCGGTAATGGAGAGATGAGTCCGGAATTACGAGGGCCCGGCGCATCGTACGGGCTGACCGGGCCTGGCGCCCGGAAGCCGGGACGGCGTGCCTTCTGGCGGGGTCTGAATGCGAATCAGCGGCGACCGGAATGAAACAGAATCCGGGACCGGCAGCTTGATACTTGAGGAACGGAGCGTTTGCCCACGCAGACTGGGAATCACGATGAACGACATACCACGCCCGATGGAGTCTGCCATACCGGCGGACACGCCTTCCGCTCTCGATCCGGATGTCTCGCGAGGTCTCGATCTGACGCCGGAGGAGGAGGAGGCGCTGGCCGAAATGTCCATGTTTGACGTGGCGGACACCGCCGACCCCTCGTCGGCGCCCGCGGAAGGAGCGGAGACGGTGATCCGGGTGAAGATCGTCAAGGTTCACCGGGATGACGTGTTCGTGGAGCTGGGAGGCAAGGCGGAGGGGGTCGTGCCGCGCACCCAGTTCAAGGGTGGCGAGGATGAGCCCGTCGAAGGGCGGATCATCGACGTGGTGTTCGACCGGTACGATCGGGAATCGAACCTGCAGATCTTCTCGCGCGAAGGAGCTGCCCGGATCGCGAGCTGGGAGTCGCTCAAGCCGGGACTGGTCGTGGAAGGGCGGGTCTCCGGCATGAACAAGGGCGGCCTGGAGATCGACCTGAAGGGCATCCGGGGCTTCATGCCGGCTTCACACTGCGACGTGGACCGCACGTTTGACATTTCCAACCTGATCGGAGACGTCGTCCGCTGCCAGGTGCTGGAAGTGGACCGGCGCGAGAAGAACGTCCTGGTCAGCCGTCGAAAGGTCCAGGAAGCCGAGTTCATGGCGGCCCGCAAGCAATTGCTGACCGAACTGGCGGAGGGACAGCTCCGTCAGGGCGTGGTGCGCAACGTCATGGATTACGGGGCGTTCGTGGATTTGGGCGGTGTGGACGGGCTGTTGCACGTCAGCGACATGAGCTGGTCGCAGGTGGACAAACCCGGCGACGTGGTGCATGTGGGCCAGCGCGTGGACGTGAAGGTGCTCAAGATCAAGCAGGGCGAAGAGGGCAAGCTGCGGATCTCGCTGGGGCTCAAACAGGCCATGCCAGACCCCTGGGCGAACGTGGAACGGGACTTCCCGGTCGGCACCTCGCTGAAGGCCCGCGTAGTGCGGCTGGTCGATTTTGGCGCATTCGCCGAAGTGACCCAGGGGGTGGAAGCCCTCATTCCGGTGAGCGAGATGAGCTGGGGTCGGGTTCATCGGCCCAAAGATCTGCTTTCCGTCGGGGAAATGGTGGATGTTGTGGTGATCCGCCTGGAGCCGGAGAAGCGGCGGATGGCCCTGAGTATGAAACAGGCCGCTCCGGATCCGTGGGACGGCGTGGCCGCGGAGTTCCCGGCCGAAGCCGTCGTAACCGGCCGGGTGACGAAAACGGCCGATTTCGGTGCGTTCGTGGAGCTTCGCCCCGGCGTGGAGGGGTTGATCCACATTTCCGAGTTGGCCGAAGGCCACGTGCGCCGACCGACGGACGTGGTGCATCCCGGGCAGGACGTGCAGGTCAAAATCCTGGGTGTGGATATGGAGCATCGGCGGATATCCCTGTCCATCAAGGCGCTGGCGGCCGCGCCGCCCGCGGAGGCGCCGCCCGAAGTCGCTTCGACCAAGCCGGTCAAAAAGCGCAAGAAGCCGCTTCGCGGCGGATACGGCACGGAGGGCGGGGGGCTGTTCGACGGCCTGCTGCGCTGAGCCGCCCGCTGACGCATGGCCTCATCCGGCGTATCATCCGCCGGCATGACGGCGGTCGACCAACTCATCCGATCCAAGCTGGATGCGGGACAGCGTCTGTCCGCGGAGGACGGCCAATGGCTCTACGCCTCGGCGGACCTGCACGCCTTGGGTTCTCTGGCCAACCGGGTTCGCGAACGCCGCCACGGACGAAACGCCTACTACAACGTCAACCGGCACATCAACTACACGAACTACTGCGTGCTCCGCTGCCGGTTCTGCTCGTTCTACCGCCCGTGGCACAAAGGGGCGGCGGACGGATACGAGCTGACGGTCGGCCAGATCGCCGATCGGGCGGAGGAGGCGTACTCTCGCGGCGCAACGGAGGTACACATCGTCGGCGGGCTGCATCCGCGGATGCCGTTCTCCTATTACACCGACATGTGCCTTGAAATCCGTCGACGCTGCCCGCGGATGTGCATCAAGGCCTTCACCGCCATCGAAATCATCCATTTCACGCGCATCGCCCGGCCGCGGATGAGCATCCGTGACGTTCTGGTGGCGCTGCGGGAAGCGGGGCTGGACGCACTGCCCGGCGGCGGGGCGGAGATCTTCGACGCTCGTGTGCATGATGAAACCTTTAAAGACAAGGTGGGCGAGGCGGAGTGGTTCGAGGTGCATCGGATCGCACACGAGCTGGGGATCTTCACCAACGCGACCATGCTCTACGGCCATGTGGAAACGCCGGCCGAACGGATCGCCCATCTCCTCAAACTCCGCGAGCATCAGGACGAGTCGCTGCGGTCGCGACCGGCCCATTTCAACTGCCTGGTACCGCTGCCGTTCATACCGGAAGGCAGCGCCCTGTCCCATCTGCCCGGCCCTTCCGGTCTGACGAGTCTGCGGACCTTGGCCGTCGCCCGGCTGATGGCGGACAACATTCCGCACATCAAGGCGTTCTGGATCATGCAGGGGATCAAGCTGTCGCAGGTCTCGCTGAACTGGGGCGTGGACGATCTGGATGGAACGGTCGTCTATTACGACATCACCAGGCGGGACGGCGCCTCCACGCACCAGGAGATCACCGTGGACACGCTGCATCGCCTCATCCGCGAGGCCGGCTGCGTCCCCGTCGAGCGCGACACTCTCTACCGCCGCGTTCGGCGCACCGCCGACGGCTGGAGCGTCGGCGATTCTGTCGATCCTGAATGAAGCCTGGCTTCTCTCCGGCACGCGACCGATTCCCGAGGGGCGGCGGGCCTGCGCCGCGGGAACGCCGTTCGCACGCCGGCCGTCGACCGGAGACGCTGCCTATTGGTCCTCCCAATCGCCGGCACGGGGCGTTGCGTCCGGGGTTTCGTCGGTGCCGACGTCCGGGTGGGTCTGGTCGACTCTGTTGCGAATGCGTCGTTTGGTCCTCAGAAGACGGTTGGTCGTCGTGCCGGGGTCTTGCGGCGGATCCGTCGGAAGGTTTACCGCCGGACCGGGGGACAGACCGCCTGATCGCCTTTCGCCGGACGCCTTGCGTTCTGTCCGAGCCGACGCCGCGTCCGACATGATCGGGCGTCGAGCCGAGGAACGTTCGTCGGACTCGCGCGGCGCGGCCGGGACCGCGTGGTCGGCCCCCCGCACTCGCCAGCGAATCTCCTTCAGCCGTGCAAGCCGCGTCGGAACCACGACGGGAGCGGAGCCGACCGGTCCACCGGCTGCCTGCCGAATACGTCGCATCACCTCCATCGGGTCGACGGCCAGTCGCCTGACAGCCACGTCCAGCAGAAAGACCGGCAGGGCCATCCACACGAAGAGGTCCCAGACCGGCCGACGCGATTGGACGGGGCGGATGCTCGACGGTTCGAAGACGGCCTCGGGATTCTCCGGGCGCAGGAGCCGACCGTCGGTTCGGCGAGAGATGCTCAGCAGGCGCTCCTCGCTGGAGCGAAGGTCGCGCAGTTCGCGGGCGTAGGCGCGACTCACGCACGCCTGGATCTGGCCGGTGCGATTCTGGCCGTCCTGGAACCACGAGTACACCACACGCACGATGTAACTCCCAGAGTTGCGGACGGGAAACGTGCCTTCGAACTGTCCGGCCCCGGATCGGCGCAGTTCCAGAAGCTGCGCGGCGCCGTCCGGCGTTACAACGCGGGCCACGGCTTCGATGCCTCCATGAAGCAGAGGGACGGGGTCAACCGCCGACAGTGTGATTTTCGCGTAATCGCCGTCCACCGCCGTGGTTACTTCGAAATCCGTGGAATCGGCCGGGCGTGCCGCCCACCGAACGGCCTGTGACCAGAACTTGGGGAAGCCGGGCCATGCGGCCCAGTCCCGTCCCCATCGAGGCCACATTCCACTGGTGAATGCGACGACGCGCCCGAGCCCCGCCTGCCAATGGGCGAGAATCGGATCGGCCCCGCGGTCGGTCCGACGTATCAGCGGAACGCTTGCCAGCGGCTTGGCCACGGTGATCACGTGTCCATGCAGCGGCGGAACCTCCTGCGGAGTGATGCCCATTACGATCGGAGACTCGGCCGAACCCCGCAGTTCCGGCGTGAACGACTGTTCGTACAATCCGGAGCGACCCGCGATGATCGTTTCCCGCGCGAGGATTTGCGGAAGTGCGCGGCCGCTGCCGGTGTGGTACATCCGCCCCCCGGTCCGGCGGGCCAGCCGGGAAAGCAGACTGAGATCGGCATCCGACCCGATCGCCACGGCGCTCAGCGTGATGCCCGCGTCCGCCATCCGGGCCGCCAGACCGTCGAAATCCCCCGGAATGGTCTGGCCGTCGGTCAGCACGACGACGTGGCGCAGGTTCGTGTTTTCACGGCACAGCGCCGCCGCGGCGTCGGCCAGCGGGGGGTACATGTTGGTTCCGCCGCCAACCCCGATTTCGGCGATCCGCTTGCGGATGTCGGCCCGGTTCACGCACGGTGTCAGGGGCAGCGCCCAGTGGTGGTCGCTGGCGAAGGCCACCACGCCGATCCGATCGGAGGAAGTCAGCCGGCCCACCGCTTCCATCGCGGCGCGCTTGGCCAGCGCGATCTTCTCACCGTCCATCGAGCCCGACTGGTCCACGACGATGACCATGCTCAGACTGAGCAGCAGGATCTTCTTCCGGTCGGTTTCGACCGGAAGAATTGCTTCCAGCGGAGTCTTGTAATAGCCCCCGACGCTGTATGCCTGGTCGCCCCCCACGACGATCAGACCGCCCCCAAGATCACGCACATACGACGAAAGAGTCTGCTGAATCGCGTCGGACATGACGTGTGCCGGAATGTTGGACAGCAGAACAAGCCCGTATTCCATCAGGGATTCGGGCGGGAGGGTCACCTGGTCGACCGTGCGCTGCACGCATTCGATGCCGGAGCGTTCCAGAGCGTCGACCAGGGCATCGGAGGATGCGGATTCCCCCGCGTTTTCGAGCACAAGCACGTAATTGACTCCGTTGCTGCTACCGACTGAGGATGCGGATTCCCCCGCGTTTTCGAGCACAAGCACGTGTTGTCGACCGCCCACCATCGTGACGGCCTGTGCCTCGTTGTTCTCCGGAATGCCGTCCGCGTCGGGCCGGTCCGGGATGAACCGCGCGTGGAATCGATGCACACCCGGGCTGGAGAGCTCGATCGGCACCGAGAACCGGTTCAGGCCCGCGTGCAGTTCCACCGCGGCGCCGAACGACGTCTCGTCCGAGAAAGTGACCAGCGCGTCGTTGTGATGCAGCACGATGCGGCCACGGACCGGCTCCGTGGAACGCAGCACCATGTCCAGGCTGATCCGGTCGTCCGCCTGAGCGATGGCGGGCGCGGACAGCCGCTCGAACAGCACCTCGCGGTGCCGAACGTACGTCAGCGGAAAAACGTCGATGGGAATTCCTTCCGCCCGGCACCGGTCGGCTTCGGCCATGACGTCGCCGGCGTTCTCGTTGCCATCGGACAGGATTATCAGCCGGCGGGCCATACCCGGCGACAGGAGTGCCGTGGCCATTCGCACGCCTGCGGCCAGATTCGTCTGGTCCGCCCGCCCGCCGCCGGCGGGACGATCCACGACCAGACTCGACAGGGCCGGCTGTTCCACGTTCGCGATTCCACCGACGCTGACCAGAGCAACTTGATCCTTACCGGCCCGCATCCATCGAGTGGCGTCACGGACGAACTGAAACCCGCGCTGCTGGCAGTCTTGCGGAACGCTCTGTGACGTATCCAGGACAAAAACGGCCGTCTGGTCGTCTATCTTTCGAACGTGCTCCATCCCGGCCAACGCCAGGATGAGCAGCGTCACAACCAGGGCGCGTAATCCGATAACCATGCCGGCCCGTATCGGGGAGAGCACCCGGAACAGGCGGCAGCTCAGCACAACGAACAGCGGGATGAACGCCAGACCCACCAGGTATCCGCCATGAGTGGCCCGAAGCCAACCATATCTTGCGATCCACTCCATGTTCGGCCTCAGTGCTGGAGGGCCCCGACGACGACGTCCATCCCTGCGCCGCCGCGGCCATCTCTCGATCCATAGCACGTTTGTCCCGGCGGGGGACATTCATACAGACGCCCGTGCCTTTGTGACGGAGGCGAAACAGGGTTTCGGGTTCTCTGAACCATCGGCTTGGGCCGACCCGGCAGACTACCCATCGGAACGACCAGGCCGAGGTTGGCTCACTTCATAGCTTCTCCAATCGTTGCGTCATGCCAACCCCCCCCGCCGGATGCGGTTCACCAACGGCTTGCGGAAAGATTCATTCGAGTGCCGGCTGAGCGGACCGGCATCACGATGTCGCGCAGCTCTTTGTGCCGCTTGTCGCAATGACCGGGACATGGGCGGCCGGGAGTGTCAAAAGGGAAGGATCGAACAGGAAACGGTCGACCAGACGAATCAAGGGTGGAAGAATCCTGTAACCCATTGTCGATACAAAAATTGCGGCAAAGTCTGAGGCGGTTTCAATGGGCAGCCGCCGGTCGCTTCGTCCTGCCGGACTGAAACCCGCTGTCGTCCACCGGGGGGTATCGTTCGTCAGGAGAACAGGGGGCGCCATTGGCAGAGCAGACACAGTGCGCCTTTCCCGTTTGAGGAGGCCTGGGCATGGCCCGGCGGTGTTCATCCGAGCGTCTGCGGGGGTTCACGCTGATCGAGGTGCTGGTCGTCATCTCGATCATCGCGCTGCTGCTGTCCATTCTGCTGCCCTCGCTTTCCGCCGCGAGGCGCCAGGTACACAGCGTCGTCTGTCGCTCGAACATGAAGCAGCTCATGAACGGCCTGTTCCTTTACAACACGGACTATGATGCGTTTCCCGGGACGCACGGCCTGTTCTGGTTCCAGAGGTTGTTCGGATCCGAGTGGCCGCGGCCGGCCGGCGTCACCTGGGACGGCGCACGCGATCGGATCGTGAACCTCAGCGTCACACCGCCGTACACAAAGCCCTATCACCTCGATCCACAGTTCGTCGCCGACGTGCCGGGCAAGGGCACGCTTTTCCGGTATCTTCGAGACGAGTCCGTCTATACATGCCCCGCGGACCATCCGGGTCCGGCGGACGATTCGCTTCTGGGCGGCGGCGGCAACGGCAGATTGAGCTACGCACTCAACGCATTTGTCGGGTACAGGCCCCCCGAAAGCCTGGGCGGCTTCACGTACGTGGCCGACTCGCTCAATAACGCGCTGCCCGACGGCCGCGGCACACGTTCATTCACCGCCGGGCAGCGCGTCGTGTTTTCCACCTCGCGCTTCATGACGCTGTTCGAGGAACACCCCAACACCAACATCAACGGTGGCTTCCCCGACGGTAGCTTCAACGGATTGGATCGAATCGCCACCCGCCACTCGGCGGCCGCAGCGCCGGGCAATCGGACCCCCACGGGCCGCACCGGCATCGCGTATCTTGACGGCCACGTGGAGAGCCCCCGATACCCCGCCAAGACGATCGGCCGCAAGCTGTTTCCCGAATACGGCCAACCGTATTTCTGGCGGGCCTCCGGTCCCCCCGACATCGCGAACGTATCCGCCTTCGTCAAAAAGCTGAGCGGTCCCTGTCCCTGGTGAGGCCCGCGCGCACCACGGTCCGCGGAATCACGCCGGGCTTGCCCGGTGTTCGGCCTGGCCGCCTGGCGCGATCGCACCCGCGCTCCGGCGTTGACGCGACTGCCGCAGAGGGATAGCGTGCCGCTGCCGTGATGAGATGGCCGTACGCAAAGCTCCCGATACGGATTGTTCCATGACGACGTTCCGAATACGCACGCTGCAAGGCAACGATCTGCCGGCAGTGGCGAGCATCTGGAACACTGCCCTGCCGCGCAACCCGATCGACGAACGCCGCCTCGCCGCCTGGTTGCTGGGGGATTTGGATTTCCGGCCGGGGCCGGATAGCGGCTTCTTTGTCGCGACCGATCGCGGCGTGCCGATCGGCTTTGCCCGGGCGGTGGTCCGCCACTGTCCCAACGACCGGCTGGGCCTGGAGCCGGACACAGGCTGGATTCCGATGTTGGCGGTGGACCCGGCATTCCGGCGACAGGGCGTCGGGCGGGCGCTGCTGGACACTGTGCTGGCGTACTTCCAGGACCGCGACCGGCGTCGAGTCTGGGTCTGCGGAACGCCGCCGTCGTGCCCCGGCTCGGTCGTTCCGGGCGTGGATGTGGATGCCTGGCCGGCCGGGTTGCGGCTGTTTGAGCGTGCTGGGTTCGTGCATGACCAATACGGCTACTCGATGGCGCGAGACTTGGCGGACTTTGCGTGGGACGACCCGGGCGTGCTCGGCGCGGACGTGGTGATTGACACACCCACGCCGGCCGAGGCGCACGATCTTCTCGCGTTTGTCGCGGAGGCCCTGCCGGGCTCCTGGGCGCTGGCGGCGCGGGCGAAGATCCGGGCGGGCGAGCTCCACGAGATGCTCCTGGCCCGCGCGGATGAGGGGATGCTGGGATACTGCCAATGGTCGGGCGAGCATTTCGGGCCGTTCGGCGTGGGGCCGGCCGCGCGAAACCGGGGCGTTGGGGCGCGGGTGTTCGCCACGGCCGTCGAGCGCATTCGGCAGGCTGGCGGGCGGCGCGTGTGGTTCAACTGGGCGGATGAGAACGCCCGTCGGTTCTATGAGCGCTTCGGCTTGCAGGTAACGCGGCGGTTTTCCGTCTTGCGGAAGGACCTGTGATGGGGTCTACTCTTTGAGAACGGGAGCGTGCGGCGCGGCATCCGGGCGGCACGCGCGCCTGAGGACGTGGCCAAATGAGCGAGATTCGTGCGTATCGGGCGGCGGACCTGGAGGCGGTGGTCTCGATCTGGAACCAGGCCTTGCGGCGAGACGCCATCTGCCCCGGCCGTTTCACTTCGTGGCTGGTGGGCGATCCGGACTACTGGCCCGGAGAAGACTCCGGGTTCCTGGTAGCGCTGCGCGGCGGTCGACCGATCGGCTTCGTGCGAGCGCTGATCCGTCGCTGGCCGAATGACCGGGTCGGGCTCGAGCCGGAAAACGGGTGGATGCCTGTTCTGGCGGTGGATCCGCAACACCAGCGACAGGGCGTGGGCACGGCCCTGGTGCGGGCCGCGCTGGCGTATCTGAGCGCACACGGGCGCAAACGGGTGTGGGTGTGCGGCAACACCGGTTCGGCGCCCGGCTACGTGTTTCCGGGCGTGGACCAAGATGCGTATGCCGGCGCGTTGGCGATGCTCCGGAAACTGGGCTTCGTGGTGGATCATGAGCCGGTGGCCATGCTGGGCGACGTGGTGGATTTTGACGTGGTCCGGCACGAGCATGACGCCTGGTCGACGGGGTCGGACGTGGAGGTGCTCCCGTTGACGCCGGAGCGGGCGCACGACTTCATGCTGTTCCTGGCCGAGGCGTTCCCCGGAGACTGGAACCTGGCGGCGCGGGCGAAAATCCGGGCGGGAGATTATGACCGCGTGCTGATCGCCTCCTCCGGGGGGCGCATCATCGGGTATTGCCAGTGGGAAGGCGAGCATTTCGGACCGTTCGGCGTGGCGGCCGAGGCCCGCGGCCAGCGCGTGGGCGCGAAGCTGTTTGTCGAGGCGGTCAAACGCATCCGGAGCGCGGACGGTCGAACAGTGTGGTTTAACTGGGCGGACGAGGATGCTGCGCGGTTCTACGCCCGCTACGGCCTGCGTCCGACGCGGCGGTTCGCGATCATGCGGAAGGATCTGTAGACGGATGAGCGACGGGAAGCATCATCTTCTGGCCATCGGGGCGCATATCGGCGATGCGGAGATCACCGCCGGATTGCTGGTGGCCAAATACGCGGCGGCGGGGCACCGGACGACCTTGCTGCACCTGACGGCCGGAGAAAAAGGCAACCCGAAGGCGGACGTGGCGGAATACCGCCGACAGCGCATCCGGGAGGCAGAGGCGGCGGCCGCCACGCTGGGGGCTCGGGACTGCATCGTTCTGGATCATCCGGACGGCGAACTGCGCGCCGACCAGGACACCATCCACGAGATGTGCGACCTGATTCGCCGGCTGAAGCCGGACATCGTCCTGACGCACTGGCGCGGGTCGTTCCATCGCGACCATCGGGCGGCGTATGAGATCACGATGGAGGGCGGATTCCTGGCGGCGCTGCCGGGCGTCCAGCGTTCGGCGCCGGCGCATCTGATCCGTGGGTTGTACTACCTGGAAAACTGGGAGGACATGGACGAGTATCATCCGGACCTGTGGGTGGACGTCAGCGCCGTGTTCGACACCTGGGTGGCCGGCTGCCGCGAGCACCAGTTGCTGCGCGGCGAGGTGTCCTTCGGCTACCTGCATTACTACTGCGGGCTGGCGGCCAAGCGGGGCGCCGAGATTGGCGTAACGCACGCGGTCACCGTGAGCCTGCCCCCGATCTCCCGGATGCGCAAGGTGGATTTCTTTCCGATTGACCACGAGCCCGTGTTGATCTTCTGACGGACCGGCATTCCGGTCGGACGAGCCATGCCCCAGCCCGCCACGCAACTCCACGTCATCGACTGGATCGTCGTTTTCGGCTTCATCGCCGTGTCGCTGGCCGTCGGCCTGATTATGAGCCGGCGGGGACGGCGCTCCGTTCGCGAGTATTTCACTTCCGGCGGGTCCACGCCGTGGTGGCTGCTGGGCACGTCCATGGTGGCGACGACGTTCGCGGCGGACACGCCGCTGGCCCTGTCGGGCTGGGTGGTCACCAACGGCATCGCCCAGAACTGGTTCTGGTGGAGCGGCATTCCCGTGGTGATGCTGGGCGTGTTCTTCATCGCCCGGCTGTGGCGCCGGGCCGCCCTGGTCACGGACACCGAGCTGGTCTATCTGCGCTTCTCCGGCCGGCCGGCGAGCGCGCTGCGGGGTTTCAAAGCCCTGTACCTGTCGCTGGTGACCGGTTGCATCACCATGGGCTGGGTGAACCTGGCGATGACCCAGATCGTCCAGCTCACCATCCCGGACATTCCGCGGGTGCCGGTGGTGGATCGGGCGATGCTTCGCGTCTACCTGGCCACGCCGCTGTCCAACAGCCTGCCCGCCATGCCGAGGGATCGGATGCGGGCAAGGGGGCTGGACCCGCTGAAGCTGTACTACGACGACTGGTCGTTCTACGGCAATCCCCAGCGCGGTCCGGTCATGAACGAACTGGGCGACGTGTTTCGCCGGGCGACGTATTACCGGGAGCAGGCCGCCGCGGGGCGTGGCGATGCGCCGGAGTTGGCGGCCTTGCGCGCGTACGTGCGGGACGTCCAGGCGGCGCCGTGGCTGGAACGTCTCGGGCTGGCGGAGGATCGTGTGGCGCCCGTAACGGCCGCGGTGTATCCGACCGCCGCGTCCGTCAACAATCTGGACACGCTCGAGACGATCCGCGCGGTGAACCAGGCCGTCTCCGACGTGAACGAGCTGAAGATCATTCTGCTGCTGTTCGTCGTGGTCATGAGTTACACCGTAGTCTCCGGGCTCTGGGGAGTGCTGGTCACGGACTTCATCCAGTTCTGGTTTGCCATGCTCGGATGCGTTGTGCTGGCGTGGCTGGCCGTCCGCCATGTGGGGGGGATGGATGAGGTGTTCCGGCGGATGGGCGAATTGTACGGTCCGCAGAAGGCCCGCGGCATGGTGAGCCTGATCCCGGTGAAGGGTTCGGGGGATCTGGACCTCCTGCCCTGGTCGGAGTTCCTGGTATTCGTTCTCTTCGCGTGGTGGACGGCCGGTCTGACGGACGGCGGATCGTACCTGGCTCAGCGGATGCTGGCCGCCAAGGACGAGCGGCACGCGGCGATCGGCTACCTCTGGTACGCGATCGCGCATTTCTGTCTGCGCATGTGGCCGTGGGTGATCGTGGGCTTCGCGGCGGCCGTGATGTTTCCGTACACCAAGGACGCGCTGACCGGGCAGTATCCGGGCAAGGCCATCGCGGAGACGGGATTCATCCGAGTGATGGTGACGGTGCTGCCCACCGGACTGCTGGGGGTGCTGCTGGCCGCGTTTCTCGCCGCGTACATGTCGACCATCTCCACGCAGCTCAATCTGGGCGCGTCGTATCTGCTCAACGACTTCTACCGACCGTTCGTGTGGCCCAAGGCGTCGGAACGCCATTATGTGCTGGTGTCCCAGCTCGCCACGCTTCTGATGGCGGCGATCGGGCTGATCGTCAGCCTCTTTCTGACCACCATCACCGACGCGTGGTTCCTGATCGGCACGCTGGGGGCGGGCAGCGGGCTTGTTTACCTGCTTCGCTGGTTCTGGTGGCGGGTGAACGCCTGGACGGAAATCGCCTGCCTCGGATCGCTGCTGGCGTGCGTCGTCCTGGTCAAGGGCCTGCCCGGCACGTTCGGCTCGTGGCTTCCGGCCTATCCGCTGGATCTGCTCATTCTGGTTCCGTATTCCGTGGGGATCGCCCTGATCGCCACGTACCTGACCCGGCCGGTGGACCGGGAGCGGCTCATCGCGTTCTACCGCCGTGTGCAGCCGGGCGGGCCGGGATGGCGGCCCGTGGAAGCCTGGATTCGGCAATCCGATCCGACGTTCGTCTGCCAGACGCCGCTGACCCGGGCGAACCTGTATCGCGGCCTCCTGGCCTGCGCCGCGGTCGGCTGCTTTCTGTTTGGCATCAGCAACCTGATTGTGGGTGATGCGTTCGCGCCGCCGTCGTGGCTTCCCGGGCGTTGGATGGGCGCGATGCTGATCACCATCAGCATGCTTCTGGGCTGGCTGGTGGCGCGGTCCCTGTCCGAAAGCAGGTGGGGCCGGACCGGATCGACGGCATAGACCTCATTGCGCCGCTCGCCGTTTCATCGGCTGGTTGTTCAGACTCTGCCACAGATACCACGTGGCCACGCTGCGGTACGGTCGCCAGGGCTCGGCCAGTGCGGAAAGCGTTTCCGCCGAGGGCAGATCGGCCAGCCGGTAATGCAGCCGTACGGCCTTGCGAAGGCCCAGGTCGGCGACCGGCAGCACGTCCGAGCGGTCCATCACGAAGATCAGGAACATCTGCGCGGTCCAGACGCCGATGCCTTTGACCCGGACGAGCGAGGCGATGATCTCGTCGTCGGTCATGCGACGCAGGCGGCGCGAGGGAATCTGTCCATTCGCGAAATGTCGAGCCAGGTCCCGCAGGTAAGTCGACTTCTGGCGGGACAGCCCGACCTCGCGCAGTCGGACGTCCGACAGGGCCAGCATCGCGGCCGGTGTCGGGGTTCGGCGGGGGAACAGGCCGCGGAACCGGGCGTACAGCACCGCGGCCACTTTCGTGGAAACCTGCTGGGAGATCACTGCTTCACACAGAGCCGCGAAATAGCCGCGCCCGGGCTTCAGACGGCAGGGGCCGACCCGTGCGATGATGGCGGCGAGGGTCGGATCGCTCTGTCTTAAGGATCGGACAGCCTTGGTGTGCACGGGACGGGGTTCTCCAATGCGGGGCGGATCGCTCGACAATCCGGGCCGAAAAGGCGATCATAACGATCTTTCCATACGCCCGTAAGACCAGCGGGTCACGGGAGTTCCCACAGACGGGATGACCGGCATGGACATAGAAGGCCTGGTACAACTGATCGGCAGCGGCAACGTGCGAACCGTGGAGGACGCATGGCTCTCGGCCCTGATGGAAGAGACACCGTCGGTGCCGCAGTGGATGGATCGCGTCCGGATCCTGGAGGCTCTGGCAACCGCCGGCAAGCCGGACGAAGCCGCGGCACTGGCCGCCACGGCCCTGGAGGTGCTGCGCGAACAGACCTCCCCGGCGGACCTGGTTCCGCTGGCGGGCGCCATGTTGCTGGCCGTGGGCGAGGTGCCGGACGTTCGAGACGCGGTGTTCCATCTGTACCAGGCGGCCTTCGCGGACCGGCCGAACCTGCCGGGCCTGCTGGAGGAGTCGGGCCTGGCCGGCACGAAGACGTCCCGCCGCGCGTTGCGAACACTGGATGTTTGCCTCTGCCTGTCGCCGGGAGATTTCCTGATCGGACGACATGATGATTCGGCGGCCCGGGTGGACGCCGTCGATCCGGACAGGTGGCGATTCACGGTCGTTACGTCCAAGGGAAGCCGGACGCTGGACCCGACGTCGCTGGCCGACGCCTACATGCCCGCCGCGGCCGACGACTATCGCGTGCTGGCACACTTCGATCGCCCGCGGCTGGCCGGCCTGCTGGAGAAGGATCCCGCCCCCGTCATCCGCGCGATCGTGCGGGCCCATGGCGACCGGATGACCAGCGATGACCTCGAGGTGCTGCTGACGCGGGACCTGGTGCCGGCGGACCAGTGGACGAAATGGTGGTCCAAGGCGCGCAGCTCGCTCAAGAAGTCCGCGGACGTGACGGTGGAGGGCCGCAACCCCTATATCATTCAGTACAATCCCGGCGCCGATACCCTGGAGCAGCAGACGCGCGCGAGCCTGTCCCGGATTCACGATTCGGCGGGTAGTCTGCGCGCGTTGCAGACCTATCTGCGCGAAACCCGGGCGCGAGGGACGTCGCCGGACCCGGAACTGCTGGGACACATGGCCGCCGTGCTGGATGCCCGGGCCCGCCAGCAGCAGCAGACCGGGGACCGACTGGCGCTGGAGACCTGGCTGATTGCCGCCCGCGTGCGGAAGGTGATGGGCGACCCCGAGCCGGATGCGTCGGCGGTGGCTCTGCTGGCCTCCGTCGACAATCCGCAAGACTGGGTCCGGGCGATCGATCGGATCGACTTGTGGGACGAGGGTTGTGCCTGCCTGGAGAAGGCCCGACCGGAGGGGATCACCGAGCGGCTGGCCGACCTGCTGCGAACCGCTCCTGCCGCGGCGTGTGATGATGTTGCCGAACGGCTGATCCGGCTGGGCTTTCCACCCGAGGGGTGGGCCGGGCTGATTCAGGAGATCCTCGCCGAGCCGGTGGAGTGCCACGGGGCGCTCTTCTGGCTGTGGCAGGGGCCGCGGCGTACGGAAATCGGGCATGAGACCGCTGTGCCGGATCTGCTCCATCGAATCCTGGTCATGCTGACCGAGATGAAGCGCAACGACAAGCTCGACGGCCGGATCGTCAAGGCGGTGCGGGCGGGGGCGCGATCGGCCCTGTCGAACCGCAGATATGAGCGAGTGCGGGCCTGTGTCGAGGGCATGGACCTCAGCAAGGCGCGGGCCGTCTATGCGCGGGTCCGCCGGCTGGACGAGCTGGGTCGCGCGGTTCAGGAAGACATGCTCAAGATCATCGGCGATGCTTTCCCCGCCATTTTCGTCCGGGAGAAAGTGGAGCGATGGGCCGACCCCGCTGCGCTGTACGTAACGAGCGCCGGGCTGGCCGCCAAGGAAGCGGAAATCCACGAGCTCGTCAACGTCAAGATGAAGGAGAACGCGCGAGCGATCGGCGCGGCGGCGGAACACGGCGACCTGTCGGAGAACTCGGAGTACAAATTCGCGCTGGAGGAACGCGACCTGCTGCGGGCACGACTGGCCCAGATGAACGAACAGATGGCCATGGCCCGCGTTCTGGAGCCGCAGGAGGTCTCGACGGACCGGGCGGATATCGGCTGCCGGGTGGTGCTGAGGAATACGCGGACGGGCGGGATCCAGGAACTGGTCATCCTCAGCGCGTGGGAGGCCGATTCGGCCCGGAATATCGTGAACTACAGGGCCCCGCTGGCGCAGGCGGTGCTGGGCCGGAAACCCGGCGACACCGTCGAACTGCCGTCTGCGGGCAGCCTCGATACGTTTGTCGTGGACTCGATTTCCAACGCCCTGCAAGAGACAGGAGACATGTCCCGATGAAGACGGTGGTGCTGATCAACCGACACGGCATGGGGACCGGCGACGACACGCTGGCCCGCGAGATTCTCATCACGTTCCTTAACAAAATATCCGCCCTCCGCGACCTGGAGGCGATCTGCTTCTACAACGGGGGCGTGAAGACGACTTTCGAGAGTTCCCCCATGCTGCCCGCGCTGTCCACTCTGCACGAGCAGGGCGTGGAACTGATCATCTGCGGCACCTGCGTCAATCAGTTTGCTTCCGTCGAGAAGGTGAAGGTCGGCCGCGTCGGTTCGATGGACGAAATCCTCTCCGCCCTGCACCGGGCCGAAAAGGTCATCACGCTCTGACGGCCGTGCGGGGCCCGCGTCTTGACCATTGCGCTTCCGGGCTGAACCGGTCCGGACGGGCGCGGCGGCCCGTTCGTGAACGGGCGACGATTGTCCGAAACGCTGCGGCGGGAACGACCGCCATCCGGACTGGGGTGGCCTCCGCGCGGGAATCCGGTCGGTCAGCCTCGGCGCCGCAGCGCTTCGATCACTTCGGCCGTGATCCGCGAAACGAGGTCCTCGTATGATTCCTGCACTTCGTGCGGCGCCTCCGCGCGGTCGGGATCGCAGACCCCGTCGCCGAACGCGGTGTTCACACACAGAGGGCCGCCTTCCCTGCGGCGGGGATCCTGCCCGGTCCCGAACCGCTCGCGCAGGTCCAGCAGCTCCTGCACTTTGGGCACGGGCAGACGCTCCACGTGGCCGATCTGCCGGGCCAGCATCAGCATGCGGCAATAGGCGTCGAGGATTTCCGTGTACCAGTATGCCCGCTCCACGCCGGGGCCCCAGCTCACCGTGCCGTGGTTGCTCAACACTACCGTATTGGCCTTGCCGATGAACGGCCGGATGGTCTCCGCGAAATGCCGGCCGCCCGGCGTCTCGTATTCCGCCCGCGGCACCACGCCCAGAAAAATCTCCACCTCCGGCAGAATGCACGTGGGAATGTCCATGCGGGCCACGCCGAATGCGGTTGCGTGCGGCGGATGACAATGCACCACTGCCTTGACCGCCGGGTCCGATCGGTAGATCTCCACATGCATGAGCACTTCGCTGGTGCGCGGCCGCTTGCCGGCCAGTTGGTTGCCTTCCAGGTCCACCGTACACAAGTCATCCGGCTTCATGAACCCCTTGCAGATCTGCGTCGGCGTGCAGATGATCGCGTTGTCGGACAATCGATACGAAATATTGCCGTCGTTGCCCGCGGCGAATCCCCTGGCGTACAGCCGGCGGCCGATGTCACAGATTTCGTTCCGGATCTGCCACTCCGCGTTCATGAGAGACCCTCCCCGGTCGACCCGGCCGCCGGCCTCTCTCGGCCGGCGGCAGAGGCGACGGCGCGGGTCCAGTATACGACGAAACAGGTCGGGAACCACTTCCCGCGCGCGACCGGGTTGGCCTCCGCCGACCCGGACCGCCCGGGAAGAACGCGTGGACGCGGCGTGAGGCGGACGATCGGGTCGCGGTCCGGACCGCCCGATCGCCCGCCGAATCCGCCACCTCTCTGTACGGATTCAGCTCCCGGTCACGCTCATGTTCTTGTCCCAGACAAGCTGGAACTTGTATTCTTGCGATGCGGCGGTCAGGGCGAAGCTCCGGGCCGGCACGTCCAAGTCCCAGCGGAGGATGCCGTTGCCGCGCAGGTCGCGGCGATAGGTCGGGTCGTCGCTGAGCGCGTCCAAGTCGGACAGGAGGGTTATTTTGATGTCCGATCCCTGGACGACAGGCAGCCGGTCCATCACCCGGACTGTGGCCGGTCGGTCGCCGAAGTTCTCCACGAAAAGCCGGTATGTGAATGTGGCCTCGCGGTTGCCGCCCTGGATGGTTTCCGTCTTCTCCAGCAGTTCCCGCGACGCCCGCAGCGCCGAATCGATCCCGAAGCCCACCACGAACGGCTGGCCCACCGCGATCGTCGGCAACTCCCCCTGCCCGACGAACTGACCTTCCAGGAAGGCTGACACCGGGCCGGCCAGCAGCACCTGCTCCCCCTGGTTCACGAGCGACGCTTCCTCGTACACATAGTCCGTCAGCAGCGGCGTGGCCAGCTTGTAGAAGTCCGCTTCCATCGACGTCGCCGTGATCTGAATAAGCTGCTGGTCGGATCGGCTGGGCAGCGTGGTCCGGCCGGACAGTTTGTACGTCACGCAGACTCCCTCGTTGATCGAGGCGACCCGGTTCGCCTTGCCGTACAGGCCTCCGGCGGCCGACAGGTCCAGCAACTGAATGCGCGTCGCCAGTCGGTTGAGCTCGGTGTCCAGGTTCGCTTGCCACGGGGCGGTCAGGAAATCCAGTGACCCCTGCGCAACCTGCTGTGCCATCTGGCTGTTGCCGGCGATCACATTGTCGAGGTTCCGTCGGTTCACCGCCTGCGCACGCTCCTGGGCCAGCTCGTTCCGGGCTCGTGTGTAGGCTGTCCAGCCGACGACCGCCGGCTCCGCATCGTTCGAGACCAGCCTCAAGCGGAGCGGGTCGAGCGTTGGGGCGCGGGCGGCCAGGGCCAGAGTGGCCGTCGAGAGGGTCATCTCCACGTCGGTCCAGTCCTCTCCGCTCATCTGTTGGATGGATGCGTTGTACTCGATGGTTACGGCGTTGCGGTCGGCTCCGGCCCGCACGTTGTACGAGGGAAACCACATGGCCTCGTCCACCAGGTAGCGCAGCCGGAGCGTTCCGCCGTCCGGCCCCTTCACCTCGACGAAGACGACGGCCTCCCGGACGGGCCGGACAGGTCCGCCGGTACGCTTGTCGCGCTGTTGCTGAAGCAGCTCGAGCTGCTCGTTGAGCCGTTTTTCTTCACGAGACAGTTCCAGGTCTCGCTCGGCCAGGGCTTGGCGCTGCTCGAACACGTACTCCGACAGCTCCTTGAGCGTCTGGGCGTTCAGTACGCCCTGACTGAGTTCCATGCCGGCCGTCGGGGCCATAAACGCTTCGAGCTTGTTGAGGTAGTCCTTGCGCTCCGTCTCGAGGATCCGGTAGCGGGCGTTGGCCTGCTGCAGGTCCCGCACGGCGCGGATCTCCTCATCCAATGGGTGGACGTCTTCGCGCTTGTCCTGAGCCACCGTCCGCAGGCGGCTGCGCACGGCGCGGATATCCAGGCCGTCGTTCGATTCGGCGAACAGACTGCCCTCCACCATGCGGACGGGCAGGTCTGTGATGACGATCTCTCGAAGTCCGGCCGGGCCGGACACGTCCACGACCCGCGTGACCAGGGCCTGCCCGCGATAGACCGTGACAGCCTCCAGAACGCCTCGAGTGGTTTCGGATGACTCCTGCGCCCCGAGTGTCATCGTGCATGTCAATACGATTCCTGCGACCATCCGGCGTGCCGTGTGCATGGCTGCATCTCCTGTAAATGGTTTCGGTGACGAACGGATACGGAGTTGCTTCAGTATACAACGCCGCGGGTGGACGGTTTGTAAGGAGTCTGTAACAAGAAGACCGGCGCGAATGGACGGGGGGCGGGGGAGAGTGATGTATTCGAAGGCGCCAGCGCAGATTTGAAGTGACAATCTGCGTCACTTTACGTGATCGGAGCGGCGAGCCACGGTCGGGGGCAATCCGGGACACCGGACGCAAGAGGCCCTGCATGGGCATCCCGATCCCGTGAGGTTCGCGCGCGGCCGGGCATGGGGCCGTGGGCCGGAACCCTTCCCGTCGGGGGCCGGCCGGCCATGCGTTTCAGGCGGGCGG
>MTKY01054458.1_pt1 | contig 24400 bp, 21 predicted proteins | sample 1042731 | NCBI WGS metagenome assembly MTKY01 (sample SAMN06212206, study PRJNA360538) | anaerobic digester metagenome | biome: Wastewater treatment plant; material: sludge; isolation source: anaerobic digester fed with sludge from wastewater treatment plant | place: Denmark: WWTP Soeholt ... | reverse complement strand
GGCAGCGAAGGCGCGCTGCGCGACGCGCCCCGCCAGCGATGGATGCGCGGCGACCCCGCCATCGATCAGCCCAAGCGACGCTTTGCCAAGAGGGGAGGCGGCCGCGAGCGTGGCGGCGGGGAGCAGGCCGCCGGGCCCGCTTGCGAAATAAAGGTGATCGGCATCGATGTCGGCATTGGGGAGCAGCTTCGCAAGTTGCTTCTGCGCGCGGGCCAGGCTGCGCCCATCGGGGACCGTAAAGCGGACGATGTCGAGGCCCAGGCCCTCGATCCGCTCGCGGTCCAGCAGGCGGAAGCCCTTTTCTGCCGCGCGCGCGATCATCGCATCGTCGATGCCGGTCGCAATCAAGATGCCACGCACCGCGGGCTCGCCGTTGCGATCGGGCTCGATCCGGTCGCGCTGGTCGCGTAGCAGATTGGTGATCCGGTCGAGCCGCACCTCGGCGAGCGTGTCCCCGATGCGCGCTAGCGGTTCTGTCCCGAGGTTCGGCAAGGGCGGAAGCGTCCGGGCGGCATCGGGAAGCTGAACGGAAGGCAGTGCGATCTGGGCGAAGGCGCGCTGCACCGCTCCGGCCATCAGCACGGCAAAGATCAAAATCAGGGCGGTCCACGGTCGCATTGCTTCTCCTTGCGCAGGCGGGGCTAACCGATGCCAAAACCCCGCGTTTCAAAAAATTTAGCATGGCAGGGAAGAAACGATAGGGTGGTGTCGTTTCTTCCTCGGATCTGACGAAAAGGCGAATATGCGCTTCGAAGAGGAACTGGTCGAATTATTGCCGCGCCTGCGCCGGTTCGCACGCGGACTGGCGCGCCATGCGAGCGACGCCGACGATTTGTGCCAGGCCGCGATCGAGCGCGCGCTGAAATCGCGCGATCAGTGGCAAGACGGAACGAGACTGGACAGCTGGATGTACCGCATTACCCGCAATCTCTGGATCGACGAGCGCCGCGCCGCGGGCCGGCGCGGCAGTCATGCCCCCATCGACGACGCGGTCACGCAGGTCGCAGGCGGTGGCGCAGCCGAGGTGGAGGCTGGGGCGCTGCGCGGCGACGTCGATGCCGCGATGGCGCGGCTCCCTGACGAGCAGCGCGAGGTCGTGCTGCTCGTACTGGTCGAGGGCTATGCCTATCGCGAGGCCGCCGACATATTGGACGTGCCGATCGGCACGGTCACCTCGCGTCTCGCGAGGGGCCGGGAGTCATTGATGACCTATCTGGAAGAGGCGGCATGAGTTTTGATCCCACAACAATCGCCGCTTTTGTCGATGGCGAACTGGACGACCTGACCGCGCGGCGGATGGAGCGCGCGGCCGAAACCGACGCGGCACTTGCGGCGGAGATCACCCGGCACCGAGCTCTTATGGCGCGGCTGGCAGAGCATTATGCCCCCATTTGCGATGAGCCCATTCCCGACCGGCTGCGATCTCTTTTCGGCGATGTGACCGGGGTAAATACCAGCCTGGCCGATCGCCGCGAAACCCGGCGGGCGCGGTTCAGCACCCCGCATTGGTTCGCGATCGCTGCATCGCTTGTGCTCGGCATGACGATCGGGTTGCGCCCTTGGATCCCCGCCGCCGATGTCCAGACCGACAATGGCGCGCTGATCGCAGCGGGATCGCTCGCCAAGGCACTCGAAACGCAGCTTGCCTCGAACCAACCCTCGGACGCCGCGGTGCGGATCGGCGTCAGCTTCGAAGACAAGGCTGGCCGCTATTGCCGAAGCTTCGAAAGCGCTAGACTGGACGGCATCGGTTGCCGCGACGGCGAGCGCTGGCGGTTGGAGCGGACGTTGATGGGCCAGAAGAACGGTGATTATCGGCAGGCCACTTCAGGCGAACTCGCAGCGGCGGCAGCCGCGATGATGCGCCGCGATGCGCTGGACGCTCGTGGCGAACGGGCGGCCCGGGATGCCGGGTGGGTTCGTCGCCCATAGATCACAGCGGACCTGTTCTTGCCGATCTAAGGTCGGCGGTCCCGCTCGCGACCAATTTTAGCGGTACTCTTCAACAGATGGAGTGGTTCGCTCGGCTCAATCGATAGTCTTCGGTTGAAGTGGTCGCGTTTTTCTTGCGGAGACCGCCAACTCTTTATGTTTTCGGATTGGCAACGATGGCAGCTGTACGGCGTAGTGGTTGCAACCCCGTCTCCTGAAAGCCATTCGTCTCAAGGCCATTCAGGAGACGCGGCCAGCGATATGGCCTCGAATGCTGCGCTACCAGCGACGAACAAGCAAACGGCCGCCCCCTCCCCCACGAAGTGGCGGTCGGGCCGGGGCGACTGGTTGGTCCCAACGTCCCGGCCAACTTGGCTACCAGCTGCTGATGTTTGCCATCGAAGATTTCTCCTCAAAAACCGGCATGACCGCAATCGCCCGATCGTTGTCAGGTCGGCGCGTCGATCACTTTACGCTTAATCGGGCGCGTCGTAGCGCAGGCAGGCGTACCATCCATGCCGGTTCCGCTTACCGCTATTTCCATGACGCCGCCCTTAGCCGCTCGATCCAAGAGGCCCTGCTCGATGTCGTGAATGTCGATCTTCATCCGGCGGTTCCATGGCGAGGCACAGTCCCCGGCCGATTGCCCTACACGAATATAGACAAACCGCCGCTCAGAGCCCTCGCGGCGCACCTGATCGCCGAAGAATTTCGGACCCGGTGCGATGCGAACGGGGAAATCAAATATCAGAGGCTCGCCCTTTATGGAGCATTTGGGATCGAGCGGCTGGCCATCTGCTGTTTGAAGGCTGTGAAGCACACCAACCAACGGCTGTTCGATCACGATCCGGATTTTAATCGCAGTTTGATTTGCGCGTGCCATAATCGTCGATACCCTCGACCACCCTTGCGCTCAACAGGGACGACCTGCCGCGTTGTGGCGCAGCTACATCCTTCACGCGCTCAAAATTTATTCGGCCCGGTCGGCGATGGATGAAGGCAGGCGCAGCATTGCAACATGGTGACATGAATTGCGCGGATCCGGCTATTCTGACGCGCTCGACAACCTGATTGCCGACCGCCTCAAGGCACACTACCATGTACAAATGCCCGTGCGTCGCAGCCAATCCCTGTTCTCAATGCTTGTCGCGCTTGCTCTTGGCACAAAGATGTTGCTGCTGTGCGACCCTGTATTCGCTGCACCTATGACACCAGAAATCGCTTCGCACTGCGAAATGATCGGCGACGCCCCCCCATCGCTGCCGACTGAGCAGCATTTCAATCCGATTTGCATTGTGGGTTGCCCGGCGATTGTCCTGCGGTCCGCCGTCTTGGCCCCGCCAGCCGCGCTTCTCCCTGCTCAGCCCGACATGTCGCCCGTGGATGGTCCCGACGGACTTCACGTTCCGCCCGCTATTCCACCACCGCGATCGGGTGGAAACCTACCCGATTCAAACCATTTTTATTTTGGAGAACATCCATGATGATGAAGACAATCGTCGGCGCGCTTGCGCTGACATTTTCCACTGCCGCATTTGCAGCCGAACCGGCACCCTCTGAACCCAAGAAGGAATGCTGTTGTTGCAAAAAGGACGCTGAAGGAAAAATGGCCTGCTGCGATAAGCACGATAAAGCCAAGCCCGCGGGGGAGCATCATGATGGCCATGGCCAAAATGGCATGAGCGGCCATTGATCAGGCGCGTGGGGGCGCATCATGTCGTCCCCACGCGTGTACATTCCTATTGCTCAAAGTACGAGCTGGGCAAGCGATTGGACTAGTTGCTCATTCTCAATCTGGCAATTCAAGGGTAATACAGAAGCGGCCCGACGATCGCCCAAGACGATCCGCTGCGGGAATGGTCAGGTTGGCCCAGGTCAATCGATTCGTTCAGCGATATTGGACCCTCCGTTGAATGATAACATAACTGTAGCAGCACGGCCCGGGTCGGGGGATTCGATGGTCATGACGCTGTCAGTTGAGAACAGCTTTGCGGGGGTTGCTGGCAGCAATGTGCGTCCGACATGCCCTTCGCGTGCCCAGCGCAGATCGCCGTGCGCGTCGCGCGAGATGCTGAACCGTTCGGCCGGAAAATCCTTGAGGCGATAGTTCCCGGCGAAGCGGTTCGCTATCGCTTTGGTGAGCGGAATCGTTGCTTCGACGGCAGGCTCCTTGCGGTCGGGCCAATGATAGACGTCGCCGATCGCGCCCATAATTTCATTGATCAACCACCCGCCATCATAGCCGTTGGTCATGACGACCGCGCCTTGGCATCGGTCGGGATAGAGGATGAACATCGAGGTGAAGCCGATGGTCTTGCCGGTATGGCTGATTTGCCGCGCTTCGCCGCCCGGACCAAGATCGACCCCAAGGCCCCAGTGGCCGAGGCCTCGCGTCATCAGCTGGTCGGTTGCATCCTTGTTGAGAATAGCGCTTTCGTCGCCGCGGGCGGAGCGGGCCAGCCCAATCGCGAAGCGAGCGAGATCGCTCGGGGTGGTCCACAGACCAGCGGCGGCCATTTCCGGGTAGGTTCGCCATTTTTCAGGAAGGGCCGAACCGTCGGCACTCGTGCCCTCGGCTGCTGCTGCATGGCTGCTTTGGGGCAGCGGCTGTTCGTAGCTGCTGCGCGTCATTGCAAGCGGCTTGAGGACGAGGTCCTGCATCAAAGGCGCAAAATCCTTTCCTGTCGCCTCGCTCATCAGCGATTGCGCCACGACATAACCGCCGCCCGAATAGCGCCAGCGACTGCCCGGTTCGCTCTCGACACTTATAGCGGGAATATTGCTCGGCTTTTCTCCCTTGAGGATTTGCGCGGTGCTGGGAAGCGGCGAGCCCGGCAAATAGCCCTTCATCCCCGCGACATTCGTCCCTGCCGTATGGGCAAGCAGACGGCGCAGCGTGACGGGCTCCAGCGTTTCCTTGTAAGCCCAGCCCTTCATCTGGAGACGGACATCACGATCGAGCGCGATCGTCCTGCGCTCGACGAGGCGCAGTGCCCCGATCGCCGTCACCGACTTACTGATCGATCCCGCCTGAAATAGGGTCTCCGCAGAGACGGGCTCTCCGCCCCATGCTCGAAGGCCAAAGCCCCGTGCATCGACGATGTGGCAATTCTCGATCACCGCGACGCCGACACCCGGCACTCGATAATGCGCCATGCGCTCGGCTAGATCGAAGCGTTGATCCGCCGCTCCCTCGATCGCCACGGCTCGGCGCAGAGCGCTTTCGAACGGGACGAAGCTTCCCCTGGAAACAGCCCCGGCCGGCATCGCAACCGAGGCAAATATCGCGGCGAGGAGAAGGCGCGCGCCGAACGGCATGGTTCTGTCGGGACTTGGGGGCAACGCGCGCGGGAAGATGAGACTGCTATGCATGGGTGGTCCTATACAAGAAGCTGGGCGCTACTCCGATTTCATCGGGGAAGAGAGACCGTTAGGGCTGTGAAGCAAGTAATGGCCGGGTTTTGCCCGATAAAACGGTGCGGTCCGCTACCCCGCCCGCGCGTCATAACCGGCTGCTTTGATCGCTGCGATAAGCGGGGCACTGTCCCTGCTGCTGTGGACGCTGACAATCCTTCCCGGGACGTCGGTTTCGATCTCGGCTTGCTCATCGACGCCTTTAATGGCGGCGACAATAGTGCGCGCGCAGCCGCCGCAAGTCATCCCTGGAACGTCAAAACGGAATTTCATGGAACCTCCAAAACTTTGAGTGAAATCCAAAGATGGGGCTTGCCACCGTGGCAAGGTCAAGTGGCTTCGGAGGAATTTTTTGTTCTTGACCTTCCCATCGTGGGAAGCCGCAAATTCCGGTTAAATGAATAAAACCGGAGAAATTTCCATGTCTGTTGCCATTGAATTGAGGCGCGAAAGCGACGGTCCTGCTACCGAATCGGCGGAACTGAGTATTGCGGTTGCCGGCATGACCTGCGCTTCGTGCGTGGGCCATATCGAAAAGGCGATTGCGCAACTGCCGAATGTCTCCAAGGTCAACGTCAACTTGGCGACAGAACGTGCCGCCGTGACATTCGCGGGCGGCGCTGATGCCGGGGCGGTTGTGGAGGCAATTGAAAGCGCCGGTTATGAAGTGCCGGAAACCGCGATCGATCTCCGCGTCGAAGGTATGACCTGCGCCTCATGCGTCGGCCATGTTGAAAGGGCGCTCGCCAAGGTTCCGGGCGTCATCGCCGCCACCGTCAATCTGGCCACCGAAAAGGCAAGCGTCCGTTATTATGGCGGTGTCGCATCGGTGGAAGCTCTGGAAGCAGCAATCCGCGGTGCCGGCTATGAGCCCCGCCGGATCGCGGCCCACGGCGCGCCCTCCGAGCAACAAGCCCTGACGCGCGATCAGGAGCTACGCAGCCTGCGCGGCTCGCTGCTGTTCGCAGCCGTGCTGGCGCTGCCGGTCTTTGCGCTGGAGATGGGCTCGCACCTCTTACCCGCCGTCCATGATTTCATCATGCGCACGATCGGAATGCAAACGAGCTGGCTGATTCAGTTCGCCCTCACCACCCTTGTGCTTTTCGGTCCAGGGCTGCGCTTCTTCCGGAAGGGCATACCCGCGATTCTGCGCGGCACACCCGACATGAACGCGCTGGTCGCGCTGGGGACGGGGGCGGCCTGGGTCTATTCGCTGGTCGCGACTTTTGCCCCCGGCGTGCTGCCGCCGGGTACGGCAAACGTATATTATGAAGCCGCGGCGGTGATCGTTGCGCTGATCCTGCTTGGCCGCTTTCTGGAAGCCAAAGCGAAGGGCCGTACATCGGAGGCGATCAAGCGACTTGTCGGGCTTCAGGCGAAAACCGCGCGTGTCGTGCGGGGTGAAGCGACGATCGAGGTTGCACTCGCCGACGTTCGTGCCGGCGATATCGTTCAGGTGCGCCCGGGTGAGCGGGTGCCGGTCGATGGCGAGGTCGTCGACGGTAGTTCCTATGTCGACGAATCGATGATTACCGGCGAGCCCGTACCCGTCGCCAAGTCCGCAGGCGCGAGCGTCGTCGGGGCGACCATCAACACAACCGGTGCGTTCAGTTTCCGCGCGACCAACGTGGGCGCGGACACTGTCCTGGCCCAGATTATCCGCATGGTCGAACAGGCACAGGGGTCGAAGCTTCCCATCCAGGCGATGGTCGACAAGGTAACCGCCTGGTTTGTGCCCGCCGTAATGGGCATCGCGGCGCTGACTTTTGTCGTCTGGCTCGTTTTCGGCCCCGATCCGGCGCTGACTTTCGCACTGGTCAATGCGGTGGCGGTGCTGATCATCGCCTGTCCCTGCGCTATGGGGCTTGCCACCCCGACGTCGATCATGGTCGGCACCGGGCGTGCCGCCGAACTGGGGATCCTGTTCCGCAAAGGCGAAGCCCTTCAAACGCTGCGCGACGTAACCGTCGTGGCGCTCGACAAGACCGGCACACTCACCAAAGGCCGACCCGAGCTGACCGACCTCAGGCCGACACCCGGGTTTGCATATGACGAGGTGCTGGCGCTGGTCGCCAGCGTCGAAACCCAGTCGGAGCATCCGATCGGGGAAGCGATCGTGACGGTCGCGAAAGCACGAAGTCTTGCCGTCCGGTCACCCGAGGCGTTCGAGGCCATTCCGGGTTATGGCGTATCGGCACGCGTCGGCGACCATGAAGTTCAGGTTGGCGCCGACCGGTTCATGATCAAGCTCGGCCATGATGTATCGGCCTTCGCGGCTCTGGCGAGCGATCTCGGTGCGCAGGGCCGGTCGCCACTCTATGCAGCAATCGACGGCAAGCTGGCGGCGGTGATGTCCGTCGCGGACCCGATTAAGGACACGACGCCCGAGGCCATCCGAGCGCTCCACTCCCTCGGGCTCCGAGTGGCTATGATCACGGGCGATAACCAGGCGACGGCGCTCGCCGTCGGGCGCGCGCTTGGGATCGACGAAGTGGTCGGCGAGGTGCTGCCCGACGGCAAGGTCGAGGCGCTAAATCGGCTTCGCGCCGGCGGCCGCAAGATCGCGTTTGTCGGCGACGGTATTAACGACGCCCCTGCTCTCGCTGCGGCCGACGTCGGCCTCGCGATCGGCACGGGTACCGATGTCGCGATCGAGTCCGCCGATGTGGTGCTGATGTCGGGCGACCTGCGCGGCGTGGTGAACGCGATCGCCCTGTCGAAAGCGACGATCCGCAACATCCGGCAGAATCTGTTCTGGGCGTTCGGCTATAATGCGGCGCTCATTCCCGTCGCGGGCGGGGTACTCTATCCGCTGAGCGGCGCGCTGTTGTCGCCGGTGTTCGCTGCGGGCGCGATGGCCCTGTCGAGCATTTTCGTGCTAGGCAACGCACTCCGGCTGAAGGCCTTTCGACCGGCGATCACGTCCCATGAAAGGGCCGAAGGAGAGGCATTATGAACATCGGTCGCGCCTCTAAACTGTCCGGCGTCTCGACAAAGATGATCCGCTATTATGAACAGACGGGCTTGATCCCTAAAGCGGCCCGCCACAATTCGGGCTACCGCGACTATGACGACGCCGACGTTCACCGGCTGCGCTTCATTCGGCGTTCGCGCGATCTTGGGTTCACGGTGGAACAGATTGGCGGTCTGCTCAACCTTTGGTCCGATCGGAGCCGGGCCAGCGCCGACGTAAAGTCGTTCGCGCTTGAGCATGTGGAACGACTGAAAGAAAAAATGGCCGAGATTGAAGCCATGGTGCGAACGCTCGAATCACTTGCGGATCATTGCCACGGCGACGATCGGCCCGAATGCCCGATCATCGAAGGACTGGCGGAGGACGATGGGGATTCATTGCGTCCGAAACGGCGCGAACCGCAACGATTCGGCCGGCCGGGTGGGCAATCCGCACGGCACCATGGCGCCGCGACGAAGGTTGCACACTAGCCTGACCCCCGAAATTCTTTACACTTTTCGCGCACGCCGAACGGGACTCTTGTGTCGATTGCCCCGTTCGTTGCGGTCAGATCCGAACGAACCGAAGCCGCAGCGCGTTGGCTATGACGCTGACCGAGGAGAGTGCCATCGCGGCCGCGGCAATGATCGGCGAAAGCAGGAGGCCGAAGGTCGGGTAGAGTATACCCGCCGCGACCGGGATCCCCGCCACATTATAGGCGAAAGCGAAGAAGAGATTCTGTCTGATGTTCCCCATCGTGGTCTGGCTGAGGTGGCGCGCCCGCACGATTCCCATGAGATCGCCGCGTAGCAGCGTGATGCCGGCGCTCTCGATCGCAACATCGGTGCCCGAGCCCATCGCGATTCCGACATCAGCCGCGGCAAGCGCCGGCGCATCGTTGACGCCGTCGCCCGCCATGGCGACGACGCGGCCTTCCGCGCGTAAGCGCATCACGACGGCGCTCTTCTGGTCGGGGAGAACGTCGGCCTCGATATCGGAAATGCCGAGCTTTCGGGCAATCGCCTCGGCGGTCCGGCGATTGTCGCCGGTTAGCATGATGACGCGGATCCCGGCCTCGCCCAGCGCCCTGAGGGCGTCCGGAGTTGTCTCCTTGACCGGGTCGGCTATCGCTATGACCCCGGCGGCTACGCCGTTAATCGCCAGGAAAATCGCGGTCGCGCCATCGCTGCGTAGCCGGTCCGCGGTGCCTGCGAGCGGGTCAAGATCGACGTCATGGTCAGCCAAAAACCCTGCGTTTCCAGCGAGTATGACCTGCTGCTCTACGATACCGATGATGCCCTTGCCGATCGGCTGATCGACCGACGACGGCTCTTTGAGTTCGAGACCCCGATCGGCCGCGGCCTTGACGATCGCTTGCGCGAGCGGATGCTCGCTTGTCCGCTCTAGGCTTGCCGCGACACGCAGGATTTGCTCTTCAACAAATCCTTCAGCGACTTCGATCGCGACGACCGAGGGTTTGCCCTCGGTCAGCGTGCCCGTCTTGTCCACAACCAGCGTATCGATCTTTTCCATCCGCTCCAGTGCTTCGGCATTTTTGATAAGCACACCGGCTTCGGCACCGCGGCCCACGCCCACCATGATCGACATCGGCGTGGCAAGGCCGAGCGCGCACGGACAGGCGATGATGAGGACCGACACGGCGGCGATCAGCCCGTAGGCCATAGCGGGCGCAGGGCCGAGCAGCGACCAGGTCGCAAAGGCGGCCAAGGCAATTGCGATGACGGCGGGCACGAACCATGCCGACACTTTATCTGCGAGGCGCTGGATCGGCGCGCGGCTGCGTTGCGCATCGGCCACCATCTGGACGATGCGGGCGAGCATCGTGTCGCGCCCGACCTTTTCGCTGCGCATCAGCAGCGCGCCCGTCTGGTTGATCGTGCCGCCGATCAGGGCGGCCCCGACGTCCTTGGTGACCGGCATCGACTCGCCCGTCACCATCGATTCATCGACCGTTCCTCGCCCCTCCGTGACCAGGCCATCGACAGGGACTTTTTCACCAGGTCGGATACGCAATATATCGCCGACCGCGACGTCTTCGAGGGCGACCTCCTCGTCGCTGCCGTCGGCGCGCAGGCGACTTGCGAGCTTGGGCGTCAGGTCGAGCAGCGCCCGAATTGCCCCGCTCGTCGTCTCGCGTGCGCGCAATTCGAGCACCTGGCCGAGAAGGACAAGGACGGTGATGACTGCGGCGGCCTCGAAATAGACGGCAACCGATCCGTCGGCAGCGCGGAACGCGGCGGGAAAGATGGCCGGCACCAGCGCCGCGACCATGCTGTAGAGCCACGCGACCCCGGTCCCCATCGCGATCAGCGAGAACATGTTGAGGCTGCGGTTTCGCACCGACTGCCAGCCACGCTCGAAGAAGGGCCAGCCGGCCCAAAGGACGACGGGTGTGGCAAGCAGCATCTGGACCCAATTGTTCGTTTCGCGGCCAAGCGACATGTGGAGCCCGGTCAGATGCCCGCCCATTTCGAGAGCGAATACCGGCAAGGCGAGCGCGAGTCCGACCCAGAAGCGCAGGCGCATGTCGCGATATTCGGCACTCGGGCCTGCTGTTGCCGAAGGCAGGAGCGGTTCGAGCGCCATCCCGCAGATGGGGCAGCTTCCCGGCCCCGGACGCTGGATCTCGGGGTGCATGGGGCAGGTCCAGATCGCATCGGGTGACGGTGCTTCCTGCGCTGGAATGTTCGCGCCAAGGTAGCGTGCCGGATCGGACTCGAACTTGCTCTGGCAGCCCGCGCTGCAGAAATAATGCTCGACACCGGCATGGGCGGCGTGGTGCTCCGCGGTCGCGGGATCGACGTCCATACCGCATACCGGATCAGTGGCGCCCGCGCTGCCGTGATGCTGATGATCCATTGTCCAAAGCCTCCTGATGCCCGCGCGGGGCTCGGAGGAATCCGACCGCGACGTGCTATTCGCTTCCGGTCGCTTGGCTGCGGATACCCCGGGGCAAGCGCCGCTCGTTTCATCGGCTCGTTTTCGAATATAGGCGGGGGATGCCGCGATCCCCTGCAATGATGCGCATCAGCCAGCGAACCGGTCAAGCTGTGCTGGATTACGGGACAGGCTCAAGCGTTCCGAGCCACGCGACAAGGGCCAGGATTGCCGCGGCGGCGAGTGCTTCGAGAATCAGACTCTTGCGTATGGCGCGGATCGTCGTGCCGGGGTCCGCCACGTCGAGGGCAACCTTCAGCGCGGGAGTAAGGCGCCATCGGTTGGCGGCGGCGAGCGCCAGCATCAAGGCGAACAGTCCGAGCTTGGCGATGAGGAGCTGGCCGTAGGGCGTGGAGAGCGAGCGAGAGATATTCTGTACTCCGACGATCATCTGGCTGTTCACCAGCCCGGTGGCCACGATGATGAGAACGCAAATCGTGCCGACCCGAGCAAACTGGTCGAGGCTTCGCGCAGCGCAGGCCAACCGCCGGGATGCCGGTTCGGCACCCGGACGCATCAGCAGGAGAAAGGCAGCGATCGCCCCAAACCAGACGGCGGCGGCGATCATGTGGAAGGCATCGTTGATCCGATGCAGCGTTCCGGCGGTTCCTTCGCTCGCACCGGCATGCCCCGACCAGACAAGGGTCGTCAGTGCGATCGATCCGGTAATTGCAAGTATGGACGCGCTCAGCGTCGGTCGCGCCGCGACGGAACGCGCCGCCGCAAGGGCAATGAACAGAGCTGCCATGCGGGCGAGCCACGCCGTCCCGACGTCGGTGTGGCGGACCATTTGCGCGAACATCGCGGGATCGACGGCAAAAACGCCGATGCCCTGCATATTGGCGGTGAGGACAGCCATGCCGGAAAACGAGAGGGCGAGGCCGCCACCGCAAAGCCACGCCTGTGGCCGGGCGACGATGGCCACCATAGCGCCCTCCTCGCGCTCGGCTGGACCAAGCGCATAGAGAATGAACGCGGCCAGCCCCACGATCAGCATCAGGTTCGCAAAGAGCGCGAACCTGATGCTGATCAAAATGAGGTCGGCCATGGCGCTATTTTACAGTAAAGCTGAATTCGCTTCCCATACGGTGGGTGTCCGCGCCCGCGGCCGCCCATTTGACCTTGTAGGTCCCGGGAACGAGGGCGCGCTTGAGCGAGAGCGTCATCGACTTCCCGTCCTTGCCCATCATCGGCGTCACGGCAATTTTCATCGGGGCGTGATTGGCCATGCCCGGCATTCCGGTCATCACGAGCTCGACCTTTACCGTCGATGCAATAACCTTCTCGTTGAACCGAAGGCCGACCGAGGTCACCTTCGCGACGGTCGCATTTGCGGAAGGCGTCGAACCCACAAGCTTAGCGTGGGCGCTTGCCGCCGTCGGGGCGAGTAGCAGCGCAAGGGCTGCCGTGGCGGCGGGAAGAATGGACTTGATCATAAATGCTCCAATTTTGGGTCTGTCCTGCTAATACGCAAATCCGGAGCCCGGCCCTTGGAAAATCTGTGCCTGATCGTCGGATTATTTCTGAGGGATGATGGGATTGTTCGCGTATGATCTTTGGAAGGGCTAGTAGAAAAAACCAATGGACGAACTCCGGATCTTGAACGAAGCGAAGGTGCCGGGCGCGCTCGACATGCTCGATGATCGCATTCTCGCCGCCTTGTCGAGCCGACAGCGCGAGGCGTCCGCGATGCAGCGGATGTTGGCACTTGCAGCTTTTGTCTCGCTCGGTGGAGGCTTTGTTGTCGGTATCGCCGCCGTTCCGCCCGCCGTCGCCGCAAGCCCGATCACGCCGCTCATCCCGCCCAGCCCCCTGGCCCCGGCGACTATGTTGGGCGCGCGTTGATGACGCCGTCGCGACGGTTACTGCTGTTCGGTCTGGTTGCTTTCGTCGCGGCGCTTGCCGGCGTGCTTGCCGGTCGCTTCGTCGTCGAGACGCCGCGTGCCAGCGAAACCGAATTACACGCACGGCTTCACAGCGAGCTTACGCTCTCGCCGGCGCAGCAGGTAAAGATGGACAGGATCGAGGCGAAATTCGCGGTGCGGCGCGATGCCCTCGAACTCGACATGCGCGCCGCCAACATCAGGCTCGCGCAGGCGATCGAGGCCGAGCATGGCTACGGGCCGCGCGTCACCGAGGCGATCGACGAGACCCATCGGGTGATGGGCGAGTTGCAAAAGGAAATGCTCCAGCATCTGTTCGCGATGCGCGTGGTCCTTGATCGCGATCAGGCTGAGATGTTCGACAAGAGCGTGGTCCAGGCGTTGACCGCCGATGCACGGTGAGTCTCGACCTTTCGCAATGTAGCGACCGCGAACTCGCCGCTCTTGCCCAAGCTGGACAGCAACTGGCTCATCGCGAATTTCTGCGGCGCTACAAAGCGCCGGTCTTTCGACTGATTCGGAACAATATTGGGGATCCGGACGAGGCGATGGATTTGACGCAGGAAACCTTTGTCGCAGGATTTGCGGCGCTCAGCCGCTACGACACCGACCGGCCATTCCGGATCTGGATCGCGCGCATCGCGCTCAACAAGTGCCGCGACTGGGGGCGCCGCCGCACGGTACGGTCCTTTTTCGCCCGTGCCCTGCCGCTCGAAAGTGCCCATGATGTCGCAAGTGACGGCCCGGCTCCCGATGCCGAGGCGGCGGACCGCGCCGAACTCGCGCGCGTTCGTGCTGCCATGTCGCGGTTGCCGCCTAATCTGCGTGAAATTCTGATCCTGCGCGGGGTCGAGGAACTCAGTCAGGCGGAAACAGCCGAATTGCTTCGAATAAGCGAAAAGACGGTGGAAACGCGGCTTTATCGCGCCCGCGCAAAGTTGCGCGCCCTGCTCGGCGAAACGACGTTGCACGCGAAAGAATAAGTGCCATCAGGCGCGAGACGAATTTTGTCGCGAGAGTGAGGGGCGCGCAGGTACGCCGCGTATGACTCGTAAGACCATATAGCATCGGGAATTTTATGCAGATTGACAGACGTCGTTTCGTGGGTGGCGCGTTGGGGGGCGGAACGGTCGCTGCGTTGGCACCTTGGTTCCCGGCTTGGGCGCAGGCTGTATCGCCCGGAATTGTCGCACCCCTGCCAACTGTGTCGGGCAATGACATCAGCCTGCGCATCGCGCGCCAGACGATGCGGATTGACGGCAAGGTCAGCCGCGCGATCGGGATTAACGGCACGGTGCCGGCTCCGCTCGTGCGACTCAAGGAGGGGCAGACGGCGCGCCTCACCGTGATCAACGATCTCGACGAAGACAGTTCGATCCACTGGCACGGCCTGATCCTGCCGTTCCATATGGATGGCGTTCCCGGCGTCAGCTTTCCCGGCATCAAACCGCGTTCGAAGTTCGTTTATGAATTTCCGGTCGTCCAGTCGGGGACCTATTGGTATCACAGCCATTCGGGGCTGCAGGAGCAGCTCGGTCACTATGGCCCGATCGTCATCGATCCGGCGGGCGCCGATCCGGTGGCTTATGACCGCGAACATGTCGTCGTGCTGTCGGACCACAGCGAGCTGTCGCCCGAGGCGATCTTTCGCAAGATGAAGGTCAATCCCGGCCATTTCAACATGCAGCGCCAGACCCTCTCCGGGCTGCTTGCCGGCAAGGACCAATCGCTCAAGGAACGCGTCGAGTGGGGCGCGATGCGGATGGATCCGACCGATATCGCCGACGTCAACGGATCGACCTACCAGTTTCTGGTCAACGGTTATGGCCCGCGCGACAATTGGACCGCGCTTTTCAATCCCGGCGAGCGCGTCCGGCTTCGCATCATCAACGCCTCGGCCATGACGATATTCAATGTCCGCATTCCGGGCCTCCGCATGACAGTGGTCCAAGCCGACGGCCTCAACGTCGTACCGACCGAGATCGATGAGTTCCAGATCGCCGTCGCCGAGACATACGACGTCATCGTGACTCCGGTCGAGGAGCGCGCCTATACGCTGGTCGCCGAGGCGAATGACCGGTCCGGGATGGGGCGGGCGACGCTCGCCCCGCGCGCCGGGATGGCTGCCGAAGTGCCGCCACTGCGCGAGCGGCCGCTGGCGACCATGAAGGACATGGGCATGGGCGCGATGTCAGGCGGCTCGGCTGGTGACGCCGCCTGCACCTCCGAACATGCCGCGATGGGTCATTGCACCCCGGCCGCAGATGCCGCGCAGAGGGATCATGCCGCGATGGGCCATGGCGACGGCGGCATGCAACATAGCATGCGCGATTTCGACGTCGCGCCGCAGGTCAAACGCGACCCGAGCGTCCAGACGATCTCGCCGATGCCGGTCGACCGAATGGGCGAACCCGGCCAAGGGCTTGAAGGTGTCGGGCACAAGGTGCTGACTTACCACGATCTCGTTGCGCTCGAGCGCAATCCCGATGTGCGGGCAGCCGAGCGGTCGCTCGACATCCATCTCACCGGCAACATGGAACGCTTCATGTGGTCGTTCGACGGCGTGAAGATGTCCGACCATCATGAGCCCATCCCCTTCATCGAGGGCGAGCGGGTGCGCATCAACCTCATCAACGATTCGATGATGAGCCACCCCATCCACCTCCACGGCCATTTCTTCGAACTGGTCACAGGCAAGGGCGATCGCTCGCCGCGCAAGCATACGGTCCTTGTCCAGCCCGGCGGCACCGCCAGCTTCGACTTCACCGCCGATGCGCTTGGCGACTGGGCCTTTCACTGTCACATGCTCTACCATATGCACGCCGGGATGATGCGCGTCGTCAGCGTCCGTCCGAAGGGAGACGATGCATGATCCGCGCGTCGCTTTTTCTCGCGGGCACCGCCGCGCTGGCCTTCGCCGTTCCGGCCTCCGCGCAGTCGATGGACCATTTGTCGATGCCGGGCATGACCCTGCCGACCGAAGCTGAGAAACCTGCTGCCAAGCCGCACGCGGCTTCGCACCCGCAAACCGAACCTACGCCGATGCCCGAGATGGATCATGGCGGCATGAACATGAAATCCAAGGATGCAAGTTGCACGCCCGAGCATGCGGCAATGGGCCATTGCACGCCCGACGCGGAACCGGATGCTTCGGGTGCGCAAATGCCCGAGATGGGCGCGATGGACCATGGCACCGCCGCCCCGTCCGACCCCGACTGTCCGCCCGAACATGCCAAGATGGGCCATTGCACCCCGAAGGAGGCCACGGCGGGCACGGGCGATATGAGCGGGGCAAGCGGCACCGACTTGCCGCCGGGCGAAGCCACGGCGCCTGCGCCGCCGAGCGACTGGTACGCCGACCGCATCTTTCCCAAGGCCGAAATGGAGCATTCGCGCCATGCGATGATGGAAGAAAATGGCGCACAGAAGATCGCCTTCATCAGTTTCAACCTCGCCGAATATCAGGCGCGCAAGGGACATGACGGTTTTCGCTGGGACGGCGAGGCCTGGTATGGCGGCGACATCAACCGACTGACAATCAAGAGCGAAGGCGAGGGCGTCTTTGGCGAGGGCATCGAAGGGACCGAGACCCAATTGCTCTACAGCCGTGCCGTCGGCCCTTACTTCAATGCCCAGGCGGGCATCCGGCAAGATCTCGGGCCGGGTCCTGATCGCACATATGCAACGATCGGCTTCGAGGGGCTTGCACCCTATTGGTTCGAGGTCGAAGGCGCGCTGTTCTTGTCCCACAAGGGCGATCTGCATGGGCGACTTGAAGGCCATTATGATCAGCGCATCACGCAGAAGCTGATCCTCCAGCCGATGGCCGAAGTTAACTTCGCTTTGCAGGATGTTCCGGAAATCGGGGTCGGGTCGGGCTTGTCTGACATGGAGCTCGGACTGCGCCTGCGCTACGAAGTCGTGAAGGAATTCGCGCCTTATGTGGGGGTCGAATGGGCGCGCAAGGTCGGCGACACCGCGCGCTTCGCTCGCGCAGCAGGTGAGGAGGCCGACAGCGTGAGCTTCGTCATGGGGGTGCGAACCTGGTTCTAGCCTTGCCTGGCGGCATGAAGAATGGGGCAAGGAGCGCTGCTGCGAACGGCATCGAAACAGGCGACAGTCCGAAGTCGATCAGATGCGGCGGACGTGAGAGCGAGCATGGCTATGGCATCACAGTATAACCGTCGGACGATTATCCAGCTTTTTGCGGTGGCGGGTGGCGCTGCGCTTGCGGGGTGCGACGGCAAGTCCTCGCCAGCTGAACAGGATGCCAAAGCAACGGCCATACGCTCGTTGGCCAAAGCGACGGACGCCGTGCCGATGCTCGTCTATCGAGACCCTGAATGCGGCTGCTGTGAAGCGTGGGCCGATATTGCGCGCGCCGAAGGATATCGCGTGACGGTCGAAGAGCGCGGCGACATGCTGGCGGTAAAGGCGCGATACCGTGTACCTGGACAGCTGGCATCGTGCCATACCGCGCTAGTTGGCGGCTATGCGATCGAAGGACATGTCCCGATGCGACATGTCGCGAAACTGCTGCGAGACAAGCCCGCCGCTGTTCAAGGGATTGCGGTTCCCGGCATGCCGCGCGGCTCTCCCGGAATGGAAATGCCCGACGGAAGCACCGACGCGTTCGACGTTATGGCGTTTGGCAAGGACGGCAGCATTGCTCAATTTCGCGCGTAAGCCACAGGATCGAGGCTGGGAGTCTGTTAAGTTGAGATGTGTCGCTCTGATGGGTACGGGAGCGCTCGGGTTTGCCGCGGCGGGATGCAGCGCCGAGTCGGCGTTGACGAGCACTAGCGCCGAACAGAGCGCCGCTGCGGCTAGCGAGACCCCGGCTATGGTGATGCCATTGGCCATCGCGGCCGACGCGCCATCGGTTGCTGACCCCGGGACAACGACCGAAGCAGGCGGGTCGCCTGCCAAATCGCGTCCGACGCCAGAATTTGAATCTGCGGGGCCGCCGCAGGCAACGGCCGCGCCGCATGAGGCCGCACCGGCCGAGCCCAGACCCGATCGGCATGCCTGGCGTGATCTGGATTGACCGGAGGCGTATCATCTCGGCCATGGCCGAGCGGGGCATCCCTTTGACGCATCCGCCCTGCTGCGGACGCCCCATAGCTCCGGGGCGGACCTTGCATCGTGACTGAACCTCCTTCGAGCATCGGCTGAACGCTGCGCTGGCGATGGGTGGCGACTCAGCTCTCCCCTCCGCCGGTTCGTAACGGCTCGTTTTGACCTACGCGCTCTTCAGCCGGGGGGGCGCCAGCGACCGTTATCGCCCGCAAGGTAATTATATTACGCAAAATGGATGCCACGGGAAGCGCAGCGGCCGCGTCTTCGTGTTTAATGAAAAAAGATGTCTCAACGGTGAGGGGTAACGGCTTGGGGTGCGTATAAGTCATATCCGCTGCAACCTCGCGACTTTGATCTAACTAATTGAATAAGAATACTTTTTTGTGTTGACCTGTATATACAATTGATGCTCTCTAAGGTTCATAACGTAACCAAAAAGGGGGTTTCGCATGTCGATCAGAAAATCATTGCTCGCGAGCGGGGCGATGCTCGCAACGATTGCCACGCCTGCGTTTGCGCAGGACGGGGCGCCCGCCGCGGCAGAAGCTGAGGCGAGCCAATCGGGTAGCGACATCGTGGTAACCGGTTCGCGAATCCGGCGGCAGGATCTTGCCGGCGTCGGCCCGGCAACCGTCGTGTCTGCTGAGCAGATCGAGAACACGGGTCTGGTCAATATCGAAACCGTGCTGCAACGCCTGCCTGCGAACGCCGGTTTTGCGGGCAACCAGACGTCGGCCTATTGGGCGAACAACGGCTATGGCACCGCCCAAGTGAACCTGCGCGGCCTCGGCATCAAGCGAACCTTGGTGCTGCTTAATGGCCGCCGCCTTGTCGCTGGCGGCACCGGGGCAAACTCCTCGCCCGACCTCAACATGATCCCGGTCGCCGCGCTTGCGCGCACCGACGTCCTCAAGGACGGCGCCTCGGCGATCTATGGCGCCGACGCGATGGCAGGCGTCGTCAATCTCGTGACCCGGACCGATTATGAAGGTCTTGGCCTCAGCGTTCGGCAGGGCACTACCGAAAAGGGCGACGGCTCGGATTTCACCGCCGATCTGCTTTGGGGCGTCCGCAACGACCGCGGGGGCTTCATGGCGGCGGTTACCTATCAGAAGACGAGTGCGGTCAATATGGCGACACGCGCACCCTGTTCGCTCGCCGAGACGACGCCGGGCGCTCTTGGCTGCGTCAACAGCGCCTCGACGATCGGTGGCCGTGCGGTGCTGCCGAACGGCCAGCAGATCAACTTCAACCAGGTTCTGGGCGGTAACGGCAATTTCTTCGAACCGTACAGCGCCGCCAAGCATAACTTTAACTCGAACCCGTTCCTCAATGCGGTGAGCCCGGTCGAGCGCGTCAGCACGGCGTTCTTCGCCGACTACGACCTGACCGACAGTATCGAGGCGTTCGGCGAATTCCTCTACACCTTCCGCAAGTCGAACCAGATCGCGACGCCCGGCACGCTGCGCAACCTGTCGATCGCGGCGAGCAATCCCACCAACCCCACGGGACAGGATATCGTCCTGATCCAGCGCCGCCTCGCGGAGCCGGGGCCGCGCCAGTTCTTCCAGGAAACGGACACCTGGCAGGGTACCTTCGGCCTCCGCGGCAAGCTGTCGAACAATTGGGGATGGGAAGTCGCAGGCGCTTTCGGCCGCAACACCGCGGTCGACGGTTCGACCAACATTGCCAATCTTGAGCGCGTCCGGAATACGATCAATACCGGCGTCTGCAGCCCGGCGCCGGGCGCAGCGATTCCTTGTGGTGATTATCTCGGGTTTGGCGACCTGACCCCGCAGGTACTCGACTATATTCTCTTCACCTCGCGCGACCGCGGCGGGAACGAACTCGCGACGGTCACCGCCGACCTCAACGGCGACCTTTTCAAGCTGCCCGCAGGAGCTGTCTCTTTCGCGGCCGGTGTCGTCTATCGTAAGGAAAAAGGCTGGCGCGACCCCGACCCGCTGACCGTGCTCGGCATTGCCAACACCAACCAGCAGAGCCCGATCTCGGGGACCAGCATCGCAAAAGAAGCTTATCTCGAGCTGTCCGTGCCGATTCTTGCCGATACACCCTTCTTCCAGGCGCTGACCGCTGGCGGCGCGGTACGCTATTCGAACTACGACCTGTTCGGCAGCGACTGGAACTACAAGGCGAGCCTCGACTGGGTCATCAACGATAATTTCCGGCTGCGCGGCACATATGGCACCGGCTTCCGTATTCCGAACGTCCCTGAACTGTTCGGCGGTGTGTCCGAAGGAAATCTGACGACGACCGATCCCTGCTCGCGCTATTCGACAAGCGGCAACGCCGGGCTGATTGCCAATTGCCAAGCATCGGGCGTCCCCGCGAACTATGTGCAGCTTGGCACGACGATCCTGACAACCGTTGGCGGCAACGAGGATCTTCAGCCCGAAAGCTCGACGACCTGGACGGTTGGGACGGTTATATCGCCCAAGGGGCTGGTTCCCGGCCTGTCGCTGACCGCCGACTGGTTCGACATCAAGATCAAGGATGCGATCCGCGCCATCCCGGGTTCAACCAAGCTTGCCATCTGCTACGCCAGCGCCAACTTGTCGCATCCCTTCTGCGACGATTTCACCCGCAGTCCGCTGACTGGAGAGGTCACCTTCCTCTCCGCGCAGCCGATCAACACCGGTCGCGAGGAGATGAACGGCCTCGATCTCGGCCTCGTCTATAATAATGACATCGGCAGCGTGAACGTCTCGCTTGACGTCAACCTGACCTACCTCAACAAATATGTCGTCCTGCCCTTCCCCGGCGGCGCGCCCATCGATTTCGACGGGTTCATCGGCGGCGGAAACGGCGGTTATCCGAAATGGCGCGGCTATGGCGTCCTGACCGCCGAAAAGGACGGCATCAGCGCGACCTGGTCGACGCAGTGGATCGGCAAGGCGACGGACTTCAACGCGTCGCCCGGCGAAATCGGCTATAGCACGCCGAATGTGTTCTACCACAATCTCCAGCTCGCCTTTGAGATCGACGAGAAGACGCGTTTCCAGCTCGGGGTCGACAATCTTTTCGATCGGAAGGCGCCCTATATCCAGAGCTTCACCGATGCGAATACCGATACGATGACCTATGACCTGCTCGGACGGCGTTTCTACGTCGGCTTCCGAACGGCGTTCTGAGGGTATCGACATGGCGATCCGGTGGCCGCTTTTCGTCCGGCGAACGCATAAATGGCTGGCCTTGGTGGTCGGCGTCCAGGTGCTCCTCTGGACGCTAACCGGCTTCTACATGGTGGTCGTGCACATCGACACCATCCACGGCGACCATTTGGTGCGCGGGCCTGCTTCCCAGCCATTTGAGCTTGTCGGGCTGGCGCCGCCGTCGCGGATCGTGGCCGCCGCGCCCGGCGCGTCCGAGGTTCGTTTGCAGCGATTGTTCGATCGCGCCGTCTGGCGTGCCGAAACGCCGGATGGCGCGCGTCTGTTCGACGCTCGCTCTGGTGCGCCGCTGCCTGCTCTGACCGAGTCCCAGGTCCGCGAGCAGGCGCGGCGCATCTACACCGGCGACGGCAAGATCGTATCGGTGACGTTGCTGACGAAGGCGCCGCTGGAAATGCAGGCGCGCAAGCCGCCTTATTGGCAGGTCGAGTTCGAGGGCTGGAACCGCCCGACCCTCTATCTCTCGCCCCAGACCGGCGAGCTAATTTCACGGCGCCACGCGCTGTGGCGCGTGTTCGATTTCGCCTGGATGCTCCACATCATGGACTATGACGAGCGAACCGACGTCAACAATCCGTTGCTGCGTGTCGCAACGTGGAGCGCCTTCGCCATGGCGCTTACGGGAGCATGGCTCCTGATCTGGTCCTTCAAGCGCCGCAAAGGGAAGAAGGCATGAAGAAGATACGCCTGACGCCGCTGTTTTTCCGCCGCATCCACAAATGGGTCGGCCTGATCCTGGGTCTGCAGTTCCTGCTCTGGGCCTTGAGCGGCTCGGTGATGGCGCTGCTCGATAAGGACCAGGTCGGCGGCCATGGCGGCGGAATGTCGCACGCCCACCCATTGCCGCCCGGTGACTATTTCGATCTCGCCTCCCTGCCGCGTCACGAACCCGTGACCGATGTCGTCCTGCGCGACCTCGGCGCGCGCCCGATTTACGAGCTTCGGACGACGAAGGGCGTGCGCCTTGTTGACGCGACGGATGGCAAGACGGTCTTGGTCGACGAGGCAATGGCCCGCGAAATCGCTTCGATGATGAACGAGGCGCCGATTCGCAAGATCAGCGTCCTCACAAAGGCGAACCTTGAGTCGCGTGATCATGAAGGTGCCATGTGGCGGGTCGACTTCGCCGACGAGGAGAACAGCAGCGCTTATGTTTCGCTCGACACCGCGCGTTTCCTCGTGATGCGCGGTGATACATGGCGGACATGGGATTTTTTCTGGATGCTCCACAATATGGACTATTTGAACAGGAAGAGCTTCAACCACCCGTTCATCATCTTCGTCGCGTTCGGGACGCTGTGGCTGTCGGGGACCGGATTCTATCTGCTGTTCAAAAGCTTCAGCCGCGCCGATTTTCGCTGGCTGCGCCGACGTCGCAAGCCGGTCGAATCCCGCGGCGCAGCCTGACACGTCTCTGCCGTTCTGCCGTCAGCCGTCGATCGCGAAGGCGGCCGACAGTTCGAAGCGCGAACCGGGGTGCGTCAGCCATGCGTGCGATACGAGGCGCGAATGGCTCCAGGTGCGGCGCGTCATCCGCAGCACCGGTTCGCCATTCGCTAGCCCCAGCATCGTGTGAGTCTGCGCGTCCGGCATCTCCGCGCGGACGCGATGTTCAACCCGTTCCAGGGGCGCGGTGCGGGTCAGATATTCGTTCGGTGTCGTCTGCGTGAAGTCCATCTTTCCATAGTCGGGAGCGGCCGACGCGAGCACAAATCGCTCTTCAAGCTGGATTGGGAACTCTGCCTCGTGATGCACGATGATAGAGTGAAACAGTTTCGTCCCAACGGGAACTTCCAGAAGCGCCGCCATGTCGGCACTCGCCCGTATCTCGATGTTCTGCACGACGCGGGCACGATAAACATGCCCCCGCGCCCGAACTTCGTCGGCAATATTCCGGATCTCAATCATCTGGCCGATCGGTTTAGGCTCGGCGATGAACGAACCGCTTCCGGCGCGGCGAACCAAGACGCCCGAGGCTTGGAGTTCCCGCAGCGCCCTGTTAGCGGTCATGCGTGACACGTCGAACTGCTGCACCAGTTCGGCTTCGGAAGGCACCCGGTCGCCCGGTTTCAGCAGCCCGTCACGAACAGCGTCGCAGATGCTCTGCTTGATCGCTGCATAGCGCGGCCCGGTGCGAACGTCGTTGTCATCGGTTTCACTTTGCCGGGAAGTGGTTGAACTTTTTGAAAAGCTTGAACCGCTTCTGGGCGTGCGCGCAATGGAATCCATAACCCGTCTATACAGGTTGGCATGTGGAAATTCCAAGCACCCGAACGGTAAAAATCGGATCGGGGCCAACTTGCCGCGTGCTCTGCTAATTCCACGAGCTCTGCATGGGGCATTGCGAGCCTCTATACGAACCAGACGTGAGTGCGTTGGCTGCGAAACTTCGCGGCGGCTTGAGTAGAGAAAAGAGGGGAAAGCCTTTCCCTGACGGCCTGCCGCGATCAGGCCGTGCCCTTTTCGCAAGGGCTGGTCGCCCCCGTGACGTCCCAGCACGGCGAGCGCGGCGCCTTGGCTCCGCCACGATAGCCTCGTCATCAGCTCGTAATATGCCTGTAAAACCCTCGCCGGTATTTTCACCCCGGCAGAAATGGCGCTGTCGTTTTCCAAAACATGTTGGTCCGTCTGCACATGCTGACACGGCGAAGCTCGCTCGACCACGACAAGAGTAAACCCAAGACCAGCGGCAGCCTTGCGATGCTGCCGGGCGTGATCTCCGCAGCCGAGCGCCAACCTCGTCCGTCCGCTTTTGCCGATTTCCATCTAAATGCCGACAGTCTCCTTTCGTTTAGGGTTTCGGACGCCGCCAGGCGTCGGAAAGTCTTCGATGCCCGAACCGCGGGGGTCATAGGCTGAGAGCTATGGGGAAAGCGGTTTTGAGCGTGGCCTGGGGCTGACGGATGCTGCCCAAAATCGGACGCATCTGAGAGCGGACCGTCTGGATTTAGATCGCAAAAGCGGACGCCGAAAAGCGGACGGGCCGATTT
>MTKY01051613.1_pt1 | contig 24421 bp, 14 predicted proteins | sample 1042731 | NCBI WGS metagenome assembly MTKY01 (sample SAMN06212206, study PRJNA360538) | anaerobic digester metagenome | biome: Wastewater treatment plant; material: sludge; isolation source: anaerobic digester fed with sludge from wastewater treatment plant | place: Denmark: WWTP Soeholt ... | reverse complement strand
AACCCGCCCATACGTGGCCTAGTTTAACCCGCCCGGCGACACGCCATCAGTTGTCTCGTTGACCTCACCTTGGCAGGCTTGGCAGGACTCACCGAGACGGGTCATGCGCCGTGACCCCATGACGCGGACGGCGAGATCCCAGTCATCTTGACTGCAAGCGAGGATCGGTCGGTTTTCGGGATCGTAGAGACCAATGTCATCCGGGCGGAGCATCACGCTGGGAGAGCGCTCCAGAATGTCCTTTCCAGGATGGACACGCGAGCGAAACGGCGGCTTCCCGGCAGACTTGGCGGAGACGAAAACGCACGTACTCAGCTTGGCTTCAGGGAAGACACGGCTACTCGGATCGTCCTTCTGTGGAAACGCCTCAACGGCCCGCAACGGCGCGGTTCTGCAGAGCAGTTGCCGAATGCCGGATGCCTACTCATCGCCCAGCAGTGCCATCGGAACTATGTGCCCAAGGTGTCCGTTTTCACGAAGAATGTCCACTCCACAGCATATGAAGAGTTTGTACAGATTCTGCTTCCCTCGACGGGCAGGCGCGTAGCGCGGTGTGGCACCCACCCATGCTTGAAACGCGCTGATATCGACACCGATTTCTTTTGATGACAGAACATCGTACGGCGGATTGCCCACCACCGCGTCGAACCCCGCCGAGCCGTCTGCGATGTCCTTCTTGTGCTGGATCTGCCGTCGATCCGCGTCAGGAAACCCGAAGAAGACCTCCGGGAATTCGATTTCCCAGTGGAAGAACCGCAGATCGGGGCGGCGGGCGAGTTGCTGCACCTGTGCCACCAGCCGGCGCTCGTCGTCGTCCTGCAGCGTCCGGAGAAAAGTTTCGCTGGAAGACAGATCCAGATTCCCCGGTTGCTCCAGAAGCTGGGACGGCCGGGAGGCTTTTGCCTTCAGTGAGTTTCGGCCACGAGGGGCCAGATCCATGCCTTCGCTGAAATGATCCGCCACCAGCAAATCCAGCACCATCTGGTAGCCCGACAGCTCCCGGCGGGCCGCGGCATACTCGTCCGCCGACTGATGCACCTCCGCCGCTGTGGCGTCGGCCATCGCGTTGACGAACAGTACGTGCCGGATCGCCCGCATCAGCGGCTCGTAGTCGATGGCAAATAGCTGCCCCTCCGTGGCCTTTTTCAGGTCGTCGAACGTGGCGCCAATCAGGCTGTTCCCGCACCGCAGGTGGTGATCCAGGAAGCTCAACGGGGCGCCCAGCGTAAACGCATCCAGCCAGAGGCTCACCTTGGCCAGCTCGACGGCCATCGGGTTGAGATCCACGCCGTAGATGCACCGCTTGAGGACGTGGCGCTTCAGCAGGTTCACATCGGTCAGTCGGGCGGCGTCGACGGTCACGCCCTGCTGGCCCAGGGCGGCCAGAATGCTGCTGCGGGTCCGCTCGAGGGCGAAGGTGACCGGGTTGTTCGGAAATCGGTTCAGGAAGTCCAACAGGCCGTCCGTGATGAAATCCACCGCCTCGACCAGGAAATGGCCGCTGCCCATGGCGGGGTCCAGCACTTTGAAATCAAACAGGCGGTCGACCAGGTCTTTGTGCTCGGCGTAGGTTTTCTCGCCCGCGAAGGTCCGGGCGTCCGCGTTGCGGGGCACCAGCCCGGGGTTGGCCCGGAAGTTGTCCAGGTGTCGGTGGAACGTCCGGCCCACCTTCCGCAGGTCGGCCCGCAGGGCGTCGAGCTTTTCGGCGAGCACCGGGCCGACCGTGTGCTCGACGATGTATTCGACGATGGGGTCGGGCGTGTAGTAGCTGCCGGTGACCTTGCGTTCGGCCTTGTCGTTGGACAGGTACACCTCGCCCTTGCGGACGACGGCCTCGGCCGCGGATGCGCGGCGGCGACCCGTCTTGATCTGGGAGAGCGGGATGTATTTTTCCGCCTTTTTCTGCGTGGTGACGCCCAGGTCCTCCTGGGCGATCTTGAGTTTGAACTCCAGCAACCCCTCGTAGATGCTGCCCAGGTGCCGCACTTCCAGGGATTTGTAGTCGATGAAAACCAGCCCGTGGGGCAGCTTGGCTCCGCGGCCGGTGGCCCCGGGGACGGGCTTCTCGTCCTCGTCGCGGGCCAGGCGGTCGATGGCCAGAGCCAGGTAGAAATCGGGCACCTGATGTCCGGCCAGGTACCGGGCGATGCGATGCTCGCGGGAGTCATCGGCGCCGGGCTGAGTGATGAACAGCCCGCCGTTGTAGCAGGGAACGTTCAGCGAGGCGTCGCCCTGGTCCATGACGCGGAACAGGCGGTTGAGGCGGGCGTACAACGCGGTGCCGGTGCGCGTGTACGCCTTCTTGAGCCGATCAGGCGCCTCCTCGACGGCCGGGCCGCCGTGCGCGGCGATCTCCTGCTTGATCCCCTTGAGGCTGGCGTCCTCGTATGGGGCCTCGCCGATGGGGAGCAGGTCGCGGGCCTCGGCGTAGAGCAGAAACAGCAGACGGTACAGCAGCGTCAGGGTGGCCTCGAACGTGTCGGCCAGCTCCGACTCGGTCGGGCTGCTCCGCCGTCCCTGCTGCCTGCGGTGTTCCAGGAACCCCTGGGCCAGCAGCGGGAAGATCGTCTTGAACACGCGGTCCTTGAGGCGCTCACCCAGATTCCTGGCGTAGTCCCGACTGCCGGCCACGATCCGGTCCAGCCAGCATTGCTCCGGGGCGGCGCTTTCGGCCGCCTCCGGAAGGGCCTCGCCCGGTCCGTCAGCCGGGGCAAACGCCTGCTGCCGGAAGAACAGCCACCAGTATCGAAACGCCTCGTTGGGGTCCGTTTCGGCGGAGGCCGCCAGGGCCTCTTCGAGGTCAACCTCGTAGTAGTTGGTGGCCCGGGAATGAGCGTCGCGGCTGTAGAGCCGCCAGAGCTTGCCGTTGGTGACGATGACCCAGCGGGCCCTCGGCTCGGTCAGGGCCGACACGACGGCCGCCCCCGGGTTCTCTTCCGGCGTGTCGGGGTCGTTAACACCCGGACCGTCCAGCCAGCGGCCCCACCGGTAGCAGAAAGCCGCGGTCACCGGTTGGCCGTTCGATCCGCGGAGCAGGTAATCGGGCTCCGGCGTGTCCCGGGCCGCCTCCTTATTCACCGTGGCCGTAAAGCCGAGCGCGGACCACACCGGCTCATACAATTCGTCGCGAAGTTGCCGCTCGGGCTGCTGTGACCAGCGTTTGCGGGCGTTCTGCAGGAGGCTGCTTACGCGGGTGAATGTGTCGACCGGGTTCTCGCGCCAGGCATCACACTCGGGGAGGCGGTGATAGAGGTAGTGATCCGAGAACAGGGCCTTGTTCTGGAAATAGCGGCTGGCGAACGGGGCCGATTCGAACGCCGCCCGGAGTTTGTCGTATTGATCGACCCCGTCGTGGCCGGTCCACGTCAGGCGGCGCAGCACCCGTCGATCCTGAGGCATGGACGTTTTGCGATGGACGGTGACGGTGCGGGGGATGATCTGCACCGTGCCGCCCCCGGCCGGGCCGCGCTTCGGGCGACTCCGTTTGTCAACCAGGACGAACTCCAGGACGTTGAAATCGGCGGCCAGGATGATCAGGTGGTCTGAACCGGTCTGGCCGAGCTTGTTGGCCAGTTCAGTGCGCGTGCGGGCGGTGAGCGATCGAACCTGCACCAGCAGAACCCGCAGGTAATCATCCGCGGCCATCAGTTCCACGTTGCGGATCGTCCGCTCGGTGTCTGCCGACACGCCCAGCGATGAAGCCGTCAGCGGCTTGCGGACGCCGGTGGGGTAGCCAAGCTTCGTCAGGAATCCGGCCACCGCGTCGGCCGATGAAAGGCCGCTGATGTCCTTCGCATCGAGATCCAGATCAATCGTGTGCGCCACCGATCCCTCCGGGGTCAAACGGTCCGCCGGTTATTCGGCGCGGCTTCGTTTGTCGATCCATCGCGGGACGCGGGGATCATCCCGCATGGTGTCTCTCACTTCGCGAGAAGCTCCTGCGATCGTTGAAGCTGTAGCCCGTGCGAATGTGGCGGACAGTCCCCTATCAGGTCCATAGTTCATGTCCGCCGTCTGAAATGCGACGCGCCGCCCTTTCCGCTCGGCGAGCCGGTCGCCTGTGGTGTCATCTTACCGCCCGACCATTGGCATTCCAGCCCCACTTCGTCCCGCGCGAGACACCGAGCCCTCGGGCGGCTCCGGCTCTCGGCTCCTCGGACGCCAGTTTTCCGTTCGCCCGTCGGCAGCCGCCGCCTGAATCTCACCCTCCGTGCAGACCCGGACCCCCGACCAAGACTGGCAACGCCGACATCGACCCCACGCCCTTTATTGTGCTCGACCCCCCCGACAACTTGTGTCGGACCTACCCGGTAACCCGCTCCGTGGTCGTCGCCGGCGGCTCGCAGTGGCGGCATTCGCGGCAACGGACGGTCCGGCCGTGCCCTTCGACCAGGCGGACCACGTGTTGCCGCGATACCGCGTTTTCGCGAGCTTCTCGACCTCACCCAGCAACTCCTGCCAGGCATGGCTGAGCGAATCGATGATCAGCACGTCGTAGGGGCGGACAGCACTGGACGCACCGCTCCGCGGATGAAGCTAACGCGTCAGCAAAGCCTGGAGATGCGCCAGAGTCTCTTCCCGGGCGAAGCGCCGGTGGCGTCGTCGTCCCATGCGCGCAACGGGGAAAACAGCCGAATGACCGTAACCAGTCCGAAGACGGCATACCAAGGCAAGGCTTCGAGGATCATTCCGATCTTCCCCGAGTTGCTTCCCCACCTGCGGGAAAGCTTCGAGGCGGCCGAACCGGGAACGGAATACGTTGTCACCCGATACCGCAGTGGATCGGCAAACCTGCGGATCCAGCTTACGCGGATTATCCGCCGAGCCGGCCTCGAACCTGGGGAGAAGCTGCTTCATAACCTGAGAGCTTCGAGGGAAACGAGACTCTGTGAACAATTCCCCCTTCACGTGGTCTGCGGGTGGATCGGCAACACGTCCACGATTGCGGCGCGGCGCTACCTTCAGACAACGGACGCACATTTCGAGCGAGCGATTGCCGGGGACGGAAACGAGCCGGAAAAGGTGACGCCAAAAGCGGCGCAAATTCCGGCGCAGTACATGCACGTAAACAGCCGTAAGGTGCCGTATGTCGAGGGACAGGATACAGGCGAACCCCCGATTTACGGCTATCTACGGGGGTTTACGGCTTCTTACGCCACCCTAACACTTCCCGTATGACCCCAGGGGGACTCGAACCCCCGTTGCCGGCGTGAAAAGCCGGTGTCCTAGACCACTAGACGATGGGGCCAGAGCCGGACGTGGCACCCACCAGGCGTGCCCAAACAGGGCCGAAACGGCCCGAACCGACCGGACCCTGAAGTATTGTCGACGCGGCGGTTGTCGTCAACTGGGGCAGGACGGCCGCGAGACGGCCAAAATGCAGCCCGACTGGCGATCGGGGGTCAGGGGAGCCCCGCTTGACCCGATTGCGAGACTCTCGTACTCTCTAATTATGCGTAATTCATGCACGCTTGAGTGCATGCCGACCGGGATTCGGCGCAGGGCCACGCGTGCCGTGGCGCTGCGCTTGCCGGTGTGTTCCGCCATCGAGAACGTCTGTCCATACAGATAACTTCCGCATTGGAAACGGGTTACAAACCGTTCTGATCTGAATCACGTGCCCGTGCGGATGAGGAGGCCAAACCGAAGTGACCAGCCAAGCGCAGACTCCAATGATCATCATGGGCGCCGCCGGGCGCGATTTCCATGACTTCAACGTTTTCTGGAAGCACGACCCCACGGTGAAGGTGGTGGCGTTTACGGCTACCCAGATTCCCGATATTGACGGGCGCGTGTACCCGGCCGAACTGTGCGGCCCCCGGTATCCCCAGGGCATCCCGATCCACGCGGAGGAGGATCTTGAACGGCTGATCGTCGAGCACGGCGTCCGCCTGGTCACGTTGGCGTACTCAGACCTGCCTCACGAGGTGGTCATGAACCAGGCCTGCCGGGTTCAGGCCGCCGGGGCGGATTTCCGCCTGCTCGCTCCGGCCGTCACCATGCTGAAATCGAGCCGGCCGGTGATCGCGATCTGCGCCACCCGCACGGGGTGCGGCAAGAGCCAGACCACCCGCCGGATTGCCGCCATTCTGAAGGAAATGGGCAAGAAGGTGGCGACCGTCCGGCACCCGATGCCCTACGGCGACCTGACCAAGCAGGTGTGCCAGCGTTTTGCCCGGCTGGAAGACCTGGACGAGCACCACTGCACGATCGAAGAGCGCGAGGAGTACGAGCCGCACATCCAGCACGGCAACCTGGTTTTTGCCGGTGTGGACTACGAGCGAATCCTGGCGGCGGCCGAGGCGGAGGCCGAGGTGATCCTCTGGGACGGCGGCAATAACGACACGCCGTTCTTCAAGCCCGATCTGTACATTGTGGTGACCGATCCACACCGGGCGGGTCACGAGGTCCGGTACTACCCCGGCGAGACCAACGTCCGCATGGCGGATATCGTCGTCATCAACAAGGTGGACACCGCCCAGGAGGCGGATGTCCGCGTCGTTCGGCAGAACGTCCGTCGCATCAACCCGCGCGCGACCATCCTGGAGGCGAACTCGCCGTGCACGGCGGAGAACCCGGAACTCATCCGGGGCAAGACGGTGCTGGTCATCGAAGACGGCCCCACGCTCACCCACGGCGAGATGCCCTACGGGGCCGGCCACGTGGTGGCCCGGCAGTACGGAGCGGCGAAAATCGTTGATCCGCGCCCGTACGCCCGCGGTTCCATTCGAAGCGTGTTCGAGAAGTACAACCACCTGACCGATATTCTGCCCGCCATGGGCTACGGCAAGCAGCAGATCGCAGACATGGAAGCCACCGTGGCGGCCGTTCCCTGCGACAGCGTGCTGATCGGAACGCCCATCGACCTGGGCCGGATTCTGACCATTCGCCAGCCGCACACCCGCGTGCTGTACGAGTTGGACGAGCACGATCGCACCATTCTGCCCGATGCGGTCCGCAAGGTGGTTCGGTAGACGGCAGAATCGCGCGTCTGACCCGGGCCTGCTCCCCTGGAGAGAGCGGCCGGTTAGCCAGGAGGATACTCATATGGACTCAAAACAGCACAGTGAACTGATCGACCGGTACAGCGCGCGCAACTACGCGCCTTTGCCCGTGGTGATCGCCAAGGGCGAGGGGGTCTGGGTGGAGGATGTGGACGGGCATCGCTACCTGGACATGCTCAGCGGATACTCCTCGTTGAACTTCGGGCACAGCCATCCCCGCATTCTGGAGGCCTTCATCGAACAGGCCCGCAAGCTGACGATGACGTCCCGGGCGTTTCAGAACGACCAGTTCGGCCCGTTCTGCAAGGAGATCACCGAGTTCACCGGGCAGGACATGGTGCTGCCCATGAACACCGGGGCTGAGGCCGTCGAGACGGCCATCAAGGCCGCCCGCAAGTGGGGCTACAAGGTCAAGGGGGTCGAGCCGGACAAAGCGGAGATTCTCTGCTGCGAGAACAACTTTCACGGCCGGACGGTCACCATCATCTCGTTCTCCCGCGACCCGCAGTTCAAGGACGGGTTCGGCCCGTTCACGCCGGGTTTCCGCGTGATTCCGTTTGCGGATCCCAAGGCGCTGGAGGCGGCCATTACGAAGAACACGGTGGCGCTGCTCACCGAGCCCATTCAGGCCGAGGGCGGAATTCTGGTGCCGCCCGCCGGGGCCCTCAAGCAGTGCTACGACATCTGCCGCAAGAACAACGTGCTGTTCATGGCGGATGAGATCCAGACCGGACTGGCCCGCACCGGCCGCATGTTTGCCGTCGAACACGAAGGCGTCAAGCCGGACGTGCTGATCCTGGGCAAGGCCCTCGGCGGCGGCGTGTACCCGGTGTCGGTGGTTCTGGCATCCAAGGAGGTGCTGGGGGTGTTCAACCCCGGCGATCACGGCAGCACGTTCGGCGGCAACCCGCTGGCCTGTGCCGTGGCCCGCACCGCTCTGAAGGTGCTCAAGGACGAACAATTGCCGCAGCGGGCGGCCGAGCTGGGGGAGGCGTTCATGGCCCGGCTGCGCACCATCGGCGGCAGCAAGATCAAGGAAGTGCGGGGCCGGGGCCTGCTTATCGGCATCGAACTGCACGACGCTGCCGGAGCCGCCAAAAACTACTGCACGCAGCTCAAGGAGCACGGCATGCTCTGCAAGGACACCGTCCAGCAGGTGCTCCGCATCGCTCCGCCGCTGGTCATCACGCAGAAGGAGCTGGACTGGTCCTTCGAGCGGCTGGCCAAGGTGCTGGGATAGTCCGCACGCGATCCGCGCGACCCGGGTCCGCGGAGACCATTCAGGAGTTCAACACGAGACCGGCGCACGCGCCGGTCTCTTTTTTGACCTTCACCGGGCCGAACCTTCCATCTCGGCCCAGACCGGACCGGGGCGGAGACACTTCAGCGGGCCGGGTGTACGGCACTACGGTTGCGGATCATCCTTGACCGCGCGAACGCGCCGTGTGACGAGCTTGTCGTTGACCAACAGCTTGAGCTTGTACGCCGGCTGACCGGCCGAGGACGTCAATTCGACTTCCACCACCTTGCCGCCGGCCTCCTTCTCCGCCTGGGCAATCGCCTCGCCAAAACCGATCGTGGCGGCTTGCAGATTCTCTTTGTCGCGCTTCAATTCTTCCTGGTCCTCGCGATCGTCCGCCGGCTCATCCTGAACCTTCAGCACCTTGCCGGTGACAGCGTCGATATGCACTTCCTTCCAGGCGTCCGCGACGACCAGCTCGACCTCAATGCGCGGACCGTTGCGCTTCCATTCGAGTTCGACATCGACGGCCCTGCCGCCGGCGACCTCCCGCTCCGCGATCTCGATGGCCTGCGTCAGCGATATTCTGGCGGCCGCACAGGCACGCTGCATCTTCCGCACATCGTCCTGATCTGCTCGAAGCGACCCACCCGCCGACAGCAGCACGGCAATGCCCAGCACACAACTCCAGTGACAGTGAGCCATGATGGCCTTCTCCCTTCAAAATTCCGTTGGTTCAAAAAACGGCCCGCCGGATGCTTTGTCGCCGCACCGGCCACCAGGCCGGGCCGCCGTCCGCCCGAAGCAAGCAACCCTCACCGGGGATTGTAGCCTCGGCAATGGCACCGGACAAGCAGGCGCAGGCCATACACGCGCGGTTGAAAACGGCGCGCGGTCCGTTCCGGCCGGTTCCGGCGTGCCGGCCTTTTTCCATTGCGCGGCACGGCGCGGTAAGATGTCGCCCGGAAGACACCGAAGCCTGACAGGAGCCGACCACATGAATGGAATGCTGATCGCGTGTGTGGCGCTGATTGCCATGAATACCGAGCCAACGCCGAAAACCGTTCGTATTGCCACCTTCAACATCTGGGAACTCAGTGCGGACAAGCTTAACCAGGTCGACGGGCAAGGGCACGGCGTCAACCCGCAGCTTCGCAAGGCGGCCGAGATCATCCAGCGCGTGCGGCCGGACGTGCTGCTGGTCAACGAAATCGACTTCGACAAGAAAGGCGACAACGCCGCACGGTTCCAGGAGCGCTACCTGGGCGTCTCGCAGGAAGGCAGCGAGCCGATCCACTATCCGCACGTGTTTGTCGCCCCGGTGAACACCGGCCTGCCCAGCGGATTTGACCTGGACCACGACGGGGTGATCGGCGGGCCCGGCGACGCGTTGGGCTTCGGCCAGTATTCCGGGCAATACGGCATGGCTCTGTTCAGCCGGTTTCCCCTCGACACCGCCGCGGCCCGCACGTTCCAGAAACTGCTCTGGAAGGACATGCCGGGCAATTTCATGCCGGACGGAACGGGAGGCAAACCGCCGTGGTACAAGGCGGAAGAGGTCGCGATCCTGCGGCTCTCCAGCAAGAGCCACTGGGACGTGCCCGTGAAGATCGGCGACATGACTCTGCACGTGCTGGCCGCCCATCCGACTCCGCCGGTGTTTGACGGGCCGGAAGACCGCAACGGTCGGCGGGCGTTTGACGAGGTCCGGCTCTGGGCGGACTATCTGACCGGGGCGGAGGCGGCGGACTATATTGTGGACGATCGCGGTCGGCGCGGCGGGCTGCCGACCGACGCGTGGTTTGTGATCCTCGGCGACCTGAACGCGGACCCGGCCAAAGGTGAACGGGTGGACGGGCGCCTGCCCATCGATCTGCTGCTGAAGCATCCGCGCGTGCAGGACCCGCGGCCGGCAAGCGAGGGTTCGTCAGCGGGCGCCACGGACTATCCCGGCGACCCGTCGGTCCGCACGTGCGACTTCGGTCGCCTGGACTACGTGCTGCCCGCCCGGGGCCTCAAGGTGGACAAAGCCGGCGTGTTCTGGCCCGGGCCGAGCGACCCGCTGCACCGGCTGGTCGCCAGGCCGGACTGGTCGAGCGACCACCGCCTGGTGTGGATGGATCTGGAACTGGCAAGGCCGTGACGAGCGGTCGGTGGCGTTGCCCCGTGGGCTGCCGTGCCCGGGGCTCTGGAACGAACCCCATGAGCATCATCGAACCCATTCGACAGCGTCGGAGCATTCGAACGTACCTGGACAAGCCGGTTGAGCGTGAGAAAGTGCTGCGGCTGCTGGAGGCCGCCCGGATCGCCCCGTCGGCCAAGAACCTCCAGGAATGGCGCTTCATTGTCGTGACGGACGCGGAGCGGCGCCGCCTTCTGGCGCAGAACGCCAACACCCGGCCGTTCGTGGCCGAGGCCCCGGTGGTGATCGTCGCGTGCGCCGAGCACGACAACTACCGCATGCGCTGCGGGCAACTCGCCTACCCGATCGACGTGGCGATCGCCATCGACCACATCACGCTTCAGGCGGCCAGCGACGGCCTGGGCACCTGCTGGATCGGCTCGTTCGACGAGGAACCGGTCAAAGCGATTCTGGGCATTCCGGAATCGGTGACGGTGGTCCAGATGCTGACGGTGGGCTATCCCGGCGGACCGCCCCGTCCGCTGGAGCGATTACCGCTGGAGCAGATCGTGCGGTGGGAGAAGTGGTAGGACCCCCGGCGGGCGGCGCCGGGTGGCCGGCGTCCGGAAGCCACGCGGCGGGAGGCAGCGGTTGCCCAGACGAGAGAATAGTAACGGCTGGTGGTTTGTCGCCTTTCCTCTGGCGATCATCTTTCTGTTCACGGCGCTGCCCACCTTAGCCGGCGTGCTGCTGAGCTTTTTTGAGTGGGACGGAGGCTGGGTGGAGGGGCATCGACCACGGTTCATCGGGCTGCAGAACTACCGCGAGGCGTTCGCGCATTCCGCGTTCTGGCCGTCGGTCCGCAACACGCTGATCTTCGCGCTGGCCACCGTCCCGATCACAACGCTGGGCGCCTTTCTCCTGGCCATCGCCATCAATGCGCGGTGGTTTGTCGGTCGCACCGTCATCCGAACCGTGTTTTTCCTGCCCACCGTGGTGTCCATCGTGGCCATCGGGTTCATCTGGCGATGGGTGCTCGAGCCCACCGATGTCGGGCTGCTGAACCATACGCTGGGCCGGCTGGTGAACGCGGTGTCCGCACTGGCGGGCGGCGGGCGCGTGGACGTGACCTGGCCGGACTGGGTGGGCGATACGCCGTGGGCCCTGGCCACGCTTGTCGCGGTGCAGGTATGGCGGAGCCTGGGTTTTTCCATCGTGCTCTACCTCGCCGCCCTGGGCAGCGTGCCGCGCTCCCACTATGACGCCGCCGCAGTGGACGGGGCGGGGCCCTGGCAAGTGATCTGGCGCATCACCTGGCCCGGTGTCTGGCCGATGACCGTCTTCATGCTGATCACCGGAATGATCGGCGGCCTGCAGGTTTTTGACCTTGTGCTCGTCATGGTCGGACGGATCCACCAGAACTGGACCAACGTGCTGAACCTCTTTCTCTACGGAGAGTTCACCCGGAACCGGCTTGGCTTTGCCGCGGCGCTGGGCGTGATTGTGCTTGTGTTGACGGCCGCAGTGACGGCGGCCCAGATGCTCTGGCTGCGTCGGCGGAAGGGGGAATTCGAATGAGCCGACGCGACGCGCCTCACTGGTTCCTGCGCCTCCTCGTGCACCTGGTCGCCTACGCGCTGGCCCTGACCATGCTCGTGCCTTTCGGCTGGATGGTGCTCACCTCGCTCAAAACGCGATCCGGCGCCATCGCGGTGCCGCTTCGCTGGTTCCCGCAGGGCTGGCCGTGGCAGTGGCAGTGGGGCAACTACCTGGAGGCCTGGAAGGTCGCCCAGTTGGGCCGGTTCTACCTCAACAGCGTAATCGTGGCCGTGGCCATCACCGTGCTGGCCGGTGCGCACAACGCCCTGGCGGGCTTCGCGTTCTGCAAGCTGCGGTTTGCGGGTCGTCGTGTGACGTTTGCCCTGCTGATGGCCACCATGATGCTGCCCTACCAGGTGTATTTCATCTTCGCCTATGTCTTATGCACGTGGATCGGGTACGTCGACACGTACCAGGCCCTGATCGTGCCGTTTCTGGCCAGCGCGTTCGGCATCTTCTATATGCGGCAGGCGGTCGTGGCCGTACCGGACAGCCTGCTGGATGCCGGCCGCATGGACGGCATGACGGACTTCGAGTTGTTCTGGCACATCGTGCTTCCGGCGGTCCGTCCGGCGGTGGCGGCCCTGGCCATCTTCACGTTCATGTTCGGCTGGAACAACTTTTTCTGGCCGCTCATCGTGATTGACACCAGCGACCATGTGACCCTGCCCCTGGCCGTACAGGCCCTGGCCACCGGCCTGTATGTGGATTCGTGGCCGGTGCAGATGGCGGCGGCCACCATCATCACGGTGCCGATTCTGGTGGTATTCCTGATCTTCCAGCGACGGTTCGTGGAGGGAATCACCTTGACGGGAGTAAAAGGCTGATGCGGGCCAGCCACGGGATCATCGCATTGATTGTGTTGGCGACGGCCCTCGCACTGGTGCCGCTGCGCTGCCCGGGCAGGGCAGAGGCCGAACTGCTCATGACCACCTGGGGCATGCCGTGGGAGGATGTCCTCTACCGCGATACGTTCGCCCGTGGGTTCGAGAAGCGCCATCCCGGCATCCGCGTGAACTACCAGCGCTATTCCGACCTGTTCGAGAAATACCACGCATGGCATGTGGTCGGCCGGGGCGCCGACGTGATGCGGATGACGGCCGGCGACTACAGCACGCTGGTTGCGGCCGGAATGCTGGAGCCGCTCGACTCGTTCATCGCCGACCCCCAGGTGGGGCTGACGCCCGCGGAAGTCGCCGACTTCTTCCCGACGGTGTGGGAGGCGCTGAAAATCAACGGGCATGTCTACGCGCTGCCGTCCGACAACGCCCAGTACGGCATGTACTACAACAAAACCCTGTTTGATCAGTACGATGCCGCACACCCGGACGCTCCGCTGGGCTATCCGAACGCCAACTGGACCTGGGAAGACCTCAAGCGCGCCGCGGACGCGTTGACTATCTCGGGCCCCAGCGGAGAAATCCTCCAATACGGCATTTCGTTCGAGCTCTGGGCGTTCCCGTTCCAGGTGTTTTTCGTGCAGGCGGGCGGACGGATCTGGGACGACGCCAAGACGACGACGTATCTGAACTCACCCGCCGGCGTCGAGGCGATGGAGTTTATCGCCTCCCTGATCCCGCGGAACGCCCCCATCCGCTCCCTGGAGCTGGCCCGGACGGCCAGCGGGCCGGACAGCCTGTTCAAGGCGGGCAAAGTGGCGATCTACCTGGAGGGGTCGTGGCGGGCCCCGGACGTGGAGAACTACGCGCCGCACCTGGACTTCGCAATCTCCTCACTGCCGCGACACCGGCAGCGAGGCATCGCGACGGGGTCCGTTCTCTGGGGCATGAGCGTTCACAGCCGCCACAAACCGCAAGCGTGGGCGATGCTCCGCTGGCTGGTGGCACGCGAGCAGTCACTGGCCTACTGGCATATGCTGCGGGTCGCCCCGCCTTGCCTGGCGTCGGTCGTTGAGTCGGAGGAGTTCCAGGCAACGCCCGGCGTGGTCCGCGACGGCAAAGTGCTCGTACCCCCGATGCCCCGGGAGAAATTCCAGGACCGCGCCGCCTGGTTGCTGGACGCCTACCGCCCCGCCCCGGACACAGGCAAACCGCCGGCGTTCCTGATGGTCGCCCCGTACGAACGAGACCTGGAATACCGACTGGCCGCCGCCATGGTTCAGGTAATCCGCGAAGGGCGGCCCGCCAAACAAGCGCTGGACGAGGCTGTCCGCGACATTCACGCCATCATCGACCGCGACCGCAAGGCCAAGGGTTTACCTCCGGTGGTTCGTGAGCGCTAAGCCCTGTCGGACAATAGGTTACAAGATCGGGCCGGCGGCTGCAGGATTCAGCCGTGGGGGCACGGGGTGGCGTTTGCGGCGGCACGCCTGCCCCATCTTCCCCCGGCCATGACTCCCGAGCCTTTCTCCCGCCTGCCTCTTGACGCAGCGGCCCGCTTTCCTGATACTGCATGGCTCGTTTGACCCGCGGAAGAACAGGCTGCGGCCCGTTACGGGCGGCGGCCCGGGAGAGTTTTGCCGTGTACGCGATCATTGAGGACGGTGCTCACCAGTACAAGGTGCAGGAAGGCGACACCCTTGAGGTTCATCTCCACGAACTCAGCGAGGGCCAGAAGACGTTGGAGTTCGGGAACGTCCTGCTGATCAGCGACGGCCAGAATACCCGGATCGGCCAGCCGTACATCCCGGGGGCCAAGGTCACCGCGTCCATCGCCGGTGAGGTCAAGGGCGAGAAGATCGACGTTATCAAGTTCCGTCGTCGCAAGAACTACCGCCGCAAGTTCGGCCACCGGCAGCGCTATCTCCGCGTCCACATCGACAAGATCACCGCGTAGCGCAAGATCACGGATTCGAAGAGGCCAAGGAGAGTGGGGCCCGCGTGCGCACGCGCGACTGCCGGCCTCGCAGGTCGCGTGTGTGTCGGCGTCCTGGGCGGAGGCTGCCGGGGACTTGCTGCTTCTGTGGCAGACGATTGCCGGCGCTACCTTCTGTCACCGGCCGGCCCGGCCGGTTTTCGCAAAGCGTTCGTTCGGACACTCAGCATGTTCAGTGCCGGCCCTGAAGAGAAGCAGCGCAGGGGAGTTGCTTACAGTGGAACTTCAGTCCAACTTGGGTAGAGGTGTTCAGGAAGGGCAAAATATCCCGGCAGAAAGCGGGCTGTCATTAGTTGAGGGGGTCTGTGGGGGGGAGGGCGGCTCCAGTCTGCAGCCAGAACCTACTTCGTAACCAGCGTGCGGAAAGGCTATAACCCACTGTTACACATGATGATTAGACTATTCCTGTAGAAGGGTGGCGCTTAGACAGTTGGCGGCGGAACCGGGCTGGTGGTGACGCTGGTGGGTCCCCCGACGACGTCGCGCCGCAGGCAATGCGCGGGAGGGAGGTTGCCAATCGGCGCGACGACCGATAACTCAGGCCGGGTGGAAACGTGGTAAGTATGGAAAAGGGGCAGGCTAACCGTTTTGGTCTTGATACTGAGGCTGGCGGTGTGATATATTGGCCGCAGGGTCTACTGTGGCAGCCGCGCATCTGCTGCTGCCTTTTCGAGAGAGAGAGGGTGTGAGCCCGCACGGGCTGCGCGGATCGCAAAGTCATCGGCGGATGCGCTTCCGTCGGACAAGCGTTTGGCGCGCTGCGTGTATGCGTGGCAGCACGCGGCGGCATTGCGGGAGGCGGCGAGTCGAACAAAGCACTTGGAGTGCTCTCTTGTAAGTCGGTTGATTGGCATCCTCAAGTTCTCTTTCGAAGGAGGTCAGGAAGATGAGATACCTTGCAGTGTGTGGGTTGGTTCTGCTCATGGCGGTGCCGGCACTGGCACAGCCGGCTCTGAAGGTCTCGCTGGGTGTGCGAGAGACAAACACGACGGCCAACATCGGTGAAAACGGCGGTACCGCCAACGGCATCGAGTGGGTTGACTTCAATGGCCAGCAACTCGTTCTCGATGGCACGTGGCAGCTCTTCACGTTCGATCTGAAGACCGCTCCGCTCACGCCGTTCGCGGGTGCTTCGGCCAACGGCGCTTGGGATCTGAATGACGGCGATCCGGCGACTGCGGTCACCGCGGGAGCTATCGACTCGATTCGATTCGAGCCGGCAGGCGGATACAGTTTCCCGATCACCCTCTGGATTGACGAGCTGGCGGAATACTACGATCCCGCGGGTCCTGTCCCGGGCAGCACCGTGACCTTCGGCTCGTTCGAAGGGTATGACGCCGGAGAAACGGTGATGTTCCGTCAGCCCAAGTTCTCGGGCAGCACGGACGCGATGTTGCAGGACTCCCCCAATTCGGCCGGGGTCGATGACACCGTAGCGTACGCGGGCACGAACTCCTACAAGGTGGAGTTCGCTTGGAAAAACGCGGCTCCGGGCGAGTGGCTGCGTCTGACGCCCTTCAACACTCCGATCCTGCCGAACCCGGCTCTCAAGATCGCGGGCGATGCGGCGATCGTCACTGTCTGGATGATGGGCGTACCGGAGCCGGCGACGCTGGCCCTGCTGGCGCTGGGCGGACTGGCCGTCCTGCGTCGTCGCTAGGATGACGCTGGTCGCCGCACACAGCGGCGGCGTGTGAAATGCAAGGATCGGGCCCTGTTCCGACGGCTGACCCAGCGAGAAAGCCGCGGATCAGGGCCCGGTTTGCGTTTGTCGGCGTTTTGTGTACCGGCCCCCCCGGTATCCGTGTCGGGAGCTTGGCCGTGGTCTCCGGGCGCGAGCCTGACACGATCGGTCCGGGCGGCCCGCCAGCCGGGTGGGCTGTTCCGGCACGGGATTTACCAACACGCGCGAGTGTGGGGACACGGCTGGACAAAAAGGGCTTGGAGCTTTTCAGGTGCTGTGGGTACAATGCCATGAGCATCACTTCGCGTGTGCGTAGTCTCGATGGAAGAAGGGTTCTTTTTCCGGAGATGCAACAGAACCACCTCGGAATCGCGGTCATCAGGCGTGTGAAAGGAGCGTAAGCAATGCGACTTTTATCGGTAATGGGGCAGGCACTGACAGCGCTTGCGGTTGTGACCGTACCGGTCTGTGGCCAGTTCGTCAAAACGGTTACGGACTTTGAAGCGCCGTTTTCGCCGCCGGGCGATGGCCTGGCCAACGTGATTTTCCTGGACCCACACGTGTCCACCTCGTCCCAGGGGATCAATACGGGTGCCTTCAACGACGTGTATATGTGCAGCCTGTCCACGTGCGGCTCGTTCTTCCAGCAGGTATGCAGCGGTCAGCAATCGCTGACCATCTCCTGGCAATGGACGGACCCCGCCTCGGCGACATCCTGGCTTCGCCTCTCGTCCACCAACACCCAGTGGATTCCCAACCCATCTTTGCATCTGGCGGGTAAGATCCGCTTCTGCCTGGGTGGGGCCGCGTTCACGGATGAATCCTTTGCCACCGAAGTGAGCGGCGGACAGCTTTACATGGGCATCGGCGTGCGCGAGACGGGGATCGGCGTTCCCCTCGGCGCCGACGGTGGCGCCGCCGGCGACGTGGAATTGGTCGGCCTGAGTGAAGCTCCCTTGTCCATCACGGCGGGGCCCGACGGCATCTGCGATACGACGGCGGATCCGGAAGACATCCAGGCCGCGCCGGTCGGCACCGCCCCTGTGGACGGCATGTGCGTGACGGCGGGACCGGACGGAGTGTTGAACACGGCGACTGCCGAGAACGACGACGAGCGGCTGTCCACGCCCCGCGGCTCCATCGTGGTACCGCTGGATCGCGTGATGCGGCAGTACGAATTCGATCTGCCTGCTCTGGAGGCCGCGGGGGCCGTATATGCCCTGCTGGGCGACGGCACGCTGGGCGCCGTGCCGAACAACCGCGGGGTGTGGGAGTGCTTCGCGTTCACCAACCATCCGGCCAACGGCGCTGTGAACGCCCGGCAGGTGATCCTCTGGCTGGATGACGTCGTCTTCGAGGCGCCGATTCCAGACCCGCCCAGCATCGTCACACTGCCCAACCCGCCTCTGCCGCTGGACACTTCCATCACCGTGGACAACATCATCCCGACCGCGACCCTGCTCGAAGTGTATATGCTCGGGCGGGGAACCGAACCGGATGTCCTGCTCGCCAGCGTGCCCAATCCGGGTGCCACGACTCTTGTGGTGCCCCTGGACCTTCCGCTGCCCTATGGTGTGTCGATCGTGGCTCGCCAGACGGTCAACGGCGTAGAGAGCGACAACTCTTCCGCCATCGGGATCAACCTGCCGGGCAACGCGCCCATCCGTATAACCATGTCCGTGCGGGAGACGGACCAATACGATCATGATCTGGGCTGCGGCGATGACGGAACCGGGTTTGACGCCAACCAACCGTCTACTCTGGAGTTCATCGGCACCGATGCCACCGACGGGTTCGGCATCCCGCGCGGCCGCCGTGTCGTGCCGATGATGGGCTGGCAGGATATCGTTTTCAACCCGTGCCCCGACGCGGATGGGGTATTCACGTACAGTGGGAACGGGATCATAGATCTCACTGGCGAAGGACACACCAACGGCGTCTGGGAGGGCCTTTTCTTCCGGATCGATTCGATCGCCCCGTCCGCCGGACCATACAAAATCTATATCGATGACATGGTCGTGATCAACGGTGAGGGCGACGGTGAGGATTGCCTCATCGACGATTTCGAGTCCTACGAGGTTCAGCAGTATATCGTGGAAGGCGGGACGGCCGGTACGGCGGACTCCATCGCCGAAGGCGATGACATACAGATTGTCCCGCCGGGTTCAAGCACGTATCCGGGACAGATCCTCATCTCGGGCGGGCCGAACGGCGTCATTGACACCGCGCCGGCACCGGGAGAGGGCATTGCGAACAACAGGGCCCGCTTCCAGTCTCCGTCGGCGGCCGGGGGAAGCCAGGGGCTGGCGTCCACGCCGAGCATCACGGCCATCGACGATACCCAGGCGTTCAGCGGGTCGAAATCGTTGCGGGTGGAATGGGCTTTCATCGCCGCGTCGAATCCGCTGAGTCTGCTGCGGCTGACCACCAATGGCTCCACGGCCGTTCCGCCGCCGGATCTGAGCCGGAATCCGGACTCGGTTATTCCGTTCAGTCTGGACAACACCTGGTGTGATGGAGAAGGTGACATTTCGTACGCCTTCAAGTTGAAGATCGAGCCCTCACCGATCCAGGGCGACTGCGATGACGATCTGGATGTGGATCTGAGAGACTATGCCTGCCTGCAGCAGTGTATGGGGCAGGCCACGTTGTCGCCGTTGTGTGACCAGAAGTTCGACTATTTCAACGACGACTCCATCGATGCGGATGATCTGCAGATGTTCCTGCTGTCCGTCTCCGGGCCGTACTGAGGCCACGAAATTATCGGCAGGATAAGTACCAAGGCGCCGGCCGGGTGGGTCAACCCGACCGGCGCCTCGTCTTATTCGCACGCCGGATCGGGCGGTTGGGAAAGTGCCGGCGCAGAGCTTGATCGGCGTCGGTTCGAGGCCGTCCGGTCGGGCAGTCCGCACTCGATCGGGACATTCTGACGCAGATGAAACCGAGTGATTGCCGGCGGGCCGCGCGTATGGATCAGGAAGTGGCCAACGCGTGTTCCAGGGGCAGGCGCCGTCCGGCGGCGGTGACCAGGGCCACGGCATCGTCGCCGAGCAGGGCTCGGGCCGCGTCCAGAAAGGCGGCGGAGCAGGGGACTCGCAGATCCGGTCCGCAACTGACGGTGGCGACGAACGGCTCATCGGTTCGCACGTCGAGGTAGACGCCCTTGGTTCCGCGGCCGCCGGCGTGGGCCTGCAGCAGCTCGATTACCGCATCCAGCAGCTTCTCGCCTCGGGGGCCGTTCGGGATGGTCAGAATGATCGATTCGGTCAGGGCGGCGGTGGCCTGCGCGGCGGGGATCACCTCGTCCACGCGGATGGACGGTTCCTCGCGACGCCGATCCACTGTGCCACGCACGAAGATGATGGAATCCGGCGTCAGCAGGGGCTGATACCGCTCGTACTCGTCGCCGAAAACCAGGGCCTCCACCTTGCCCTTGAAATCCTCCAGGCTGATCACGCCCATCTTGCCCGCCCTGCGCGTGTTCTTCGTGTTGATCGTTCGCAACTGGGTGATCATGCCGCCGATGACCACCTTCGAGCCGCCCGCGAACCGTTTCAAGCCGGCCGTCGTCGCCGTGGAGCCCGCCTCCACCAGCCGGCCGAATCGAGCCAGCGGGTGACGGGTGATGTAGAACCCCAGGGCGGCTTTCTCCCGGGCGAGCATCTCGGCCTCCGACCATTCCTCCGTCGACAACGACGGCTCCGGCGGCGGCGGGCCGCCGGTGTCCCCGAAACCGCCGAAGAAGCACATCTGCCCCGCCGCCCGGTCGCGAGCGGCCGCCGCGCCGGATTCCATGGCCCGTCCGACGGCGTTGATGAGGGCCTTGCGCATGGCGCCGGTGCTGTCGAACGAGCCACAGTTGATCATGGCCTCCAGTGCCGCGCGATTCACCACGCCCGGGTCAATCCGCTCGCAGAAATCGAACAGGCTTCGGAACCGGCCGCGGGCCTCCCGCTCGCGGGCGATGGACTCCGTCGCCCGCACGCCCACCCCCTTGATCGCGGCCAGCCCGAAGCGGATGACCGGGCCTTTCTCGCCGCGGGCAACGGTGAAATCCGTGCCCGATTCGTTCACGTCCGGCGGCAGCACGGCGATGTTCATCCGGCGGCATTCGTCAATGTGATCAATCACTTTCTCCGTGAAGGACATTTCGAAGGTCATGAGGGCGGCCATGAACTCCACCGGGTGATAGACCTTCATGTACGCGGTCTGGAAGGCCACGAGCGCGTAGCCGGTGGAGTGCGCCTTGTTGAAGGCGTATTCGCCGAACTTCACGATGTTGTTGAAGATTTCGTCGCCCTGGGTCCGGGGCACGCCCCGCTGCTCGCAGCCTTCCAGGAACGCGTTGCGCTCCGCCTCGATCATTCTGGTTTTTTTCTTGCTGATCGCCTTGGCCAGGCGGAAGGCCCGCTTGAGCTCCAGGCCGCCGAGGCGGTGGACCAGCCGGGACACCTGTTCCTGGTAGACCATGATGCCGTACGTCTCGTCGAGCACTTCGGTCATGATGGGGTGGGGAGTGCTCCACGGTTCGCCGTGTTTGCGGGCGATGTAGGCGTCGATATAGGCCATCGGGCCGGGGCGGTAGAGGGCCGCCGCCGCGATCAGGTCCTCGATGCGGGTGGGGCGCATCTTCATGAGCACGTCGCGCATGCCGCCCGATTCGAACTGGAAGACGCCTTTCGTTTCGCCGCGGGCGAACAGGGCGTATACCAGCGGGTCGTTGAGGTCCAGCTTGTCGAGGTCGATGTCCAGGCCCTTGCCCTGGCGGACAAGCTGCCGGGCCCGTTCGAGAGTGGTCAGCGTGCGCAGACCCAGAAAGTCCATCTTCAATAGACCGACTTTCTCTACCGTCGGGCCGTCGAACTGGGTGACGATCTGTTCGTCGCCGGCCGCCTTGTAGAGCGGCAGGAAATTGTCCAGGGGCTGGTCTGCCACCACCACGCCGGCCGCGTGTATGCCGGCGTGCCGGGCGAGGCCTTCGACCTTGCGGCTGATGTTGATGATTTTGCGAATGGTCGGGTCTTCCCGGTAGCGCTTTCGCAGATCGGGTTCCTGATCCAGCGCCTTGTCGATGGTCATTTTCAGCTCGGCGGGGATCAGCCCGGTCAGCCGGTTCGCCTCGTTGAAGTCGAGCCCCATCACCCGGCTGACGTCCTTGACCGCCGCCCGGGCCTTGAGCGTCCCGAAGGTGATGATCTGGGCGACATGGCCGTACTTGTTGCGGACATACTCGATGACCCGGCCTCGGCCTTCCTGGCAGATGTCCACGTCGATGTCGGGCATCTCGTCGCGATCCGGGTCCATGAACCGCTCGAAATACAACCCGTAACGCAGAGGATCCGGCGCGGAAATGCCCAGGCAGTAACTCACCACCGAACTGCACCCGCTGCCCCGCGCGCTGCAGGGAATACCCTGCTCCCGGGCGTACCGCATGAAGTCCCAGACGATCAGGAAGTAGCTCGCAAAACCCTTGTCGGCGATGACGCCCAGTTCGTAGTCGATGCGCTGGCGGATTTCATCCGAGAGGTCTCCGTACCGGCGCGCGGCGCCCTCGTACACCAGCTCGCGCAGGTACTCCCTGTCGGTGCGGGCGTCCGGCAGGCGGTAGACGGGCGCATGGCGTTTCGAGAAATCGAGATTCAGGTCGCAGTGTTCCGCGATGCGAAGCGTGTTGTCGATCGCTTCCGGATAATCCTGGAACAAGGCCCGCATTTCCTGCGGCGTCTTGAGGTAAAACTGGTCCGATCCGAGGCGCAACCGGTCCGTATCGGTGAGCCTGGCCCCGGTGCTGATGCAACACAGCACGTCGTGGGCTTCCACGTCATCGGGCTCCAGGTAGTGCACGTCATTGGCGGCCACCAAGCCCACGCCCAGCCGCCGGGCCAGATCCGCCAGTTCCGGATTCGCCAGCGCCTGTTCCTGCAACCCGTGGTTCTGCAGCTCGATGAAGAACCGGTCCGGGCCGAATATGCGCAGGTACGCTTCGGCAATGGCGCGGGCCTGTTGCGGATCCCCGCGGAGCAGGGCCTGCGGGATCTCGCCGCTCAGGCACGCGCTGGTGCAGATCAGGCCGTCGCTGTATTCGGCCAACACCTCACGATCGATCCGCGGCCGGTAGTAGAACCCCTCCAGGTACGCGAGGCTGGCGAGTTTCAGCAGGTTCTGATACCCCGTTCGACTGCAGGCCAGCAGCAGCAGGTGGTTGCTGGCTTCCTTCATGCCGCCGGATTCGCGAGCGCGGCGGTCGCCCGGGGCGATGTAGACTTCGCATCCGATGATGGGCTTGACGCCCGCCTTGCGGGCGGCCTCGTAGAACTCAATGGCCCCGAACAGGTTTCCGTGGTCGGTCATGGCCACGGCCGGCATCTCCAGCGCCTTGACCCGTTGCATCAGGTCGCCGATCCGCGTGGCCCCATCCAGAAGCGAGTAATGGGTATGCAGGTGCAGATGGACAAAGGAGCCGGAACTGGCGACACTGGAGTCTGTGACCATAGCATTCCGAGGCATTGCCGCAGGACTGTCAACCGCGTGATCTCGCACTGGTGCTATCCTACGGAATCGCCTGCCCCCGGCAATCTCCGGGCGCCCGCCCGACGTGTGAGGGTCGTTCCCAACGTCCGATCGGGCCGAGAACTGCGGATTCCCGCGGACCGCGCAATTTTTTTGGACGTTCGCCGTCGGGGTGGCTAGGATAATCCGATTGTGGGCCGCGGGGCGGGTCTCCGAGGCGCGGCGGGCGGGCACCTGGCCGGGCCCATGCGCAACAGGCCGGAATGGAGCGAGTTACAGGTTCTCTGCTGTTCCCCAGAGTTCCAACCTGCGGCGGTCCGGTCGATTTAGGTGGCGTTGGTGCCCTTGACCGACCGATTGAGTGTCGGAAGAGCAATGTCACAGACGCGAAACGCATATCGGACCGTGCTCAAAGCCCTGAGCATCTGCTTACTCACGGGGGCCTTCGGGGGCTGCGCGGTTGGCCAGAAGCCGGGCAACGGCCTGTGTACGTACCAGCATGAGCCGACCACCGGCGCGGCCTACTGGCTCTACCTGCCGGAGGATTACGTGAAACAGTCGCCCCGGCTGGTCACCGGCAAACGGTGGCCGCTGGTCGTAAGCTTCCACGGCATGAAGCCGTTTGACAACGACGCCCGGCAGATTCGCCAGTGGCAGCAGGAGGCGGACCGGTACGGGTTCGTCGTCTGCGCCCCGCTGCTTCGAACGGCGGATCTGATGTATGAGTTTCCGTTCCGCCGTGTCACGCCGTCTTTGTTGCAGGATGAGCGGAACGTGATCGCCATCCTGAATCACCTGGCGCAGACGACGGACATCAATCCCAACACCGTTCTGTCGACCAGCTTCTCCTCCGGCGGGTACCTGGCGCACTTCATGGCCAATCGTCACCCGGACCGGTTCTCGTGTGTGGCCGTCTTCCAGTCAAACTTCTCGCTGGACATTATGGATCCGGCACGAGTCCCGGAGTATCGCGACCACAAGATCGGTATTTTCATCACGGAGAACGATTTCGCCATCTGCCGTCGGGAATCCAAGCAGGCCGCCCAATGGTACGCCCGGCAGGGCTTTGACGTGACCTACGCGCAGTTCAGCGATCTGGGCCATGAACGCACGCCCAGCCTGCCGGCCTCCTTCTTCGCCCGCACCTGCGGGGCCACGCCCAAGACCCCGCCGACGGAGCTGGCGGCATTGCAGATCATGGACGTGCCGATCGAACTGGCCAAATCGGACAGGCTGGCCATGCAGGGCCCCGCCACGGCGGTCACGGCCTCGCGGCCAATCCCGCCCGTGCCCGGTGGAGCACCGGATCCCTCGCGTTCGCCCCGGGTCACGTCGGTTCCGCCGGCATACGAGCGTACGCCGGGTGGGGGCAACGGCCGGACGCCGGCGCCCAAGCGTCCGAACGCCAGCCCGCCGGCCGAACCGAC